>JGI12104J13512_1000901_pt1 | contig 24242 bp, 19 predicted proteins | sample TerdegcTABiofilm_FD_13512 | JGI IMG/M metagenome (IMG submission 13512)
CGACCTCACATCCGCCCGAGTGCACAAGGCGCAGGTGGAAATGGAAAAGATAAAGGCTGAAGGCGACCTGGATGTGGCGTTCGCAAGACTCAACAAACTTATGGGAATGCCTCAGGAGAGCTCGTGGCGTCTGAGCGATGCAGCAACCTTTCTGAACAACCAGCCGGAGCTGTTGACCAAGTCCCTGAACGAACTCGCTGAAACCGCTGTCAGTAAACGGCCGGACATGGCCATTGCCCAAAAAGACCTGGAACTTGGACGCCTGAACACAAAACAGGCCAGATTCAGCTATCTGCCTTCTGTCTCCCTTCAGGGAGCCTATGAAATGAACGCCAAGGACTTTGTGGGCTCTGATGGCGATGCATGGGCTGTGGCTGGCGTCGTCTCATTCAATCTTTTCAACGGCACCGGCGACAGGGCCCGCATTGCCGCGGCCAAATCCGAGGAGCAGGCCGTCTCCCATCGAGTCAAGGACATGGAGGAACAGGTTCGAATGGAGGTCAGGGAGGCCTACTACAACCTGCGGACGGCCGTTCAGCAGAGAGAGGTGGCCAGACGTTCCATAGAGAACGCCCAGGAGGCCTTTCGCATTCTACAAAGCCGCTACAACAACGGCATGGCCTTGATGGTGGAGGTGCTGACAGCGGAAACCGCCCTGAAACAGGCAGGGCTCGACCTACAGCGCACGGCCTTTGAGGTGCTGACAGCGGAAACCGGTCTCAAACTACGCACCGGCCTTCTCGAAACCAGATAACCACAGGATATTGCCAAAAATTACAACCACATCCCTTATATAGAGAGGAACGTTATGAAGAAAAGACTGTTTTTTTACTGCCTCTGCACATGCCTCATGTTCGGCATGACGGCCTGCGTAGCCAAAAAGGACGAGGCACCCAAAAAGATACCGTCCACTGTAAAGGCGGATATCATGGAGATAACGCCCAAAACTGCTGCGTCGGAGGCGGTTTTCACAGGCAGGGTCCAGGCGAAACGACAGATTCTTCTGGCCTCGAAGATTTCGGGCTCTATCAAAAACATGACTGTAACCGCCGGGGATGCCGTATCCAGCGGCAACCTTCTGGTGCAGATGGACGATGCAGAGGTCATGTCCAAACTGAATGCCCTTAATGCCGAAAAAGATGCCCTTAAAAGGCAAAAAATGGCCATGGAAGCCGATCTGGTCTATGTAAAGGCCAATTTCAAGCGAATTGAACGCCTGAAAAACGAAACCGCAGCCACTGAGGACGAGTTTGAACGGGCACAGAGCGCTCTCAATTCGGCGGAAGAACGCCTGAATGCCATGACCGCCGGTATCAGGGCTGTGGATGCCCGCATCAAGGAGGTGGACAATCTTCTGCAATACACAGGGATCGTTTCACCGGTAAACGGCTGGGTGGTGGAAAAGTTCATGGATACAGGTAGTTATGTCAATGCAGGCATGCCTATTCTGAAAATTGACTCAAGCGACGACGGGTTCTGGTTCGAGGCGGATGTGGATCAGGCATTCCTGCATCAATTGGCCCGGGGCCAGAAGGTCTGGGTATCCATTCCCTCACCTGGTTCAGATGCGCCGGTTATGACAACGATAAGCGAGATAGTACCCAGGGTAAGCAGTGCCACCAATACATTTATCGTCAAGGCGGATATAAGGCTCAAGGGTTTAAGGAGCGGCATGTTCGGCAGGATCGCCATACCCACAGGCACGAGACAGGTAATCGCTGTGCCGCAGAAGGCATTGATTCATCGCGGCGGCATCACAGGTGTTTACACCATCGGCAGGGACCGCATAGCCCATTGGCGTGTGGTAAAACTGGGCAGCGAATGGTCTGAGGTCAAGGCCTCACAGGCCCCGGTCAAGGAGGGACAAACAGCGCCTGAAACAACAGAGGAGGCATGGGTGGAGGTGCTTGGAGGACTGGACGCAAAGGAAACCATAGCGATCTCCAACCTGGAACAGGTCCGGGAGGGCATAAGGCTTGAATAACCACGGTTTTCTGCAAAAAATTACTGGTTTTTTCGTTGATTCCAAGCTCACGCCATTAGCCATAGCCGCAAGCCTGCTGCTGGGGCTATTCGCCGTTTTCTTTACCCCCAGTGAGGAAGAACCACAGATCGTGGTCCCCATGATAGACGTCCTGGTCTCCATGCCGGGGGCCTCACCCAAGGAGATGGAAAACCGCGTCATCGGGCCCATGGAAAAGCTCATCTGGGAGATTCCGGGCGTGGAGTATGTCTATTCCACGGCTGACAACGGTAAGGCCGTAACAATCGTGCGTTTTTATGTGGGAGAGGACGCAGAAAAGAGCACCATCCGGCTGTATGACAAGCTCTATTCCCACTTCGACTGGATACCGGCCGGCTGCTCCAAACCCCTTTTGAAGATGCACTCCATCGACGATGTGCCCATACTCGCCATGACCTTCTGGTCCGACAGACATGACCCCATGACCCTGCGGCAGATCGTAACCCAGTTGAACGAAGAAGTCCGCAGCATTCCGGGCATCAGCGAGACCAAGGTCATAGGGGGGCTCAAAAGGGAGATTCGCATCCTTCCAAAAGAAGACGCCCTTTATGCCATGGGATTGGATTTTCAGGCGGTAATGGCCGCCCTGTCCTCACAAAACCAGGCCTCGTGGGTGACGGAACTTACTGAAAACAATCAGAACATCTCCATTCGGCTCAACAATTTCTTTCGCACCCTTCAGGATGTGGGAGACACCGTGGTGTATGTGCACAACGGCAAGCCCGTATTCCTGAAGGAAATCGCAGAGCTTTCAGACGGCCCGGAGGAACCGACATCCTATGTGATGATCGGAGGCGGAAAGGCCGCCGCTCAGAAAGGCGTTCAGGTGCCCCAGTCGGGCATGAAGAACGCCGTTACCCTGCAAGTAGCCAAGAAAAAGGGCGAAAATGCCACTGATCTGGCGAAAACGGTTATAGAAAAGACAGAGGCGCTGCGAGGGCATCTGCTGCCATACGACGTGCACATGGTCATCACTCGGGACTATGGCGAGACCGCCAAGATGAAATCCGACGAGCTTCTGGAGCACCTGGCCCTTGCCACCATCTCCGTAGCCATCCTGATGGCCCTGCTCCTGGGTTTCAGGGCCAGCCTTGTGGTGTTGGTGGCCATTCCAGTCACTCTGGCCCTGACCCTCTTCATCTACTATCTCTACGGCTATACCTTGAACAGGGTGACGCTTTTCGCCCTCATCTTCTGCATCGGTATTCTGGTGGATGACCCCATAGTGGGCGTAGAGAACATCATGCGACACATGCGCCTACCTGAAAACAAGGGACTGCCCATTCGTGACATCATCACAAAGGCGGTGGTGGAGGTGGGAAGCCCTCTGATCCTGGCCACATTTACGGTCATAGCCGCCATTTTGCCGCTGGCCTTTGTGCGCGGGCTCATGGGCCCGTACATGCGCCCCATGCCGGTGGGCGCATCCGTGGCCATGTTCCTGTCCATGGTCATCTCCTTTGTCATCACACCCTGGGCTGCATACCACATCCTGAAGGGCGTCCCTGAGCATGAAACCGAGCAGGAAGGCCTGCTAACCCGCATATACCGCTGGATCATGGGGCATCTCATTAAAAAGCCCGTGTGGAGGTGGGGTTTTCTTGGCATCATGGCCTGCTGTTTCCTGCTGGCCTGTTCACTCATCTACACCAAGATTGTCAAGGTCAAGATGCTGCCGTTTGACAACAAAAGCGAGTTTCAGGTGATTATCGACATGCCCAACGGCACATCCATGGAAAAGACCGCGGCTGTAACGGAAGAGCTGGCCAGATATCTCATGGAGCAACCTGTCGTGACCGATTGCGAGATATATATCGGCACCGCATCCCCGTTCAATTTCAACGGACTGGTGCGCCATTACTACATGCGAAGCGGCCCCACCGTCGCAGACATTCAGGTAAATCTGCTGCCCAAAAAGCTGCGTGACGAGCAGAGCCACCCACTCACCAAGCGCCTGCGGCCGGAGCTGACGGCCATAGCCCAAAAACACGGTGCGCGCATAAAGGTGACGGAGATACCGCCGGGCCCGCCGGTGCTTCAGACCCTTGTGGCCGAGATATACGGCCCTGATTATGAAAAACAGATAGAGATTGCAGGCCGTGTCAAGAGAATATTTCAGGAGACCGAGGGCGTGGTGGATGTGGATTGGTACATGACGGATCCGCAAAAGGAACTGGTGCTCACCGTGGAAAGGGACAAGGCCGTGGCCATGGGCATAACGCCGGAACACCTGCTTGGGGTTGTTCAGACCGGCCTAAACGGTAGCGCAGTGGGGCTTTTGCACGACGTCAACAGCAAAGAGGATGTGCCCATAGTGATCAAACTGCCTCTGGCGGACAGAAACCTGGTGAGTAACCTGCAAAATATTCAGGTGGCTGGGGCCAGGGGCATGGTCAGGCTTTCTGAACTGGTCAAGGTGGAGGAAAAGACACTTGAACACCCCATCTATCATAAAAACCTTCAGCCCGTTGTGTATGTAACCGGTGACGTCTCCGGCGAGGAAGAAAGCCCTGTGTATGCCATTTTGAAGCTGAACAAGAGGCTGGAGACCCTGCCTGTAAACAGCTCAGACAACGGCGAACGCCTGTCTATACTCTACACCACGCAGCCCTTCTCCTCAAAGGACTGGAGCATGAAATGGGACGGGGAGTGGCACATCACCTACGAGGTCTTTCGTGACATGGGAGGGGCCTTTGCCGTGGTGGTGGTGATCATCTTCATTTTGGTGGTGGGCTGGTTCAGGTCATACTCTGTTCCCCTCGTCATTCTCTCGCCCATTCCCCTCTCCCTGATCGGCATCATACCGGCCCATGCCTTGATGGGTGCGTTTTTCACTGCAACCTCCATGATAGGCTTTATCGCAGGCGCCGGAATAGTAGTCAGAAACTCCATCATTCTGGTGGACTTCATCGAGCTGCGCCTGAGGGAAGGTCTTACCATCGAGGAGGCCGTGATAGATGCCGGGGCAGTGCGTTTCAGACCCATGTTGCTCACTGCATCGGCGGTGGTGGTCGGTTCCTTTGTAATACTCTTCGACCCCATATTCCAGGGCCTGGCCATCGCCTTGATGTCCGGTGAGATAGCTGCGACTATCTTTTCAAGACTGGTGGTTCCTGTGTTATATTATCTGGACTACCGCATAACCAATGAAAAGCGGTTGATTCTGTAAAAAACAAGGGATGACGCACATGGAACCTGACATGAGCCCCAGACAGAGAACCGCCCTGTTGATCCTGGGCCTTTTAGCCACACTCATCATTCTGGCCCAGATATTCACCATTCTGACCACAGGCAAATCCTTCTGTCCAAACGATGGATGCGAGGTGGTGCACGACCTCACACGTGTCTCTCAGACATATATCAATCTGGCGGGCATTATCTATTTTCAACTGCTTTTCTGGCTGACGGTTGGCAGCAGACAGGGACATAAACGCAAACACTATCTCTTCGATGCCTACAACCGGCCCCAAACAGCCTCATGCTCCCTTTTGCAGTTCCTGCTGCTCATGGGCATGGTGGCCGAGGGCGTTCTGGTCTGTTTCCAGTTGTTCGTGGTCAAAACCGTATGTCTGTATTGTTTCATAGTCTTCGGATTCATCATACTCATGAATGCAGCCCTGGGGGCCAGACAACTCTTAAAGGCATGTATCATCCTGGGCACCCAGATTACAGTCTTTGCCGCCCTGAACTTCAATACCTCCACATTGAATCTGGATGAACTGTCCATGGACAAGGGAACCTACGCAGTAAAAAGCTGTGAAAAACCCAGGCACCGGATGTACCTCGTGTTTTCCGAAAACTGCCCTCACTGCCAGGCGGTTTTGAAGGAATTGTCGGACTGCTCCCTGTGCGAGTTTCATTTCAACCCTGTCACAAGGCTGACAAAGGCCCAGGAGATTTTCAAGGACCTGCCGGCCATTCAGGACTACAATCCAGAGGTCAACAAGGCCATGCTCAAGATGCTCGGCATCTATACCATACCCATTCTGATCTCCGAGACCTCCAGTGGTCTGGAACTGGTAAAGGGCCAGGAAAACATCGTGAATTACGTGCGTGACCACTGTATCCTGTCTGAAACGCCTAAGGGACTGGATTCCCTGTTCTCCAACCCGCTGTTACCCACGGAGGACCAGGAAGGGGCATGCCAGGTAGAAAAGGAGTGCAAATGAGGGTCATCCCTTCCATCCCAGAGATGCGTGCACAGGTTCTGCAATATAAAAGAGACGGGCTGACCATCGGTTTTGTGCCCACCATGGGATATTTCCATGCAGGCCACATCGCTTTGATGGAGCTGGCGAGGCAGCTCACAGATCGCGTGGTGGTAAGCCTTTTTGTAAACCCCACGCAGTTCGGACCAAACGAAGACCTGTCCCGCTACCCTCGAGACATGGAAAGGGATACACGAATGGCGAAAGAGGCCGGCGTGGACATATTTTTCACTCCTGATGCGAACGAGCTTTATTCAAAGGCTTTCAGCACCTGGGTAAATGTGGAAGGTCTTTCAGAACACCTGTGCGGCCGAAGCAGACCAGGTCATTTCAGGGGGGTCGCCACCATCGTGGCCAAACTCTTCGGCATTGTGCAGCCTGACAAGGCTGTATTCGGCCAAAAGGACTTTCAGCAACTGGCGATCATCAGGCGCATGGTGCAGGATTTGAATATGCCTGTGGAGATCGTAGCCCATGAAACCGTGAGAGAACCTGACGGCCTGGCCATGAGTTCCCGGAATACATATCTTTCCCAGGAAGAACGGGCTTCAGCCCTATGCCTTTATCAGGCCCTTTGTAAGGCGGAAACTGCCTTAAAAACTGAAAAAATCGGCCTGGAGACACTGAAAAACGCAATTGAAGGGGTGATTTCAGCCAAACCATTCACGCGTATCGACTACATCTTTATCGGGGATCCCAACTCCCTTCAGCCCTATGACGAAGACGGATTTCAGAAGGCGAAGGAGGTGCTGGTGGCCCTGGCCGTTTGGGTGGGCAAGACCAGGCTCATCGACAACATGTGTTTCACAAAACAGCCGCACTAATATAATGGCATCTTTCCATAACATCAAAAGAGGGTATCATCATGCTTCGTTCCATGCTTAAATCCAAGATTCACAGGGCCACCGTTACACAGACCGCCCTGAACTATGAGGGCAGCCTGTCCATAGACAAGGACCTGATAGAGGCGGCCCGGCTACTTCCATTTGAGCAGATCATGGTCTATAACATCTCGAACGGCGAGCGCTTCGACACCTATGTGATAGAGGCGGAAAAGGGCTCCGGCATGGTATGCCTGAACGGCGCGGCTGCCAGAAGGGGCGAGCCTGGAGACCTTATCATCATTGCATCCTATGGCCTTTTTGACACACAGGAGTGTCTCACAGGTGAAAGCCGCATAGTAGCCGTTGACAACAGCAACCGAATAACCGGAATCCTTACACACAACTGGTCAAACCGGAGCGACAAATGAACAAAACCTATTCAAAAAATGAGATCAAGCAGCTCAAGAAACAACTTCTCTCCGAAAGAAAGAATATCTGGTCTCAACTCACGGACGATGAGCGCCAAAGGGCCATGGACTATGCCGTGGGCTACGCCAATTTCCTGAATGAGGCCAAGACAGAACGCGAGGCGGTAAAATTTATCGCAGAAACAGCCCGCAAGGCCGATTTTGAGCCTGTTACCAAGGGCAGCGGGTTCAAAAAACTCTTTTGGCAGATAAACGGAAAGGCGGCGGCCCTTATCCATCTGGGTAAACAGGACATCCTTGACGGCATTCACCTCATCGCATCCCACATCGACGCCCCCCGTCTGGACCTGAAACAGAACCCCCTTTATGAAGAGCTGGACATGGCCTATTTGAAAACCCACTACTACGGCGGCATCAAGAAATTTCAATGGCTTGCCAGACCCCTGGCCATACACGGAGTTGTCCTGACGCAAACCGGCAAAACCATCGCACTCGTGCTGGGCGAACATGCCTCAGACCCTGTCTTCACCATAAACGACCTGCTTCCGCATCTGGCTGGCAAGGTGCAGGCCGACAAGAAACTCTCCGAGGCCGTACCAGGCGAGAAACTCAACGTCCTCTTCGGCGGCCTGCCGATTCTGGGACCGGAGGACATGAAAGAGACGGTCAAGCTGAACATCCTCAAAATGCTGCACGATCGCTACGGCATCACTGAAGAGGATTTCATCAGCGCGGAGATTGAGATCACGCCTGCCGGCCCTGCCAGGGACGTAGGTCTGGATCGGGCATTTGTGGGCGGTTATGGTCAGGACGACCGCATCTGTGCATATACCTCCATGAAGGCCCTTTTGGAGACACAAAAACCCACGCACACCTGCGTCGCCCTCTTCATGGACAAGGAAGAGATTGGAAGCGACGGCAATACCGGCGCCAAATCCCGCATCCTTGAACTGCTGATTCACGACCTCCTGAATTACATGGGCAAAAAAACAAATCCGGACACGCTCCTGAGAATCTTCCGCAACTCCAGGGCCATCAGCGCCGATGTAACCGCCGGCATTGATCCAGACTATCAGGAAGTGCATGAAAAACGCAACGACGCCCTCATGGGATATGGTATCTGTCTCACAAAATACACCGGCTCGCGCGGCAAATATGGCGCCAATGACGCCCACGCCGAATATGTGAACTGGATTCGGCGCACATGGAACCAGGCTGGGATCATCTGGCAGACAGGCGAACTGGGCCGTGTGGACGAAGGCGGCGGTGGTACAGTGGCCAAATATCTCGCATATCACGGCATGAGCGTAGTGGATGCCGGACCGCCTCTTCTGAGCATGCACTCTCCTTTTGAGATAGCCCATAAGGCGGACATCCTGATGTCACACAAGGCATATGAGGCATTTTACAGAAGCCCGATAAAGGGGTAACAAATATGAAGGTGATAGAACCAGAATGTCGTATCATCGAGGAATACTTTCAGGAAGGCCGTCTTCTTCAACAGATAGAGCGCTGCGGCCGTGTGTGTTACAAGAGTGAAGACAAAATCACCGCCACCTCCGCAAACACCTTCATCAAGGGCATTGTGGAACGCGGCCACTTTTCTGTGACCGAAATGGGACAGATAGCCATTGAAGTATCCATCGAGAGCGAGGCGGTGCTCCAGAAACTATTCGAGACCATCCCCCGGTTCATCACCGCAGACCGGCTGGAGAAAAAACACTTTCTGCTCTCTGGCAACCCCCGGGCATTTCGGGAACTCATTTTGAATCATGGTCCGCTCAAGATATCCAAGGCCATTCTGAAACTCCTGTCAGCGGCTTATCCTGTGCTCTACGCAGACCTGTTGCCCAAACACGGCCTGGTGGAACCGGACGGCGTGTCCGTGCGCATGCTTTCCGCCCAGGAGATAGATGACCTGCCGGTATATCTCAAGAAACGGCATCGCACAGTGCTGGCCCACCTTACCGTCAACAGGGCCGTAACACATGAGCTGGTCAGACATCGTGTGGCCTCTTATCTTCAGGAGTCCCAGCGCTATTGCCGCTACGACCAGGAAAGATTCGGCGGAGAGGTGGTCTTCATCAAGCCGTGTTTCTACGAAGAAGGCTCGCCTGAATACAAACTGTGGCAAAATGCCATGGAGGAAACCGAAAGGATTTACATCGAGCTGCTCAAGACATCCTCTCCTCAGGCGGCCAGAACCGTACTCCCAAATTCCTGCAAGACAGAGATTCTGGTACACGCCACATTGGAAGAATGGGGGCATATCTTTCGGCTGCGCACATCCAGATGGGCAGACCCTTCCATGCAGGAGATCATGCTGAAGCTGAAAAAACAGATGTCAGAACTATTCCCTGACATATTCAGCCATGAAAATTGAAACGGACTTCCTCATTGTAGGAAGCGGCATATCCGGCCTGAGTCTGGCCATTAAACTGAGTGAATTGGGCAGGGTAACAGTCCTGACCAAAAAAAAGACCGATGACACCGCCACGAACCTGGCCCAGGGAGGTGTATGCTGTGTCACAGGAGAAGACGACGACTTCGAATTGCACGAATATGACACCATCAAGGCAGGTGATGGACTCTGTCACGAAGACATAGTCAGACTTATAGTGAGACAGGCGCCTGAGCGCATGGCGGAACTGGAGGCCTGCGGCCTGCGGTTCGACAGAGACAAAAAAGGCCGAATCAGTCTTGGAAAGGAAGGCGGCCACTCCAGAAGGCGCATCTGGCACGTAGGAGACTATACCGGCAGGGCCATACAGGAGGCCTTGACCCGCCGCGCAATGGAGTGCGGCAACATCACCCTGCTGGAAAACCATACGGCAGTGGACCTCCTAATCATGAACGCCGACGGCTGTTTTCAAGGACACTGCGAGGCCATGTCAGATGGAACGGACATCACCACACAACAGGGACTCCGGACACCACCAGGTTCAAAAGGAACATGCAGGGTTGTCGGGTTGTATGCCCTGAACGGGGCTACAGGCGAAATCGACGCGTTTCTGTCCCGCTGCACCATTCTGTCCACAGGCGGGTGTGGAAAGGTCTATCTCTACACCACCAATCCTGATGTGGCCACAGGAGACGGTATCGCCATGGCATACAGGGCCGGCGCAAGAGTGGCCAATCTGGAATTCGTTCAGTTTCATCCCACCTGCCTGTATCACCCTCAACGCAAAAACTTCCTCATCTCCGAGGCATTGAGGGGCGAAGGCGCCCGGCTGCTGACCTGTGAAGGAGAGGCATTCATGCAGAGATATGCCCCTCGGGAGATGGAGCTGGCCAACAGGGATGTGATTGCAAGGGCCATCGACGCAGAACTCAAAAAAAGCGGCCGCGATTATGTATATCTGGACATCACTCACAAAAAACCGGATTTCCTCAAAAAACGTTTTCCCCAGATATACGCCGTCTGTCTGAAACTGGGCATAGATATAACACGCGAGCCCATTCCAGTAGTGCCTGCCGCGCATTACATGTGCGGCGGCGTGGTCACGGATGCCTACGGCCAGACCGACCTCCCTGGCCTGTTTGCCGTGGGAGAGACGGCCTGCACCGGTTTTCATGGCGCCAACCGCCTTGCATCCAACTCCCTTCTGGAAAATCTGGTAATGGCGCATCAGTCGTTTGTGCGCATTCAATCCTCCTGGCAACACCTGAAATCCCTGCCTTTTGCATCTCCTCCGGAATGGAAGACAGGCAAGGCCGTGGACATGCAGGAGGGGGTGCTTATCTCCCACAACTGGGACACCATACGCCGGCTTATGTGGGACTACGTAGGCATCGTCCGCAGCACCAAACGGCTGTCTCTGGCCGCCCAACGCATCGAACCTATTTTAAAAGAGATTCACCAACACTACTGGGACTACCTGCTGACCAGTGACTTCATAGAACTGCGCAATCTGGCCCAGGTGGCCTACCTTGTTATACGCGCTGCAGGCGCCAGACTGGAAAGCCGGGGCGGCCATTACATGAAGGACTACCCTCAAAAAGACGACTGGAACTGGCGCAGAGACACCCTACTTTTACGCAATGAACTGATGTGAAAGAGAACCAACCAGAGCATATCAGAAAAAAACAGGTGGTCCTGTATATACTGGCAGGTATCCTGTTGGCCGTTACTGTCATCTCATTCCTGTTGCTGCCGGAAGGCGCATTTCGAATCGCATGGGATATGTTGATGAACATCTATGAGGAACGCGCCAAGGTGCGCAGCCTTTTTGCGGACTGGCCCATTCTCGCCCCTGTCTTCTTTATGGCGCTTCAGATTACACAGGTGGTAATCTCCTTTGTGCCTGGTGAGGCCACCGGCATTCTAGGCGGTTTTCTCTTCGGCCCCTGGCTTGGCCTGATATACTCCACCCTCGGCCTGACCATGGGTAGCATGGCGGCCTTTTTTGCAGGCAGATATTTCAGGGCATTGATCAAGCCCTACATTCAACAAACCACTCTCTACAACCGCCTTGAATACCTGGCGGAACATCAAGGGCTCTTCATCACCTTCATCTTTTATCTGATTCCAGGCTTTCCAAAGGATATTCTCTGTTACATCATGGGTTTCAGCCGTATTCCGTGGCAGGCGTTCTTCATTATCAGCACCATAGGCCGCATACCCGGCACCTGGTTACTTACCATTCAGGGCGCCGACCTCTATGATGGAAACATTCATCATGCCGCCGTCATCTTCGCGGTTTCCCTGCTACTCATGATACCTGTCTGGTTTTACAGGGAAAAGATCTATGCATGGATAGAGAAACACACCCTGAAAGACTGATAACAACCGGCATGAAGCACCTGTCCATCGCCGTGGCATCCGGCTTTGGCGCCGGCTATTCACCCTATGCGCCAGGCACATGTGGAAGTGTGGTGGGGCTATTCGTATTTTGGAGCGCAAGATACATCCTGCATCAAGACGGCTTGACATTTCAACTGGTTTGCGCCATTTTTCTTGTTGTAGCAGGCATTATAACAGCAGATGTGACAAGCCGCATACTTCATGTCAAAGACCCGTCTCTTGTAGTTATAGACGAAATAGCAGGCATGTTCATAACACTTGTAGGGCATGAACCGGTCATTTTGCATCTGTTGGCAGGTTTTGTCCTCTTTCGCATACTTGATATATTCAAGCCTTTTCCCATAAGACAGCTGGAGAGGCTGAAAGGAGGCCTGGGGATCATGGCAGATGATATCATGGCCGGTATTCTCGCCAATATCTGTCTGTATGCCATTCCCCTGTGAAGACATCATGTCCTACGAGATCATCGCCATAGGAGACGAACTGCTGCTCGGCTCCACCCTCAACACCACGAGTCACACCATCGCCCGTAAACTGTTCGAGGCAGGATGGATATGCCGGCGCATCACGACTGTGGGCGACGATACGACGGATATCAAGGATGTCCTGCTTCAAGCCATAGAACGAACCGATTTTATTATTCTGACAGGCGGCCTTGGTCCGACCACCGATGACATCACATCAGAGGCGGCGGCCCATGCAATGAATCTACCCCTGACCATCAACGGAGATGTCCTGAATACGCTGCATGCCCATAACGGATTTTCTCAAAGGATAAAGGAAAAACTGGCGTCCATGCCCTTCGGCTCCGTGCCCCTGAAACCTGAAGGAGACGCCTCGGGTTATCTTCTGATTCATGGCGACACCCCTCTTTTCTTTCTTCCGGGCGTGCCTGGGCAGGCTGTCGCCCTTTTACAGGAAAAGGTCATCCCGTGGCTGCAAAACCACCTGCCGGCACAGGCTGTCTATTACCGGGTCATGCGGACATTCGGTCTTCCAGAAACAGAGATCAACCGCCTGGTTTCGGCCGCCTCCATACCCGCAGACATAACCATAGGATACTATCCCGTATTCCCCGAGGTTTTGATCTCCATACTCTATAAAAGACAAAAAAACGAGTCTGCTGACGCCGGTTCAGGGGGGCATGGGATTGAAGACGCCCTGAGTTTCTGGCAACGGCTGGTATCCCTGCTGGACAGACATGTAATCTGCGAAGGAGACGAGACTCTGGAGGCCGTTGTCGGCAATCTGCTGCTGCAAAAAGGCGCTACTGTGGCCACAGCCGAATCCTGCACGGGTGGCTTGATCGCCAGCCGCATCACATCCATTGCAGGCAGTTCCCAGTGGTTTGAAAGGGGCGTAATAACCTACAGCAACCAGGCCAAGATGGACCTATTGAAGGTGCGACAGGAGATACTGGAACAATTTGGTGCAGTAAGCGAACAGACCGCTATTCAGATGGCAAAAGGGCTGCGCAGGCTTGCCAAAACCGATTACGCCCTCGCAGTCACCGGTATCGCAGGGCCTACCGGCGGCAGCCCAGAAAAACCCATCGGCACGGTCTATATAGCCCTTGCCACTCCACAACAGACCTCCTGCCAGCGTTTTCTATTCTCAAGGTCTGAAAATAACCATAGACCATTAACCCGCACCAGCATACAACAGCTGACAGCCGAAACCGCCCTGGACTGGCTGCGCATCTCCCTGCAATATGGCGCGCATATTTATAGCTCTCGATATACCGGATGATATAAAGGCCATGCTGGGCCGCCTTATAAAAAAATGGCCGGCAGGGCCGCATTCCACGATTAGATGGGTTAATCCGCTTCAACTGCACATAACCCTGGCCTTTCTCGGCGACATAACAGAGGAATTGCTGGAACGGGTCTGTAATGCCGCTCAAGGCATAGCCTGCGCCACGCAGCCGTTTAACCTCGCCATTCAGGGCACAGGGGTCTTTCCTGGGCCCAAAAACCCACGTGTGCTTTGGTGCGGCTGCATGGGGGACCTCCATGCCATCGAAAACTTGCAAAAAAACATACAAACCATGCTGGAAGGTATGGGGCTGCCCATTGAAAAACGCCCATTCACACCCCATATAACATTAGGTCGCATACGCTCCGTAACGGCCCCAGCTGTCATTACAGAATTCCTGCGTTCCCCATGTAAATCCGAACCGTTCGGCGTTCGGGAAATTACAATATATAAAAGCAGGTTGCTGGCAAAAGGACCCGAATACGAAAGATACAGGCAGTATCCATTCACTGCACAGGCGCAAATTCCACGATTGGAGGGGACCTCGAAAAATTGCCTTATCGCCCGATAACTGCGTTGCTCGTCCCTGCCTGTGCGTTGCCTGCCTGTGCGTTGCACGCAGACAGGCACGCAGACAGGGGCGAAAAATGCTCACATACATATCTGCATGAACTGTATTGTTACGAGGCTTGTGTTGCATCCTTGGCAAATTGGGCATTAACAATATCTTTTTTGTTTTTTAGATTCAAACGCGAAATTTGAGTCAAAAAAACTGTCGATATTTTCATTAAGATATGTTAATTATAAAAAACATCATAAAGACTGCCTGAAACGCCGGCATACTTCTTGGGCGATTTGATAATTGCAATGGGAGTCAGAAAATATCCATGACTGATGCAAGTTCCACCATGCAAGACGGCACAAACCAATATACTCACCTGAAAGTCCTCGTCCTGCTCATAGCAGGCCACGAAAGCGCCATAGAGCTGTCTCAAGTCAAAGAGATATTGCCCGCAGCTAACATCGAATACCTTCCCAATGCAATCACCTCAATCACAGGCATCCTGAATGTCAGAGGGGACATCGTACCTGTTGTGGATCTCAAATACTTTCTTTCCGAGGATTACCGGGCGCTCGACGCCGGCTCATCAAATCCGCGAGTCGTTCTGGTGGAATCCGAATACGGTCCACATGGCCTGATGGTCGCTTCTGTATTGAGAGTGGAAGATGGAATGTGGGAGACACACGCTCCCTCCGACAGCCTGAAATACATGCAGCTTGAAAACACACTGTTCACTAAAGCCATAACAAATGCAAAAGGCTACAGTCTGCCGGTAATCGACACCCAGAACATCATAGCCCATATATCAGGACATAACGCTGCAAGAGCAAAACAAGACTCAATACAAACATAATCAGTATAATATATTTCTCTTGGAGGGAGTATAATATGTTCAATCTGTTCAATGTAAACCTGAAGGTTAAACTCTTTGGCATAGTAGCTGTAATTGGTTTACTGATACTTGCAGCCAATGCCCTTTATACCTGGTACAGCACCATACCGCTGAAAGAAACGGAAATCAAAAAACACACTGCCACCTCCACACAATTATTACAGGAAAACATCAATAAGTGGTTCGAGATAGGCAAGACCAACATAGTGGCCATAGCGGGTAACGGCACGCTTTCAAAGGCGCTTATAGAAAACAATCGCGAACTGGCATTGAATCGTCTTTACAGCATGTTTGAGGACTATGACAAAATCGGTCTTAAAAACCTCAAGGTGCAGATACATACAGCAGACATCCGCTCCTTTCTGCGTTCCTGGGCCCCTGACAAACACGGGGATGACCTCAAGGCATTTCGTAATTCCATAGTACAATTGAAGAACACCAAAAAACCGTATTCTTTTTTTGAAGTTGGCAGAGACGGTCTGGCCCTGCGCAGCATAGCACCCATCATTCGGGACAACGACTATATCGGCTCCATCGAGATGCTTTTGGGGCTGGATACCATAGCCAAGGACATGAAGGCTGAGAAGCTTCTCTATGCCACCCTGCTCAAGGAAGATGCAGCCAAACTGGGCACCATAATAGGCGAACAGACCAAGACAGGAGGCGGCTATGTCATAGCCAACGACAAATGGTTCGATGATGCAGCCAAAAACCTTGTAAAAACAATAAATTATAACGAACTCGCCTCAAAGGGATATGTGCTCACCGACAAATATCTCATCACCTCCATGCCACTGGTGGACTATGAGGGCAAGGTCGTAGGCCTGCATATCTTGGCGGAAGATGCCAATACGTTGAATGAAATGCTCAACAATCTCATTATAGACCGCTTCAAATTCACAGGTGCCTTGGCGGTATATATCTTTATCATGGGAACAGTTATAGCCATCTTCTTCAACATGGTCATGCTTCGCCCCATCACAGAAACAGCATCCGCCATTCAGGTCATCACCAAGTACATGGACATCACCAAACGTGTAAAAGTGACATATCGTGATGAAATCGGCATCATGGCGGAATCCATCAACACCTTCCTCGACGCCCTTCAGACCACCTTCAAAGACATGAAGGCCACGGTAACAGATGTCACACAGGCCAGCCAGAATGTGCATGAACGGGCGCAACGCATCTCAGAAACCGCTATAGCACAGGCTGAAAGGGCCAAAGATGTGTTGCAGCGCGTCATGATGATGGGGCAGACCGCCAGTGAGGTGGCAGAACACGCGGAATCCTCCGCACAGCTCTCCAAAGAGACTGCTGCCATCATAGAAGAGATGGCCAAGGCCGCACAGAGAATCGCAGAGAACTCCGCACAAGGCAAAGAGGTCTCCAAAACCGCTGTTCAGACCGTCATTGCCATGGGTGAGACAGCGAGGGAGGTCCAGGCACGGGCATTGGTTCAGGCCGAGGCAGCCAACAAGACAGCACAATCCCTAACCGAAATGTCCAACAGCCTTCAAAAAATGGCTGAAGAGGCTCAAAAGTCCGCAAAAGAGGCGCAGGAAACCCTGTTGTCCTCCACAGATGCAAAAGAGGCCATGGACAAAACCGTGCGCAGCATGGAGGCCATTGCAGACAGTTCTGAACAGGTCAAGGATATCGTAGCCCTGATCTCAGACATCGCGGAACAGACCAACCTGCTGGCCCTTAACGCAGCCATCGAGGCGGCCAGGGCGGGCGAGCACGGCCGAGGTTTTGCAGTCGTTGCAGAGGAAATACGTAAACTGGCTGAAAGAACCGCTGAATCCACAAAGGAGATAGCCGAACTCATCAAACAAAGCACAGCTACCATCGCAGAAGGTAGGGAGCTGACACAAAAGACAGCCGCTGTCTTTGACCGCATCATTCAAAACATCGAAAACACCTCACAGCTCGTAATCGACATCTCCTCCACGACGGTCCAACAGGCAGCCGGCACAACAGAACTGCTGAAAGAAACAGACAGGCTCAAAGAGGCATCCGGCAACATCGTGGAAATGACGCAAAAACAGGCGGTGCGCAGAAAGCTGGCCGAGGATTCAATACAGCAGGTTATAGCTGTCAGTGATGACGTCATGGATGCAGCCCATAATACAACCGCCACCTCCAAAACAGCCGTGGAAGGCGTGGGAAGAGTCGTGTTGAACTCCATGGAGATCACCAACAGGACCAGCAAGCAGAAGGAACGAAGCGCCATTCTGCAGAAGGTTATGGCCGATATCGCGGAAAGCGCCAGACAGAACGCCGAGAATGCGGAAAACACCCTCACCCTCATGGATGAGCTGCTTGAAAAGGCCAAGGCGGTGCAGGAAGAGATATCGAGATTTAAGGTATAACACCCTAATTTTTCAAGGCTCCCATGAGTGAAACATTCAAGGGCAGGCAAGCCAGTCTGCCCTTATTAAAGGGTCTCATCGCCTCGCGATACCGTTATCACCCTCTCATTCTCACTTTGCCATGTGATGCGAATGGAAAGTATGTGTTCTTGTGCTATGTCTCTCAAAAAATCGGGGCAGTATTCCGGCCACTCCACAGCCAGGACCCATTTGCCGTTCAGATATTCATATAACCCGATTTCCTCCAGGCCCTCTTCGGAAATATTCGGGCCGAGGCGGTAAAGGTCTGCATGGGACAGGGGAATACGACCTTCTTCGTACTCGTGAATGAGCCCGAAACTCGGGCTGGTCACCCTGCGTGCCTCGATACCAAGACCTGCAGCGACCCCCTTGACAAAAGCGGTTTTCCCTGCCCCCAGGTCGCCGTACAGAAGCAATACATCGCCTGGAACCAGGGTGTTGGCGAGCTCCATGCCGATCTTGCAGGTCTCTGAAGGGCTGTGGGATACGGATGTCCGCTTCATTTGATCAGCCGTCTCTTTAGAAGCCTTGAGGCGATAAGAACAAGAAAAACCGCATAGGAGGCCAGTACCAATAGATGCAGCCACCAATCCCCTGTTCTGCCATAGGTCAATCCCCTGTAAAGCTGAACTGCATGGGACAGGGGCAGAACCATAAACACCACCTTGAGCGCCGGATGCAGGGAATCCATTGGAAAAAGAATGCCTGAAAAAAGAAACAATGGATTGATAAACAATGTCATGAAATAATTAAAAAATTCGTAACTTTGGGCTATGGCGGTCATGATAACGCCGCAGGCGGCAAATATCATACCCTCCAAAAACAGCAAAAACGGAATGAAAAAGGTCCATAAAGACGGCTGAATGCCGAACAGAGGAAACAGGGCGATCATGATAAGACCTGAGATCAGTCCCTTGGTGGCGCCCCAGAACATCTCACCGAGGGCCAGGTCATAGACTGAAACTGGCGTCATGAGAATGGCCTCATAGGTCTTCTGTGTCGCAAGCCGGGTATAGGAGCCGTATGTGGTCTCCAGGGCCGCGCTGAACATCACAGCGGATGCAGCCAACCCAGGCGCAATGAACTCCAGATAACTCATATTTGCCACCACAGGCATGGTCTTTCCAAGCCCGTAGCCCATGGCGATAAGGAAAAGAAAGGGCTCACCCAAATTACCTATGATGCTGGCCTTGAAGTGCTTACGCCAGACCATGGCATTCCTCTTCCACACATTTAAGGCCAGCATGCTCAATTCTCCTTCAATTCACTGCCTGTCAGTCTCAGAAACAGGTCCTCCAGCCCGGCCGGTCTGCGGGTGACATGAGACTGCTCCAATACAAGGGCATCCAGTTCAGGACAGGTCTCTCTCACAAAGATGCGCAGGACATCCTGGCCTGTCTCAAAATCCGCCTTACAAGATGCCAAAAGGGGCCTAAGACCTGCCAGGTGTTCACGGCTGCCCCGAATCTCATAGACCTCCCTCCCCACATGACGCTGCACAAGGGCATCAGGAACACCATAGGCCACCGCCTTACCGCCGTCCAGAATCAACACCTGTGTGGCCAGTCTGGAGACCTCTTCCATGTAATGACTGGTCAGGAGCATGGTCGTGCCGTTCCTGCGCAGCATCTCCAGACAATCCCAGATCAGCCTTCTGGCCTGTGGATCAAGCCCTATGGTGGGTTCGTCCAGTATCAGGAGATCAGGGTTGTTGATAAGTGCCCTCGCTATGAGCAGCCTGCGCCTCTGACCGCCTGAAAATGCGGAAATGATCTCATTCCGCCGGTTTTTAAGGGCAAAAAAATCCAGCAGTTCCTCAGCCCTGGCCGAGGCTGTCTTGTAGTCTATTCCAAAATAGGAGGCATAGACCGTCAGATTCTCCATTGCTGTGAGATCCGGGTCCAGATTATCCGTCTGCGGGGTTACACCTATGCGTTTCTTCAACTCCGAAAGGCGCCGTGCTGCATTCACTCCAAAAAAGTAGATATCCCCGCTCAAAGGCGTCACCAGCCCCAGAAGCATGTGAATGGTGGTGGTTTTACCTGCTCCATTCGGCCCGAGCAGACCAAGGCACTCGCCTTTCCTTACAGCAAAATCAAGGCCGGAGACTGCCACCCGTTCTCCAAAGGCCTTACGCAGGCCTCGAATCTCCAGAAGAACCGCCGCATCGTGAAGTGCATCCGCTTCCGGTTTCATGGTCATCAGTCCTTCATGTCCTCAAGCCTGTCTTCCAGCCCGAGCTGCTGTATCTTTCTGTGCAGATGGCGTCTTTCTATGCCGATGGCCTCGGCGGTCCTGGTGATATTGCCGTTATTCTCCGAGAGCTTTCGGGCTATATACTCCCGCTCAAACATGGCCTTGGCGCTTCGAAAGTCCTCGCAATACAACATGGCGCAAGGGGTTTCAGGGACATCCACGCGACTTCTGGAGGCTGCACGATAGGATTGGGGCAGGTCATCACAGGTCAGGGTATCAGACTTGGAAAGAATGACCATGCGCTCTGCCAGATTGCGCAATTCCCGCACATTCCCCGGCCAATTATACGCCTGAAGACATGCATATATCTTCGAATCGATCTTCAGGGGTTCTTTCCCCATCTTTCTGGCAAAATTGGCCACAAATGCCTCCAAAAGCAGGGGAATATCCTCAATGCGCTCCCTCAAGGGCGGGATCTCTATGGGTATTACATTCAGCCGGTAATACAGGTCTTCCCTGAACCTGCCTTCGGCGATCTCTTTTTCCATATCCTTGTTGGTGGCTGCTATGATGCGCACGTCCACGAAGATGGTCTTGTTGCCGCCAACCCGCTCAAAACGCTGCTCCTGCAGTATGCGCAACACCTTCGCCTGAGTCTTCAGGCTCATATCGCCTATCTCGTCCAGAAATAATGCCCCTCCATTGGCAAGATCGAATTTGCCGCGTTTTGTGGCGCCTGCGCCGGTAAATGCCCCCTTCTCATAACCAAACAACTCGCTTTCTATCAGCTCCTCCGGAATAGCCGCGCAGTTCACCTCCACAAGGGGCTTGTGACTGCGTTTGCTCATGCGATGAATGGTCTGGGCCACCAATTCCTTGCCCGTGCCGTTTTCCCCCCGAATCAGCACCCAAGCGTCAGTGGGTGCAATGATGGTGATCTGCTCCTTCAGCTTCAGCATCACAGGACTCATACCGATTATATCCTGCACAGACGCATCGGTATGCTGCCGGAGAATGGCGTTTTCCTCCTCCAATTCCTTATATTTCAGGGCGTTTTCCACGGAAAGCAACAGGGATTCGTATGAAAGGGGTTTTTCGATAAAATCATGGGCGCCCATGCGGGTGGCCTTCACAGCGGTCTCGATAGTGCCGTGGCCGGTCATGATCACCACCGGCAGAAACGGCCAATCCTTCTTGATCCGCTGAAGCACCTCCAAGCCATCCATACCCGGCATCCAGATGTCCAGCACCACCAGATCGGCTGGGGCTGTCTTCAATGTCTCAAGACATTCCTTACCGCTGGACACCACCGTCACTCCGTAGCCCTCATCCTCCAGAATGCCCTTCACGCTGTCGAGAATGGTGTTTTCGTCATCCACTACCAGTATCTGTTTTTTCACCGCCATGACCTCACAGAAAATTCACACAGAACACGGCACAGGGCCAAATTCGCATCACATGGCCCACTCACAGCAGGTTGTCCGCAAAATTAAAACGCCGGCCCATATAAAAGGCCCTTGTCCAATCCCTGCGCTTCCGGAACTCAGGCAGACGCCTTTGGGCAGGCCAATACATGAGATCAATCACCTGCACCGCGACACCCATCTCCTGTAACCGCTCTTGCAGATCGAACAGGGAAAACGGCTTGTCCGGCAGGCAACAACCTGTCTGGGGTGTATTCCGCCACCAGAACATCTCTCCCCTGGGACTTGCGATGACAACGCGCTCTGGTCGTTCAAATGGTTTGATGCGGCTGACAAAAAGGGGTAGATAGCCAAATACGGTCATGCTCACGGGCATGAATCCCGCATTGGACAGCGCAAGGGACAGATTCCTCTCATCTGTCTCCACGGAAAACATGGCATTTTTCACACCAAGGTCCCTGACTGCCTGCAATGCCTGAGAATTCAAGAGATTCATGGCATAGCCACTCCAGAGTTCCAGGCCGTGGCCGCGCACATCTTTGGCAAGATGCTGTAACCATGCTATCTGACTCAAATTATTCACCATAAAAGAACGATGCCCCATGCGCAACAGACGTAAAATCTGCTGTTCCATGGCATGCAGGCCATTTTCATAACTGACGGCTGGAATGGACCAACAGATGTCATTACGCCAGTGTCTGAGAAAAAAAACCATATACTTCGCATCCAATTCCACTATAATACCACGGGGGTTCAATGCCCTGGCCAGTTCCAGCATGGCCGGGTTTTTCAGACGAACCCACATGGCATACCCCTGTCTCTTGAGTGGGACAACCTTCTTGCATGGCCTGGATAAATGCTGCCCGCTCAATTCTTTCTGAAGCTGTGCAGCCTTCTCATGGGCACGTCTCTCGTATATCCTCCCTTTCGACACCAGCCCCTGCCAGCGGTCCTTCCATGAACTCGTATCGAAAAAAGGCGCACCCAATGCCTGTTGCGCCCGCTGATCCGTCTTGAAGACAAGGGAATTCACGGGAACGGCTGCGCATCTGGCGTTTGAAATACAGAAAAGCCCATCACCGTCCCTTTCCACAGCATGGCAGGTAAATGAAAGCTGTTCCATTACATCGGGAAAGACTATACGCAATCTATCGCCTTTCTGCACAATGGAATCGCTTTTAATGCACAATGTGCTGTTCTTTGAGCGCATAACCCTTCCGAGATACTTACCTGTATTGGCGGTCCTGCCGGCATCCAACAGGTCTTTCGGGTTGTCGGTCCGAAAAAATCCACCAGTGTAATCCCTGCCCATGGCGGCATTCAGCAGCGCCTTTGACTCCTTCAAGACATCTTGATACATCTCTGGCTGAGTGTTCCGAAGAGGCAGGGCGTTCAGAAGCATTCTGTATGCCCTGACCACGCCCCCCACATAACTTGCAGGTTTCAATCTGCCCTCTATCTTGATGGATGCCACACCCATGTCCGCCAGCTCGGGCAGCACATCAATACCGCACAGATCAAACATGGAAAAATGAAAGCCCTTGGCGCCGTTTACCTCGTACTGCCTTCGGCATGGCTGTACACACCTGCCCCGCATACTGGATTTGCCGCCGAAATAACTGCTCATGAGGCAACTGCCTGAGCAGGTGAAACACATGGCGCCGTGCACAAAGACCTCGATCTCCACATCAGCGGCATTGACCGCATGTTGAATCTCATGCAGGGTCATTTCACGGGCCAATACCACGCGTTTGAAACCCATTTGATATGCCTGCCTTACACCCCACGAGTTATGAATAGCCATGAGAGTGCTGGCATGCAGCCGGAGATCGGGGAAATATCGTCTTGCGAGCCGCCAGACAGCCAGGTCCTGAATGATCAAGGCATCCACACCTGTCTCATGCAGCCCGGCAAGCAGTTCCATAACCATCGGCAATTCCATCTCTTTCACAAGGGAATTCAAGGCTACGAACAGCCTGACCCCGGCCTCATGGGCAAGGGATGTCAGGGCAGCCACTTCGGCAAGAGAAAAATTGGTGGCCAAGGCCCGTGCGTTCAATGTCTTGAGCCCCACATATACGGCATCGGCGCCGTTTTCGATGGCACTGAAAAATGCCTCTCGAGTGCCGGCAGGCGCCAGCAGCTCCATCTTTCTCAATGCCCTTTTCCCGCCACGCACACCCATTTCTGCAAGTTCAGGCCCTTGGTGCAGCATTTCACGGCCATTGAATGAAACACCCTTCTTCAGGGTCTGCGGCCTGCCCTGCCTTTCGAGGATAAAGGCATGGCTATGAGGATGACGGGGCATAGTTTATTTCGACCAGCAGGTCTTTGATCGCCTTTTCAGAAGCGGGAGGGTCATAGATCACCGTTACCCCCTTTCGTTCCACATCCACTTGAACGGATTTTACGCCCGGCAGTTCCATGAGCTCCATTTGAATGGTGTGGGCACAGTGTTTACATGAGATGCGAGGAATATAAGCAGAATAGGTATTGGACATGACAATCTCCTTATGGAAAGTCTTATATCTTGAAATTCATATAACGCAATTCCGCCACCAAACGCTCAAAATCAGCAGGCAGCAGGGACTGGGGGCCATCGGACATGGCCTTCTCTGGACAGCTGTGCACCTCTATAAGAAGACCGGCGGCGCCCACCGCAGCCCCTGCCCTGGCAAGCGGTATCACCTGATCCCGTCTCCCTGCGGCATGGCTTGGGTCTATAAAGAC
>JGI12104J13512_1000913_pt1 | contig 24073 bp, 19 predicted proteins | sample TerdegcTABiofilm_FD_13512 | JGI IMG/M metagenome (IMG submission 13512)
GAAGCGGACGAACCGCCCCACTGCCTCCAGGTTGTACAGGGGCGTGTGGAAGGGAAGGTCGCAGCCGGGGGAGAGGATGTAGCCTTCCTTGCCGCCGATGTCGAGTCGCGCCGCCGCATCCCGGGCGCATTCGAGAGGGGAGCCGAAGAGCAGCGTCGTGGTGAGGGGCATGTTTCCCTCGAAGCTGACGCGGTGCTTCTTCGCCAGATCCCGCACCAGCGCCAGGTCCACCTGTTCATCGAAGGCGACGGAATGGGGACCGCACTGCATCATGAGTTCGATATTCTTCGTTGCGTCGCCGCAGCAGAAGAGCGAGGCGATGCCGCCCTTCTCCCGGATGGTGGCGATGACCGGCTCCAGGCAGGGGGCGACGAACTTTCGGAAGTGGCGGGGGGAGATCTGGCTCGTCATGGGGTCCACGATGGCCACCACGGGCGATCCCGTCTCGAGATACCACGCTGCGAGGCGGCAGGACGTGTCGCTGCAGAAGCGGAGGATCTCCTGGGCGTACTCGGGTTTTTCGATGAGATCCGTGAGGAAGGACTGCCCCGCCAGATGGAGCGCCAGCGTGAAGGGACCGCAGAGAAGGGAGAAGACCGCGAGTTGGTCTCCGACGGTGCGGACGAGTTCCCGGGTCGCCTCCAGGCACAGGGGAATGCGCCCGCGGTCCTTCGCGAGGGAGGGCAGGTCCGCCAGCGCCTTTCCCTCCTCCAGCACGTGGGAGGCCACGGCGGGAGGATTGTTCGGGGACCACTTGAGGCGACATCCCAGGACCTCCGCCTCCACCTGGAGGTCGAAGACGGCGCAAACGCCGTCGGCGAGAGTACGTTCCGCCGCGAGGGTCACCCCCCGCACGATGGAGGAGGCGTCTTGAAGATAGGTCGCTGCGTCCTGTTCGAGGAGCCGGGCCGAGTGGACCCCCGTGAAGGGGACCCAGGGGGTGCGCTCTACCGTTTCGCAATGCAAGGCCCGCAATACAAGTTCCTTTCCCGTCGTCATCATGCCTTCTCCTTTCCTTCCCCCTTTCGGGGACTTTCTGTACCCAGTGGACCTTCCTCCGCTCTCCGCGGCGCGGCGGGCTCTTCCGCCGCGTCCTTCACCCGAGGATCCTCCATCTGGCGCCAAAGGCAGGTTTCGTAGCGCGCGCATCCCCTGCAGAGCGTGGCGGGCTGCTTTTTACCCTCGAAGTCCCCCACGCCGAGGAGGAACGACCCCGACATGAGAGGGCGGAGCATGGCTCCCTCGGTGATGGTGATGCCAAGGCGGTCGCCTCCCGCGAGGCGGAGCAGCGCCTCCTGCCCCTCCACGGACCATCCCGGCGCCGAGCCGGGGAGCAGGGTTGGGGAAAGGGAGCGCCCCTCTCCGGCGGCGCAGTCCCGGGCGAGGCGCCGGAGCGCGGCGGAGGCGCTTTCCAGGGCGAGCACTCCCGCGGCGTCGAGAAAGTAGGCCCGGAGGAGATCCCCCTCGGCCTCAAAGGCGGCGAGCCGTCTCTCCAGTTCCGGGCCGATGGTGGTGACGGCGGCGAAGACGTAGGCTGCCCCCTCCAGGTAGGTGGCGCTCTCCCCGAGGAAGAGGGAGAGGCGGGGTGTTCCGTCGCCGTCCACATTTCTTTCCGCCTGTTCCGGCATGGAGGATCCCCCGCCTTTGGGAGGAACAGCATCGCCCTCGTCGTCGCGGAGGTCCGCAAGGGGGCGCGTACAGAGCGTCACTGTTCCCGTCTCGGGGATCACGCTTTCCAGGGCGTAGCGCTCCCAGGCCGCGGCAGGAGCGGCGCAGGCGAGGGCGAGAACGCGCATCTCCTCCGCGAGCGGGCGGAACTTCTCCTGTCGCTCCGGAGAGAACCGTCGGGTTCCTCCGGAGGAAGAAGCGTTCCCGGAGGCGGGCGCGTCGCTCCCGGGGGTGCGCGCACCCCCGGCGATGCGGAGAATGGCCTCGGCCGTGAAGGTCAGAGGGATGTGGCGCAGAACCGGCATGAAAACGCCTCCTTTCTCGAAAAGGAGTGAGGATGTCTCCGACAAAGCCGCAGGCCGTCGCTGTGGTGCCGCAGCGGAATTCAGGCCAGGGCGAGAAAGCGCACGAAGGTCTCCTGGAAGCGGGGATGTCCCCCCAGGTCCACGTGGTGCGTCGCCGCAGCGAGGCGGCACGCCTCCTTCCAAAGATGGTCTTCGCCGAGGAGAACCAGACGGCATCCCTCTCCCGCGCCGCCGCCGAGGGGCGTGATGCGCCCCGCCGTCTCGGGGGGAAGAAGTCCCGTGGCGACCAGGGATGCGGGCCTCAGGGAGCTGCCGAAGGCCCCTGCGGCGACGCATTCCTCCAGATCGCTCCATGCGCCCCCCGCTTCCTCCAGGAGCAGCTCCGCTCCGGCCCGGACCGCTCCCTTGGCGAGCTGGAACTCCCGGATGTCCTTTTGGGTGAGCCGCACTTCCTTCGCCAGTTCGATGCCCCGGTTGTTTCCCCCTGTGTCCCCAGAGAGAAGAGGGCGAAACCGGAGGGGGGCCTCCCCGGGAGAGACGAGACGTCCGTCCGGCGCGACCAGGTTCCACGAGCGGAGCACTGCCAGGGCGTCGAGCAGCCCCGAGCCGCAGAGTCCCGCGGGTGCCCCGCCGCCCGCGACGGTGCAGCGCCATCCCTCTTCGGCGCGTTCCACCCCGATGACGGCTCCCTCCGTGGCGGGCATGCCGCAGGAGATGTTGCCCCCCTCGAAGGCCGGTCCCGCCGCGGTGGAGCAGGCGAGGAGGCGTTCCTCCCACTGGAGGACGATTTCCCCGTTCGTGCCGAGGTCCAGGAGGAGTCGCCGTCTTTTCGGGGGCAGGAGCGTTCGGGCCGCCAGGAGCAGGCCCGTCGTGTCGCCCCCCACGAAGCCGCCGACGAGGGGCAGAAAGCGCACGGACGCCCCGCCGAAGGCGTAGAGTCCGAGGGACGCCCCGGGCAGCTCGGGGGAGATTCTCTCCGCCGGAAGAAAGGGAAGGCGCGAGAGAAAGACCGGTCGATAGCCGTAGAGCAGGGAGTGCATGGCGGAATTGCCGCAGCAGACGATCTCGCTCACCGCGGAGGGAGAGATTCCTGCGTCCCGGGCGGCCTGGAGCAGAAGGGCCTCCAGGGTTTCCGCGGCGAGGCGCTGCAGCCGGAAGAGGGGGGGTCCTTTCCCGGTGTCGTCCGGATCGTGCGCCGTCGCGGCGGCGACGCGGGCGATGACGTCGCCGCCGAAGTGGCTCTGGAGATTTCTTCCGGACCGAGTGGCCAGAAGCGCGCCGTCCCGAAGGCGGAAGAGGCGGCACGCTACCGTAGTGGTCCCCAGATCGCAGGTGGCACCGCAGAGCTCCTCCCCGCCGGAGGTGAGCCAGGTCCGCCCCCGGCGGCGATGGACCGAGGCGGCGAGGTCCTTTCCGGGTGTCCAGGCCCGCAGAGCGTTCTGGAGCGTTCGATGTCGCTCCCTTTCGGAAAGGCGAAAGCCTGTATCGGCCAAGGCGCGGAAAAGTGTCGCGGAGACGTCCTCCGCCTGTTCCGCCTCTTCCCATGCGACGGTGAGCGGAGCGGTGGTGCACGCCGCGAGGAGTCCTTCCGGAAGGGGAAGAAGATCCAGGGAGTTTTTGTTCCGCTCCGCGATGGCGGTGCGCAGACGAGCGGGATGTCCGGAAAGGTGCCCGGTGCTTTCCTCCGCGTGGAGAAAGACCGTGCAGTCCCCCTCCATCACGGTACGACAGGCGAGCCGGAGTTCGCTCGTGTCGTCTGAAGAGCCCGGGGGCTTGGTGTCGCCGAGGGCGTGTGTGACCGGAGGGGTTGGGTATGCGGCGGTTTCGCCGGGGGTGTGCGCGATCCGGGGGGCCGGGGAGGGCGTCTCGCCGGAACAGGCCTTTCCGCCGGAGGAGGATGCGACAATGGCGGGGATGCCGGAGGCCTCTCCGAGAGACGCGGCGGAAGCGGTCTCCAGAGGCGAAAGGGTGCCCTCTGCGCGGACCCGGCATTTGCCGCACCGCCCCTGGCCGCCGCAGGGCATTTCAAGGGGAAAGCCCGCCTCGGCGAGGGCATCTCCGAGGAGTTGCGGTACGGACACCTCCGTGACGAAGCGTTCCCCGTCCAGGCGGATCTCCAGGCGGGCGCGTTCCGCCCCTTCACGCCGTCCGGTCTTTTCGCCCGCAGGTTTCGCGTTTTCAGAGTGCATGATCCGTCACCTCCAGGCCGACGTCGGCGAAGAGTCGGGGAATTTCCCGATGGTCCCTCCGGCGGCGGATGAAGACGGCGCAGTTGCGCTCCCCCAGTCCCGGAGGCAGGGGGCCGTCGTAGGGTTTCACGCTCCAGGAGCTTCCGGTCTGATCGTAGTGGAGAAAGTGCCCTGCCGGGTCCCGGAGGAACCCTTTTCCCCGCACCAAGTCGGCGGGCAGGGCCCGGAGAAGCCGCTCGAAACGTCGCGGGAGCTTTCCGGATTCCTCGGGGAGCGGCGTTTTCTGTTCTGCCTCCGGCGCGTCGCTTCCGGAGTGCTCTTTTTCGAAGAGGTCCTTCCCGGAGCGGAGAACTCCCTTCGGTTCGGCGGCGTCGTTGTCGCCGCTGTTGTCGCCACCGTCGCTTTTCCAGTACACGGTTTGGGAGAAGAGTTCCGAGGGGCCGAGGGAACCCTCCGGGTCCTGGAGAATGCGGTCGAGAAGGATTTCGAGTTCTTCCTCCGAGGGGAGGGGAGGCAGCGTGTCGTCGCCCTCTCCGCCGTTTTCCGGCCCGCCCCGGCAGGGCAAGCTCGCTCCGGTGGCGTGTGGAGCGTCGCCGGAGGCGGGGAAGATGTCGTTCCAGGAAACGCGGTGGCAGCCGGGCGTCACCGCGGCGAAGCTGGTGAAGCACAGCGCCGCCGCGGGATTGAGCTCCCGAAGGAGTCGTCCCAGGCGCTCCCGTTCGTTCGGAGCGAGGAGGTCACACTTGTTGACCAGCAGAAGATGTGCGGCAAGGACCTGCTTGCTCACCAGGGGGAACAGGTCCAGCGTCTCCTCGAAGCGCGGGGCGTCCACGACGCAGATGTTCCGTACAAGCCGGTAGAGAGGGGAGAGGAGCGGCCGGGCGAAGTCCCGCTCCAGGTCGGTGGGGTCCGCGACACCACTGGCCTCGACCAGGAGAAGGGCCGGTGCGCTGTGCCGCACGTCCGTGAGCAGCGTGCGCAAGAAATCTCCCTTGGCGCAGTAGCAGAAGATGGACCCCCGGTTGATCTCCCAGAGGGGAAGCTGTGCTCTTCCCTCCCGGAGCAGAGGCCCGTCGATGCTCACCTTGCCGAATTCGTTGATGAGCACGCCGCAGCGCAGAGGCCCCCCCTTTTCGGTTTCTCCGGGGAGGGTCTCAAGGAGGTGTCGCAGCACCGTGGTTTTGCCGCTGCCGAGAAATCCCGTGAGGAGAACGACGCTACATGGTGCGGACATGGCCATTCCTCCCGCATGTTCCGTGCGGTTTCCGCCGGGCCGATCCTGCGCGGCGGGACGACGGGAACGCGGCGGTGCCTCCGGACCGCGTTCCCGAAACGGCGTTTCCGAACACCATCATAGCGCCAAAGGGGCTTTTTTTGTGCACTCTGAAAACCGCCTCCGGTTTTTTCCCCGGCGGTTTTTCCGGAGATGATCCCGACGGGGCCGCCGGAATGCGCCTAGCGCGACAGCAGGGGTTTCGCCAGCACTCCCGCGAGCGAGGAAGATGCCACCCGGCGCCGGATCTCCTCCGGGTCCGTGCCGTACAGACCCAGGCGCCGCATGCGCTCGAAGTAGACCGAGCCGGAGAAGGTGAATTTCGTCCGCCGGCCCTCCTCTGTCTCCATCATGGCCGTTACGGATTCAATATAGTCTCCTACGGCGAGGGAGGNGGGAAACGTGAGGAGCGGCATGTTCAGGGCTCTGCGGACGCTGTTGTGTCCCGCCAGTTCTCCCGTCACCACCGCCTCGGTGTGTCCCACCATGGCGCCTCCGCGCTCCCCCGCGCAGAAGAGATTGTCCACCTGTCCCCGGACCTGCATGGTGACGGTACAGCGGGCGAAGCCGAAGTAGCGCATGGAGTTACCCTGTCCGCCCGCGATGGGGTCCTCGAAACGGGCGTTTTCGAACCCTGGGATTGTCCGGAGCAGATCAAGGGGGTAGTAGGGGCTCATGAGCTTGGCGGGACCGGTGTCGAGCAGGACCACGTTCTCCGCGAATTCCTTCAGTGCGTACTGCTGGCATGCCTTGAGAGAGAGCTTCTTCTCGCCTGTGCTCGGAGAGACGGGAATGGGAACGATGCAGACGCCCCGTTCCTCCAGCTCTTTCCGGATCTCCGGAGCGAGGGAGTCCTTCATGAGTTTGCAGGAACCGCTCATCGCGCCGGGTGTGCCGTCTTCCCGGCAACCGTTCCACTCCTCCACGCCGGCCTTGGTGGTGAGGCTCACCCGAGGGAGGAAGGTATGACACCGCAGGATGCACATGGCGCAGCCGCTGCCGTAGCGGTTGCAGTTGGCGGGCGTGGCGGAGGTTCCCGTGGCGTCCACGAAGGCATCCCCTTCGATGGCTTCGCCGCTCCGCAGAAGCACGGCGGCGATATGTCGCCGGGGGGCGGCGCTCCCGTCTCCGGTGGTGTCGCCGGAGGCTTCCTCCATGCGGATGTCCGACACGGAGGCGCGGCAGCGCACGTTCACGCCGGCTTTCTCCAGCGCTCTCCGGATTTCCGGTTCCATGCGGTACACGTCGTAGAGGCTCGCGTGGGCGTGTCCGGGGAACGCCACGTTCGTGTGGCGTGCGCAGGCGTCCATGAGGAGGAAGACGTCGCTCCCCAGGACGGTCATCTCCTCCGCGGCGGTGAAGCGTCCGTTGTTGCGGAAGATCCCCCCCACCAGACCCGTTCCGAGAAGCATGTCCGTGCGCTCGCAGAGGNTTACCTCNGCTCCCGCTCTCGCTGCGGCAAAGGCGGCGGCACAGCCGCCCCAGCCTCCACCGACGACGACGATGCGACGTGTTTTCATGATGTGCGAATCCCCTTTCGTGGAGTGTTGTGTCCCTCCCGCGTCGGCCGGGCCGTTTGGGGCTGCGGACGTTGCCGTACCGATTCGTCTTTTCGGGTGGCGTTGGCGAGGAACTCACTCATCAATTTTGATTTGTGTAGATCTTCGTATAAAACGCAAATCTTGTCAAGTTTGAGGAGTGACGGATAAAATGGATCAAGGTAAACTGCGGAAAATGTCCGAAAAAACATGTTCTCCTTTTCCTGCGGGCGTACCTGCGGGGAAAGGCTCCGGGCCCGAGGCGGCGTCGACGCCGGGGCCGGAGGAAGCCTGCCCGGGAGAGGAGGCGAGGGTCGTGAGAGGTCTGGAAAGAAATTCTCTCCGGGAACTCGGTCTTTCCGTGGTCGCCGCGTACCGACGTCCCATCGGCGCGGCGGCTTTCGCGGATCGCCTTGCCGCAGAGGGGGTGTCCATGAGTCCCGCCTCGGCGGGGCGTCTTCTGGCCGAACTGGAGAAAGATGGCTTTCTGGAACAGGAGAGCAACAAGGGGCGCGTTCTTTCCGAGCGTGGGAGGCTCCTGGTGCAGGAGCGTCAGCAACAGGAGGGGCGCGAGGTGGCGGCGAGGCGCTTTCTGGACGAGCTTTCCTGCGATGCGCCGGAGAAGATCATCGAGGTGCTCGTGGCGAGGCGTGCCATCGAGCGGGAGACCTGCCGCCTCGCGGCGGAGCGGGCGAAGGAGCAGGAGATGGAGGAGATCGCCACCTTCGCGGCCATCCTCGATACGTCGCAGCACGTGTCGAGAGAACATGTGGCGGTGGTGGACCGGAAATTCCACCAGGCCATCGCGCGGGCCGGAGGAAATCGTGTGCTCGCCGCGGCGCTGGACCTGATCTTCCGCGACAGGGATCTCCTCGCCATGACCATGTCCTTTCGGAAGCGGCGGGGTGCATTGCCCCCGGAGAACGGCCATCGGGCCATCGCCGAGGCCATTGCCCGCCGCGACCCGGATGAGGCGGAGAAGGCACTGCTGCGCCACCTCGGCTACATCATCGGCGAGGTGGAGGCCCTGGCGGCGGAAAGAGACGACGGTGACCGAAGTGGCTTTTCGGAGGACGAGGGCCACGCCGGGAAGAATGTCGAGAAAATTCGACCGGTTCGCACTCTTGACAAAGAAGAAGCTCTTTCGTAAAGTGAGTATCATCATCATCATTGATGAGTGTCGTTGTGGTTTGCACGACTCTTTCTGAGGAGTGGCAGGGGGCATCGCATGCAGCCCGGTGAGTTCAAACAGGAGATCATGCGCATCAACAATGCGGTGAACCAGGAGATGTTCGGCCTGGGGCTCCGGTGGCAGAAGGTCCATGTCATCGACGACAAGGTGCTCGTGCTGGCGAACAACCAGAGGGTGAAAGCGCTGGCCACGCTCTCCGCCAAGGATCGCGGGGCGACGAAGCTCATCGACAACGCGCTGCTCGACGAGTACAAGAGCCGTATCCGTTCCGCCGTGGAAAAGGATCTCAAGATCCGCGTCACCGCCGTTCTAAAGGACTACGATCCGGATCTCGAACTGGCGTGCATGCTCATCGTCTTTGCGGAGCCCGTTCTGGATGTGATCGTGTCGTTGTAAGGGACAGCAGGCAGAGGGAGATCCGACTGAGGATAGCCTGAAGACCGCTGGCCCGCCGCCGGGGGGAAACCCCTCCGGCAGCGGTCCTGCGGTCTTTTTTTGTCTGCCGAAATCGAGGAGGTGTTTTATTGTGGAGCGGTGCAGAGTCGTGCGGGATGTCCTCGACGCGCTTCAGGTCATCACGGGGGGCCGTCTCGTGCGCGGTGCGGAGGACCTGTCCGGAAACAACCATTTCGTGGTGACCAAGACGTCGGACATTCCAGGCAAGGCGGTGACGGAGCTGCCCGGTCTGATCTGGGGAAGCCCGGACCGGCCAGTGCGAAGGGTGGCGGTGCTCATGACGCTCACGGAGAACGCCATTGAGCTGGCTGCCGCCACGAACGCGGATTGTCTCGTGGCGCATCATCCCGTCGCGGATGGTGCCAACGCGGGGGGCGTGACCATCCGGAATTATTGCGACCTCTACGGCCTTTCCCTCATCGAGGTGCACGAGGCCTTTCACGGGCTGCATCCGGGGATTCCCTGGCTCCACGGGCATCGCCCCTTCCGGGTGGAGATCGCCTACGGCGGTGTGCCGGGCAATGTGCTTTTCGTGGGGGATCCGCTGCAGGAGGTGCGGACTCTCGGCGATGTGGTGCAGCGCCTGGACCATCTCATGGGGGTGAATCTCTATTGCGAGCTCGCCGACTACGAACGAACCCTCCGACACTGCGACGACATGGGGGATGTCTGTTCCTGCGCGAAAGGGCAGATTCTCCTCGGAACCCCCGAGACGCCCCTCGGAAAGGTGCTCCATATTTTCCCCCACACGGGATTTTCACCGGAACACCTCCGGAAGGCCCGGGAGGAACATCCCGAGGTCAACACGGTGATCGCCTCCATCAGCCGAATTCTTCCCGGAAGCCCCCTGCTTGCCGCGGCGAGGGAGTTGGGACTGAACGTGGTGTGCGGCAACACCCACGCCATGGAGATCTACGAAAACGGACTTCCCCTGGCGGTGGCGCTGCAGGATCTGCTCCCCGACCTGGACATCCGCATCTTCCGGGAGCGGACCACCAGCATTCCCGTGTCCGGGTTCGGCTCGGAGGAAATGCGGCGCTACGGAGAGCGCATGGCTCGGGAGCATCTGGAAAGACGGAACGTCGCGCCGGGGCGCTGACGTTCCGGCGGCAGGCGAGGGTGGGCGGAATGCCCCTCTGCGAGGGAACGGGTTCGGGGGGGGGGAGAGGAAGAGCGTGCGACACGTCGGAGGCGGAGCGGAAGAGAAAGGCCGGAAAGACGGCGAAAGCTTCGCGGATATCCCAGCATCGCCGCTTCGGCGGACCGAGAAGGGGTGCTTCGCGGAGAGGACGCAGCGCGGAAGGAAAGGAGTATGACCGACATGCAGGAGGAGATCCGAAGCAAGAAAAACCTGGGCGGCATCGAGATGCTGGGGCTCGCCCTCGTGGGCATCTCCCTGGTGCTTCTGGTGGTTAACCCCAAGAGCATCGCGGGACTCTTCAACGCCATGGTGGACAAGACCATGCCCATCGTGGTGAAGGTCTACCTCACGGGAAGCGTGGGGACAGCAATTCTCTGCAGCGTGATGATGGGGCGCATTCTCGAACGCTGCGGCTTCACCGACGCGCTCATGCATATTTTCGTTCCCCTGGCAAAGTTTCTCGGTGTCAACGGCGCGGTGATCATTCCCTCGGTGTACAACATACTGGGGGACATCAACGCGGCGGGACGAATCGCCGGACCCATCCTCGTCAAGGCTGGCGCGACGAAGGACGAGCAGAAGATCGCCATCGCCACCATGGTTCAATCTCAACAGTCTTTTTCCACGTTCATGTTCGGCCTCGTCGCGCTCACGGCCGTGGGTGTCAAGGCCTATCTCGTGGTGCTCATCGCGATCTTCGCTCCTCTCGTGGTGGTCCCCTGGCTCCTGCGGCTCACCCTCTGGCGGAACACCAAATCCGTTCCCTTCGACGACCTGCCCCGGTTCACCCCCACGACGGATCCTCTGCAGACCATCTTCGGCGCGGCGAAGGAGGGGGCATCGCTGCTCTTCCTCCTCATCATTCCCGCGGCGGCGGCGGTCTTTGCGCTCATCGGCGCCCTCGATTTCGTGGGAGCTTGGGCGTACATCGAAAAAGGGCTCACGGCGATGCTCACCTTTCTCAACATCGACCCCGCTACGGGGACCGTGGCTCTTCTCGCATCGCCCACGCTGGCCATGGCCCAGCTCAAGGACGTGGCAGCCACGCTCCCTCCGAATCTCGTCATTGGCTCCTTCGTCCTGAGCGCCTCGGGTTTCCCCTTCTCGGTCATCTTTGGCCAGATTCCCACCATCTGGTCCGAGTGCACGGACCTCTCCGAGAAAGAGGCCATGGGGGCCGCCGTCCTCGGTGCAGTCATGCGCGTCATCACTGCGGGGGTTGTGGCGTCGCTGCTCACGCCGCTGTTGGTATGAGGACGGAGACCTCGTTTCGCAGGTCTCCCCAGCGCACTCCGGTGTTTTTCGGGGTGCACTGGAGCGCTTTGGGGCGTTCGTCGAATAACAGAGCGCGGGACCCTTGCGGCGATCCACGTTTTTGCGTCTCCGTTTTTCCGCAAGGGCACCGGGAGAAACGAACTCGCCGCGCTGGAAGCATCTCTTTTATGTCCGGATTCGTTTAAAAAATGCAGATCCTCGGAAGAGCGCGACTCGTTCGATGCGTCGCAGGGAGGCTCATGTATAATCTGACTTTTTCGACTTTTGAAAATTTATATCGCCCACTTGCGACATCCCGAAATCCCTGCTAGAATGCCTCGCGTAGTGCGGCGCTGCCTCTTCGGAGGTGTTCCGCACAGGGGGAATGGTGGGGAATCGTCTAATTGGCAGGACACCTGACTCTGGATCAGGCAGTCGTGGTTCGAGTCCACGTTCCCCAGCCAGAGCGGCAAACGGTCCCTTCGTCTAGAGGCCTAGGACGCCGGGTTCTCAGCCCGGTAACAGGGGTTCGAATCCCCTAGGGACTGCCAAATTTTTCTTGCTGCGAACCGAGAAACCGTTTCAGAAACGAGATAAGCCGGATTAGCTGTGATCGTCACAGACTTGTCCGGCTTTATTCGTATCTGGAAGTCAAGGCGCTTTAGGAACCGACACAGCGCTTCCGGTTCCGATTCCCGCACGAGTCCTTGAACGAACTCCTCTTCGGGCTTTTGGGAAGAGGCTTCTGTGGTACAATTCCTTCGTTGGGACACAAAGTGGAGAGGGTGACCTGGGGTCACCCTCCCCTTTTGGTGTGTCTGCGTCAATCGACGGGAGGAGCATCCCGCCTTCCGCGCCACGGGCTCTACTCGGAACGGAAGGGAAAACGACGAGGCACAATGAAGAACAGTCGGGGTGAAGCGGGTTCTCCTTGCCGAAGCCGCATCGCCCTTCGGAGCGTAGAGAAACGGACGGAAGCGGTGCTTTTTTGAGCCGCAGGACGAACACACCGAGAATACGGGAGGGCCTATGGGGAATGCACGCACGAGGCGACGACGGCCTCGAAGAAAATCCGCCGTGGGAGAGGAGCTGCGCTATTTCGCTCTGGGGGGTCTCGGAGAGATCGGCAAAAACATGCACGTCCTGGAGTATGGAGAGGATCTGCTCGTCATCGATGCGGGGCTCAAGTTTCCCGACGAGGAGATGCTGGGCATCGATTTTGTGATTCCCGACGTCACGTACTTGGAAAACAACAAGCACCGCATCCGGGGTCTCATTCTCACCCACGGCCACGAGGACCACATCGGGGCGCTTCCCTTCGTGCTTCCTAAATTGGGATGTCCCGTGTACGGGACGAAGCTGACCCTGGGCATGGTGGAACACAAGCTGGAGGAGGCGTTGCCTGCCTTCGACGCGGATCTTCGCGAGGTGAGGGCCGAGGACGAAATCACGTTGGGATGTTTCACCGTGCGCTTCATTTCTGTGTGTCATTCTATCCCCGACGGCGTGGGGCTCGCGGTGGAGACGCCCCTGGGAACGGTGGTGCACACGGGGGATTTCAAGCTGGATCCCACGCCCATCGACGGAAGGCTCACCGACTACAATGCCTTTGCGGAACTGGGGAAAAAGGGCGTGCTCCTTCTGCTTTCGGACTCGACGAACGTGGAGCGCGCCGGATTCACGCCCTCGGAGCGGGTCGTGGGAAAGACGCTGGACAATATCTTCCGGCTCTACAAGACGCGGCGGATCATCATGGCCTCCTTCGCGAGCAACCTGCACCGCGTGCAACAGTCTATCGACACGGCGATCCGCTTCAACAGGCGCATCGCGCTTCTGGGGCGGAGCATGATCAACAACGTGGAGCTGGCTCGAAAGCTGGGATACATCACTGCTCCGGACGAGGTATTTCTGCCGCTCCAGGAGGTGGACAGCCATCCCGCGAACCGAGTGGCGGTTCTCACTACGGGAAGCCAGGGCGAGCCTTTCTCCGGCCTGGTGCTCATGAGCAAGGGGGAGCACCGTTTTCTTAGCTTGGGCGCGAAGGATCTCGTGGTGGTGAACGCCACGCCCATTCCCGGCAACGAGAAGCTGGTGAGTAGTACCATCAACCGGTTGTTTGCCTGCGGCTGTGAGGTGATCTACGAACAGGACAAGGAAGTTCATGTCTCGGGACATGCCGCACGGGAGGAGCTGAAGCTCATGCTCAGCATGGTGCGTCCCAAGTACTTTGTTCCCGTGCACGGCGAGTTCCGGCACCAGGTGCGTCACGCCCAGCTCGCGGAAGAGATGGGAGTTCTCGGCAAGAACGTGTTTGTCCTCCATGTGGGGGATGTTCTCCGTATCGCTCCGGACAAGGCCCAGGTCCGGGACACCGTTCCATCCGGGGCGATTCTCGTGGACGGCATAGCCTTGGGGGAGATGGAGGGCAGTCTCCTCAAGGAACGCCGGGAACTTGCCGAGGAGGGAGTTCTCGCGGTTTCTCTGGTGGTGGATCGGGACTTCCGCGTCAAGGCTGGCCCTACCGTGGAGAGCCAGGGATGTGTCCATTTCCGGGACGCCCGGGAACTGTACCGACAGATCGAGGGGGCGGTTCTCGCCGCGACGGAAGCCGCGGCGAAGAAGAAGGAGCGCTCTCTCGAGGATATTGCTCAGGGCATCCGGTCTCGCGTGCGGGGCGTCATGAAGGGTTATGTCCGTTCCGCACCGGTGGTGGTTCCCCTCGTGACTCTTTTGGAGGAATAGGTAGGTGTGCCCGCCGTGCGCGCTCCAGCGCGTACGTAGAGGTTTTTCAGATCTGGAGGGAATTCCGTGACGACGGCAGGTTGGTTCCAGATTCTCGGAGGAGTGGGGCTTTTTCTCTTTGGCATCAAGCTCATGGGAGAGGCTCTTCAGGATCTTGCGGGAGATCGGTTGAGGCGTCTCATCGCCTCGTTGACGAGCACGCCCGTCCGGGGGGTCATCGTTGGAACCCTCGTGACGGTGCTCATTCAGAGCAGCAGCGGTACCACGGTGATGACCGTGAGCTTTGTCCACGCGGGGCTCATGACGCTCAAGCAGGCCGTGGGGGTTATCATGGGGGCCAACATTGGTACCACGGTGACCGCCCAACTCATCGCCTTCAAGATCAAGGACTTCGCGTTGCCCATCGTGGGAATCGGCATGATCCTCGCGGTTTTCGGACGCACCAAGCATCAACGTTACGCCGGGAACGGCATGGTGGGATTCGGTCTGCTCTTTCTGGGGATGCAGAACATGGAGGCAGCCATGGCCTTTCTGCGGGACAAGAAGGATTTTTTCCTCGCCTTCAGCCACCATCCCGTTCTGGGGGTCCTCGCGGGAACACTTCTTACGATGGTCGTCCAATCCAGTTCGGCCACGGTGGGGCTGACCATCGCCATGACCTCCCAGGGATTGCTCTCCCTGGACGCGGCGATTCCCATTCTGCTTGGGGACAACATCGGAACCACCATCACCGCCGTTCTGGCCTCTCTGGGATCCAAGCGTGCGGCCAAGCAAGCTGCGGCGGCCCACGTGCTGTTCAATCTCATCGGCGTGGCTATTTTTCTGGTGTTCCTGACGCCTTTCAAATATTTGATTCTTCTCACCTCCGCCGATCCCAGCCGGGAGATCGCCAATGCCCACACTCTCTTCAATTTCCTCAATACCTGTCTCTTCCTTCCCTTTGTCGTGCCCTTCGTGCGTCTTGTGCAGCGCCTCATTCCCGGTGATGACAGTGTTCTCGAGATGGGGCCCCGCTATTTGGATCCGAAGCTCATCGATGCCTCGCCCGCGGCGGCGGTTGACGCGGTGCGCAAGGAGCTGGTCCGCATGGGGAATCTCGCCAAGGAGATGCTCATGAACGTACGGCGGGCCTTCCTGGAGGAGAACGTCCAAATGGTCCAGGAGGTGTACCAGACGGAGAAGGTCGTGAACGAACTCAACCGCGAGATTGCCCGTTACGCCGCAGGGGTTTGGCGGACTCTTCCGGAGGATCTCTCCATGTTGCTTTCTTCCTACGTGAACGGCGTGGGGGACGTGGAGCGCGTGGGAGACCACGCGGAGAACCTCATCGAGCTCTACGAGTACAAGATTGAGCACGGCGTCAAGTTCTCCGAGATGGGAATGCAGGAGTTCCAAGAGATGATCGACACGGCGATCCGCGCCTTCGAGGCGAGTCTCGAGGCTATTGCCGACGAGGACCCGCGCCTTGCCAAGGCGGCTCAGGCCTTGGAACCCGAGATCGACGCCATGGAAAAGCGCCTTCGGAAGCGCCATATCCAGCGCCTCAACGAGGGAGCCTGTTCTCCCGACGCGGGGGTGGTCTTCATCGACATCCTGAGTAATCTGGAGCGCGTCGGCGATCACGCCCACAACCTGGCCTTCATCTCCCTCGACATGGCAAAGATTCGCCAGAAGGAGGCTGCATCCTGATGTGGCACGAAATTCTTCTCGGCCTGCTCCAGGGGATGACGGAATTTCTTCCCGTGAGCAGCTCCGCCCACCTGGTGCTGGCCCAGGCTGCCCTTGGCTGGCGAGAGCCGTCGCTTTCCTTTGATCTGTTGCTGCACGTAGCGACCATGACGGCGACGCTTCTCTTTTTCCGGCGAGAGCTTTGCACCGTTGTGGCGGATTGGTTCGGAGGATGGTTCTCTCCGTCCCGGCGGAAGCGCCCCGGCTGGCGCTATGGATGGGCGGTGCTTGTGGGTACTCTGGTTACGATGGCTGTGGCGCTTCCTCTCAAGGACACGGTGGAGCGTCTTTTCGCCTCACCCCTTGCTGTGGGGTGTGCCCTTCTGGTCACTGCGTCGCTCCTGGAATTCGGCACGAGGCGGGGGCTCTCCGGGGAGACCGGCCCGGAGGATGTGACGTCCCGGAGGCTCTTCGTTGGTGTCGGGCTTGGGGTCGGGCTCGTGCAGGGATTGGCTGCTGTGCCAGGAATTTCCAGATCGGGTTCCACCATCGTGGCAGGACAGGCTCTGGGGCTTTCCCGGGAGGAGGCGTTTCGCTTCTCCTTTCTGCTTTCGCTGCCGGCCATCGCCGGAGCGGCACTGCTTCAGGTGCGCGATCTAGGTGGAATGACGGCTTTTCTGGCGGATCTTCCCGAAGGATGGTTGCCCGGGGCTCTTGTGGCCTTCGTCTCAGGCTACGCGGCGCTTGTGATGCTTCGGCGGGTGGTTTTGGCGGGGAAACTTCGCTGGTTCGCTCTCTACTGCGCCCTTCTCGGAAGCGGCGCGGTGGCGCTTTCTCTCGCGGGAAGGTTGTGAAGTGCCATGGCAGCGACGCGGCGCACTTGGGGACTGTTGCTTCTGGCTGCCATGTTCGGAACGGTGCTCGGAATCTTCTGTCAGCGGATTTCCCTCCTGGCTCCGTATTTTCGCACCCTTGCCGCTCCGGGGCTGCATGTGGAGACGGTGGACCTGATCTTCGTCACCTTCGGGTTCAAGTTTTTCTTTCAGGTCAATCTGGGAACGCTTCTGGGAGGGATGGTGGGAGTGTGGTTGGTCCGGTGAGAAAATTGGTGCTGGCCTCGGCGAGTCCCCGCCGGAGGGCGTTGCTTGAGGAGCTCCGCTGGAGCTTCGAGGTTCGGGCCGCCGAAGTGGATGAGACGCCCCGAGACGGTGAGACGCCGGGAGCTCTGGCGCTCCGGCTGGCGTTGGCCAAGGCGAGGGCCGTGGCTGACCGCATGCGGCAGGAAGGAGGAGAGTGCGCTGGGGCGGTGTTCCTCGGGGCTGACACGGTGGTGGTGCTCGGGGAGACGGTGCTTGGCAAGCCCCGGGACCGGGACGACGCACGGCGTATGCTCCGGGCGCTTTCGGGAAGGGAACACACGGTTCTCACCGCCATCGCCCTCGTCGGGGAGGAGTGCGAACGTTCCGCCCTGGAGTCCACGCAGGTGATCTTCCGTCCTCTTGACGACGCGGCAGTGGATGCCTACGTGGCCACCGGCGAGGGAGACGATAAGGCCGGGGCCTATGCAATCCAGGGACATGGTGCGCTCCTCGTGGAGCGCATTTCGGGATGTTATTTTAACGTAGTGGGTCTTCCTCTCCACCGCCTCAGCGTTCTTCTTGACGAGTGGGGATGGAGCTTGTCCCAGCAATGGAGAATGGAGGCAATGCCATGAATCGGCGTATACTCTTCTTTCTCGCCGTCGGTCTGGCCTTCTCCTTCGCCTTCCAGGGACTCATTCCCCGGTGGAGCGCGGAGATGGGGCGCCGGAAAGTGGGCATTCTCGCGGAATATCGTGACGTGAAGGCCATGAGCCTCGAACAGCACCTCCCTTTTGAAGCCGCGCTGTCCCGGCTCCAGGTGGTGGGGCTCACAGGATTTCTTGTGGGGGAGTTCACCGGCGAAGAACTCGCCCAAGGGCCGCTTGCTCTCTGGTACGGACCTTTGGCTCAGCTTCCACCCGAAGCCCGTGCAGCGGTGCTTTCTTCGGAGCTTTCCCAGGATGCGGCACCGGGTGGTGCCGAGGCCCCAGCTCCGGACTCCCTGGACATGTTGCCCTCCGACAGGGGAACGCTCTGGATTCCCTCGGGCGAGGAAGATTTGGCCGAGGAGGCCGAACAGTTCGCCCGGTTGAAGTTCCCGGAACTTGTCTCGGTGCGGAACGCGGCGGGGCGCATCCTCGTCCTGCCTCGATCTTTTGCGGATCTCTTCGCCGCAGGGGTTCTTCCCGATCTGGAGGGGCTCGCAAAAACGCGCCGTCTAGCCGTTCCGGTGGTCTATCGTCCTGCCATGGCGCCGGGTGTTCTTGCCGAACACGTAGCTGCCCTTGTGCGGGGCGTGGTGGAGGCGAACGCCCAGATTCGCGCTCTCGCTCCCTCGGGGGCCGTCGTCGCGGGCTATCCGGACCTGTTGCCCCTGGCGGCGCTGCTGAAGGAAAAGGAACTTGCCTCCGCCCAGGTGGAGTTCTCCAGGCAGCTTGGCTGCGCGGCGCTGGATTGGCATGCCTTTCCGGACCTGCTGCCGTTGCACAGCGTCACCCAGGACGAGGTTCTGACCAAGCGCATCTCTCGGGATGTCATGGTGGAGCGTATGCTCCGGGCCGCGAAGGAGCGGTCGGTGCGCCTTCTTCTTCTTCGTCCCTATCTCCTCGAATCGGGGGAGCGCTTCCTCAAGTTCGAGGACGATGTGCGTCGCATCGGAGAGGGGCTCAGGAACGGCGGCTACGAGACGGGGTGGCCCGTGACCTATGGTCGATGGGGGCAATCCCTCCTCGCCGCTGTTGCCTGTGCGCTGCTTTTCGTCTTCTGCGGCATGAACTATCTTTGGCGCTTGCGTTGCTCTGAACAAAACTTGCTCAGCCCCTTCGGCTTCGTGGTGCTCCTCCTGCTCGCCGGTGGTCTCGGTGTGGCGGCGTGGAAGGTTCCCCTTTTGGCGAAGATGCTTGGGGCGCTTTGTGCGGTCACAGTGGTCACCGACGCCACCCTCTTCGCGCTGGACGGCTGGAAGAAGCCTCATCTGGGGATCCTCCAGGCGGTCTTCGTGCTCGTCTCGGGAGGGCTCTCCATCGCGGCCTTCTACGGCGTTCCGCTCTATATGCTCCGCCTCCTCACCTTCTCGGGGGTGAAGGCCACCCTGCTGCTCCCGCCCGCGCTGGTTCTCTTCCACGATCTGAAGCGGCGCGAGCATCCGGAGTCGCTGGGAGAGGTCTTGGGGCGTCCCTCCCGGTGGGGCGAACTGGCGCTTATCGGGGTCATGCTCCTGGGCGCGGCCTTTCTGGCTCTTCGGAGCGACAACGTGAACCTCGTTCCGGGCTGGGAGGTGACGCTCCGAGATGCTCTGGAGCGACTTCTTGTGGCCCGCCCCCGGAATAAAGAGCTCTTTATTGGCTATCCCGCGCTGGTGCTCTGGTACGTAGTACGGCGCATGGATATTTGGCCCAACTACCGCGAGGCGCTGCGCCTCGCCTCGGTGTTCGCTTTTGCCTCGGCACTGAACAGTTTCTGTCATTTTCACACGCCGCTCTTCTTCACCCTCTGGAGGGTTGGAAACGGTCTCTGGGCCGGGCTTCTTCTCGGCGCGATCCTGGCGGCGCTGTTCCGCTGGGTTGTTTTCCCCCTGTGGCGGTACGCCCGGGGGGCCTTCTTCGAGTGAGCCTCCGGGAGGGACGGAACCCCATGACGGACGGCAGGCAGAGCGATCCGTGGAAGAGGACGAGGCCGCGCCGCCGGTTCGACGTGGCTCTAGCGGGCTACTATGGCTTCGGAAATCTCGGAGACGAGCTGCTCGCCGCGGCGCTGATCCGGAATCTGGAGCTTCTCGGCATTCCTAGGGAACGGATGGTTCTTCTCTCTGCGGACCCTTCCCGGAGCAAGGAGGAGTTTGGCGTGGCCTGCGTGCAGCGGTGGAGCCTTGCCGCCCTGTGGGCGACCTTTCGGGAAAGCGAGACGCTCCTTTTGGGTGGTGGAGGGCTGTTTCAGGATGCCACGAGCTTGCGTTCTTGTCTCTATTACTGGGCGGTGGTACGTTTGGCTGCAAGGGCGGGGTGTCGTCCCTGGGCGTTTGGTCAGTCCGTCGGTCCCTTCAGAAGATCCACCGCGGCGAGACTGACCAAAAACGCACTGCGTCTCTGCGTCTATCGTGGGGTCCGGGACGAGCCCTCCCTGGAGTTGCTCCATGCGTGGAATCTTGAGGGTACGCTCGTGCCTGACCCAGTGCTTTCTCTCGACGTGCGGAAGTGCTCCGGTGAGGAGGCGCTCCTGGTGAATCTTCGTCCCTGGAGGAACGACCTTCCCTTGCGCGCCGCCCGAGCTTGCGCCGAACTGGCCCGGGCCTATTCGCTCCCCGTGGTGGGCGTGGCTCTCGCCAGAGAGGACGAGGACCTGCTCGCCTCTTTCTCTGCCCAGGGAATCCTTCCCTGCCGCCACATTCTGCGGGTGCGCTCCCTGAGCGATGCCTCCGGAGCTTGGTGCGCCGGGCGCTTTGCCGTGGGAATGCGTCTGCATTTCGTGATGCTCTCGGCCATGTTCTGCCGGGCAGTCACGGCTATTCCCTACGATCCAAAAGTGGAGGCCTTCGCCCGGAGTCGGGACATGGCCTGCTGGTACGGAGAAGGAGAAATACCGTTTCCCGAGCCTTGTCGTTGTGGTACAAAGAGCGGAGCTGCGGAAGTGACGGCACGTCTTGAAGAAGCGTGGAGCCTGCTGGGGGTGAAGTCCGGCGATGGACGACCGATGTAGACATTTCCTAGAGGAGACGGCCCTGGAGATCCGCAAGGATGTGGTGCGCATGGTTTCTCTCGCGAGGAGCGATCGCTCTGCCCTGGCCCTCTCGCTTGTGGATGTTTTGGTGTACCTTTATTGGAAGGTGCTTCGTACGTTTCCCGCGGATCCTGGAAATCCCCTTCGAGACCGGTTTATCCTGAGCGATGGTCTCGGTGGGCCTGCCCTCTATGCGGTGCTTGCGGCGAAGGGGTTTTTCTCTCGGGAGGAACTATGGAGCTTCTCTCGCCTGGGAGCAATCCTCCAGGGAGTTCCTGCCCTTGGGAGGACGCCCGGTGTGGATGCCCCAGGTGGTCCTCCCGGTCAGGGATTGGGAATTGCCCTAGGCATGGTCATGGCCCTCGGAATGCGGCGGTGCGACGGTGCTTTTTCCGCCTCCGGAATGTCCGAAGAGGAGATAGCGTCGCGTGCTCCGACGGTGTTTTGCTGTATGAATCTGGAGGAGCTGCGGGAAGGATGTGTCTGGGATGCGGCTCGCGTTGCCGTTCGAAACGACGTCCTGGGGAGCCTCAGGGTGATCGTAAACTGTCCTGGTTGGAACGGAGAGACCGAACCGTGCAGGGATGAAGAGATGGAGCGGCTTGTGTCGCGTTTTCGCGGCCTGGACTGGAAAGTTGCTGTCGGAGATGGGCACGATTTCGACTCCCTCGAAGATGGCTTTGCGGCGCTTGCCGCCTCAGAAGGGAAAGACGCGCCCCGGGGCGTACCGGGAGTGCTGTTTCTCCGGACACGTTACGGAAAGGGTGTTTCCGCCGAAGAGAACCGGGATGCGGCTTTGGAGGAACGGCCAGTCTTCTCTCGCCCTCGCCTCGACAGTGCTCTGCGGGAGCTGGAAAGACGAGGCGGCGGAGGCGCGACCGCCCCGCAGGTGGCGAGCCCTCAGGAAGATGGGGCGTTCCGTACGGATATGTTGACTTCCTCCGAAAAGGAGGGGTTTCTGTGAGGCATCTTGAAAGAAAAGATCCGGGAGATTCCAGAAGCCTTCTCGACGAACTCGTGAAGCGGGTGGAGCGTTTGCTTGTGGTGGATGGAACATTTCCGCTGCGCTCTCCTTGGAGCGCGGCCCTTGCGGCCTTCGCGGAAGCCCATCCCGAGGCCTACGTTTCCCTGGATGCCTCGGAGGCAACGGTGGTTCTCGCTGCTGCGGGTTTCGCCCTGGAGGGATTTAGGGTTCTTCTGGGACCCGGCATGCCCCTGCTCCTGTCCCGGGCTTACGACCAGATTCGCAACGCCCTGGCCATTCCGTCTCTGCCGGTGGTGCTTCTCGGCACGGCGCCTGGGCTTTTTCGAGGGGAGTGTGGTGCTGTCTTCCAACTCGTGGAAGACCTTGCCCTCGCGAGGAGCATTCCTGGTATGACCGTTCTTGTTCCTTCGGACGGGCGCCTCTTCGGAGATTTGCTCGAAGAGGCGCTTCGCACGCCCGGTCCCGTCTACCTGCGATGTGACGTTTCCTCCCGAAACGCGATGGACTGGGAGGAACATCGTCCCTCCGTTCCGCTCCTGAGTGGAGGGGGACGGCTTCTCCGCGAAGGGACGGATGTGACGGTCTGTTGCTGTGGTATGATGGTCTTCGAGGCACTCGAAGCAGCGGAGGTGCTCGCCAAACAGGGGGTCCAGGCGGAAGTGGTGGAATGCTACAGTGTCAAGCCCCTTCCCGAACAGCTCATCCTCGCCTCGGTGCGTCGCACCGGAGCTTGTGTGGTCGCAGAGGAGCACAGCCGGCACGGGGGTCTTGCCAGCGCCGTGGCGGAGGTGCTCTGCGAGAAATATCCCGTTCCGCTCCGGCGGGTGGGGATGGATGATGTTTTCGGCCAGAGCGGAAGCGCTCGAGAGTTGCACGAATATTACGCATTGACCCATCAGCAGATCGTCGGTGCCGCGGCGCAGGTGTGGGCTTTGCGGAGGAGAAGCTGATGGATGTTCGCATTTCCGGAGTGACGAAACTCTATGAGCCCGACATCCGTGCCCTGGAGGACGTGTATCTCACGGTCCCGAAGGGAGAGTTCCTCTACCTCGTGGGAAAGACGGGATCGGGAAAGACGACGCTTCTTCGTCTCATCACGCGGGAAGTCATGCCCACCAAAGGACAGATTGCGGTGGGGGAATACAATCTCAGAAAGATGAGCGCCTTTGACCTGGCCCTCTACCGGAGGGATCTGGGGGTGATCTTCCAGGACTTCAAGCTCCTGCCGCATCTCACGGCCATGGAAAACGTGGCCTTTGTGCTCGATGTGATTGGTGTCCCTCCCGCAGAGGTAAAGGAACGAACGGGAGAGGTCCTGGAACGAGTGGGCATGTGGCGCCGTCGTTTCTTGCGCCCTCCGCAGCTTTCCGGGGGTGAGCAGCAGCGCATCGCCATCGCACGGGCCATTGTGAATTCCCCGAGCCTCCTCGTGGCGGATGAGCCCACGGGCAACCTCGACACGCACACCGCGGAAGAGATCATGCAGCTTTTGCTCTCCATCAATGCCTCGGGAACAACGGTCTTCATGGCGACGCACAACCAATTTCTCGTCGATGCCTATCGGCAGCGGGTGGTGGAACTCCACATGGGACGGGTGGTCCGGGACGAGAAGCGGGGGAGGTACGAACTGGATGGGGACTTTTAGGTACGTTCTTCGCGACACGAACAGACTGCTCTTTCGTCACTGGGGGCTCTCGTTGCTCACGCTCTTTACCGCCGTGGCCGTGTTCTTTCTCGTCGGCAGCAGCGCGCTGTTCATGCTGAACACCCGTTATCTCGTGGCGAGAGTGGAGAGCGAACTCCTCGTGCAGGCCTACGTCAAGAACGAGGCGCAGCTCCAGGCTGTGGCCGACAAGGCCCAAAAGATTCCCGGAGTCGCCTCCGTCCGGTGGGTCACCACGGCGGAAGCCATGGAACGGCTCAAGGCGCGTCTCAAGGGACATGCCCAGGCGCTCACCATTCTTGGGGAGAATCCCCTTCCGCCGAGCCTGGAGATCAGGCTCGTCCGGGCGGTTCTGGCGCCTTCCGTGGCGCGGGAACTTCTCGCCATGCCCGAAGTGGATGATGTGATCTACGCGGGAGGTCTGGCGGACAAGCTTGCCCGGGTTTCCCGGTTCGCCACGCGGTTCTCCATGTTCGTTCTCGTCATCGCCGTCACGGCAAGTGCTCTGGTGCTCTTTAACACCATCCGCATCTCCATCTACTCCAGGCGTGACGAGATTGGGGTCATGCTCCTCGTGGGGGCCACGCCCACCTTCGTGGCGCTGCCCTTCGTCCTCCAGGGCATGCTCCTCGGCATGGGGGGCGCCCTCGGGGCGTCGCTGCTCATCGGAGGAGGCTACGAGGCCCTCGTGCGGGGAGTGGAGGCCACGCTTCCCTTCGTGCAGCTCTTTCGGGACCCCTCCATGCTCCTCCGGCTGGGGCTCATCCTCCTCGGAGGAGGCATCACGGTGGGATGGATCAGCAGTTGGATGGCCGTGGAGCGCTTCATCCGCCGGGCGCTTCGGCCGATGTAGTAGAGTAGAGGCGGCGAAGGTGAAGATCCGAGGCGGGAGGATGGTGAGGGCGTGCGGAAAACCCTGATCCCTTCCGGTGGAAGGACGATGAACCCCCCACGGTGTTCCGGGGGGAGCTTGCCCGGCCCCGGAGAGGCGGCCTGCGGCATCCGTTGTGCGATGGCTTTCCTGGTGTTTCTGCTTCTCTTTCTGTCCCTGCCTGGAAATTTCTGCTTTGCCGAGACGGAATCCCTCGCAGACCTGGAACGACGAATCGGCGTTGAGGAGAAGCGCCTCGAAATCATCCAGAGGCAGCTCGATTTCCACCAGCGTAAGATCAAGGAGACCGCGGGAAAGGAACGGGATCTTCT
>JGI12104J13512_1000916_pt1 | contig 23983 bp, 19 predicted proteins | sample TerdegcTABiofilm_FD_13512 | JGI IMG/M metagenome (IMG submission 13512)
CGCCGTAAGCGACGGCCAGCAACGGCTCGTCCGCCATATGCACCGGCATCCCGGTCTCTTCAATAACCAGTCGGTCAAGACCCCGCAACAGCGATCCTCCCCCGGCCATTACAATGCCCCGGTCCATGATGTCCGCGGCCAGTTCCGGCGGGGTTTGTTCAAGTGTCGCCTTGATTGCCTCAATAATGCTGGTTACAGGTTCGGAAAGGGCTTTGTAAATCTCTTCGGAAGTTATATTGACAGTCTTAGGCAATCCTGTGACGAGATCACGCCCCCGCACTTCTTCCGTCTCTGATGACGTAAGCGGATAAGCCGTACCGATTTGAATCTTGATTAACTCAGCCGTGCGCTCCCCGATTAATAAGTTATAGGTGCGTTTAACGTGGTTGATAATGGCCTCGTCCATTTCATCGCTGGCAATCCGGATCGAGCGGCTGGTAACAATGCCGCCGAGAGATATAACCGCCACTTCAGTAGTACCCCCGCCAATATCGACAATCATATTGCCGGTCGGCTCGTGCACAGGCAATCCCGACCCGATAGCCGCCGCCATCGGCTCTTCAATCAAATAAGCCTCTCTGGCTCCCGCTTGAAGCGCCGCTTCGCGCACCGCTCTCTCTTCCACCGCGGTAACCCCGGATGGAACGCCCACGACCACCCGTGGACGGACTAAAAAAGTACGGTTCCGGAGCGACTTATTAATAAAGTATTTAATCATGCTTTGAGTAACGTCGAAATCCGCGATAACTCCATCCTTCATCGGACGAATCGCCACAATGTTCCCCGGAGTACGGCCGATCATTCTCTTAGCGTCTTCCCCAACCGCAAGCACCTGGCCGGTGTCCTTTTGGATCGCCACCACCGAAGGCTCACGGATAACTATACCCTTTCCTTTAACGTATACGAGGGAGTTGGCCGTACCCAAATCCATGCCCATATCTTTGGAAAACAGACCGACGCGCATTTCCCGGCCCCTTTCTATGTATAATACAAAAACAAAAAATTAAATAAGTCCTTCTGCTTTAAAGCTGGTAAACTTGTTATCACCGATTATAATATGGTCCAGCACCTCGATCCCGATAATCCTTCCGGCCTCACTGAGCCTTCTGGTCACATCCAGATCCTCTTTGCTGGGGGTATCGTCGCCGCTGGGGTGATTGTGCACCAGAATCAATGACGCGGCGCTTTTTTTAATCGCATTGCGAAAAAGCTCCCTGGGATGCACACTGGAAGTGTTTAGTGTGCCAATCGACACTTCGTCGTCCGCAATAACCTGGTTTCTCGTGTTCAGCAACAACGCCCTGAAATGTTCCCGGTCCAGGTGGCGCATTTCCTCCATCACCAACCCGGCCGCGTCCCCCGGCGACTTAATCACCGGCCGGGGCTGACCGGTAAAACGGGACAGTCTTTTAGCCAGTTCCAACGCCGCCTTCACCTGGCTGGCTTTGGCCAGTCCAACGCCTTTAATCTCGCTTAGTTCTTCAACCGTGGCATCTACAAGCAAGCGGAGACTTTTAAAGCGCGCCAAAATCAGGGAAGCCAACTCCAGGACAGTTTTTTCATGAGAACCGGTTCCCAGAAGAATAGCTAAAAGCTCTATTTCCGACAGCGTTCCGGCTCCTTCTTGCAACAGTCTTTCCCGGGGCCTCATATCTGCCGGAAGTTCCTTAATAGTTAGACGATCGCCTGGTAAAACCAAAGGTCCATCTCCTAACAGAAAACCTCTTTTACAGCACGCTGCAACCAAAATTCTTCAGCATCAGGGAAAGCTTAGCCAGAGGAAGTCCGACGATGTTCGTATATGAACCTTCGATGCGTTCGACAAAAACCGCCCCAATCCCCTGGGCACCGTAAGAGCCGGCTTTATCCAACGGCTCACCGGTGGCGACGTACCTCCGGATTTCTTCCTCGTCCAGCGGCCGGAACATTACCCACGATTGCTCATGGCCCACCTCAGCTTTACCGCTGCCGGCGTCTACCAGCGCAACCCCGGTAAGTACTTCGTGAACACTGCCCTGCAAGCGTTTCAGCATCTCTACGGCATCTTCCGCACAAGACGGCTTGCCCAGCAATTGCCCACGCCATACCACCACGGTATCGGCCCCGACAACAATCCCTTCCGCCAAACTATCCGCTACAAACATAGCCTTCCTGGCAGCAAGGCGCTCAACTACTTCAAAAGGCTGCAGCCCGGGTGGAGTGTGTTCTTCCAAATCACATACGATAACCCGGAAATTCAAACCAATTTGTTTCAATAAAGCCGCCCGGCGCGGGGAGGACGAAGCGAGAATTATTTCCTTTATTTTTCACACCCGCCTGTAAATAAAATAACCTAGGATAAGTCCCAAAGCTGTGAGCGGATTCAGAGCGAAAGTAAAGCCAAAGGTCAGGCTAAAAAACTGCAAGTCCAGCGTAAACTGTTTTAACCCTATGGTTGTAGTAGTTCCCAGCCAGGGCAACACCGGAGCCAGCGCGTTCCCGATAGCGCTCCCGGTCAGTCCGCCAACCAGCAGGAGCAGGACTAAAACCCAAACATTGCCGTAGTTCTTAAAACTCTTTGCCATAATATCTCCCCCGGTTACAAGAAACCAAACAAAAGAGACAAGCACATGCGCTATTTAACAGTTTATCATTTTAAGTATTTGATGACAAGGTTTGACGAAAATATTAAAAAAATGTTATTTAGCGTAAATATTTCTTTAAAATATTAAGCCTGCCCGTTTAAGACAGGCTTGGCGCTTGCCGGGACAGGCTAAAATTGCATACTTTACGGTTCTTTTACCAGCGCTATCATTTCTATCTCCACCGCGCTGTCCAGGGGCAATTCACTGACACCAACCGCCGCTCGCGCGTGTTGTCCCTTTGCACCAAATACTTCTATCAAAAAATCCGACGCGCCGTTGATAACCTGTGGTTGGCCGGTAAATCCGCTGATGCTGTTGACAAACCCCGTAACCTTGACTATTCTTTCAATATTATCCAAAGTACCAAGCACGCTTTTTATCGCGGCCAGACAATTGATTACGCACAGACGAGCCGCCCGGCAGCCTTCTTCCACCGACAAATCCCTGTCGATTTTACCGGAAAACATCAGCTTGCCATCAACAAGGGGAAGTTGCCCAGACGTGTAAACACAGCTGCCCGCGCGCACCGCCGGAATATACGCGGCAACCGGCTTGGGCACGGCGGGGATGTTTACCCCCATATCACTTAGTTTTTCTTCATAAGACAATATCACAGCCTCCCTACTTTTTACTGTAAAAGCAATTCCCGCGCCTCCGCCACCATGTAAAGCGATCCGGTAACGCATACCAGTTCATCGGGTCCGGCTATTGAAAGCGCTTTATTTAAAGCTGCTTCAATTTCTTCCGCCAGGTATACTTCCGGGGCATGGCGCCGCGCTTCCACAGCCAACTCCCGCCAATTTCCGGCTCGCGGGCTGTCCGGCCTGGTCACGATGACCGCTCTGGCCGCCGGAGCAAGTTCCGACACCACTTTGGCCCGTTCCTTGTCCGCCAGCATGCCGATTACCAAAATAACTTTTCTGCCCGGAAAATAATCATCTAGCGCCTGGCGCAGGCTTCGGGCGCATTCATAGTTATGCGCCCCGTCAATGAGCACAAACGGCTCCCTGCGTAAAATTTCCAGTCTGGCCGGCCAACGTGTGGCCGCGAGTCCCTCCCGCACATTCCCGATATCTATTGGCAAACCCCGGTCAATCAGCAGTTCCGCCGCCGCTATCGCTGAAACAGCGTTAATTTGCTGGTGTCTGCCGATCAGGGGCAGCCATAAATTATCATAGGCATACCGGCGACTTTGAACCGAAAACCGCTGTCCGTCAAGGGATGAGGACTGATGCTTCCAGGTAATGTCGCGTCCCACCAGCGTCAGCGGGGAACCTCTTTCACGGCACGTTTTTGTGATCACCGCCAGCGCCTCTCCCGCCGCCGCCGTAACTGTCGGGACACCGGGCTTAATAATGCCGGACTTAACTTCGGCAATTTCCCTTACTGATTTTCCCAAGTAATCGGTGTGGTCAATGCTTACGTTGGTAATAACCGCAAGCACCGGCGCAATTACGTTGGTGGAATCGACTGCTCCTCCCATGCCCACTTCCAGCACCAGAAAGTCAACATTTTCCTGATAGAAGTATTGAAAGGCGAGGGCAGTGGATACTTCGAATTCAGTCGGATGCTCAAAACCTTCCGACACCATCGCTTCCAGATGCGGCAGCAGGTCCGCTATCAAACCGGCTATCCTGCTTCCGCCGATTTCTTCGCCGTTGATCCGGAACCGTTCACAATAGGAGTGCAGGTGGGGCGAAGTGAATGTTCCCACCTTGTATCCAGCCGACTGCAATATATTTGCCAGCATGGCGGTGGTGGAACCTTTACCGTTTGTGCCGCCGATATGCGCTACTTTTAAGAATTGGTGCGGGTTGCCCAACCGGCTCAACAATTCTTCAATGCGGCTTAAACCAAAATTAACGCCAAATTTAGTCAAGTTGGCGAGGTAGTCCAACGCTTCTTTGAAGTCCAGAACAAATTCGCCTCCGGTAACCTGTTGGCAGTCATGCTCTCATGCAAGCTCCATAGGCCACTAATCCAGACAGGGGGGACGGTTCCAGTTTCACCGTCCCCTTGTCTCACCCTGTTCCAAAATATTGATACACTTTAGCATGTCCAAAGCTGAGGTAAAAATTATTCATTTCCCCCCCACCAGCATGGACAGCCTTTCCCTGATGGCAGTCTGTTTGCCGGTTAATTCATTTTCTTTTTTCTTTTCTTTTTCAATCACGTCGGCCGGCGCCTTACTTAAAAAGCCCTGGTTGTTCAACTTGCCGTTCACCCTAGCCAGGTCTTTTTCCAACACCGCAAGTTCTTTACGCAGACGGGCAGCTTCTTGCTCAATGTCGATCAATCCCTTTAGCGGAACAAATACTTCCGCACCATGGGTTACAGCATGGGCAGCCTGCTCCGGTTTCTCCTTCAATGCCTCAAAGATAGCTATTTTCGCATTCGCCAAGCCTTGAATATACCCTGTTCCCCGTTCCAGAACGTCTCTGAAAGCGGCCTGGGGAGCCTCCAGGTAGGCTTCGACCTGTTTTCCCGGCGGGACGTTCATTTCACTGCGGATATGCCTGATGGCCTTTGTTACCTCCATCAACATTTCCATTTGGCGCTCCGCCTCCGGATCAGCCAGTTCTTTTCCGGCAACCGGCCAGGACGCGCGCATTACCGTCAGTCCCTTGCCGGGCAAATGCTGCCATATCTCTTCCGTAATAAACGGCATAAACGGGTGGAGCAGTTCCAGTGTGCCCTTCAGCACGGCTGTCAACACGCTCTGCGCCGTATAGCGGTCCTGCGGAGTGGTTTTTCCGTAAAGTCTAGGTTTGGCCAGCTCGATATACCAGTCGCAAAACTCATTCCAGATAAACTCGTAGAGAACCCTGGCAGCCTCTCCCAGTTCATACGACTCAAGCAACCGGGTAACTTCTTCCGCCAGGTTCTGGTAACGGCTAATGATCCACCGGTCGGCCAACGTGTATTGGCCGTGCTGCTCGCCCGGCTCAAAATCCTCCAGGTTCATCAAAACAAACCGTGAGGCGTTCCAAAGTTTATTGGCAAAATTACGCGCCCCGTCCAGCTTCTCAAAGTTAAAGCGCAGGTCGTTGCCTGGAGTGTTGCTGGTTACCAGCATAAAGCGCAGACTGTCCGCGCCGTGCGACTCAATGACGTCAATCGGGTCCACCCCGTTGCCCAAGGATTTGCTCATCTTTCGCCCCAGGGCGTCCAGCACCATTCCGTGAATGGAAACAACCCTGAACGGAACGTCGTTCATAAAGGCCAAACCGGAAAAGATCATCCTGGCAACCCAGAAAAAAATAATATCGCGCCCGGTCACAAGGACAGAGGTAGGATAGTAATACGCAAGTTCAATCGTCTGCTTCGGCCACCCCAAGGTCGAGAAAGGCCACAGGGCGGAGGAAAACCAGGTGTCCAGCACATCGGGATCTTGTTCTAAATCTGTGCCGCCGCATTTAGGGCACTGTGACACCGGCTTTTTGGACGCGATCGTTTCATCACAATCCTTGCAATACCATACCGGTATGCGGTGACCCCACCAGAGCTGGCGGGAAATGCACCAATCGCGGATATTTTCCATCCAGCTCAGGTAAACTTTGGTAAACCGCTCGGGAATGAAGCGGACATCTCCCGCTTTTGCCGCCTCAATAGCCTGCTCAGCCAACGGTTTCATTTTGACGAACCACTGGCGGGAAAGCATCGGCTCAATAACCGTGTTGCAGCGGTAGCAGTGGCCCACACCGTGGGACAAGTCTTCGGTTTTCAGAAGGTAACCGCCCGCTTCCAGGTCGCGTACGATTTTTTTACGGCAATCATAGCGGTCCAGCCCCTGGTAACGCGGGCCCGCTTCCGCGCTCATCTTGCCCTCTTTGTCAATTACTATAATCTGCTCCAGGCCGTGCCGGTGCCCCACCTCAAAGTCGTTGGGATCGTGGGCCGGGGTAATCTTAACCGCCCCTGTGCCGAAGGAAGGGTCTACATACTCGTCGGCGATGAGCGGCATCTCCCGCCCGACCAGGGGCAGAACAAGCATTTTTCCAATCAAGCCGGCATAGCGTTCGTCATCCGGGTGCACCGCCACGGCCGTGTCGCCGAGCACAGTTTCAGGCCGGGTGGTCGCGACAACAACGTGACCGTCCCCGTCTTTAAAAGGATATTTCAGATACCAAAAATGCCCGGGTTTTTCTATATGCTCCACTTCAATATCGGATATGGTGGTGTGGCATTTGGGACACCAGTTGGTAATATAATAATCACGGTAAATCAAACCGCGCTCAAAGAGCCTGATAAAGACTTCCCGCACAGCTTCCGAGCAGCCTTCATCCATGGTAAAGCGTTCCCGCTGCCAGTCGCAGGAGGCGCCCAGCCTTCTTAATTGGGCGGTGATCCGGCTGCCGTACTGCTCTTTCCATGCCCATGCCCGTTTCAGGAACGCTTCCCGCCCAATCTCGTACCGGGAAGTCCCTTCCTTCGCCAACTGCTCTTCAACCTTGGCCTGAGTGGCAATACCCGCGTGGTCCGTACCCGGCACCCAAAGCGAGTTGTAACCCTGCATCCGCCGCCACCTGGTCAGGATGTCCTGCAAAGTGTAATCCAGAGCGTGCCCCATGTGCAACTGCCCGGTAACATTGGGCGGGGGCATTACAATACAAAACGGCTTCTGCTCCGGGTTAACCCCGGCGTGAAAAAACCCGCCATTTTCCCAGTAGGGATACCACCGGTCTTCCACTGCACGTGGATCGTAGGTGGAAGGAATATCTGCTTTAGCCAAAGCGCTCCTCTCCTTACATCTCCATTATAAAAAACCAAAACCCTCCACCTGTTAGCAGAGGAGAAATCATTCGCACCTCTTGGCATATTTTCTCCAGGAAAGGCAAAAATCCTTCAAAAAAAATATAATTGCTTTTCAGGCATGAAAGCGCTCATTAAAAAATAAAATTTTATGATTGCTATTCAAGTAGTCAGAATTCAGCAGTCAGAGTATTTCGAGACGATAAAACATTTTTTCAGACTGCTGATTACTGACCGTTAACTCCTTAGTAGCGACAATAAGATAACTAACATGGGGGTTGAACAGCTTGCGTCCGACACTTATTGCCAAGATTGCCATGATAACCCTCTTGGCCGCATTGGCAATTTTTGCCTTGCATGACAGAATTAAACCTGCCGCAAAGCAGGAGGTCCATACCGTCAGGGTATTAGAATCGGTAAGGTCGCCGTACTTCCTGCCCCAATACCTGGCTTTAAATCTGGGCTTTTTTAAGGAACAGAACCTGGATGTGAAAATTACCACAGCCAATCCTGAGTTCATCCGTGCCGCCCTGGCCGACCGGAGAACAGACGTGGCGCTTTGCGGCATGCAAAAAATAATCTTCAACCCGGACGATCCTGAAAGGGAGAAAAATGGTCCGATAGTCTTTGCCACCATGGCCTGCCGGGACGGGTCCCTTCTATTAAGCAGGAAAAACGATTCCGCCTTCCAATGGCAAAAGCTGCAAAACAAAACAATTATCGGCAGCCCTCATAACGACAGTTCAGAAATCGCGCTTGAAAATGTTCTCAGGCAGGCCGGCATCCTTCCCTACCGGCAGGTGACCATCTATTACAATATTCCTGAGAAATTGCGCGTCGGCGCTTTTCGCGCCGGAACGGGCAATTACCTTCAGCTACTGGAACCGGAAGCTTCCATGGCAGAAATGGAAGGTTATGGTCAGGTGGTTGCCTCGGTAGGAGCAGCGTGTGACGATATGACAATTACAGCTTTCGCCGCCTTGCCTGGATATATAGAATCTAACCCGGAGATAATCCAAAAGTTCACCAATGCTATATACAAAGCCCAGCTCTGGCTAAAACAACACAGCGCCGAAGAAGCAGCCATGGCGGTTTACCCGTCATTTTCCAATCTTGAGATGCAGGTATTGATAAAATCCATCGAACGGTACGGCACATTAAAGATATGGACAGATAATCCGGTAGTCGAGCGCGAACCTTATGAAAGATTCAACACCGCGGCAAAAAATGCCGGAGAAATTGCCGCACCAGTACCTTACGATACTACCGTTGTCACGAGTTTCGCCCGTCAGGCGGTTGAGACAGTAACGTACGCCCCGGAAACGGAAACAGAAAAGAAAAAAAGAAAATCATTTATGATATTCTTCCAGTAATATTCACCCATTGTTCAATTATACTCAGCAGTTCTTCCCTACCCTGACCGGTTTCTGCGGAAAAAGCCGTCAACATGTCTTCCCCGTCTAGCGGCAATTCCTTCCTGATGGTTTGCATGGAACGGAGCAGCTTCGAACGCGATAGCTTATCCGCTTTTGTCGCGACAACCGCCACCGGGATACCGCAGTTCTTTAACCAGCCGAACACTTGAATATCCAGGTCTGTTGGCGGGTGGCGGCTATCGATAAGCAGTAAAATGCCTTTTAAATTTTTCCTTCCCGTCAGGTAGGTTTCAATCATTCTACCCCAGTTTTCCCTTTCACCGGCAGCCACTCTGGCATAACCGTAGCCCGGCAGGTCCACTAAATGAAACTGCCCGTTGATTAGAAAAAAGTTAATCAGGCGGGTACGTCCCGGGGTATTGCTGGTGCGGGCAAGCCCCCGCCTGTTGACGACTTTATTCAACAGGGAAGACTTCCCTACATTAGAACGCCCGGCCAGGGCTACCTCCATAAGTTCCCCGGCCGGGTACTGCGCGGCTTTAACCGCGCTGGTAACGAATTCCGCGCTGGTTATTTTCATGACGGTGCAGGGGCGCTTCCCTCGCTTATTACAGCAGGGTGATAAACTTCCGGCGACACCACCGGGGGGACAGCGTCAAGACCTTCGGGCCTGTATTCTTTTTCCGCGAGGGCCGTTTCCAATACTTCATCCATATGATCCACCAGAATAAAGTTGATCTTATCTTTCACCTTTTTAGGAATATCGTCCAAGTCTTTCTTATTATCTTTAGGCAAAAGCAGAGTTTTTATACCGGCACGGTGCGCAGCCAGCACCTTTTCCTTGATTCCGCCCACCGGCAGCACCCGGCCGCGCAAGGTAATTTCACCCGTCATCGCCACGTCATGCCGCACCTTGCGCCCGGTAATAGCCGATGCCAGGGCGGTAGCCATGGTAATGCCCGCCGAGGGACCGTCTTTGGGAATAGCCCCCTCGGGAACATGGATATGAATATCTTCCTTATTGTAAAACTCCTCGTTTATACCCAGTTCGTCAGTCCGGCTCCGGATGTAGCTATAACCGGCCTGCGCCGATTCTTTCATCACGTCGCCCAGCTTACCGGTTAAAGTCAGCTTGCCGCTTCCTTTATAAATAGTGATTTCAATCGCCAGCGTATCGCCGCCCACTTCCGTCCAGGCCAGGCCTGTAGCCACCCCTACCTGGTCGTCCTGCTCCGCCACGCCGTAGCGGAAACGGGCAGTGCCTAGAAATTGGCTCAAGTTTTGCGTGGTCACCTGAACCTTTTTGGTCTTATCGGTAACAATCTGCCTGGCGGTCTTGCGGCAAATCGCCGCTATTTGTCTTTCCAGATTCCGCACGCCTGATTCTCTGGTATATTCCCGGATAATCTTGCGAATGGTGTTTTCAGAAATCTTCAACATGCCTTTACTTAACCCGTGTTCTTTTACCTGCTTGGGGAAGAGATGACGCACGCCGATCTGCACTTTCTCTTCTTCCGTGTAGCCGGATAGATAGATTACCTCCATCCGGTCCAGCAGCGGCCTGGGAATGTTTTGCTGCACGTTCGCCGTGGTGATGAACATAACGTTGGACAGGTCAAACGGGGCTTCAATATAATGATCGCTGAAAGTGTTGTTCTGTTCCATATCCAACACTTCGAGAAGCGCCGCAGACGGGTCGCCGCGAAAGTCCATACTCATTTTATCAATCTCATCCAGCAGGAATACCGGGTTTTTGGAGCCGGCCTGACGCATACCCTGGATAATCCGCCCCGGCATGGCACCAACGTAAGTGCGGCGGTGCCCCCGGATTTCAGCTTCATCGCGCACTCCGCCCAGGGACATACGGACAAACTTCCGCTCCAAGGCGCGGGCTATTGAACGGCCAAGAGAAGTTTTACCCACACCGGGCGGCCCCACAAAGCAGATAATCGGGCCTTTCATTTTCTTGGCCAGCTTGCGGATTGCCAGGTATTCCAAAATACGTTCCTTCACCGTTTTTAATCCGTAATGGTCTTCTTCCAAGATGGTTTCGGCTCCTTTGATATCAAGCCGGTCTCTGGTAGCTTTGTTCCAGGGCAAGGATAAAAGCCAGTCCAAATAGTTGCGTACTACCGCTGCTTCCGCCGCCATCGGCGGCATTTTCTCAAGTCTTTCAACTTCCTTGATGGCCTTTTCTTCCACTTCTTTCGGCAGTTTGGCCCGGGCGATTTTCTCTCTCAGGTCTTCACCCTCGGCCACCCGTTCATCTTTCTCGCCGAGTTCCCGCTGAATCGCTTTCATTTGTTCACGCAAGTAATATTCCTTCTGAGTCTTTTCCATCTGTTTGCGGACACGAATATTGATTTTACGTTCCAGTTCAACAATTTCCAGCTCTTTTGCCACAATAGCGCATAGTTTTTCAAGACGCTGGGAGATGTTTACAGACTCAAGAATGCTTTGCTTATCTTCAATACGCAGGGTCAGGTGCGAAGCGACAATATCCGCCAGACGCCCGGGTTCGTCAAGATTAACGACGGAAACAACCGCTTCGGGCGGTATCCGCTTGGATAGTTTAACGTATTGTTCAAACTGGTAAACCAAACTGCGCATCAGCGCTTCTATTTCACTGTTTTTTTGAACATTTTCGGAGTATTGCTCAATCTCCACCTGAAAATATGGCTCGTTAGTTATAAAATTTCTGACCTTTGCTCTGGCAAGTCCTTCCACTAAAACCCGGATAGTGCCACCCGGCAGTTTTAATAGTTGTTTAACTTCAGCAACTGTGCCAATAGCAAAAATATCATCCTGTCCTGGATCGTCAGTCTGCGCTTCTTTCTGGGTGGCAAGAAAAATAACCCGGTCCTGGATCATCGCTTCCTCTATGGCAACTACTGATTTTTCACGGCCGACATCCAGGTGAATGACCATGTAGGGAAAGACCAGAATACCCCTTAAAGGCAACAAGGGCAAAGTCTTTATTTCAGAATGCATAGCTGCGCCTCCTTTTGAGAAGATGTTGCTTACGTTGTCATAATATTAGGACGTACATTCATATGCGTTTATTTTAACATGAAATTTTGAAAACCCCTATAGTAATAATTACTAGAAAACCAATAAACCCGGCTTAAGCCGGGTTATTAATACAGATCTGGACATTGTATTTATATTTTGCTTCTTCTTGCTAATCAAAGCAAGTTGACTCAGCAGGCCATGCCATCTCCGTTGAATCCAGCCATTTTACAAGGTATGTCCCACCATTAAACCATTAGCGCTCAATACATCCGGCGCGGCCGGAGCCTGCCGCTCCATTTTTTTGCCCAACACCGGCATGGTGATCAGCGCCGCACGCATTACCTCTTCCAAACGATTGACAGGGATCACCTCAATCCCCGTAAAATCACGGAACAGTTCCTGGTAGTTTTCAGCAGGTATCAGCACCTTTCTGGCTCCGGCCCGGCGGGCGGCTTCCACCTTGGCCACTATGCCGCCCACAGGCTTAACCAAGCCGCGAATGGATACCTCACCGGTCATGGCCACTGTGTTGTCAACCGGCAGGCCAAGGATTGCCGAATAAACAGCCGTGGCTATGGTAACACCTGCCGAAGGCCCATCGGTAGGCGCCGCCCCAGGCAAGTTCACATGGATATCGTAATCCCGGGGGTCGCATTCCATCGCCCGGCGCAGCACAGTGAGAACATTTTCCACCGAACTCCTGGCCATACTTTTGCGGCGAACGGTCTTGCCGCCTCCCCCCATCTCTTCTTCTTCCACGAGTCCGGTAACAGTTAACTTGCCTTGCTCCCTGGCAGCGGGCAGAGCATTGGCTTCCACTTCAAGGAGAACCCCCATGCCCGGGCCATACACGGCGAGTCCGTTAACCAGTCCGACTTGAGGGTGATCAGGTATCTTTTTGTCAGGACGCGGCGCGTACTGCCCGCTTTGGACAACCCACTCGATATCGGCAGTACGGATCTCCTCCCGTTCTTCGGTTATAACCAAACCGGCGGCAATTTGAATAATATTTACAGCCTCGCGTCCGTTTGTGGCATACTTTTTCAGCACTTCAAGCGCTCCCGCGCTGAGAGGCATCTTTATTTTCCCGGCCGCGTTGGCAGCTATCATTTCAATTTCGTCAGGCAGAAGCTGGCGAAAATAAACTTCCAAACAGCGGGAGCGAATAGCCGGCGCGATATGTTCCGGACCCCGCGTAGTCGCGCCCACCATCCGGAAATCCGCCGGCAGTCCGTTTTGAAAGATATCATGTATATGCGAGGGTATATTGGGGTCCTCCGCGCTGTAATACGCGCTCTCCAGGTGGACTTTGCGGTCTTCCATCACTTTCAACAGCTTGTTTATCTGGCTGGGGTGCAGCTCACCAATTTCATCAATAAACAATACTCCGCCATGCGCCTTCGTTACCGCGCCGGCCTTTGGCTGGGGAATGCCCGCGATACCCATCGCGCCCGCCCCCTGGTAGATCGGGTCGTGGACCGACCCGATCAACGGGTCGGCAATGCCGCGCTCGTCAAAACGGGCCGTGGTAGCGTCGATTTCGATAAATTTAGCATCCTCCTTAAACGGAGAGCAGGCGTTCTTCTTCGCTTCTTCCAGCACCAGTCTGGCCGCGGCGGTCTTGCCGACACCAGGCGGCCCATAGATAATCAAGTGCTGGGGGTTAGGTCCGCAAAGGGCCGCGCGCAAAGACTTCAGCCCCTCCGTTTGCCCGATAATTTCTTGGAAACTGGCCGGGCGGGTTTTTTCACTAAGAGGCTCAGTCAGGGAAATGGAGCGCAGTTCCTTGAGCTTTTCCATTTCTCTCTTTGATTCTCTCTCCAGCACGTTCTTGCTGCTGTGCTGATTCTTTAACAAATTCCAAAAATACAAGCCGATAATCACCGCGAAAAAGACCTGAATAAAAGTCAATATGCTGCCAAAACCGGAAGAATAATCTCCCATAAGACACTTCCTCCCATCAAACAGGAATATTAACATTAGTATTGCTAAGTTTTTGAAATTTTAACCAAAATTTTTAAATTCAAGCATCCTGAGTCTTACAACAGAACAAAATCCAAACAGGCGACGGCCGGCAATGAAGAAAAAACTCCTGCGGTATTATTCCCGTCAGGAGCTTTCTTTCGCGCATAACAACTCCGGCGCGACTTAAGCCGTTTTTTTCTTGTTGCGAGCCGGCGCTGTGAACAGCACGTTTTCTTTTATCAATAATAATATCAATTTGAAAATGTAACAGGTACACAGTATTGCTTTGATAAAGTCGAGGCAAGACTGGCCGAATTGATTAAGTCATCTACAGTTGCGGAAAGATGTATTTCCATCCGTGCATTTTTTCTGCGGCCGCCTGCCACTCCGGCGGCGATGTTTACCGGCATGCCATTTTTCTTTGTGATATTGACTATTTTTTTTATTATTTCATTGGCCCATAAACCGGCATCATCTTTTTTTTCCGTGGTCACTACTATAAACTCATCCCCGGCATAACGTCCTGGGAAATAGAGTCCGCCGGACGTATTTTCGGTAAGAATTTGCCCGACTATTTTCAAACAACGATCTCCGTAAACATGTCCATGTTTTTTGTTAATAAGTCCAAAACCGTTCAGGTCAAAAAATATGACCGTGAGTTCATTCCCAGCCTTCAGGATGTTCTCAGCCAGATATCTTATATATGAACCTGTCATAAGCCCGGTTAGCGGATCTGTATGCCTGCCAATTTTAACAAGAATATCAGTTCTAGTAATAATTCCGACTAATTTGCAGCCATCTAAAACCGGTAGCCTTTCCAGTTTTTTTTCCTCAAGAATACTTTTAGCATCCCATAGAGTAGTATATTTGTTCACATGTACTACATTTTTACTCATGGCGTCGGCAACAATACGATTATGATGGACGCAACGCACGTCCCGGGAGGTTATAATGCCGCACAGCTGTTTTCTTTCATCTAAAACCGGAAGACCGCCTATTTTATTTTTTTCCATAATTAAAGCCGCTTTACTAACGCTATCCAGAACATCGGCTGTAATGACAGGAGAAGACATAACATCAAATACTTTGAGCATCACAGGTCAACCTCAACATTAATATTCAAAACTATATTTACTTGAGCTTTCAAAACTGCTGTTTCGGATGCAATCTTACACCCTTCATCCAGAATAATATTTAATAGCTTATCCCGGGTAATCAATCGGGAAAGTGAATTTCGAATTACCACTGCTTCAAAGGGTCCCTCATTTACCTTTATAATTTCATATTGTTCCGGACTCAGCACATCTATCATCCGCTGAACGGCTTCGGGACCAACGGGCGCCTTTTTGCCGATGAGCAGTACGTCCTGTATCGGGGGAATCTCAAATTCAGACAGTATAATTGAAATTTGTGCCTTTCTCCCGGTATCATTCGAATTACCTGATTTCAAGTTAAACAACCCCATCCCAATCTATTAGCAATACCTTATCTGAAGCATGGATGACCTTTTCAACCAAGTGGGGATCGAACTGAGTGCCGCTAAACTTATCTAATTCATTAATAATTTGCTCCATACTATTAATTTTAGAATAAGGCCTGCCTGAAGTCATGGCATCAAAAGCATCTGCCAGGGCCAGTATCCTTGCTCCCATGGGAATATCTTTTCCATGAAAGCCGTTGTAACCGCTGCCATCCCATTTCTCATGGTGCAGATTCACCAACTGGAGAAAAGGTTTGGTCCAAGGATAGGATGATAATATTTCAACTCCGTATTCCGTATGTTTCTTAATAATAGTAAACTCTTTACTTGTTAACTTTCCTGGTTTATTTAATATTTTTAAATCAATTTTAGTTTTACCGATGTCATGAAGCAAACCCGCATATTTGATTAACGAAACTTGCTTTTCTGATAATCCTAGAAAATTCCCGATTCTAGTGGCAATGATTCCCACATTGACTGAATGTTGATAAGTTTCTAAACTGTAATCATAGATCATTTTGACTAAGTTATTTAACTCTTCAAACATTTAATCAATACCCCTTCCATCACCATGGTATCAAGGGGCTTTTTCAGAAAGGACGAGTAAAAATTTGTGTCACCGTTTCTTTCTGCAGCCTGACAATCATAGCAACTTAGTTACCTTAGATCCAAGGCTTTGCGCCCCACTCTTTCGAAATGGTCTGCCCTCCAAAGAAACTATCAGTCTACTTTTCCCTACAATTAACAATAATTATACAACTATATGTTTATATTATCAATTACTTTACATTGAAAAGTGTACGGCTGGGATAGTTATTCTACTAAATGGGGATTTTATAAAAATATTTTGAAATAGCGATGGTGAAAACGAGTGCTTGATATACTGAAAGTATGTGGAAAAAATATTCGCCGGTACCGCAAAGAAAAAGATTTAACACTGGAACAATTATCACATAGTTTAGGTATTACCGGCTCATATCTGGGCTATCTTGAGAGAGGCCAAAGAAATACTTCACTACTGACTTTGGCTAAAATAGCAGAAATCTTAGGAGTTACGCCAGATATACTGCTTCGAGTACCTAAAGATGAATTTCAAGAGGCTTTATATGAACTGTATGACCTGCTCACAAATACAAATGATGTAAAACATGTAACATTTTTAAAAGAGGTAATGGAATCCTACTTAAAACTAAACTATAAATAACCGAAACATTGGCTGCCTGTCTGAAGTGGAAGAAACGGAAACGCCTTAGTAATGAAAAAAGCCCCTGCGGAATTATTCCCGTCAGGAGCTTTCTTTCGCGTATAACAACTCCGGCGCGACTTAAGCCGTTTCTTCCTTCTTCTTCTTGCGGTCCAGAGCGATGATGCGCGGGGATTCCTTTTTCTGAATTGTTTCCCTGGTAACAATACATTTGGCGATGTCATCCCGTGACGGAATATCATACATCACTTCCAGCATGACTTCTTCCAAAATAGACCGCAAGCCCCTGGCGCCGGTGTTGCGCCTGAGCGCTTCTTCGGCAACCGCTTTCAACGCTTCCGGGGCAAACTCAAGGGCAACATTATCCAAGCCAAACAGTTTCTCATACTGTTTAACAAGCGCGTTCCTCGGTTCGGTGAGGATACGGATCAATGCTTCCTCATCGAGGGCATCCAAGGTGACAATAACCGGCAACCTGCCGACAAACTCAGGAATAAGTCCGTATTTAAGCAGGTCCTCCGGCAGTATATTGCTGAGGATTTCCCCTATTTTCATTTCTTTCCTGGGCTTGATCTCAGCGCCGAACCCCATCGACTTTTTGCCCGTGCGGTTCTCAATGATTTTCTCAATCCCGTCAAAAGCTCCGCCACAAATAAACAAAACATTGGTGGTGTCCAGTTGGATGAACTCCTGATGGGGGTGCTTGCGTCCGCCTTGAGGCGGGACACTGGCCACAGTGCCTTCAAGTATTTTCAGCAGCGCTTGTTGAACGCCTTCTCCGGAAACATCACGTGTTATCGACGGATTTTCCGACTTGCGGGCGATTTTGTCAATCTCGTCGATATATACAATGCCTTTTTCCGCTTTTTCCACATCATAATCCGCAGCCTGGATTAATTTCAGCAGGATGTTTTCCACATCCTCGCCCACGTAACCGGCCTCAGTCAGGGACGTGGCGTCGGCAATGGCAAAAGGAACATTCAGCAGACGGGCCAGGGTCTGGGCCAGAAGAGTTTTACCGCTTCCGGTAGGCCCCAGCATCACTATATTGCTTTTTTGCAATTCGACATCGTCAATTTTACCGCCGAGGTTGATCCGTTTATAATGATTGTAAACAGCAACCGCCAATGATTTTTTCGCATTCTCCTGTCCAATTACATATTGGTCCAGAATCTCTTTGATTTCTTTCGGCTTTGGTATATCGCCAAGTTCCAAGCCCAGGTCTTCACTGAGTTCCTCTTCAATAATTTCGTTGCACAACTCAATACATTCATCACAAATATAAACACCAGGGCCAGCCACCAGTTTTTTTACTTGATCCTGAAGCTTACCGCAAAAGGAACACTTCAACTGCCCTTTATCGTTAAACATATTTCCACCTCTTTTACCTTTGCTTCCTGACATCGAACACCTCGTCAATAATACCATATTCTTTAGCATGCTGTGCCGACATAAAGAAGTCCCGTTCGGTATCCCTGGCTATTTTATCTAAAGGCTGGCCCGTATGTCTGGAGAGGATTTCATTTAAAATATCCTTTGTCCGCAAAATTTCTTTGGCGTGAATATCAATATCTGTCGCCTGACCCTGGACCCCGCCCAGCGGCTGGTGAATCATGATCCTGGCGTAAGGAAGGGCGTAACGCTTACCTTTCTCTCCAGCGGCCAAAAGAAACGACCCCATGCTGGCGGCCTGGCCCAGGCAAATGGTTGAAACGGGCGGACGAACGTACTGCATGGTATCGTAAATGGCCATCCCGGCAGTAACCACTCCTCCCGGAGAGTTAATATAAAGATGAATATCTTTTTCCGGATCTTCCGCCTCAAGGAACAGGAACTGAGCAATCACCAGATTGGCAACGTAATCATCTATCGGCCCGCCGATAAAAATGATGCGATCCTTTAACAGCCGGGAATAAATATCATATGACCTTTCCCCGCGATTAGTTTGTTCTACAACAATAGGCACCAGATTCATCTTAATCTTTTCCTCCCAACAACCTGTTTGCTTTGCTTCCTCTATTACTATTCCGCATCCTGCACGTTCGTGTCCTCAATTATCTTCGCATTATCGACCAAGAATTGAAATGTTTTTTCTTTTATTATATTATCTTTAATAAAATCAAAGCTGCCTTCACTTTCAAGAGCCTTACGAAATTCTTCGGGATCCTGACGGTATGCTGAAGCGATTTTTTCAATCTCCACTTGTATTTCCTCCTCAGTGGCCGTAATACCTTCAGCTTTACTAATAGTTTCCATCACCAGAGAAGTTTTAACGCTCCGTTCAGCCTCCGGACGCATATCTTCTCTTATCTTATCCATAGATGACTTGGAATAACTGAGATAATCCTCCATCGAAAGACCCTGTCTGGCAAAGTTGTTACTCATATTGGCAAGCATTTCTTTGGTTTGCTGTTCAATCATACTGTCCGGAATTTCGGTAACAGCGTTGTCGACAGCTTTATTGAGCAGTTCCCGCCGGAGCGTGAATTTTGCCCTGCTTTCAGCAGCTTGTATTAATTTATTCTTAATATCATCCTTTAATTCCTGAAGAGTATCAAATTCACTGACATCTTTGGCAAACTCATCATCCAAAGGCGCCAGTTCTTTTCTTTTTATTTCTTTCACTGTTACGGTAAAAGTGGCTTCCTTGCCGGCTAATTCTTCCGCCTGGTATTGTTCGGGGAAAGTCACCTGGATATCCTTGGTCTCATTAATAGTCATGCCTATTACTTGCTCTTCAAATCCTTCAATAAAGGAACCGGAACCAATTTCCAGGGAATAGTCTTTGCCTTCTCCTCCTTTGAAGGGCTCACCGTTCACTTTTCCAAAAAAGTCAATTACCGCTATGTCATCTTTCGCCACAGCGCCTTCTTCCAAGGTCAGCAGCTTGGCATGGCTGTTCTGCAGCCGGTCAAGTTCTTTCTGCACATCTTCTTCTTTAATTTCATAGGACTGTTTAACTGCTTCCAAGTCCTTATACTGGCCCAGTTCTACTTCCGGTTTTACCATTACAGTGGCCTTAAACACCACCGGCTTGCCCTCTTCAGCCTGCACAATCTCAACTTGAGGCTGAGCAACAGGTTCAATACCGGTATCCTTTACCGCGTCAAGATAAGCTTCGGGCACCAAGGCTTCCACTGCTTCTTCATAAAGAGCTTCTTTACCAATATAACGCTCAAGAATATGCCGCGGAGTTTTACCCTTGCGGAAACCCGGTATGTTAACTTTTTTCACTATATTGCGGTAGGCTTTGTTTACTGCCTGTGAGAATAGTTCGGCATCCACCTCTACCTCAAGGAGAACTGTGTTCTTTTCTATCCTTTCCGCGTTAGCTTTCATGTATGCTCCTCCTTAAAAGTTTGATTGCATTCTAGTAATTTACTTAGACAATTGCTGTATAGAAAAGTCACACCCTCTCCGTTGATTATGAATACCATAAAATACCTGTAATAATATTCTAACCGCTTCAATAAATTATTCTACAATTACCATATTCTTTCCTTCAAAACTCTTTCCTTAAAATACAACTAAAAAACCAAGGCATACAAAAGCCCTGGCACCAATCATTTTCTTATTACCGGTGGGGCTCACCCGCCTGCCGCGCCGCTGACAAGAACCAAACGCTGCAATACTACCGTCGCAAGGCGGTATTATATTACTTTTCAATTATATCCGCACCGGTGAAAATTATCAACTGGTAAAAAGAATTTCTTTAAATATTGACTTTACCCAAAACCATTTGCATCTATATTAATTTAATGTAATAATATAAACATCCGCTCAAATAATCAAATGGTTTTTTCTTGACAATGCCATTATTATTTGTTAACATAACTTTTGCGGATATTTGGGGAAACTTTGACAGCATCATATTGGCAACGTGGTGGGTATAGCTCAGATGGATAGAGCACCAGATTGTGGCTCTGGGGGTCGTGGGTTCGAGTCCCATTACCCACCCCACTCATTATTACTGGGGCGTCGCCAAGCGGTAAGGCACCGGTCTTTGGCACCGGCATTTCGTTGGTTCGAATCCAGCCGCCCCAGCCATATTAAGGTTCTGGAACAAGCACACAATGATTTTAAAAAGAGATCCCGTATCATTATCAAAGTGATACGGGATTACTGTTTAAATCATTTTTATCATGCTCATCAATTAAACTTTAAACTTGCCTACTAATTCATCCAGTTCTCCGGACAGCTTGGACAGGGTCTCAGTAGAAGCCGAAACCTCTTCCATGACAGCGGTTTGTTCTTCGGTGGATGCCGCTACATTTTGTACTCCCGCCGATACCTGTTCCGCCGCAGCGGCAACATCCTGGATTTGCTCTGTCAAACCCTGTATTGCTTCAATAATAGTCTTGAATCCTTCACCTACACCCTGGACTATCTTAGTGCCCGACTCAACCACTTTGACACTCTCTTCCGTCTCCTCAACCGCTTTCCGTGATTCAACCTGAATGGCGTTAACCAGATTGTTTATTTCTTTAGTAGCATCGGCAGACTGTTCGGCTAACTTTCTCACTTCCTCAGCCACAACGGCAAATCCCATGCCCTGTTCGCCCGCCCGGGCCGCTTCAATAGCCGCGTTAAGGGCCAGCAAGTTGGTTTGATCGGCAATGGTTGTAATCAAACCGACAATATGATTTATCTCCTGTGATTTTTTGCTCAAGTCGTTTATCACTTTGGAAACATCTTCAGACGATTTGGCAATATTCCTCATTTGCTCACTAACATTGATAATATCCCTGTTACCCGCGTTGGCCTGCTCGGTTACAGACTGCGATGCCTCCGAAATTTCCTGAATACTGGTCGAAACCTGTTCAATGGTAGTGGCAATTTCACCCGCGGCGGCAGCGGTCTCGCTGGCGCCAGCCGCCGTTTGCTGCGCGTTAAGCGTCAATTGCTGGGCTGAATCGGCAACCATATCGGATTTTTCGTTTATCTGCTGCACCATTAAGCGCATATTGCCAACCATGTCACCAAAAGCCCCGGCCAGCGTGCCCACCTCATCTTTAGAACCGGCCGTGATCTGCACTGTTAAATCACCGGACGAAGCAACACCCGCCGTCTTGACTAAAGATACGATCGGTCTGGCAATGCCGGTGGCAAACCAATAACCGAGACCCAGCATAATAAAGGCTACAATAGTGCCTACCACGTATGAAGTAACCACGGTCCTGCCGGCTTCACGGTCCAGTTCCTGGCTCCGGGTATTGATGTTACTATTATACGAGTTAACAGAATTTTGGATAATTCCTTCCAAATCCGCCATAACAGTACCAGCCTCGGCAATTTGCGGTCTGAGCTGTTGAAGCGTCACTCCCCGCTGAACCGAAGCAACAATGCCGTCAGCTAAGCTCACATAATTGTTTATGCCGTTTTCGAATTGTGCCCAGGCTTCCTTGTTACTAACAAGATTATTGTTGTTATGAAACGCCAGCTGCTCCTTTAATTCATTGACAGCTTCCCGGTAATGGTTTAGATTGTTGTCACTCGGTTCAATAAAGTATCCGCGTACAGTATATCCCACCTTATATAGATGACCTTGCAGTGCCAAAGTTGATTGGGCAACCTTAACATCTTTTTCCAGGAGATTTGAATAATTTTTGTCAATGCTAGTCATTGAGATGGAACCAAATATGACTATCCCAAGCATAAAAGCACCGAATAGAATTATTAAAAGAAATATTTTACCTTTAATCCCAAGATTCAACTATATCCCCTCCCCCATACCTCTCCCGGGGTCATTTAATTATTTATCTTACTTCCGGTAAGTAAATTGCCAAAACCCAGGGATGACAAGGGTTTAAGCCGAAATTTAGTGCAAATTTCTTAGCAAAAAAAGAGGAACACCCTTCCTGATCGAGAATTGGTAAGTAGACCAATACACACCAATTGAAAAGAAAGGGGCCCTCAAATATGATGGTATCACAAATACTTACCAATAATCAACAGGAAGAAATCTCGCGCCAGCAAAAACGTGCAGAAGAGCGCCGCCGCCAAAAAGCGCAGAAAAAGTTGGAACGCTTAGCGGCTAAGACGAACTTACCCATCACATTCGATAATGCCAGCGTGACCGCCTACGGTAACTTTGGTCTCTTCGAGGCATTCAAAAAAGTGGTCGGTCTTCAAGAACTCTTGCAAGAACATACAGACATCAAACGCCGTCACAATTGCTTTTATACAGCTCATGAAATTCTCGATACGATGGTGGATGCCGCAGTCCTCGGTCTTTTACGCTTTTCGCATATGGGAACCCTTAAACAAGATCCTGGATACCAGACAATTAAAGATCGCGACTCTGTTCCGGATGAACGTACTTTACGCTATTTGCTGGCCAAATTAACTGAGAAACATGTTGAGCAATTACGCAAAGTGAACGATGCTCTTCTTTCGCTCAAAGCCAATATGGATGGTCCTCGTAGCGTTTGGTTGGATTTTGATGACTCTGTGATTACGGTATTCGGCAATCAAGAAGGCTCTGAGGTCGGCTATAATCCCCGTTACCATGGCCGTTCCTCTTACAAAGTTAAAGTAGCCTTTGTCTCTGGGAGTGCTGAACTAATCAATGCCGACCTCTGTGGAGGTAAAACAGCCAGTAACGGTGGGTTTCTAGACTTTCTTAAAGAAACGCTGGCGAAAATTGATCCTCGTAAAACAGTGGTTGAAGGGATACGCATTGATCGCGGTTTTTTCGACGAAGCCAATTTTATCTATCTCGAAGATCAAGATCTGCGATACGTTTGCAAAGGGAAAATGACAGGGGGTATGAAGAAAGTCCTCAATTATCTCAATGAACAGGATGCCTGGGAAGCCTTAGACAAAACCTATGCAACAGCAGAAATAACGATTCCCTTGCCCAGCTGGACTAGATCAAGACGGCTCGTTTTCATACGCGAGAGGATAAAACCGAAAGAAATAAAGGGTCAACTGTGCTTGGATCTTGATACTTACGAATACCAGGTCATTGTGACCAATATGGACGATTTGACCTGTGAGGAGGTATGGCACTGGTACAACAAACGCTGTAACATCGAAAACAAAATCGATGAGCTCAAAGTGGGATTAGGCCTGGATCAAACAAGCCAGCACGAAATGCAACGAAACATTAGTTATATGTGGATCAAAATCTTAGCGTATAATCTGCTCAACTGGTTCCGGTTAGCTGTGCTTCCGGAAGAGGCCTCTCACCATGAAATCCCGACTTTGCGGCGACTTGTTTTGAACGTTCCTGGCAATATTGTAGGCCAGGGCCGCTACCGTCACGTTAAGTTGGCAGCGAATCTTTGGCTTGAGAAGACCATCAGTATCATCAAAGTCAAGTTCAAGGAGTTCATTACCCAAAGGGCTTGCCAATGGGTTGGTTCAAGCTAAGCTAAAGCCCACGCATTTATAGAAGAAGGCGTTTTCTTAAGCCGATAAAAGGAGCGGTTAGTTTTGTGTACCCCTTTTTCCGATAGGATGGCCTTACTGTCTCTACCCGGCATTAATGCCATATAATTGCTCATATTGCGTGGCCAATTGTAGTTGTGGTAGTATCTCCCTAAAGTAAGAATGGGGGGAATGAGAA
>JGI12104J13512_1000919_pt1 | contig 23859 bp, 21 predicted proteins | sample TerdegcTABiofilm_FD_13512 | JGI IMG/M metagenome (IMG submission 13512)
GCGGCGAAGATGCAGACTCCGATTGTTGTATCGCGGCACGCGCCGACGAAGAACGCCATTTCGCTTGCACGTGATATGGGCATTGCCCTGGTTGGCCAGGCCCGTGGCAGCCGCCTGGCGGTATTTACCCACCCGGAGCGACTTGGCTGCTCAATAAATTAAGTATGGCTGACCCGGTCGGACCCGGGCAGTAAGGGCACATAAAACCTGATGAGGGTGGAGGAAATGGAAAAAGAACTAGGAAGAATTGAAGAACAGCTTGTTAAAAGCTTTGCAGGCGGTAATTTTGGAGATGTCATGGTTGTTGGTGGGGGTATCAGCGGCATTCAGGCTTCGCTTGATCTTGCTACAGCTGGTTTTAAGGTTTACCTGGTTGAAAAATCGCCGACCATTGGCGGTCACATGGCTCAGCTTGACAAGACCTTTCCCACCAATGACTGCTCTATGTGCATAGAATCACCTAAGTTTGTTGAATGTAATAGACACCCAAATATAGAGATTTTGACTTATACTGAAGTTGACAGTGTGGAGGGAGAGGCCGGAAACTTCAAGGTAACCCTGGTTAAAAAGCCCAGGTATATTGATGAGAGCAAGTGCACGGGCTGTACTGTCTGTGTTGAGTATTGTCCGGTTACTTATCCCGACCAATTTAACCAAGGTATCTCTAAGAATAAAGCTATCCACATCTACTTTGCTCAGGCAATTCCCCTTGTCACATATATAGATGAAAGTTGCCGATATCTTAAAGGAAAGACATGTACTATTTGCGAAGGGGTATGTAAGAATAACGCCATAAATTTAAATCAGAAGCCTGAGAAAATAGAAGTAAAAGTAGGGGCAGTAATTCTGGCACCCGGGTTTGAGCCGTTTGACCCCAGGGTGCGGGAGGAATATCATTACGGAGAGTTTGCAAATGTAGTAACCAGTCTTGATTATGAGCGGTTGTTATGTGCCACTGGGCCATATGAGGGTGAGATACTGCGTGCCTCAGACAAGAAGCATCCACACAAGATAGCCTGGATTCAGTGTGTGGGATCGAGGCAGGTTCTTCCTGGTGGCAACAGTTATTGTTCGGCCGTATGCTGCACATATACTCAGAAGCAGGCAATTTTGACCAAGGACCATGACGCAGATGCAGAGTGTGTGATATTCCATAATGACATCCGCTCCTATGGGAAAGACTTTGAGCGGTTCTACCAGAGGGCCGAGAACCTTCCCGGTGTTCGTTTTATCAGGAGCTACACATCAATTGTGAGAGAAGACCCAGAGACAAAGAATGTCACCGTGCGGTATTCCACGCCCGACGAGGGAGTAAAAGAAGAAGAATTCGACATGGTGGTATTGTCTGTAGGGTTGACACCTCCTGCTGATTTTAGAGAACTTGCAGATAAGTTTGGTATTGAGCTGAATTCTTATGGATTTTGCAAAGTAAATCCATTTAATCCTATGGAGACATCGCGGCCGGGAATTTTTATTAGTGGAGCCTTCCAGGGTCCTGTAGATATTCCCGAGTCTGTTGTAACTGCCAGTGGAGCCGGCTCCCAGTGTGGAGAACTTCTTGGCTACAGGCGGGGGAACCTTGCCAAAGAAAGGGTGTACCCGCCAGAGAAAGATGTCTCACAAGAAACACCCAGGGTAGGCGTCTTTGTATGTCATTGTGGAGCCAATATCGGAAGAGTGGTAGATGTTCCTTCCGCAGTAGAGTATGCCTTGACTTTGCCTTATGTTGTTCACGCTGAAGAAAACCTGTTTATATGCTCTACTGAAGCTGCTCAGCAAATAGTAAATTCAATTCAAGAAAAAGGCCTCAACCGGGTGGTTGTTGCTGCCTGCACTCCCAGGACGCATGAACCATTATTCCGCGATACCCTCCGGGATGCTGGAATTAACCAGTATTACTTCGAGATGGCTAATATTAGAGAACATTGCTCCTGGGTGCACTCTAAAGAAAAAGAAGAAGCTACACAGAAGGCAAAGGAAATAATCCGGATGGCAGTAGCTCGTTCTCTTCACCTGGAGCCACTGCAGGAATTTGATCTGCCGGTAAACAAGGCGGCGCTGGTAGTTGGCGGAGGCGTAGCCGGCATGAACTGCGCTCTCTCCATAGCCAACCAGGGACATGAAGTTTACCTGGTGGAGAAAGATGCAGAGCTGGGAGGAATGGCGAGAAGGATTCATTATACCCTGGAAGGTCTGGATGTTCAGGCGTATTTGCGTGAACTTATACGTAAGGTTTATCAGCATCCCCTGGTGCATGTATATACAGGCGCTGAGATTACGGATGCCACAGGGTATGTGGGGAATTTTGTAACCACAATAAAATCTAACAGAGGGGTTACAGAAATAAAACACGGGGCAGCTGTTATCGCCATAGGTGCTGATTTATATACACCTACCGAGTACCTGTACGGGGAAGACGAGCGGGTAATGACCCACCTGGAGTTGGAGGAACGGATTGCCAAAGAGGAAGAAAAAGTAATTAATGCAGAGAGCGTCGTGATGATCCAGTGTGTGGGCTGCAGGAACGAAGACAGGAAATACTGCAGCCGGGTGTGCTGCAGTGAATCAGTAAAGAACGCTCTGAAGCTGAAAGAGAAGAACCCTGAGATGGATGTGTACATTCTCTTCAGGGATATGAGGACGTACGGGTTCAAAGAGGATTATTACCGGGAGGCGGCAAATAAGAACGTCAGGTTCATCCGCTATGAGCAAGACGATAAGCCTCAGGTGGAACCTGGCGAGTCGGATGAGGGAAGGCCGGTATTAAAAGTTACTGTGACCGACCCTGTTTTAGGGAAAAAGCTTGAATTAGATGCTGATATAGTAGCATTGGCTGCTGCTGTAATTCCATCGGAAGCGACGAAAGAAATAGCCGGGTTATTCAAGGTGACTTTAAGCCCGGACGGGTTCATGCAGGAGGCTCATGTCAAATTAAGACCTGTTGACTTTGGTGCAGAGGGTGTTTACCTGTGTGGGACAGCTCATTACCCCAAGTTTATTTCAGAAACAGTTAACCAGGCATATGGTGCTGCCGGAAGGGCATTAACGCTTCTGTCCCATGATACAGTCGTGGCGTCCGGCTCTGTTTGTGAGGTAGATGAAAGTAAATGTGTTTCATGCAGAGCCTGCATAACAGTATGTGCATATGGTGCCATAGAGTTTCGTGATACACCAAAGGGTAAAAAGGCTGTAGTTAACCCTGTTCTCTGCAAAGGTGACGGTCTTTGCAACGCAAAATGCCCAGTAGGAGCTATTTCGTTGAAGCACTATACCGATAAAGAACTCTTGAGCCAAATTGATATGGCTTTTTCAGAGTTCAGAAGTCCAGCAACAGTAATGTAAGGGGGTGAAGTGAGGATGAGTGCGGAACTTAAGTTTAAACCAAAAATGTTGGGTTTTGTGTGTAACTGGTGAGCGTACGGCGCTGCTGATTTGGCTGGAGTTTCCAGACAACAATACGCAACATACATTAAGCTTATCCGTGTGATGTGTTCCGGCAGAGTAGACCTGGCTCATGTGCTCCGGGCTTTCTTAAATGGAGCAGATGGAGTATTTATCGGTGGTTGTTATTTAAACGAGTGCCATTACATTACTGATGGAAATTATGGTGCATTAAGCATGGTGCTTATATGTAAGAAAATAATGGAACACATAGGGATAAATCCCAGAAGGTTAAGGTTTGAACAGCTATCTGCTGGTGAAGGAATTCGTTTCGCCGAAGTCACGAATGATTTTTACAGGGAGGTGAAGGAATTAGGACCTCTTGCTGAAGGCGAAGGAATCGAAGAAAGTGTATTAAAATCTAGACTCGAAGCAGTTATTAGCCTGGTTCCCTACATTAAACTGGTGGAAAGAGAGAGGATGAGAATACCTATCAAATCCGAAGAAGCGTACCGCAACTTTTTCGCCAGTGATGAGTTTAACAAATTGTTTGATGAAACGGTGGCAGAGAAATTAGCTATAAGCCAGGTTGTCTCGTTACTGCGGGAAGGTCCTCTTACAACCGGAGAAATTGCTAAGGGCTTAGGCTTAACCCCGTCTGAAATATCAAGACACCTTAACAGTGCATCAAGGCAAAGATTTGTCAGATACGATGAAGGGCTCAAGCGCTATGCCCTCGCGTAATCGCGTAAGGTGTAAAGGATCAGGTAGCGGATTAAAGGGAAAAAGGAGATTGTGACAGAAGCTATGGATAAGGAGAGAGTCGATCAGATCATCGATAAACATGATTGTGAGGCCAGTTCGCTGATCCAGATATTGCTGGACATCCAAAGCGAGAATCACTGGCTTCCAAAAGAAGCATTAGAGAGAGTAGCCGAAAGATTGCAAGTTCCTATGACACGTGTTCAACATATAGCTACTTTCTATAAAGCTTTCAGTTTAGTTCCTAAAGGACGTCATGAAATTCATATCTGCATGGGTACTGCCTGTCACGTTCGTGGTGCACAGCGCGTTCTTGATGCAGTACAAGATCTGACTGGAATTAAACCTGGCGAAACGGATTTGGATTTGAAGTTTAGTCTAGAGACAGTTAACTGCCTCGGGTGTTGTGCTTTAGGACCGGTGATGGAAATTGACGGTAAAACTCATGGTAAAATGGCACCGGCCGAGGTAGCGAATGTTTTAAAAAATTATGAATAGGGTAAGGTAGAATTATGGCACGAATAAATTCAATAACCGAATTAGAAGAAGTCCGGAAAAGTATTTTATCGTCAAGGGACTCAAAAAAACCTTGTATTACAATCTGCTCCGGATCTGGGTGTCATGCATCTGGAAGTAGAGAAGTTGCTTTAAGCATAGAGGCTGAGATTGTAAAACAGGGCTTAAGCGATAAGGTGGACGTCAAGAAGACTGGTTGCCATGGTTTTTGTGAAAGGGGTCCTATTGTAGTAATTCACCCTGAGGGAATATGTTATTTTCAGGTAAAACCAGGAGATGTTCCTGAAATTGTCTCTCAAACTGTCATAGAGAAAAAAGTAATAGAGCGTTTACTCTATACCGATCCCAATACTAATGAAAAAATAGTTTATGAATCAGAGATCCCCTTCTATAAGAATCAGGAGCGGTTGGTATTTGGCTTCAACAGCAGTATTGATCCTAAAAGCATAGATGATTACCTGGCAATTGGCGGCTATTCAGCGTTGGCGAAAGTCCTTTCGCAAATGTCACCGGAGCAGGTGTTGGAAGAAGTCAAGAGATCTAACTTAAGAGGTAGAGGAGGCGGCGGCTTCCCCACAGGGAGGAAGTGGGGAGAGTCACGCAATGCCCCTGGCGATATTAAATACGTGATTGTCAACGCGGACGAAGGGGACCCCGGTGCTTATATGGATAGGAGTCTTCTCGAGGGGAATCCACACTCGATTCTTGAAGGTTTAACCATTGGTGCCTATGCTGTTGGCTCACATGAAGGGTATATATATGTGAGGCAAGAATATCCTTTAGCAGTTGAGAATGTAAGCATTGCTATTAAGCAAGCTGAAGAGTATGGCCTCCTCGGGGAAAATATCCTTGGTTCAGGCTTTGACTTCACTGTTAAGGTGCACCAAGGGGCCGGTGCTTTTGTATGCGGTGAATCCAGTGCGTTGATGACAGCATTGGAAGGAAAGGCTGGAGAGCCCAGGCCAAAATATATCCATACCGCTGTTAAAGGTGTCTGGGATAGGCCCAGTGTATTGAATAATGTTGAGACATGGGCGAATGTGCCGCTTATCATCAACAAGGGTTCTGACTGGTTTACCCAGTTTGGAACTGAAAGAAGCAAAGGTACAAAGATTTTCTCTCTGGTGGGTAAAATAACCAACACCGGTCTTGTAGAAGTACCTATGGGTATGAGCCTAAGAGATATTATCTACAAGATAGGTGGTGGGATTCCTGGAGGTAAGAAATTTAAAGCAGTACAAACTGGGGGTCCGTCTGGCGGATGTCTCCCTGAAGAACTGCTGGATTTACCTGTTGGTTTTGATGAACTCACGCAGGCTGGCTCAATGATGGGGTCTGGTGGCATGATTGTAATGGACGAAGATACCTGCATGGTTGATGTTGCCAGGTACTTCCTTGAGTTCCTCACTGATGAGTCATGTGGTAAGTGTGTTCCGTGCCGTGAAGGTATCAGGCAGATGCTTAAGATTCTTACTAACATTACCAAAGGTAAAGGAAAAGAGGGAGACATCGAGCTTTTGGAGGAGTTAGCCGAGGTAGCCCGCGAAGCTTCACTTTGTGCATTGGGTAGGAGTGCACCTAACCCATTTCTAAGCACGCTAAAATATTTTAGAGATGAATATGAGGCGCACGTGAAGGAAAAAAGGTGCCCGGCTCTTTCCTGCAAGGAGCTGATTGCATTCTATATTGACCCGGCGAAGTGCCAGGCTTGTGGCACTTGTGCCAGGAAGTGCCCTTCTGAGGCGATTATTGGCGGTAAGAACCTGATCCATATGGTCGACCAGACGAAGTGCACAAAGTGCGGGACTTGCTTCGAAGTTTGCCCTCCCCGTTTCCGGGCAGTGAAGAAGATTTCCGGCGAGCCTGTTCCAGATCCTATCCCGGAAGAAGCGAGAATTATAGTCAGGGGGGGCAAAAAAAATGAGTGATATTATTTTGCAGATTGACGGAAGAGAAGTCGCAGCAAGGGAAGGGATGACTGTTTTAGAGGCAGCACAAAAGGCTGGTATATCAATTCCAACACTTTGTTACCATGAAAAATTAGAGCCTTATGGAGCTTGCCGACTTTGCATAGTGGAAGTAGAAGAACGCGGCCGGACGAGACTAGTTGTTTCATGTCTTTATCCGGTGGAAAAAGATTTGGTTGTAAGAACCAGATCTGAAAAGATAGATAGAATACGCAAAATGATCTTGGAGCTATTAATGGCTCATGCTCCGGATTCTTTTGAATTACAGGAGCTAGCTCAAGAGTATGGGGCAGACAGAGATCGTTTTGAAAAAGAGCCGTCTTTTTGTATCCATTGTGGTTTATGTGTAAGGTACTGCGCCGAGGTCAAAAAGAAGAACGCTGTTGGGTTTGTTGACAGGGGAACGAGGCGGGAGATAAGCTTTATTCCGGAGATTGCCGCTAAGGAGTGTGGGAGCTGCGGTGAATGTTTCCCATTGTGTCCTACAGAGGCATTACAAGCAGCTTTTGTTTTAACTAAAGCATTCTCATTTCCCACACCTTCTATGAAGCCTGCAGCAGCAGAATAAACACTAATATTCTTGCTGGCAGGGCTAAAATGCTTGTTGACTATTCCGGCAGCAACTTATAGTATTGGCGAAGCGGTCCGTTGAACTTGGACCGCTTCGCCAGTTTATTGCTGACGGTGTTAGAGTAGCTTTAAGAGATAAATTGTACCAATCCTTGTTCCATCCCTGGGTTTATAGAGTAATCTTCCTCAGAACATAAAAGAGAAAGATTTTCTTTAATGACCAAAACCAAGCTTCAAAAAGTGCTGAGAAAAACATTAAAGGCTGAGCCTCCAGTATTAAAGGTCAGCCTTTGCTTGACTGGTGCGGTCGATGGGACTTGAACCCATACGGTATTCACCATACGCCCCTCAAACGTACGCGTCTGCCAGTTCCGCCACGACCGCATGTTAAAATTATATATCAAAATTTATCTTTAAATAGCACAACTACTAATAACCATTTCTAGCCTTACCAGCGGGAGTATCGTTGTCTCCTTGTAAGTGCTATTATACCAGACGGACATTTTGAAAGCAAGTATTAGTAAAGATGATTTGATAAAATTTAAAGGTTGCTTTTACCTGAGTATTAACTGTTGTCATCAGGCAAAATTTAGGTTAGACTAATCTTGATAACAAAGATATTAATAAAAAAGTTCTATGGAGGATAAAATCACTTGTATCCGCAAACTCATATATATTTTGCCGAAATTGTACTGGGAAAACAGGGCGATGCCATCACGCTGGGAAGCATTTTACCCGATATGCTTATCGGGCGTGATTTTAGCCACTATGAAGCTCATAGCAAAGGTATAGAAATTTGCAGCTTTATCGGTGGGGAGAGTTATCTGCGGGATTTCGGTGAAGCTGTAGCTACTCACGGGTTTGTTCCAGAAGGACTGGATTATTACGGTGATGAAAAATACTTGGGTTTTGAGAGGGGTTATTGTTTTGAAAAAGCAAGGCCTTTAATATCAAAGACTGTAGAAGCGTGTAATATTCCCCCGGAGATGGGATGGTGGAAGGCTCATAATATAGTTGAAATGGGTGTGGAAACCCTCATTAGCTCGACGGATCATTACAGTGAACGAATAAAGAGTGCACTTTGTAACAGGTGTTTAATTAATGATGTTGAAGAAATACTTCACGATCTATGGAAGGAAAGTAAACTTAAATTTACAAAGAGAGTTGAAAGATTTGTCGGACTTGTGGAAATAGAAAGGGCAACCATTGATTCGCTGGCTGAAAAATACCGCTTACAGATGCAGCTCAGGCATAAGGTGGAAATAGATGTTAAGAAGGTTACCAGGCTTATCAGCGACGCAGCAGAAAGGGTGAGTTTGGATTTAAAAGAATTTTTTAATATCACTGCTGCTTTGGTAAAGAATAATATTAAGAATATGGATATGTTATATAGACATACAAAGCAAGATACCTAGCCCTGGTAAGCCAGGGCTTCTTGTTTAAATCTTGGGTATGCGAACGGTGCTGATCATGGCCAGTGCTAAGATAAAACCAGATGCCAGTAATACAGCGGGGTTGTCAACCAGGAAAACAATTATGGCCAGAATGGATCCTGCAATGGTAATAGGAACACCTTGAAAAAAAGAAGGATTGTTTGATATATTGAACCTGGCCAGGCGTAAACCCCCGCATAATGTAAAGAAGCCGAAACAAACTAATCCCGCCAGGCTCCAATTGTTTGTCATAGAGCTATATAGCAAAGCGGCCGGTGCGACCCCGAAAGAAATTAAATCAGCCAAGGAATCAAATTCTTTGCCGAATGCAGAAACAGCTTTACAATGGCGGGCCAGGATGCCGTCAACTCGATCAGTTAAAGCTGCTAATATAATGAGGATGATGCTCAAGTGGTAATTATGATCAAGTACTTTAGCAAGCGCTGTAACACCGAGAAGCATATTGGCGGCGGTACATATGTTAGGTAATATTTCTATCTTACTCACATATTCACCCCTGTTATTATATGTTATTACACAATGAAATATACATGAATATTATTTTTTTGTATCAGGAAGTATTCCGATAACAGTTTCTCCTGCCTTTACCCGGTCACCTTTTTTTACCAATATTTTTGATGTAACCGGAAGGAAAATTTCACTACCCGAACCGAATTTTATAATCCCGATGATTTCCCCTGCGGCCAACCACTTACCTTCATCTACCCAGCATTTTATCCTGCGGGCAATGAATCCAGTGATTTGACAAACCATAATTTTAAAACCTTTGCTTTCAATACCTATAAAATTTTTTTCATTTATATCTGAGGCATGGCTTTTAAACGCAGGTATGAACTTACCCGGACGGTAATGCCTGTACTTTACTTCTCCTTGTAATGGTGAGCGGTTTAAATGTACATTAAAAATAGAGAGGAAGATCGAAATCCGGATAGTTTTATCTTTAATAAACTTTTCTTCAAAAACCTCTTCTATCTCAAGGATTACGCCATCAGCAGGCGACAGGATCAGGTTTTCCTCTGCAGGAATGTTTCTTCGTGGATTGCGGAAAAAAAAGAGCACAAAGAGAAACAATAATGCCGGAATTACTGATAGAATTGGAAAAGTGAAGTACAGCAGGATGAGCAGCCCCGTTAGAAACAACAGGTAGTGCCAGGTAAGCCTGAGTGTTAGAGAAAATCTGGTCATTATATTGTCGTGTCGGTTTTCTTTTATCAATTGACTATTTTTCTCCTTCTCTTAATATTTAAGATTAATTCGTTAACTGTATACTTAAAATATCATAACCTGTGTGGCAATTCATTGCAAGGATAAAGGTTGTCCGAATTACATTCCATTAGATAATTATTAGAGGGCAGGTTATGCTAGAATAATAGTAAATATTAGATTTCCAGTAAAGGGAGGATGCTTGTGGGAACTGCTCGTTACAACAGATATTCCGAACACCTGAAGAAGAAGTTTGGAGGAAAAGTATATAAACTTCCTGTTAATATACCGGGTACATGCCCAAACAGAGATGGCAAAGTAGGTATTGGGGGATGTATTTTTTGCGAGGAGCAAGGCTCTGGGTTTGAGTGCCTGCCAAGCACCTTGTCTATCAAACAACAGATTGCTGAAAACAAGATTTTTTTTCGCAAACGGTTTAATGCTGAAAAATTTATTGTTTACTTTCAGGCATTTACCAACACGTATCTTCCATTTGACCGCTTCCGCGATAACATCCTCGAAGCAATGACTGAAGATGGTCTGGCTGGTATATCTATTTCGACCAGGCCGGATTGTATCAATGATTGCTATCTTGATTTTCTTTTGGAAGTGAAGAGCAGCAAGAACCTGGATATAAACATTGAACTTGGCTTGCAGACGGTAAACTACCACACTCTGACCCGCATTAATCGCGGACATACCCTGGCCGAATTTATCGATGCTGTATACCGGATAAAAGCCAGGGGTTTTGCAACCTGCGCTCATTTGATCCTAAATTTGCCATGGGACGACCAGGCAGATACGGTTGAAAACGCCAAGATTATTTCTGCCTTGGGTGTAGAATATGTTAAGTTGCACTCTCTTTATGTAGTTCGGGGCACCCTTCTTGGCGATATGTATGAGAGAGGTGAGTTTGAGATTATCTCCCTGGAAGATTATGTGGAAAGAGTAGTCTTATTTCTAGAATATCTTGATCCGAGAATTGTTATCCAGCGCCTCGTGGGTAAAGGGCCAAAAAATAACCTGCTGTTCAGCAACTGGGGGGTTAGCTGGTGGCTGGTAAAGAAAAAAATAGAAGACTACCTGGAGGAAAGGGATACTTACCAGGGGAGGAAGTTTGATTACTTGAACGGAAAAGCGTTAAGAGGTGTATGGTAAATCTCTATAGAGGTAGCTATAGATATGGTGATACAATAACACCTTCTGAACAAAAAGGCGTGTTTCCGGAAATGGTATTTGTTCTATTGAGCTTTTCCCGCTGCTGAGGCTCTTCTTTTCCAGCCATTCCTTTACATTACCTCGCCCGCCGTTATATGCAGCAAGGAGGAGCACGGTATCACCATTGAATTCCTTTTCCAGGTCTGCGATATACCATGTACCTAGCTTAATATTGGTACCGGGATCAAATAATTGTTCAGGGTTAAATGCCGGTTCACCTATCTGGCCGGCTATCCACATACCTGTTTCCGGCATGATTTGCATCAGGCCGCGTGCTCCTCTTTCAGAAACTGCCCCTTTGTTAAAGTTACTTTCGGTTTTCATCACTGCAGCAAGGAGAAATGGATCAACATGATATATACTTGCGTAATAAAAAGTTTCTTCTCGATAAGGAAAAGGATAGAAAAGACGGGCGATGCTATCGAAATTAAAGATGATAAATATTAGGAAAAAGAGGAAAAGTACCCTGCGCTTCATCTTATCTTTCTTTATTTTTCTGCGTAAAGCTGCGGCCAAAATGATCAACTCCGCTACTGCTAGTGGTGCATGGTAATATTAAGTTATATTAGTTCTTTTTTCTGAAAATGTTCTTTTTGTAAGTTACTCCAGTAACGAATGACCTGTTCTCTTGTTTCTTCCGGGGAGCCGCTGTTATCAATCACGCGTTGAGCATATTTTAGCTTTTCTTCCTGGGGCATCTGGGCTGCTATGCGCATGCGTACCTCTTCATTGCTCAGTCCGTCCCGCTTGCTCAATCTTTCAACCTGTTTGCTCTCGTCCACTTTTACCACCCATATTTCATCTACTTCTTTATGCAGACCCACTTCAATTAGTAACGGTGCATCGATAACCAGCAACATGTTATGAGAGTCTGGAAGTAGTTGTAAATTTTGTTTTTTCTGGTTTATTGTTTCAACAATTCGTGGGTGTGTTATCTCATTCAACCTGGCCATGGCCTGCGGGTTTGAAAAGGCAATTGACCCCATTTTTTTGCGATCCAGAGCTCCTTCACTGTTTAAAATATCCGGGCCGAAGCTGTTCACAATTTCTGCTATAGCAGGAGTGCCTGGCTGAACGACTTCACGTGCTACCTGGTCAGCATCAATCACTATTGCTCCCAGGTCTTTAAGGTAACGGGCAACAGTACTCTTACCACTTCCTATATTTCCAGTAAGTCCAATTACAAACATTTTAATTTCCCCCATGTATATATAATTCTAGTTAATTCGCTTAAAAAAATATTCTTCCTCTAAATTTTTGCTTGTTAATCTTGCTGACTAATTGTATAAGCGCCGCAGTAAAACCACGACGCCTAAGTAGATTCCAAAAATTATGTTTTCTGGCAGCTCGGACAGTAAAAAGTGCTTCGCCCACCTACTTTTTTTCTAACGATATTTTGACCACAATGGTAGCAGGGCTTGCCTTCCCTGTTATAGACCTGAAGCAGCTCCTGATAGCTGCCGGCCCGGCCATCCCCATCAATAAAATCCCGTATTGTTGTCCCTCTGTTATCAATTCCTTCTTGAATCACTTCCCGGATAGCATGATAAAGACGAGTTGTTTCTCTGGGGGTAAGGGTAGCCGCCAGGCGCTCCGGGTTGATTTTAGCCCTGTGGAGCACCTCGTCTGTATATATGTTACCCAAACCTGCTATAAAGGTTTGATCAAGCAAAAGGGGTTTAATCCGGGCATGACGGTGCTTTAGTTCTTTTCTCAAGAAGTCTTTGGTGAAGGTTTCATCCAAGGGTTCAACACCAAGGTTTTTATAACCGGCCAAGCAGTCAAGGGAAGCAGTTGGTACCAGCCCAATACGGCCAAATTGGCGTGTATCGGCAAAGCGAAGCTGGCAGTCGTTGTCCAGGTTGAATATTAGGTGAGTGTGTTTGGATATGGGCTCATCTGGCGGGCAGTAGACAATTCTGCCGGTCATACGCAAATGTATTACCAGATTGTACTCATTATCAAGATTAATCAGCAGGTACTTACCCCGCCTGTTTACTTTGACAATTTTTCGGTCAATTAGTTTCTTCATGAATTCTTCTGGCCCAGGGGCTAAAATTATTTTGGGAAGAAATATTTGGACATCAGCAAATTTCCGGCCGGCAAGCTTGGGTTGAAGTGTTTGCTTAATGGTTTCAACTTCCGGTAATTCCGGCATTGTTTCACCCCTTATGAAGATGAGTATAATTTAGGACTTCAGGAGATCGGGATGATAAGCTGTTCTCTGGTTCTGATTCCTGGCTTCCAAGTGGTTACAACTCTTTACATCGTACCAGTTTGGCCCGATTTTAATGTCTACTTCAAGTGGAACATTCAAAACCAAAGCATTTTCCATACACTGCTTTACCAGTATTTTCAATTGCTCCACTTCTTCCACAGGCGTGTCGAATATCAATTCGTCATGTACTTGGAGAATCATTTTAGCCTTCAGGTTATGTTCGACGATTTCCCTGTGGATTTTAATCATGGCCAGTTTGATGATGTCCGCTGCGCTGCCCTGGATGGGCGTATTTATGGCTGTGCGTTCACCGAAACTGCGCACGGTGCGGTTCGGGCTGAATAGATCCGGGAGATAACGCCGCCGGTTCAGCAGAGTGGTTACAAATCCTTTTTCCCGTGCCTCGTGAACGATCCGGTTGATATAACTCTTTACCCCAGCATAACGGGCAAAATAATTATCGATATACTGTCTGGCTTCCTGCCGTCCCACCTTGGCATCTCTTGCCAGCCCGAAGTCGCTTAATCCGTAAACTATGCCGAAGTTTATTGCTTTGGCCCTGCTACGCAACTCACGGGTTACTTCTTCCGGCCGGACTCCAAAAATTTCCGATGCCGTTCGGGTATGAATGTCTTCACCCTTTTTAAAAGCGTCAATCAATACTGGATCACCACTTATATGAGCAAGGACGCGCAGCTCTATTTGAGAATAGTCTGCCGTAAGAAGCAGGTTTCCCTTCCGGTGGGGAATAAATACTTTTCTGATCCGTCTTCCATGTTCGAGACGGATAGGTATATTTTGTAAATTGGGCTCTGAGCTTGAGAGTCTTCCTGTGGCGGTGACTGTTTGATGAAATGAGGTATGCAGCCGTCCTGTTTTAGGGTCGATCAAAGCTGCCAGACCGTCGGTATAGGTAGACTTGAGCTTTGTCAACTGGCGATATTCAAGCACTTTGGCTACTATATCATGGCTTATGGCTAATTCTTCCAGCACCTCGGCGTCAGTGGAATAGCCTGTTTTTGTCTTTTTTATCACCGGCAGCTTAAGTTCTTCAAACAATATTTTACCCAACTGTTTGGGAGAATTAATGTTAAACGTCTGTCCGGCCAACCTGTAAATTTCTTCAGCCAATTTTTCAATCGACCGTCCCAGTTCTTCTGACATGGCCTCAAGCTGTTTTTTATCCACGGCTACCCCGTTTATTTCCATTTCTCCGAGCACTTGCACTAAAGGGAGTTCTACATCGTAAAATAGCCTGTCTTGCTCTTGAATTTTAAGTTTGGCATCCAGAAGCCGGACTAACTGCATGATACAGTCTGCCCGGGCAGGCAGTGCTTCTTCGCCCCCAGGGAGGACCAAGTTCAAGTGCTCCAATGAAATATCTTCCAGTTCCCTGTTGGGGGAAGTAGGATTGAGTAAATAAGAGGCTATCATGGTATCGAAGGCCAGATGATTTAATCTTATGTTATGCCGGTGCAAAAGCCAAATAATTTTTTTTCCATCATGGCAGTATTTTTTTATAGCTGAGTCTTCACAAATGGTCCTTAGTAACTCAATAGCTTTTTCAGAGCTTGTATCGAGAAGGTAGCAGGCAATGTCCCCTTCTACCGCGAAACCGGCCGCGTCGATACCCGTACTTGGGTTGCCGGCTAAGGCTATAGATACTTGCCCTGAATTTTGAACGGTCTTAAGGAAGGATCTGAGCGTAGCCGGGGTATCGAGACGCCGGTATTCAACAGAATAAGTTTCCACGTTTGGTTCTGCTAACACATCTTGATGCCTGCGGTTTTTTCCCTTCTGTGTTTTTTGGCCGTTGTTGTTTGGGCCTTCAAAGTATATAGATTTAATTAAAGTTTTAAACTCAAGTTTCTTAAATAGTTCGAGGAGTTCCTTATAATCAGGTCCTTGCCAGCAACATTGTTCCAGATCTATATCTATCGGAACTTCGCGGCAGATGGTAACAATTTGTTTAGAAAACATGGCTTGATGTCCGAACTTTTTCACCAGTTCTCTGGTACGACCGGTAAGTTCATCGGCGTGGGCCAGTATTTCCTCTAAAGTACCGTATTCCTTGAGGAGCCTGGCTGCTGTTTTTTCTCCAATACCAGATATACCGGGGACATTATCTGAAGGGTCACCGGTCATGCCTTTTAAATCAATATATTGCTTTGGGGTAATTCCATATTTGTCCCAGATCTTACTCTCGTCATACTCATCCAGTTCACTGATCCCCTTCTTAGTTAATAACACTCTGGTTAATGGTGAAACAAGCTGGAGAGTATCGCGGTCGCCAGTTACGATAAGAGTTTTTAAACCTGCCTGTTCAGCTTTTGCTGAAAGCGTTCCGATCAGGTCGTCTGCTTCGTAACCCTCAGCTTCAATAATTTTTATCCGCATGGCACGGAGGACATCTTTCAAAATCGGGAACTGTGGTCTTAAATCATCCGGTGTGGGGCTGCGTTGCGCCTTGTATTGATCATAGTCATTGTGGCGGAAAGTCTTTTTACCGGTGTCGAATGCTACTGCAATTCTTTCTGGGCGTACTTTGGCCAGGAGCTTTAAAAGCATGCTGGTAAATCCATAAATGGCGTTGGTCAGCAGCCCTTTGCTTGTGGTCAGCGGGGGTATCGCATGAAAAGCCCGATGGACCAGGCTATTGCCGTCTATGAGTAGGATGGTGTCTTGTGACACAATACTTTAACACCTGCCTTGAATATCTTCTTCTAAGTATTTCACCGCATTCGGTCTTAATACCTGCTCTCAGATAATTCAAAGTCCCCTAAATATTTGCAGGACTTTAGCCGGCAGTAGCGAACTTAATTCATATTTGGAGAAATGAGGTGGTCAGTTTTGCGTAAAGTTTCCCTGGCCCTGGTTTTGACAGTTGTTATTATACTTAGTTTTACGGCGCAGTCTTTTGCTGTTAACAGCTCTGCTCCCGGGGTGGAAGTGTTTGAAGAAATACTGGATGACATCCAGCGTCTCCATATCAGCAGTCCTGATCAGGGTACCCTGATCCAAGGTGCCATCGAAGGCATGATCGACTCTTTGAACGATCCTTATACTGTATATATGTCTCCTGATGAGGCAAAAGATTTTGGTAATTCACTAGACGGCAATTATGTGGGCGTAGGCATTCATTTGCAGCCGGGCGAGCATTATCCTGAAGTAGTCGATACGATTGAAAATACGCCGGCTGAAGATGCCGGGATTAAACCAAATGATCAGATAATCAGGGTTGATGGTGTTGATACGTTTGATGAGCCTTTGGAAAAAATTGTAGAAAAAATACGTGGACCAGAAGGAACAAAAGTAAGGTTGACCATCAGGCGGGATGGTGTTGAAGAGTTTGATCTTGAGCTGGTTCGCACTGGTATTAATACCCCGACAATAAGCTGGAAAGTCCTTGATGACGGCTTCGGGTACATCAGGATTAATACGTTTGGCATGAATACTGCCGGAGAGTTTGGCAAAGCTCTGCTGGAATTGAAACGGCTAGGAGTAACCGGGCTGATCTTAGATCTGAGAGATAACCCGGGAGGTATGCTTGAGGCAGCTATAAAGATTACGGGTAATTTTATTGAGCCTGGCCAGGTGGTAGTAAGCACCTTGGACCGAAACGGCAAGCGCCGGGAGTACCGTACTGGAGGCACGCCTGTGGGGAAAGGCATGCGTGTGGCAGTGCTGGTCAACCGCAACAGTGCCAGCGCTGCAGAAATATTGGCGGGCGCCCTCCAGGACTACCAGGCAGCCGCTCTTATTGGTGAGCAGACTTACGGCAAAGGTACTGTTCAAGTGATGCTCCCGCTTGAAGACGGTGGGGCCTTAAAGCTAACTGTAGCTGAATATCACACTCCAAAGGATAGAGCTATCAACGGCAAGGGATTGAGTCCCGATATCCAGGTTATTACTCCTGAACTGCAAATGATCACTGCTTTGCGTTTTTTGAAATCGCCTGAAAAAAGTATAATAATTAATATAGAAGCCGGGAAGCCGGAAGCCCTTGTGGACGGGATGCCTGTACAACTGACGCAAACGGTGTTACAATATGGTGACGCAATTTACCTTCCGTTAAGATTTGCCTTTGAGGCTCTGGGATACAGGGTTGATTGGCAGCCCACAGAAAACAGGGTTAAAATAACCGGTCACGGTTCCGATGTGATTTATAACACTGGGGATGCAAGTGATATTGCGGACGGGAAGGTTATGCCGGAGGCGAGAAAGCTGTTATTTGAAGGAGGAGTAACATACATTCCCCTTTCTGAACTGGATATATTCGGTATTGATTACCAGGTGAAGGGGAATAGTATCTTCATTGAAAAAATTATAAATGGCAATATTAAAAAATAATTGCTTTACCGGCATAACTTATATGGGGAGGTGTTCAAATGTCCGGAACAAAAAAATTATGTCCGTGCGGCAGCGGAAAGCCCCATGAAAAATGTTGTGGCAAACGGAGGGTGTGTTATTCCCTTGACCAGGCCAGATGGCGACGTGCTGCTCAGGCACTGCGCCGCAAGCTTGGCGAGTTTGCCGATCAGCTTTCTTTTGCCTGGGATGCGGTTCGTGCCCGGGATATGTACCTAGGCTGCATAGATCAGAAATTAATACAGTACTACGATGAATTTCTGATGGAGCGTTGTTTCGAGTGGTTTATTTTTGACTTTTATCTCTCAAGTGGCTTGACCGTAATCGAAACGTTCCGGCAAGAGCACCTATGCCCCTTGAGTGATTATGAAAATGTTTTGCTTAAGGAGTGGTCCCGCTCACGGATATCTCTATACGAAATTAATGAAGTAATACCGGCTGAAGGATTGATAATTAAAGACCTTTTAAGTTGCAAGGAACTGAAGGTCCATGATATTAATGCTGCGGCTGGGATAAAGAAGGGCAGCATATTATTGATGAGGGTTCTTAAAGTTGGCAGTGAATACGAGTTTTCCACCAGTGGGTTGGCCTTGCCTGGCTGGTGCAAAGAACCGCTTTTGAAGCGGCTTCACCAGGACCGCCAGGATTATTATAATAAAAAAAGGTATGACGGCGGTTGGGATGCGTACCTTAAGGAACGGGCTCACAAAATTAACGCATGGGTTATGGAATTCGCAACATCTAATGCACGGTGCGGGAATGATTCTGCCGGCAAAGGCAAGGTGCAAAACAAAATAATTTTCGACATTAACAACTGGCAGGAAGCGTTATCGTTCATCAAGCGTTCGAATTCATTTATACTTATTCAGGAATTGAGGGATCAATCAGGTATATTACAGAAGGCAGCGGCGGCCTGGCTGGACGAACCCCGCTGGATAAACAACGGACAAGAAATAGGGCCACGCCTGGTACTGGGCAATCTTATTCTGACGTCCCGGTCTGTAACATTAACTACGAGTTCGCCGGAGTTGTTGGCGGAAGGGAAGGAATTATTAAGACCCTTATTAAAAAAGTTTATCGGGAAAGGCTTGGGTGAAGCCTCAGGCTTGCAGGCCTTGACAGGGGATGCCGTTGAGGATTACCCGTGGCCTGAGCCAGGGTACGCTGTCGTGGCAATCTGTGTCAGGGAGGGACTTCGAGAGTTTGGGTATAACGCAAAACAGCAGAAAGGTGCTATACAGCTTTGGTTTGATTATTGTATAAAAGAGCGGCCATCCATTCGGAAAACAGCTGTATGGGCGGCGGCGGTAATTTATGCTTTTGCAAGGCTGGAGATGGAAGATGGTTTGAAACAGCAGGATTTGGCAGGCCAATATGGTGTTGCTTCTTCCACTATTTCGTTGAAGTTTAGAATGCTTTGCCAGTCCTTAGATTTGGTTGCTTTTGACAGGCGTTATTCAACTAAGAATCCGTCTTTTACGGGGACGAGGGAAAATAATTCACTGCTGGCAAGGCGGTTGCTGGATAATCCGCGGCTCTAAAGAGTGTCGGCGAAAAGTTTTGCTAAAGGGGGTTCTTATCTGACTGAGGTAATTGAAGAGGTTTTTAGGTTTTTAACAAATGTTATAGCTGCAATGGGTTACTGGGGTATAGCGATTGGTATGGCAATTGAAAGCGCGAATATCCCTTTACCGAGTGAAGTGATATTGCCTTATGGCGGGTATCTTGTGTCCACCGGCAGGCTTGAATTTTACAGGACTGTAATGGCGGGTACTGTCGGAGGTGTTATAGGTTCGGCTTTATCATATTATATTGGTATCAAGGGAGGCCGGCCATTTTTGGTGAAATATGGGCGTTATTTTGGTTTTTCGATGAAACATTTGGCCCTGGCTGACAAGTGGTTTGAGAAATATGGTGAGGCGACAGTTTTTTTTACCCGCCTTATGCCCGTCGTTCGGACTTTTATCTCGCTGCCGGCCGGGATTGCCGGGATGAACTTTAAAAAATTCCTGGTTTACACTTTTTTGGGTTCGCTTCCGTGGAGCTTGTTGCTTACTTATATCGGTCTGAAGCTGGGCCAAAACTGGAAGACGATCCAAACCTGGTTCCACCGGTTGGATGTGGTAATAGTGCTCAGCATAATAATTATCATTATTTATTTTTGGCGGAATAAGCGGTGGGCAATATAATGAGCGAAAGAGTCATTTCTTTTTTTTATAATTTGGATCTGCAATGCTTTAATTGGGTAAACCACGCTCTGCATAATTCCGTTTTGGATGTAATCATGCCCATGCTCAGCAATGCTGGTACTGCAGGTTTGATATGGGTTATATTAAGCATGATTTTGCTTGTTACAGGCAGGCCCGGCACTAAAAAAGCCGCCTTGTTGATGCTGGTGGCACTGGCTGCCAGTTACCTGACGGGGGAATGCTTAAAACATATCTTTCAGCGGCCCAGGCCGTTTATAACAGTACCTGACGTTAAGCTGCTGGTACAGCCTCCACATTCTTTTTCGTTTCCATCGGAACACGCAGCCAATGCATTTGCGGCCGGGGTGGTACTGATGCAAAAGCTGCCCGGTCTGGCCTGGTTTTTTATCATTTTGGCGATCGCGATGGCTTTTTCCAGGGTTTACGTCGGAGTTCATTACCCGATTGATGTTTTATTTGGTTCCTTACTGGGAACGGCCTGTGCCGTGTTAGTTTTAAAATGCGAAGGCAGAATTTTTGGTGTGGCTGAAAGGTTAAAGCCGCCGGTTAGTTAGATATCCTGGTTACCATAAGTTACTAAGCGTATTTTTTGCTTTCCCGAATATTTTTATGAAAAGGGCAAAAGTTACTAGGTAATACTATATAATTGTTGGGGGGAGTTGTTTTTGTCTTCCCGAAAACAGCCGAGAATAACAAATATTTGGTCCAAGGTTATTGAGGATGGGAATGGCAATCTCTGTTCCAAAATAGTGGTAGAATCTACCAGGGTTTTTGAGTATAAGATAGACAGACAAGGTAATGATGTTATTCTTGAAGCTGCCGGTGCTGTGGCCAATATGCCAGAGGGGACAATTGAAGTAAATGACGGTCTTGTTAGGGAGATATCTCTTGTACAAAATGATACCGGCGGAGCGGTAGTAGAGGTTCGTGCAGAGCACCCGTGCGGGTATAAAGTAGAGGGTGTCGAGGGAATACCGTACCGAGTCGTTATTGCTTTGGACAGGGGCTTTTTGACCACATTGCTAAAAGGGAAGAAGATCGTGATTGATCCCGGGCACGGGGGAGAGGACTTGGGAGGTAAAGGACCGGTTAACCTTGTTGAGAAAAATGTTGTAATGCCTATTGCAAAGATTTTAACAGATCTTTGCAATTATGTGGGTGTGCAAACAATATTAACCAGGACGGGAGATGAAAATGTTTCCGTCAAAAAGCGGTTTGAACTGGCAGAAAAAGAAAAAGCCGATCTTTTTATAGGTATTCATACTTATTCTAATAATAATAGAAGAGTAGGTGGTGCTGCGGTACGTTACAAACCATCCTGTAGCGCAAGTTTCCTTGTTGCAAGCAAAATCAAAGAGGAACTGATAAAAAAGCTGAAAGTGGCGGATAGGGGTCTCAAGGAGTGCCGGGAACTTGCGGTTCCCGATGATATTCCGGGAGTAGAAGTGGAAGTGGTTACAATAACCAACTGGGTGGAGGAAGGATTGTTGCGCAGCCCTACCGTCCATAAGAAAGCGGCAGAGGGTATTTTGAACGGGGTAAAAAATTATTTTGCTGCCACCTGCCGACACTAAGAGGTGATAGTGTGATACTGGGCAAGATTCCAATTAGGACACATATTGTCACCGAAAAAGATGACATAGTGGATGTGGTTAAAAAATATGCGGGTGAGGTTGCTGAACCCGGCGACATTATAGCTGTAGCTGAAAGCGTGGTAGCTATCACGCAGGGTAGAGCTATCTTACCGGAAACCGTCAAACCCGGCTTATTAGCACGGTTTCTTTGTCTTTTTCCAGGTAAAGACGGGAGCCTTGCCACACCTCAGGCTATGCAGCTGGCTATCGAAGAAGCCGGTTACCCACGGATCTTGCTCGGTGCCGTGGCGGCTGCTTTTGGTAAAATAATCGGTCGCAAGGGAGATTTTTACCGGGTGGCAGGCCGTCACCTGGCTCAGATCGATGATGTGGCCGGCACCATGTGGCCTTTTGAGAGGCATATTATCCTTGGGCCTAAAGACCCGCAAAGAATAGTAAATAAGATTAAAGAAGTTACAGGCGTGGAAGCTGTCATTACTGATGTGAATGATATCAAAAAAGTTGATATACTGGCGGCATCCGGGGGAGTGGACCGTGAAAGCCTGATCAAAGAACTGGCGGATAACCCTTTTGGAAACGATGACCAGCAAACACCTATAGTCGTTTTAAAAATGTCTTAAGATAACAGCCTGAGAACTGCCAGCCCGTATTTTAGCAGGTTTTTGATTGTTTACCATAAGTTGGTATCGTAAAATAGATCAGGCCCGAATAACCTATGAAACATTAGAAATAATAACTTTAAAACTGCATTTACAAAATGCAGTTTTTTTGATGGCATTATAAAGAAAAGATTGAGGGAGGATTAAGATGTCTTTACGGTTTTGTAAAACGGTTGTTATTATAACTCTAGCATTTTGTGTTATTGTTCCCGGAACGGCACTGGCGGCTACTCCCCGGGTTACAGCCGACGCTGCTGTGCTGCTTGATGCCGGGACCGGGCAGATCTATTTTGCTAAAAACCATATGGTAAGGCGCGAGCCAGCCAGTCTAACCAAAATTATGACCGCCATTGTGGCTTTAGAAAACGGTAACTTAAACGATGTTGTGACTGTTGGGAGTAAGGCGGCTGCTGTTTCAGATGGCTCGATTATCGGGCTGAGGAGAGGTGAAAAAATCACTCTTGGAGAGCTATTGAAAGCAGCGCTGATTTGCTCTGCAAATGATTCCACTGTTGCTATTGCCGAACACGTGGGCGGTAACCATGACCGCTTCATTGCTATGATGAATAAAAAGGCGGCGGCTTTGGGTTTGTTTGGCACTAGATATGTAAATACCAATGGGTATCACGATCCAAACCATTATACAAACGCTTATGATCTGGCCGTGCTCACCAGGTATGCTCTCGGTAACCCTAAGTTTAATGAACTTGTGCAAACCAGGGGGACGACAATCAGTTGGGTTGAGCCGGATAGAAAAGAGTCGATAAGTAACACGAACCGTCTGCTTTTTAGCGGTTATGAGGGGGTAGACGGAGTAAAAACAGGTACTACACATATGGCTGGAAACTGTCTGATCGCATCTGCGACGAGAGACGGGCGGCGCTTGATTGCGGTGGCGCTTCATAGTGATGACCGTTATCGGGATTGTATCAATATGTTTGATTACGGTTTTAAGGTAGTTCGTCCGATATTAATTGTAAATACCGGTCAGGTTTTGGCGAATCCTGCTGTAGAAGGCGGCGTCAGCCCGACAGTCGAAGCGGTAGCTGAAAAAGAACTGGAGCTTCGCCTGGATCCTGATGATTTATCTAAGCTTGAGAAACGACTTGAACTGAAAGAGCCATTGACTGCTCCGATAAAAAAGGGACAAAAGCTGGGTGAAATAGTATATATTTACCATAACCAGGAACTGGGCCGGGTAAATTTGCTGGCCGGCGCGGGCGTGCTCAGGAAAGGCTGGCACAGGCAGGTTTGGGATAAGTTATTTAATTAAACCTCTTTCACATGTGGGCTATGTATCTTTTAGTTTTACGTAAGCATCCAACACTTCTTTTAGAAAAACAATGTGCTTTGTATCATTTAAATCAATAAGCAGGTCGAGCAATCCGCGTACAGCTTTTTCAAATTCGTCTTCTGGATCTTGAAGAAGCATGTATGGCGGAATCTCCAAGGTTTCCGCTATTTTAGCTAGAGTTATCAGAGAGGCGTTTCTCTGGCCTCTTTCAAGATAACCCAAGTATGCGCCAGTGATACCCAGTCTTTGCGACAATTGGCGTATTGTTAGATTCTTTTTTTTGCGGTACTGGCGGATATTTTGCCCACATACTTTCAGGATATTAAACAAATGTTTTCACCATCGCTAATAAAGAATATTTGTTCTATAAAATTCCCCTTTAATACAGAATTATTCCAATAGATACATTTTTTTATTTATAGTGATTGATAATATAAACATATA
>JGI12104J13512_1000922_pt1 | contig 23834 bp, 37 predicted proteins | sample TerdegcTABiofilm_FD_13512 | JGI IMG/M metagenome (IMG submission 13512)
ATCAGGGGCATAAGGCAAAACAGGTTGTCATAATCAGAGGTATTGCGCATGACAAAAGGGCAACTACATTGCAAAGAAGGAGGCATATTATGACAGGTAAATTATTTGTTGTTTTATTCGCATTATTTGTAGCGCTGCCGGTTAATGCTATGACAATTTTTTCTGCTAATTTTTTGTATATATGAAAACTCGCAGGACTGCTTCCTCGAACAGTAGGGGTCCAGCTTGGCGTCGAATCGGCTTCTCTTGCCATAGACGCTTTTGTCGCCCCCATGATTGCAAGAGGCATTATAGGTTTTCTCACTTCAAGAGGGGTTATTGCTGCAGGAACGGTTGCGGCAGAAGGGACTGCGGTAGGCGCCAGCTCAGCCCTCGCTCCCTACACTTTTGGAGCGAGCATTGTTGCAGGGGTGATATTGGCAATAGCTATAGATTATACATGCAATAAGATCGCTAAAGCCGATGCAAGGGAGAAGGTTGTGCAATCGCTAAAGACATGGAAAGAGGCAACCGTGGCAAGCTATTCGGAAGGGATCAAAAAAGGCGTGGCTGACTTTCAGGATGCAAGAATGCAGGCGATACAAAAGGCCTTTTCCGATGAGGTCAACAAGATTGCCTACGGAGATCAGAAACAACAGTTACCCATATCAGGATAAGGAGGATAAACCATGAAAGTATCAGTTGTTAAGATAGTGTTGTTCGTAACTATTGCAGTGTTCTTTTCTGTTCACACATCATATGCGCTTCTGGGAAATACGGCAGGGAAAGCGGCAAGAGAGACTATTGAATATACCGCTAAGAAATTCGGCATAGAACTTTCCAAGGATGCAGGGAGAGAGTTTACCGAGAAGGCTGTTCAGTTCATAGCAAAACACGGCGATGACGGTGCAAGGCTTTTAAAGAGTGCCGGACCTGAGATTATAGAGCTCACCGCAAAACATGGTGATGACATGGTGAGGATGTGTGCCTCCCATTCCGATGATGCAATATCTTTTCTCATGAAAAATGCAGACGGGGCGCTGCCGCTGTGGAGACAGTTCGGCAAAGAGGGCACTGAAATGATGCTCAAACATCCCGGCTTAGGCGAACAGGCGGTAAAAGAATTCGGGAGCGGAGGTCTGGCCGTTGCCAACAAGCTTTCCTCTGAAAGCCTCAATAAGGCGCTTGTCTTGTCTTCAAAAGCGACTACTCAGGCAGAAAAGACAGCTCTTTTTGATGCTATCATGAAAAGAGGCGACGATGTCATTGAATTCCTCTGGAAGCATAAATGGAAAATCGGCGCTGGAGCAACAGTTTATGCCCTTCTAAAGGACTTTAATGATTCAGGTCCTGTTACAGGCGGGGGAAAGGTAGAGAGCCGTGGACCGCAAAATCTTCCTCAGATGATGGTGTCGAGGGCATGGGACAAGGTACTTAACGAATACCCCTGGGTAACGCTTGTCTTTATAGGATTCATAATCGTGTGGCTTTACCCCTTGCTGAAATGGATATGGAGACTTCCGGGTTATTTAAAGAATCTTTTTTCTAAAAGAGAAAATCCCTCCTGCACGCCAGACGCAGAGAGAGATAGCCGATTAAAGAGGTAAAGTTATGCATTACTTGTTAGGTGCGCTGTTAGTATTCACTGTGGTTTATGTATTTATTGAGCTGATGCCTGCCTTATTTGCATTCATTACTCCTGTTCTGATACCGGCATTGATGATTATTGCTGTATGGTTCATAATCAGGGGCATAAGGCAAAACAGGTTGTCATAATCAGAGGTATTGCGCATGACAAAAGGGCAACTACATTGCAAAGAAGGAGGCATATTATGACAGGTAAACTCTTTGCCGTTTTAATCGCATTATCTGTAGCGCTGCCGGTTAATGCTATGACAATAGAAGCATCGGACCACTGGCTGATGGTTCAAGATGTTTCTGCATTTAATAATCAAAGGGAATTCCGCTTAAAGATGTTGAATGTGTTTGATCCATTTCTGAAAGACAAGATTAACGATATGAGACTGAAATATAACCTGCAATACGCCGGCATACTGACAAAGCATGGTTTTGCGGTAAACGACATCAATACAGACCTTGATGCAATCTGGAGAGAAGCGGGTTCCAGGGTTGCAGAAATAACAATGTATTTACTCATGCTGATCAGCCCAAGCACCTTGGATTCTGTGGTGTGGGAAAAATACAAAAAGATGGTGTTCGATTTTACTGTGAATAGGTTTGATAGTGCCAGCAATGTTAATAGCAATATGGACAAGCATAGGATTAGATAACGGGGGGCAATATGAAACGTTTAATAGCATTATTTATAATCATCGGCATGGGGTTGGGATTTGCAGGCTGTGCCTCAAGCGGATACAACGCACAAAAGGGCTCCGCAATAGGCGGTGGTTTGGGTGCGATCGCAGGACAGCTCATAGGAAACAATACCGCCGGAACTCTTGTTGGCACTGCTGCCGGGACACTGGTCGGGTTCATTTCTGGTAATTCTGTTGATCAGTATTATACAAATCAACGATTCCAGCAGTTAGAGCAGAAACAGTTGAATGTGAAGCAGAGGGCTTATGCATATGCTGATGGACAGGGCGAAGCCCCTCCGGGTGAATGGGTTCAGACAAAGGGGCAATGGATTGATGGCAGTTGGGTGCCTTCACATAAAAAGTGGGTGCCGATAAATCCGGAAGAGTAAAGATGGAAGCTTCATACAGGGAATTTTTGGAGGAAACCGCCAATTCATTATGCACAAACGCCTGTGAGTTCAACAACCGAGCCAATGCAATGATGGAACTTGGGAGGTATCTTGAGGCTCAGAGGGATTATAACCGTGCGTGTAATTTGGAGCCGGATGAACCGATCTTTTTTCACAATAGAGCAGAATTGTTCATACAGCTTGGAATGATATATAATGCGCTGCAAGACGCAATACATATAAGACATATAATTAGAAGTAGCAGCATGGAACAGATGGACAATCTGTTTAATCTGTTTTACTTAGTAGAGCTATTCTTGAAATGTTATAAGCCCGATCTTGCCGCCGAAACATTACTGGATTTTCTGAGATTATTAAAATTTCTTACCCCTTGCATATCAAAAGAGGATGACGGAGGATATATTATCAGACAAAACAACCGAACTATTCATACAAACAGCATTATATCTTACGATGAAATAATAGCTCTTTTATTGAAGATTCAGAATACAGACAAATACAGCGATAATCAAAGGCTTCAAGCCCTGGTTGGGAACATTAAAAAACTGATTATAGATATTAAGGAAAATCCATTAGTACAATAACCATAAAGAGGAGAGTAATATTTACGCATTGTTTATTCTCAACAGGTCTATTTAACGAAATGGTTTTTGGTATGCTTTGTCATGGTGTTGTAAATATCATTGCTATTATATAAGGAATTTTTCGGGTTCAACATGAATCAACAACTGATGGCAGAATTAATAAACGGTTTTACAATCGGGATATTAATAGGCTTTGCCTGGCAATTGGAGGCACGGATAATTACCAGGATATTTTTTGTAATTTTTGTAGTTTCGATTTCCTTGTTTGTAATCTGGTTAGCTCGACAATGTGCTGTATAATGAGCTTCATAAGATAAAAAACTTTGTGATCGTAAAAAATAATCAAACTCCTCATAACAATTGCTTTTTTGATTTTTGACTGACTTGCCTTAAGGTAGTTATAATAATCAATTGTCTTTATTTGCAGCTATTCTCTGATTCATTATAACAGCCTTAACAACTTTATAACATTCATCGATATGGGCATTGATGATTATCCTCATGGCAGAGAAGCTTACGCCTGCTGATATTACCTGTCCAAAAACAGGGATATATTTAATTACCTGTTTTGTGGTTAACTTAACGCCCATCTTTTTCAGTATCTGGACAATCAACTCCTTTGTGACATACTTGCCGATCATATTCATTCCCAGTCTCTTTGAAATTTCATAAATAAAGATAGCCAATTGCGGATTATACTCATCTATCTGGTCTTTTGAAAGACCAAACTTTTCACTTATCACAGGTATGATCTTTTTCAAAAGGACAACATCAGTTGCGACATCTGTGAACGGAACAGGAACTACTGAAGCGATTGCCGAAAGGAGGGCTCTCTTGCTCGACATCTTAAGGCATTCTTTTTTTATCTTTTCCAGTTCTTCTATAGTAGATGGCATCATTTAATGTCAATATAGCTGTTATTGCAAAAAGATAGCAACTTATTTTATCGGCAGGTCTTTCTTTGACTTCACATACTGCACAAGCCAAAGCCCGCTGTCCCTGATCTTGTCAACCGGAGAGAACTGACCCAGCCAGTTCTCTGATGGTCTACATTCACTGCATCCAGAAACCACCCTAATATATTCCTTCTCAAGTCCATCTTTACCTATTCTCGCCGCTTCATCATCAACAGCAACATACCTGAAAGAAAAATTTTCTCTGATAATCCTGGTAATCTCTGTCTCAATCACTTTCTCTTTATCAATATCTCTCAAATGTCCATAAGCATCTTTATTAGCCTTGGTGGTAAAATCAATCTCCCAGATAGAACAGTATTCGTCGCCGTCTCTCCATAATAAGGCTCTGCCAATGTTCTTTCTGAATATGCTTCTATCTGATGGCTTCGGCTTGTCCTTATTGAAATCCATCTTTTTCTCATTCAACAGGAAATGCTCGCTTATTCTGCTCCTGAAATTACCCTGTCTGTGACTTCCTATCCTTACAACCCTCTCTTTATTGCCACCATGTCCCCAGTTCTCGCCGATCTCATAGAAAAAATAAATGCCGTTTTTGGGCAAATCCTTTAACTCAAATGGATATTTAATAAGCCGCAAGATCTCTAACTGTTCATGTAACTGTTTACATTTATCAGACATCAAATGTCCCTTTTTCAATATCACTGACACGGTTGAACTTTATAATTCTGTCCTTCAAGGCTGTTTCTTCAAGCAGCTTCTTATACAATTTGTGTAATCTTGCAGGGTTGTAGTAGAAATATATTCTGTCATAATTTTTCAATTTATGGTTGAAATCTTCAAGGAGCTTTTTATATTCTTCATCCGTTACTGTATCAGGGTGCTTCTCATACCATTGGTGTTTTTCATCGGCAAACCATACACCGTAGCAGTCGGAGAAGACTGCCCATTGTAATTTATAGTTAACGCATCTTTTAATGAAAGCCCGCATGCGTTTAGATGTGTAAAAAACATCCGGGGTGACCATTTTGCCAGTATTTTTTAATGAATCATCTTTTGTGCCTGAGCAGTGGGTTATAAATATCTTTTTCATATCATATCAATAAGAGAAGCCTCCCTATGAAGGTTTTTGTCATTCTTTGCATCATTAACCAGCAAGAGCTTGTTTTAAGCCTTATTTTTTCACCTGAAAATTCTCCTCAATCTTCATCAGGTCTCTTTTGAGTTTTTTGCCGCACTTCTTTATCTTGTCTTTTACGGTATTAGTTATGCTTTTAACATCGGTTTTATCTTTTTTCTTATCCATGATTACCTCTTACGCTATAAGGTATTTTGGTTTATTTTTGCCGAATATGAGAAGATACAGGATGATGAGCAGAGTAAGGGTGTCTATATTGCCAGTTTGATTTTGTGAGGGTTGCCATCTGATTCCCCCTTTCATATTATAATATTATATCCAATTCTTGTTGATTGCAAGATAAATTTATTGTATATCCAATGAGTTACGAGAGTTTCATGGGTAAATTATTTTATATTTCTATATTAATTTTTTGAATGTTAAATTTGAACAGCGGCTGGGTCTTCTCCTCAATCACCTATCGCTTGCAACTTAGAGTTCGTTAATCTTTATTCCAAGATTACCTGACAGCCACTTTGCTACGATATGTCTGTGACAGAACTTACCGGATTGCTCCCAGCATAAAAGAACTGCATCATGTCCCAGTTCTTGATACACCTTTTCAGGGCTCAGGTTATTCAATATGATAGAAGTATATGCTTCCTCATATTGTGATTCTGTAATCTCTCCATTTTTGCTTGCTGATATTAAAGACCAGGGAGGACACAAGGGTTTATAAACCCTTATCTTACCTTTAAGGTATTTAGGTATTGATTGAGATATGCCTACCAGGTTCATTGTTAAATCTATCTTTTTTGAGAAATAATATGATGTTAACATTTTGGTATCCTTATTTTTACAAGCGGCCTTGATTCTTTTTCAGTTTTTTGGTCTCAGTAGGACATACAATCAATCATCATCGCCAGTTTCTTGCCGCTTATCAATATTAAGTTCTATGAACCTTTTATTAACCTCATATCTACCATAAAATCAATACAGTCACAATCTTCATATCAGTTTATAAATTCGTCTTTCTGTATTCTATGTCATTTGCAACGAATACGGATATGCACTGTTCTTTCTCTTCTATAATATCTCCTGTTACTATAAAAGATTTTTTAATTAATCGATTAATTCGTTTAACACCAGAGGAACAAACAAGGTAAATTATGTTAATTAATCATTTAATCCAGTCACACAAGCGGCTTTATTGACCCATAATAAAAAAGAAAAGGTAAGGCTAATACAAAAAGACCAAGAAGAAACCATAAGGCAGTATTTAAGGCAAAAATAGCATTAATGGAAAAATCTGTGCTCTCTGTGAGGGATAATTAACTCATCCACTCGAGCACACAGATGCCATAGAGATAGAATGTGCCCCATGATGTCAATCTTGGAGATCAAAATATATTCTATAATTTCCCTCAATTCCTGTTCCCTTGTTTTGTAATGTTTATGATAGACAAGTTCATTTTTCATCGTTCCCCAAAAACTCTCCATAGGGCATTATCATAACAGTTGTCTTTTCTGCTTATAGAGGGTTGATTCATATAATCCTTTGAACAATACTGAGTGCCCCTGTATGAATGATTAATAAGATCTAAGGAAATTGCATTAAAAATGATATATTTTAGAAATAAGCGGGAAGAGGTGGGAAGTTACGGGAATAAAAGGGAAAAACATGATTTTTTATAATGATAGATTTGCAATTCTAAAGGGAAGGGTTTTTGAATTTTGAGGCCGAAAATTGCAAAAGAATGATATTTTTATTTTATGTTTTTATTGGGTATAGAGGGGTTAAAAAAATTGAGGCGGCGGCGATTCTTACCTCAATTAGTTTAATATTTAATAGAAATTTCTCTTAATTTTTCACAATTAATAAGGATTAAATATTTCCCACCCTGCAAAATCAATGCCCCCCCGATTTATCCCGCCGCCTTCTTTAGTTCTTCTTTAGAGTCGAAGGCGGCATTTTCAAGCAATTTTTTTCGCCTCACCGATTCTGCGAACATCATTATATTTTGAGTTATAGCAATTTTAGTCCCTTCATCATCTGAGTCCATAATAAATATAAGTTCTCTAATTAATTTATCTAAATTAATTTCATTACCAATTGTTTTTTCTTGCTTATTTTCTGAAGGCATATCTTTATTAATATTAGGAGGCCTAACCCTTGATAATTCGTAATCTATTGCTTCTTTAAAGAATTTTGCCTTTTTTAAAATATCTTCAACCTTAAATTCATTAAGTTTATAACTTTCATGTTCATCTAATTCAACAATACCTACAGAGATATTTTTTTCTTTAATCATTTCAAGAATTCTACAATAAGTAGTTACACCACCTCCTGAATAACCAGAACGTGTTCCTCCACCAGAGATTGTTATAAAATCATTTTCTTTTATTATTATGAATCCTTGAGGATTTCCAAAAAGATGGTCATAATATTTAATTAATATAATCTTTTCAATATTTTCCTTTAATAACTTATCAAATAATTCTAAAGTGTTTCTCGATGAATCAGGTTTGTAGTTCCAAAAAATACTTTCAGATGGCTCTTTTGTTGAATACATAGACCCTTCGCCGGTGAGTATCCAATTAATATTAAAACCCATTTGGGCAAGTTTTTCTAAAACTTCTGAACCAGGAAGGTTTGCTCCTCTTTCATAACCCTGCCAGCTTCTTTCATGTGTTCCGATAATTTTTGCTATTTCTTTTTGAGTTTTACCGAGAATTTCTCTAATTTGTTTTAATCGGTTTGCAATCATACTCATAATATTTTGTGTCCAAACTTATAAAGCAAGTTTGGACACAAGTTTGGACATAATCTTTTTAGTTGAGACATAGCAAAAAAATAAATAATTTCAATAACATAAAATATTATCCATAATATCACACAATTTTTTAGTTTGGACACAATTTTTTTTTTTTCTTGACAAGAAATAAAATATTTCGTATAAAAAGTTTTATGGAAAATAAATTTTCCCCACAAGCCAAATTAAAAGCCGTTTTATTTGAAAAGAAAACCTCTTGTGCTGAAATAGCACGCAAAATAGGAAAAAGCCACGCATACGTATATTTAGTCAGCGTTGGTAAAAGAAAAGGTGAAATTGTGAGGCGAGCGTTTACAGAAATATTAGGCCTTGAACCAAACTTCTGGGATGAAATGGATAAGGTATATAAACGATAAAGAGGTGAATAAATGACAAAAGAAGAATTTATTGCTTTATTAGAGGATCCAGAAATCAAAAAAATACTTGAGGAATACATTCTTAACATCCTGATCTCATGTCTGCAAAAGAATACTCATCTAAGAAACGTTCTATCGTCTTTTTGCCATATTCAATTATTAGCTGATGGAGCTCAGGTAAGGTGAGATCTTTTATTTCATCTTTATCCAGATATGATTTTAAAGTCAATTCAGAATGTGCACATAAACTTTCTCCTTTCAGAGAGTTCATAGATATCATATACATGATTTTATTACTTTCTGGCGGTCCAGGACTTATCTTTTCTACAAAAAAATTCATATTTTCCCCCTATTATATGTATTTATTTTTTCATAATTTAATTTATAACAAAGAAATTAGGAGTTGTCTATGACAAAAAGAAATAAAATTTTGTCAGGACAAACCTCTTTATTCATTTTTGAAACTCTCCAGGAATCAAAAAAATAGTTCCGAACAAATTAATGGTAGTTTAAACGTAACAAATCAGATAAAAAATGCTCTATCTGAAGACCTCCGTTATGCTCATGATGAAAACGGACGAGAAATTTCTCGTGCTCAGGTGGCAGCACGAATGACGGATCTCATTGGAGAAGAAATTACGTTGTCTATGCTTAATAACTGGACAGCAACCAGCCATCCTCACGAGATGCCACTTTCATATTTACCAGCCTTCATCAAGGCTACAGGTGGTCAGAGAAGGACTGCCGACCTGATCTCTCAAAAATCAGGGCTTTTTCTTCTTCCCGGCCCTGAGGCCCTCCGGGCAGAAATTCAAAGATTAGACGAAAAAATGAAGGAAATGAAAATAGAAAAACAAAAACGCCTTCTTTTTTTGAAACATCTGGAGGGTAAGATATGAAGGAATGGTTTAGTGCAAAAGAAATTGCAGGTTTACCAGGAATGCCTGGAACAGTACGAAGCATTAATAGAAAAGCAAAAAACTGGCTTTTCCGTGAAGTCCCAGCTCCAGGTGGCCCTGGTGGAAAAAAGAGAGAATACCACATCTCCTCTCTTCCAGAAGAGACACGCATAACCCTCCTGAAAATGGCGGCGTCAATTCAAACCCCCGACGACGCCGCCATGCAAGAATTCATTGAAAAAGAAAGGATAAAACTTTCCCCAGAAGAGCTTCAGGATGAAATAATCCTTGCAAAGATAAACTGTGCCAGGCTCGTAAAAGCCTGCCCGTTTGGAGATAAAGAAAAACTCATTGCAGAGCTTGCAAAACAATATAAAAGGTCAAGAATCCAGATCCGCCGCTGGATTGAAGATGTGGATAAACTCAAAGTCCGCACGGTCCACAAAATCACAGTGTGTAAAGAGCAGATAAACATCCCAGAGGCAAGGGCATTTTCTGCTGAAGCCCTCGCTCTCGGTATATCAGCGTATGCCCAGGACATCAAGGCAGGTATCAAACCTGCATATAATAAAGTCATAGAATATGCCCAGCAGCGGGGCGAAGCCACAGGGGATTATTCCACATTTACCCGCATCATCAAAAAAATCCCTCAATCCATCTGGCTCCGCATCCGCTCAGGCCAGACAGGGTTTGAACTAAACGGCCTGCCTAAAATCATCAGAGAATGGACTGCAATCCCTGTCCAGACAGTAATATGCGGTGACCAGAAAATCTTTGATTACGTCATATATGACCCAGAGACAGACGACCTCATCCTGCCCGAGGGCTATCTCTGGATGGACTGCTCATCCCGCATGATAAATGGCGTGTGGATTGAATTCGGTCATTATAACCAGTTTACAGTCTCACAGTCACTCCGTGAAGCCCTCAGATACGGCATCCCGGAAGAGATCTACACGGACTGGGGAAAGCCAGAAGGTGCAAAACACATAACAGATGTGAGACGGCGTCTCTCAGGGTTCTGCACAACAGATGATTTTGTGGGCATGTATGACAAATACGGCAACCTTATATATCCCGACCACCGCAAGGCCCAGCCCGGCAAACCCTGGGTAAAGCCCATAGAAAATATAATGAATATTATTGAACAAAAACTCATAGCCCGCAACCTGCCGGGCTACAGAAAAAGAGATAAAAATACCTGGATAAATAAAGAGCAACAAGACCTCCTCAAAAAGCAGGCATCTCAGGGTGCACTGCTTACGGTTGAGCAGTTTGTATCCACTGTTTTTGAGGTTATAGATGAGCACAACCGCACAGAAAAATCCCTGAAAGAAGGCAAGGATATAGTGCCAATAGATTTCTTTATAGACAATTTCTTGAAAGCACCACGCACGGTCTTTGACGACCGCACCCTTGACTTCCTCTGCTTACCCCGCTTTGTGAGAAAACCCCATCAGGCAAGGGTTCGTGTGACGGTGAGAGGTGAGGAAAGAGGCTATTACAGCCCCGTCCTCTCCGCACGTAAAGAGCCCGTGACAGTTTATGTGGATCCATACGACAAAGAGGCTCCTGCCATACTCACAGAACCAGGGGACGGGTCATTTCTCGACATTGCAGAGGCCTGGAATGTCCAGAACCCATTCGATACAGAGGGCCTCGCCCGAAAGAGAAAGCGTCAGCAGGAGCTCATGAAGTGGGTAAATGAACAGGCAAGACGCATAAAATCGGGTTTTGACCTCTATAAATCCCCAGAGGTCAAAGAAAAAACACCCATCAAGGTCTCACAGGCTACCCAGGTAGCCAAAAAAGCAGAGGAAGAGAAGAAAATCTACATTTTGAACAGGGAAGCCCAGCGTCAGGAGCTGGAAAACCGCAAAAAAGAGGCGATTGAAGCTCAGAAGCAACTCATAAAAGAATTTGAAAACGCACAGGATCAACAGATAAATCCCTGGGCGCTGCCGGAGGGTCGCGAAAGGTATATTTATTACCTAAAGATCAAGCAGAGAGTCGAAAACAACGAGGCGCTCACAGACCTGGAGGCATGGTTTTTTGAACGTTATCCGCACACGCGGGACTACAGAACCTGCCATGATCTTCATACACAATACGGAACACTATATTACGCGGAGGGTTAAATGGAGCAAAAACAAAAGGTTAAAAGCGGAACAAACGGGGGTAATGGCCCCGGCGGTGGAGTCATCACTACAATCGCAAACACCATAGATCAGTCAGATTTTCAATCTCCAACCATCGCACCCCTAAAAAACGTTGCGATGGCCACAAATGCACTGGAGAAGGCAATCAAAAGACCCCGACACCTTCCGGGTATGATCTGCTTCTACGGTCCATCAGGTTTCGGCAAGTCCTACTCTGCTGCCTTTGCAGCCAACAAGCATAACGCATATTATATTGAATGTAAATCAACCTGGTCAAAAAAGGCAGTCCTTGCTGCCCTTGCTAAAGAAATGGGTCTTGTCCCTGCCCGCACCATGTATGAGATGACAGAGCAGATAACAGAGAGGCTTGCCATAACAGATAGACCTCTCATCATAGACGAAATGGATCATATCGTAAAGCGTGAGGCGGTAGAGATTATAAGAGACCTCTATGAAGGCTCTGGCTGTGCAATGCTTTTAATCGGAGAAGAAAATCTACCAAATGCATTACAGAAGTGGGAACGCTTTCACGGTAGAATTCTCGATTTCATACCTGCACAGGCAGCAGACGCAAACGATGTAAAAATCCTGGCAGGTTTTTACTGCCGTAGGGTAAAGATTGCAGAAGACCTACAGATTGAGCTTGCAAAGGTTGCCAAAGGCTCAATCAGGAGAATATGTGTAAACCTTGCCCGTATTGAAGACGAGGCCCTCGAATCAGGCATGACAGAGATAGACCTCCACACATGGAGCCATGTACTCAAAAAGCAGTTCTGGACAGGAGAGGCAACCATCCGCAAGGAGTATGTGAGATGAAGTTCCCTGTGGATAAAATTCCCGTGAATAAGACAAGAGAATTCCTCTGGAATGTAATTCTCAAGAAGAGAGAGTTCAACATATCAGAGCTCCAGATAGAGTGTCCACTGGATAGAACCACCATATACCAATACATAAGGCTCCTTGAGAAGGCAGGGTATGTGGAGGTGATAGAGAGAGGCATGCCGTCAAAAGGAAAGGAGAACAGATACCGCCTCATAAGGCCTGTCAGCGAACCACCAAGACTGAGAGCCGATGGAAGCCATGTAACACAGGGCATCGGACGGCAGAATATGTGGAGAACCATGAGAATAAGAAAAGTTTTTACCCTCGATGACCTTGTGGCCCTCTCATCTACAGAGCACAAGGTGTCTCCAGAAGAGGCAGAGACATACATGAAGTTTCTTGAAAAAGCAGGATACATCAAGAATACCGATGGAAAATCACGACCAAAGGCAGCATACAGGCTGATAAAGGATACAGGGCCAAAGGCTCCCATGATCCAGAGGATAAAACGTGTTTGGGATCCAAACTTGAGGGAGGTTGTATGGCCGAATTAGCACTCCTTCAACAGATGGTTGAAAAGTTAGGACTTCAAAATGTTGCCGATGCAATTGGATACAAGAAATCAGCGGTCTGTCATGTGTTAAGAGGGACTTATAGAGGCAAGCCAGACAGGATACTGATAGCGGTAAGGAATAAGTTTTCTCAACAGCCAGTTGAATGTCCTGTCCTGGGAAAGATACCCCTTGCAAGATGTGTTGAAGAGAGAAACAGACCATTTGTTCCCACAAATCCATTGAGGGTCATTCTCGTTAAGGCGTGTAAAGTGTGTCCTAATATAGAGGCAAACCATGCAGACACAGACAGCAAATAACATCCCCTGGAGAGGGAAGGAATTAAAGCGGTTCTGGGCAATGACCCACAGTGCAGGCATGAGTAATGATGATATATACAGCATAATCAAGCTCAGATTTGAAAAAGAGCGGATGCATGAGCTTTCAAGAAATGAATTCATCAGGCTCATGACAGAAATAGCCAGAAAGCAGACAAGATATAAAAATGAGTTCGATTCACACTTTAAAGGGACTCCAATGGAGCCATCGTGGAGATATATAAGATATCTCCAGAGAAGGCTCGGCTGGGATGACAGAGACCTCGCTACATACGTCTCATGGCACGGCAAAAAAATCGGTGCCAATATCGATAATCTCAAGTGGCTCACGGTGAGCAAGGCACACGGAATTATCACAGGCATGAAAAAAATCCTTGAAAACTCTGAAAAAGGGGAGGACAGGAGATGAAGAAAAATAAATCTAAACCAAAATTCAACATTGAACAGCACTACAGCAATGAGAAACGGGAAAAATATCCAAACGGTGACATCTGGTGCAAACGCTGGGACGATAGAATCGATAGATGTGTATGCATCGCAAGAACAGTAAGACATCCCGATAGATGCGCGGGATGCCCAGCGAATCTGTAGGGGGTGGCTTTGCTGCTTACTTACTTTGTCGGCGAATTCATAAGAGTTGGGAGGGGAGAAGATGAATGAACAGCAGCACTTTATAGCTAATATTAACGCTTTAGCAGAGAGGATTGAACAATTAAAAGAAGAAGTCGATAAAACAAAGATGATAATGTGGATGTTCATTGCGTTTGTCTTCGGCATCGGTTTTGGCTATTTCTGGGCGTTTATGCAGACAAGGGGGATGTGATGAAAGGGCATATAATTGTCTATGAGGATAAGAATATTTTGCAAATTTTCACTGATGAATATGAAAAAGTAGACGAATACGAGCTTAAGGAAATCACAATAGATAGAAAACTACATGCGATGTCTGGTGATGCGAAAACCATAGAAGATATATAAAAAACACGCACATATTTGGAGGTGTGCATGAAAAAGGAAACAATAGATACACCTGAGGCAAGGGCAAGGCTATTAACAGTACTCACAAGACACATAGGCGAGGCGAATGCTATTTCAATGGGAGAGTTATATGAGGCAGTCTTTGAAAAGACCTGGAAAAACAAAGTTAATGATACAAGGAAGATTCGAGCACTCATTAATAAAATGCGCTCTGAAGGGGTTGCGATTTGCTCAACAACAGATCAAAACCGCGGGGGATATTATCTCGCTTCTGCAGGAAGCGAAGTAAATGATTACACGAGACGTCTTGAAAGACGAGCGCTCAAAATACTATGGAGAATATCAAAAATCAGGAAAATTAGCCTTCCTGAATTGCTCGGACAGATGCGTCTGCATATGGTGGAGAAAAAAGAACATCAGGAGGCGCCAGATGCAGCATAATAAAGCCGTAAAATCGATATTCGGGAATCGGGGATCGGGAATCGAAAAGACATTGAATGAATATTTTGGCTGGTTGAGGTCTATAGCAACAGAATTGAGCGTTATAGAGACAGAATTCGATGAAAAGTTAAAAACCCTTGAAGTGCAATATGCCCCACGGGTGCAGGGCTTAAAAGAGAAATACGCTGAAATTGAAAAAGAACTGCTTAAATTTGCAAAGAGCAAGAAAGCAGAAATCTTTCAGTATAAAGACGTGTTTGATACGAAATATGGCAGGCTCATTCGTGAGCTTGCAGAGAAAGTGAGTATCCCCAGGGATGCACTTAAAAAGTGTGAGGAGCTCGGTTTTGCAGAGGCAATCAAAATTGCAAAAAGTCTGGATAGGGCTGTGGTTGAGAAATGGCCTGACGAAAAGCTGTTTCTCATAGGTGCTAAGCGTGATCGCATTGAGAAAATAGACTACGAACTCAAGGGGTAAACATGGAAGAAAAGCATAGTCTTGCCGTTTTTAAAATAAATTGTTGGAATTGCGATGCGGAGATGAAACGGTTTCAGGATACATTCTACTGGTATTATCGTTGTCCGAAATGCGGGAAAGAAAGTCTTGTGCCAAAAGAGAGAGAGAAAACTCAAGATGATAATGGCTGAAAGAAAGTATGTTGAATATCAAATAGAAAGCATCAGAAAAGAGATGGATAGAGGGCCATTGTTTTATAGAATTGAACATGCCGCAAAGATATTAAATGTATCATACAGAACAATATACAGATTGATTGTTGTCGGTGAAATAGACGCTATCAAATTGGCAGGAGTATGGAGAATACCACGCCAGGCATTGATTGACTATTTAGAACGCAGGCATCCGTTTAATATGGAGTGAAAAACAATTCAATTTAAAACAGGTAATGATAATAGACATAAGGAAACTCTATATATATCCCCGTATTGTGTTAAGAAAAGTTTTACATTATTTGAGCCTGAAGAAAAACAATGACCTGGACATGGTTTCTGGTTATCCTTTCAATCATTGGTGTTATTCTCAACAACCACCGCCGTATTGAATGCTTCTACATCTGGATGTTCACCAACGCCATGTGGTGTGTGGTAGATGTCTGGTATGGAGTATATTCTCAAGCTGTTCTGTTTGCTGTGTATTTTGTTCTTGCTGTTCATGGGTGGTGGCAGTGGAGGAAGGAAGATGGTAGAGGTAAATAGGGTATATCAAGGTGATGTTATTGAGGTATTGAAAATATTTCCAGATGAGTTTGTAGACTGTGTCGTCACATCCCCCCAATAGAAGGTCAGTTTGGGTATTTCCTACTCGACCATTTAAAGATGCCCACTTCGCTGTATTCCCGTCAGAACTTATTGAACCTTGTATCTTAGCTGGATGTCCAGAATATGTTTGCAATAAATGCGGCAAACCAAGAGAGCCAGTTGTAAAAAGAAAAAGGATAACAAGAAAGGAATTACCAAAAGATGACCCAAGATATAGACCAAATGATTATGATGGTTCATATAAAGATATTAATGGTAAAGCAGATGCTGGTTATACTGTCACTGAAATTGTTGGTTTAACTGACTGTGGCTGTAATACTGGGTTTTCTGGTGGAATAGTTCTCGACCCTTTTATAGGTTCTGGAACAACAGGAGTAGTAGCAAAGAAGTTAGGTAGAAACTGGATAGGGATTGAGCTTAATCCTGAATATATTAAATTGGCTGAAAAAAGAATTATAGCCAGTGAAGGATGAATAAATGAATGATAGAGAAAATATTAGAGAATATATTGTAAGTATTTCTGAAATTATACCAGAAGATTTTAGAGGCAGAACAATCCTCCACACAACCCCGCCCTTTCGGGCGGGGTTTTTTATTGTCAATATATTTTGACAGGTTTTACACAATTTAAATTCTTACATTTTATGATTGAGTAATGTCTGATAAAAACAAAGTCTTTCAGGAACTGGAAGACATCAGACTTCTTGCGCTCGCAATCTACGGTGAGGCAAGGGGCGAACCCCTGGGCGGCAAAATAGGCGTTGCAAGCGTAATTTTGAATCGCATGAAGAAAGGTGGTTGGTTTGGCAAGACACTAAAAGATGTAATCTTAAAACCTTATCAGTTTTCATGTTTCAACGAGAATGACCCAAATAGGATAAAACTGCTCGCCATATCCCAGAATTGGGATATGTTCTATCAAAAAGATAAAGCACTGCGTGAATGCTATGACATAGCGAGAAAATTCCTCGACCCGAACGACGTTTTAATTTTTAAAGACAATGTCTGCGGTGCAACACATTACAAAACGAAAAACTGCAAAGCCTCATGGGCAGACAAAATGCAGCTTGTCGCCGTAATTGGCAATCATGAGTTTTATTCTGAGGAGGTGTAACATGAGTATTATTCTTTCGATACTCCTAGTATTGCTTGCAATATGCGATGTGGTGTTGACAAATAAAATAATTGCTCTTGGTGGATATGAAAGAAACCCTATAATGAGATTTTTTATGGATAGGTTAGGAGTTTTCTGGTGGGCGCCGAAAATTGTGCTGATATCAACAGTTGCAGCAGTATGTATAGCACTGCCGTATGGCGAAATCTACATCATTACAATGTCTGCGGTCCAGGCGTATATAGATTACGGCAATCTCGATGTATACAGAAAATTAAAAGGAAGGTAATATGAGCATTATATCTGATATATTCTCAGGCGGCGTGTCGGGGTTTCTGTCGTCTGTTGGTCAGTTTGCAAAAGATATACGCCAGGCAATCACAGGTGAAATCTCACCAGAGAAAAAAGCGGAAATAGAACAGCGGGCCCTCGAAATCGAATATCTTCTCACAAAGGCGCAAACAGACATCAATCTTGAGGAGGCGAAAAACCCGAATCTATTTGTTTCGGGATGGAGACCCTTCGTAGGCTGGATTTGCGGTTTTTCCCTTGCGTGGCAGTTTATCGGAAATCCCATTTTTGAATGGGCGGTAAAACTCGCGGGGAAAAACATTACAGCCCCTGCCCTCGATACTGGAAGTTTAATCACAGTTCTTTTTACTCTTCTGGGACTGGGCGGCATGCGTTCGTACGAAAAAATAAAAGGCGCACAGGATAATCATTAATGCACGAATGGCAGATTATAGCGGTATGTGCTGCACTTGTTGCAGCGACGAATGTGGTCGTCATGGCGTTTGTGAAATATGTTATAGCGAAGTCACTCAAATCCATAGAAGAAAAGCATCTAAAGATAAACGAAAGGGTCGAATATGTGGAAAAGCAGATATACGAGCTTAAGGCAGAGCTTCCCGTCTGTTATGTAAGAAGAGAGGACTTCATTCGGCATGAAGTGGCAATCAATGCAAAGCTTGATAGGATTTACGACAGACTTGAAAAAATCAAGGAGGAGTGATGGACATCGAGAAAGCCCGTAGGGAAGAATTGAGGTGGCTCATTTTACGAGCTTTATATGCTGCAAGACCCATCGGGACATCAGAAAACATCATCAAAAATGCCATAGAGCCTGTGATTCTCGATGTGACAGTAACAGAAATCAGGCGTGAACTCGATTACCTCGCCGAAAGAGACCTCGTAACAATAACGAACAAAGACACTCCTGTATGGAGTGCAAAGATAAATAATCACGGCGTAGATATTGTGGAATATACCGTCGACTGTTATCCCGGAATTGCAAGACCAAAAAAATACTGGTGATGCGATGCCGAAGAGGTTAAAAGTCTTGTCACTTCCAGACTCTATAAAAAAAGAACTCGATAAAAGGCTTATAGACGGCGGCTTTGCGGGCTATGAAGCTCTTTCAGAATGGCTTTCAGAGAAGGGCTATGAAATATCAAAAAGTGCTTTACACAGGTATGGAACCGAATTCGAGCAGAGACTTGCGGCTCTGAAGATCGCAACAGAGCAGGCGCGTGCAGTTGTGGATGCGGTAGGCGATGAGGAGGGCTCGATGAATGAGGCCTTGATAAGGCTCATCCAGCAGGAGGCTTTCAATGTCTTGGTGAAACTCAATGAAGAAGACAAAAATGCCATCCTGCCAAAACTGGGGATTATGGTGGCAAAACTATCAAAGGCGTCTGTTGATCAGAAAAAGTGGGTGCAGGAGCTAAAGAAAAAGACGGAAAGGGCAGCCGAGAATGTGGAAAAAAAGCTCACTGGTGTCATTGAGCCAGAAACACTGAAAAAGATAAAAGAGGAGATCTATGGCATTGTATAGCCATATTCTTTTATATCCATACCAGCAGAGATGGATAGCCGACAAAAGCAGATACAAGATAGGTATGATGGCACGTCAAACGGGCAAGACATTTACCACCACGCTGGAGATTGTCCTTGATTGCCTTGAGGCCGAAGCATCCAAAAAAACCGCCCGCTGGGTGATCCTCTCCCGTGGTGAGAGACAGGCTAAAGAGGCAATGGAAGAGGGTGTAAAAAAGCACTTGAATGCCTTTAAGACAGCCTTTGAGGCACTGGAATATGATTGGGAACCTGAAGTTAGGGCACTTGAGGTTAGGCTCCCCGGGGGTAGTAGAATTACCGCATTACCAGCCAACCCTGACACTGCCCGTGGATTTTCCGCAAACGTGTTTCTCGACGAGTTTGCCTTCCATAAAGACTCACGGAAAATCTGGCAGGCTTTGTTTCCTGTGATTTCTGCGGGGTTCCGCATAATAGTAGTATCAACGCCCAACGGCAAAGGTAACAAATTTTACGAACTTATGACGGATCCATCCCTCCAGGATGTCTGGTCAAGACACAGAACAGACATATATCAGGCTGTTGCAGATGGTCTGCCACGCAACATCGAAGAGATGAAAAAGGCCATCGCTGATCCTGATGCCTGGGCACAGGAGTTTGAACTTGAATGGCTCGATGAAGCCTCGGCCTGGCTGGACTTTGACCTCATCCACCGCTGTGAGGATGGGGCAGCAGGTAATCCAGATGTATATGCTGGGGGTTTCTGCTTTGCCGGCATGGATATAGCCGCCCGGGGAGACCTGACCGTCATTGCATGTCTTGAGCAGGTGGGAGATGTCCTGTGGGTGAGAGAGATGGTGGAGCTAAGGCGTGCGACATTTGCATCACAGATAAATGAAGTAGAAAGAATAATGCATACCTACAGGGTAATCCGCATGGGAGTAGACCAGACAGGCATGGGTGAGATGCCTGTTGAAGTGCTACAGAGGCAGTTTGGCATGAACAGGGTCATCGGTGTTTTATTTACCCCTGCTGCAAAGCTCGATATGGCTACGAGGCTTAAAGAGAAATTTGAGGACAGGACAATCAGAATACCAATAAGGCCTGAGTTGAGGGCTGACCTCCACGCAGTAAAACGTGAGGCGGGGGCCACGGGAATTCCCCGATTGATCGCAGAGAGAGAAGGCGGCAGCCATGCTGATAGATTCTGGGCTCTGGCCCTGGCTGTGAGTGCTGCCTCACTGATGCCGAACAGGATCACATATGAAAGTGTTGCTGCAAGGCCGTTTTTTACCCCCGGTGCTGAATACACTGAGAGATACAATTCAGGCTTTGCAGCGGTAAGAGGTGCATGGTGATGCTCGTTGACAGATTTGGCAGGGAAATAAAATCCAACAAACCGATACTTGAGACAATAACAGTCCAGACCATCCGTGACCGCTACAGCACCTATCCATCCTATGGACTCACACCTCAGAGACTTGCCCGTATTTTTAAAGAGGCAGACCAGGGCGATATAGTGAGGCAGGCTGAATTGTTTGAAGAGATGGAAGAAAAAGACACTCACCTCGGTGGTTGTCTCCAGACAAGACGCCTTGCAGTGGCAGGCCTTGAATGGGAGATTATCCCTACGTCGAGCTCAACAGAGGATGTGAAGATAGCAGAGGCTGCAAAGGAGATGATTGAATACATAGAAAACTGGGAAGATGCCATACTGGATATGCTTGATGCAGTAGGCAAAGGGTTTTCTGTATGCGAGATCATCTATGAAGTTGCAGAGAACAAAATATGGATTAAAGAGCTAAAATGGGTTCACCAGAAGAGATTCACATTCAACTCACCAGATGCACTACTTGAGGTGCCGAGACTTCTCACAGATGATGCTCCTGTGTGGGGAGAAGAACTAATCCCCAACAAATTCATTATACATAAGTCAAAGGCACGTTCAGGGACGACAGCAAGAGGGGGGTTACTGCGTCCCTGTGCTTATATGTATCTTTTTAAAAACTACGACATCAAAGACTGGCTCATCTTCAACGAGCTCTTCAGCGTTCCCATGAGGGTAGGCAAATACCAGCAGGGTGCAACACCTGAAGAGATAGACAAACTCAAAGAGGCGGTATTCAACCTTGCCGTGGATGCAGCGGCAGTGATTTCTGATTCGACAATTATTGAGCTTCTGGAAGCAAAATCTACCTCAAACAATGCTGATACATTTTTGAAATTTGCAGAGTTCTGCGACAAGGCGATTTCAAAGGCTGTTCTTGGACACACTGGATCAGCGGAGGGAACGCCAGGGAAGCTCGGTCATGAGGAACAGGCAAGGCTCATCAGACAAGACCTTTTAGAATCGGATGCGAAGGCCTTACAAAAGACCATAAAGTTTCAGCTCCTTGCACCCTGGGTAAGGTTCAACTATGGCCCGGATAAGGGAGTCCCGCAGTTTAAATTCCACTTTGAATCCCCTGAGGACATAGAAAAGGTTGCAAAGGTTTACGGCATCCTGGTGAAGGATGTGGGTTATGACCGTATCGGAATTAAACATATACAGGAACGCTTTGGAATCCCAGAGCCAAAGGCTGGAGAGGAAACCATAGGACAATCCCGTATAACCCAGGCTAATACAGCAACAATGATAAATACATCTGCAAAAGCAGACAACACAATCGATATTTTTAGAAAGCTATTTCCTGACCAGATAGCAGTTGATGATATTAAAATCCCCAACCCAGGACAGCTTGACCCGATAATTGAACAAATTATCATCCTCATTAAAAATGGCAATACATACGATGAAATCCTTGCTGATATTGTCACTGCCTATCCATCCCTTGATATGACAAAGATTGAGCAGGCAATCCAGAAGGCGATATTTATCAATGAGGTGTGGGGGAGACTCAATGCCTAAAGTGTCACATAACCATTATAACTACACGATGCTACAAAACACATCTAAAGGCATTGATTTATCATACGCCATAGGTTTACCACCAGAAAAAGCCATAGAGTATTTTGCCTCTAAAGGATATGAGATAACATTTGACTGGAAATCTACCTGGGAGAACGCCCGCACTAAGGCTTTTACCATAGCAGGCGTTACAAAAATGGACATCCTTCAGACTGTGAAAAATGAAATAGACAAAGCCCTCCAGACAGGAACCTCTCTTCAAACATTTAAAGAAAACCTCATCCCACGCCTTCAGGCGTTAGGCTGGCTCTCTTCCACTCCTGAGAAGATACCTTATCGTCTGGAGACTATCTACCGCACAAACATGCAGACTGCATTTATGGCAGGCAGATATAGAGAAATGATGGAAAATGTTGAAGATAGGCCATACTGGCAGTATGTGGCTGTGATGGATTCAAGAACAAGGCCAGCCCATGCTGCATTAAACGGGAAGGTTTTTAGATATGATGATCCGTTCTGGAAGACACATTACCCGCCCGCGGGTTTCGGTTGCCGGTGCCGTGTCCGTGCGCTATCTGAAGAGGATATTAAACGGAGAAAGCTAACTGTAGAATCAGGCGAGAACAACATAATATGGGAAGAAAAGCCTGTAGGAGGAGGCTATACAAGACCCACAGCAGCATATGTTGACCCTGAAACAGGTGCCAAGCTGTTTACTGATCCAGGATGGAGCTATAACCCGGGTGAAACTTTCTGGGAGCCAGATTTAAGAAGATACCATAAGGACATCAGGGCAGCATTCGAGAAGGAGATGGCAGAATTTAAGGCATCATTGTCACCTATTATACCGCAGGGGATTATTCAGAGACTCAACATTGAAGTAAAAAGCATGGGAGACATAAATGCAATTCTCAAGGAATTAGAAAAAGAAAACCCTGATTTATTTGCAAATGGGTTCAATGGAATCTCTTATGTTTATAGAGATTATTTTATGGCTGCTTATAATTCAACAGGGCGTATAGAGGTATCAGGAAAAACATTCCCAGATTGTAGCAATTTTAGTCCAAGAAAAGACCTTATAGCTGCAATAAATAAAATCAGAAAACAGCAATCTCTTACTTTCAATGAAGAGTATGCAATAGAGAGTTTATGGCATGAGATATTGCATTTGAGAGTAAAAGAATATGTGAGATTTATGAGAGATTCTGCCCGTCAAATTTGTATGGAAACAGTAAATCAATTTGTCGCCCGTCATACATACGATAGTTTTTTAAATCAACTTGGAGGGTTAGCAGCACATAAAAACAATATAATTGAGAATGGTTATGGTTATTCAGGATGGGTAAAAAACTTCAGAAGATTAATAGAAAAGATAGGTATTGATGAAACCGCAGTAGCCCCAAAACTTGAAAGGCAGATTGCTGCAACTTATCGAGATATAACAGAGAATACAACAAGAATATTGGTAAGGGAATCTATAAAAAATACAAAATTTAAAACTCTATCGGAGATGAAGACAGCATATAGAAAGAATAATAATAGGGTTCGAGAGGCATTATACTACTTAGAAAAGAAACATGAAGATTTTAACAATGAATTGGATAGAATATGGAGAGAAATTTAAAAGCAATCCTCATACGTAAGCCAGAACTTGTAATTGGGGTCGGTAATCTTATCAAGATATTTTTTCTCGAACGCTTTATCTCCCCTTATTGCACCGAGTCGAGCGAGGTCACCATAAATCCCATCAAGGCTCGTATGGGTTTTAATGTAGCTGTTTCTATCCCGATTTTTTCGACCCAGCTCCTCAAGCTCTTCTTCAGTGGCGTAGTCAAAAATTGTTTCAATAGGTTCAGAGGTATCCATAATCTAAACGCATACACTATTTTTTCGATTTTGTCAAGACCTTTTTGGAGGCATGTAAAGCCAAAATAGAAATGTCCTATTTTCACCAAAATAGAAATGTCCTATTTTCACCCTGCCACCTCAGATACATTTTTGGAGGCATTCCTACCAAAT
>JGI12104J13512_1000926_pt1 | contig 23680 bp, 17 predicted proteins | sample TerdegcTABiofilm_FD_13512 | JGI IMG/M metagenome (IMG submission 13512)
TTATTGCAATACCTGTCTGGAAAGAGATCAGAAGTTTGAAGCGGTCGAATGTATTGTAGCTGAAAAACGGGCTAAAAAATAAGCTAAATAGAGAAGAGCAACAATAGAGAGAAGATATCTGGAGTAACAGCAAGTTCCTGCAATTTTTTTAACAGGCTATTCTACGCTCTGAGCCTTATTAAATCGTTCAAGCAAGCGCCCAACCGGGGGATCAAAGCTGCTTACGCATTTAGCAGGAAAAGAGGTTGCAGACGCGGAAACGGGAAAAGGGATGCTGATCCATAAATACTAATGCTGTTACTCTATGTATTGCTTATTATTACAATATTTTTAATAACTAATTAAAAATAAATGCCCTTTCATTAACGGGCATTTATTTTGGTTTATTGTTTTTTTTATTAATTACTTCTAAATTATCCTTTTTTTTCTAAGAACATATTCTAAATGCCATGGACTTGGCATTCAAGGACTTTACATATCTTATCTAAGCGGTCAAGGTTTTTTTTAAAGCTGATTTAATAGGCCAACTTTATGGGACTATAGATAGGAGGTGATGCGTTTTTGGAGAAACGTCCTCTTGTATTCTATGGTAGTTAGTAATTGGTCGTTGGTGGTAAGGAACTTGTGATACTATGTTCATGAGGACACCTTCCTCTGAATGGTTTTATTTTGTTCACTTACCAGTTCCAGATAAGGGATTTATGTTCCTTTTTTTTGCAAAGATTTATTGGCTATTATTGGAATCGGGGAGGTTGCTTACAGGATCGCGAGGTAAATTAAATAACGAATGCATAATCTAAAAATTATTAAGAATAAAATATTAAATGAGGGATTAATATGTTGATAAAAAAGCTAAACAAATTTTCTGTTAAACTATATTCATTATTGATTTTATTTATGCTTGTTCCATCAATAACAATATTTTATTTTGCTTATCACTCTTCTACAAAAACAGCGGAAGGAGAAATTATTGACGGTTTGTTGCAGGTCTCAAATGAAAAATGCCAGAGATTAGAACTCGCTCTTAATGATATTATGTACTTGGCAGAAACGATTGCAAGTGAAGAAAGTGTTAAAGATACTTTTAGTAAATTACAATCTAATACTGCAGGAGAATTACAATTAAATAAAATAGCTTCAAAATTAGAAGTATTTTTTAATCAAAGCAACGGCTTATATGAAAATATATTTTTTGGATACAAGGGAAAAATACAAATTGATGGAATGGGTGGTACATCAGTAGGACATGACCTGGAAGAAGCTAATGCATTATGGTACCAAAAATCAAAGTCTACTAAACAAAAATATATAGGAAGTGTTTTGCAGTCTCCAATAACCGGTAGGCCTGTTATAGTAGCTTCTGTCCCAATATTAAATGAAAATACAAATGAATATATCGGAGTTTTTGCGTTGTCTATCGAATTTATTAAATTGACAGAGAATATGGTTAGCTCAGATAATGCAAGAGGGACAAAAACAGTTGTTCTCAATTCAGAAGGTTTGGTTATAGCTTCTGAAGATTTATCACAAGTTTTTAGTCTCGATTACAGTAAAATGGCAGGTGATAATAACAGTTTTTATAGTACACTAAAACAGAACGACTCTGGAATGGGTTATTTTACTTTAAATGGTGTAAAAAATATTGCAGCTTATAAAAAATTTGAAGGACAAGAGATGTATGTAGTAACTTATTTGCCTGTTTCTAAATATCTGGAAAAAATGAATGATATGAAACAAGGAGTATTTTTGGCATTATTTATATGTTTGCTGGTGGGTATTTTTGTTGCCTTCTTTTTTGCCAAGAGGATTACTAATCCTATCGAAAGACTAATGAGTTTAATGAAAAAAGTTGAAGATAAAGATTTAACAGTTGAGGCTGATATACAATCAAAAGATGAATTTGGACAATTAGCAAGAGGATTTAATAATATGTTGATTCATACAAGAGAACTTATAAGTCAGGTAATAGAAAAAAGCAAAATAGTAGCGGTATCATCTCAGCAGCTAAATTCAAATGCGCAACAAACCGCGGCAGTTGCCACTGAAACCGCTACTACTATGGGTGACATTGCTTCAGCGGTTGAAAAAGTTACTACTAATATACGCGAAGTATCTGCTGCTTCAGAAACCAGCGCTGGCTATGCTGATGAGGGTAGCAGGATAATCGTTGATGTTATTGCACAAATGAATAGTATCTACGATTCGGTTAAAGTAGTTAAAGAAGCCATTGGCGAATTGAACAAAAAGTCACAAGAGATTAATCAGATTGTTGAGTTAATTACAAGTATTTCTGATCAAACCAACCTGCTTGCGCTGAATGCCGCCATTGAAGCTGCAAGGGCAGGGGAACAAGGTCGTGGCTTTGCGGTGGTGGCTGATGAAGTGAGAAAATTGGCTGAGCAGTCATCCAATGCTACAAAGGAAATAAATAACTTGATCGGAGCAATACAGGCAGAATCACAGAGAGCAGTGGAAAGCATGGAGAAAGGTGAAAAAGAAGTTGAAACAGGAAATAATGTCATTCAGAAAGTTGGAGATAACTTCACAAATATTATGGGCGCTGTACAAGGTTTAACAACGCAAATTAAAGATATAGTGTCATTAATGGAACAAACATCGGAAGGGGTACAAAATGTAGAGACTACAACTGAGGAAATGACAGCGGCAGCAGAGGAAGTTTCGGCTTCTGCTGAATCTTTATCCAAGCTATCCGATGAGCTTGATGACTCAATAGGTAAATTTAAAATATAACCAAAAGCTAAAATATTAACCTTTGAATTTGTCCAAAATCAGCTGTTCACCAGAAATACCATGGAATATCATTAAAATGCTTCTTATTTTAGAGGTATGGCAGGTAATCCTGTTCATAGTCTCTAAAATAAGGAGCATCAGCATTTGGGTTCTGCTTTTATAGCAATGGATTAGAGATATTTTACTGGGATCTGGAAAATTATCCACCGCGGAAAGTCTGGGGATTTCCTACCTGCGAAAACTTGGAGCGTTATCTCTATATCCGGGAAAATCGCAGGACATTGGCTGATAAGTTCATTAGGTCTTATTTCTGGTAGATCGAATAGCTTTGCGTGAGCAAGCCCTGGATGCTTTTAATGTTTCTGGGGATTATGTTAATCGATGCAAAGTTAAAAGAAGAAGGAAGCCACAGGCCGGCTACGCTTTGATCGCCCGCCCGTGGCTCTTTTTCGCCTGGCTCCGGTGGTCGGTTTATTGTCTTTGCCTCGTGAGGGTTATCTGTCCGGTGGCGCTGTCGTAGTCCACCTGTGCGCCCAGGGTTTCAGAGACAAACCGCAGCGGAACGAAAACGCGGCCGGGTGGCAGTAGCTCCGGGGCGCAGTCCATGGTCCGCTCCGTGCCGTCCACCAGCGCTTTCGACGAATCCAGGGTGAGCACAATTACCCTGCTGCCGCTGTCTTCGACGGTAACCTGCCGGGTGGTGGAATCCCACTTGACCTCGGCGCCCAGGGCTTCGCTGATAAACCGGACGGGCGCCATGGTGCGCTGGGACTGCCTATCCACGTAGGGCGGGGCGTCCAGGGTGTAAGGGCTGCCGTCTATGCCGGCCAGGGTCTGGCCCACGGTCAGGGTAATAACCTTTTTATCCCCCGCCGGGGTGCTGGCCTCTGGCTCCGCCGCCGTGCTGAACACGGCGAACGGGGTCCACATCAAGTTGGGCGTCCCCGCTGATGCTGGTTTTTACATCGGCATAAGGGCGTCAGCGACGGTGACGGGGGCACCAGCGCGGCGGCCACGGCCAGGATCGGGCTGTCCGGCCAAGCGAAAGGCGGGGTCGAGAACCCGGCCCTGACCAGAACCTCAGTTACCCGGATTGAGTGAGACCGTCCAGGTCACCTTTGAGCCGGGCGTCACCGTTAACCCCGCCGCCGGCAGTGCCAGACTGGCAAAGTATGATCGTGAATTTAGAACTTGCAGTTAAAAGAATTCTAAATGGTGAAAAAATATTAAAAATATTATATAATTAAAGAAAATTCAGAAAGGAGAGAAAGGAGCAATATCATCAAACGTGCTCCTTAAGAAATTATGAGTATAGAATTAAAAGCCGATCTTATAAGTCGACTTGGCAAAGTCTCCATGGGAAAAGAACCTGCAGACTTGATTATTAACAATTGCGATGTATTAAATGTCTATACTGGCGAAATTCTTGAGAACCAGCATTTGCTTATTGCTGGTGACAGGATCGCTTACGTGGGACCGAAACTTAACTTCCCGGAGGGACTAAACACTAAATTAATCGACGCTGACGGACAACTGATTATTCCAGGCATGATTGACGGTCACATACATATAGATTCATTAATGAATATAGAAGAATTTGTTGAACTTTCCCTCGCCCGGGGTACTACCACAATTATTACTGAGTGTTATTTTACTTCCAATGCCATGGGTATCAAAGGAGTAAATGCTTTTATCGATCAATTCAAAAATCTGCCACAGAGACTTTTTGCCACAGCCCCAATCATATCCTTTCTGTGTTCCGACAATGGAGACGGTATTAGTGTAATTAATCAGTCTGAAATGATAAGTTTGCTGCAACGGCCGGAAATACTAGGAACCGGTGAAATATACTGGTCTAATCTGCTTAATACCGACTCAAACGAGGGTTTAATTAATATTATAGAGGCGGCCATTTCGCTGGGAAAAACAGTGGAGGGACACGGAGCAGGTGCTAAAAGCCAGAGATTAGCTGCTGTCGCAGCTTATGGTATTGATTCTTGCCACGAACCTATTACCGCTGAAGAGGTGCGCGAAAGACTGCGTCTGGGTCTGTTTACCATGATCCGAGAAGGTTCGATCCGCCGGGAATTGGATGCTGTAATTGGTCCTTTAATCGAAATGGGTTTAGCGTTACGCAGGGCAATTTTAGTTTCCGATGCAGTTTGGCCGGTTGATCTGCACCGATACGGTCACATGAATTATATAGTGCAAAAGGCTATTAACCTGGGACTCAACCCTGTGACGGCAATCCAGATGGCTACTATTAATGTGGCAGAACATTTTCACCTGGGGAGCCACCTCGGTGGGATAGCACCAGGGAAATGCGCTGATATTGTAATTATCCCTAATCTAAAAACAATTGAACCCAAGTTAGTTATTTGTCGAGGTAAAGTGGTAGCCCGGAATGGCAAAATGCTAGAAAGACCGACAAAAACACACTTTCCAGCTGATGCGTATCAATGCATTAATATTAACCCGATACAACCTGGCTTTTTTAGGGTGCCGGCTACTTCTCCAATAACCAAAGTACGTGCCATAGAATTAATCACCAACATTGTTAACCGTGAAACGCTATTGGATTTACCAGTAATTGATGGAGAAATAACAGTCGCCGGCGGGGATGATGTTTTAAAAGTAGCGGTAATTAATCGCTACATCAGAAATGGTAAGGGCTGTACCGGATTTATCAAGGGATACGGACTGAAAAGGGGTGCACTGGCCAGTAGCTATTCTTTCAACGAAGGAAGTCTGGTGGTAATGGGCGTCAATGACAGCGACATGGCCGCCGCAGTAAATCGAATCCGTGAGTTGCAAGGCGGTTTTGTTTATTGTTGTGAGGGGCAGATAGTGGAAGAACTGCCGCTTCCCATTTTGGGATGCATTTCCGATATCCCGGGGACAGAAGTAGCTGCAAAATTTACATCCTTGGAAAGAGCCTTAAAAGAAGGAGGATGCAACGTAGATAATCCGCTATTAACATTACTTACAATTACCTTTACAGCCATACCTTCGCTGAGGTTACTGTCCAGGGGATACTGGCAATCCAGAGAAAACCGAATGGTGAATGTACTGGCATAGTCAAGGCAAAACCCGTCTTCGAAAACGAAATCGCACGGGGATGGTATACCAGCACTGCTGACGAAATGGGATGGGGCACCAAAAAAGCCCGTAATTACGGGCTTTTTTGGTGCCCCATCCCATTTTTCTCAAAAGTACGCCTATGTGGATGGCTACGACAATATAGAGTCGTACTGCCTTGCGATGATTTTTTATATGGTGGCGTCGTCTGTTCCAGTAGAAGGCATACTTAATTTAAAAAAGTTAAGAATAGCTTTATGTATAACTCAGCAATTGAGGTGAAGTGCATGGCAAGCATCTATTGGTATTGCGCCCTCGCGATCATCGGCGTTGGCATGACAGTTTTCATTCTATATAAGAAAAAGAATCTTTATGAATTTATATCATTTTTTTTGTTTGCCATGATGACAGCTTTTATCGGTGAAATGATTGTATTGCTCTTTCTAAAAAGCTATTCTTATAAGCCTGGCGTTTTTACTGATTACTATGCGGAAAACATTTTTGGGCATATCATACCCAATGCCTCCTTATGGCCTGCGACCGCTCTGCTCGTAGTTGCTTACTCGCTGCGTTGTCGCTGGATAGTATTAATAACCGTCATCTTTACGCTTTTGGACATTCTCTTTGCGAATCTCGGAATCTATCAGCATCATTGGTGGAAAACCTGGATGACCAGCGTTGTAATTTTCTTTTATTGCATTTTGATGAAGATATGGTTCGTCCAGTTGAAAAGCAAACGGAGCGGTATCCTGAGATATATCACGTTCTGGTTCATTTTATTGGTTATATTAAAGCTTCCTGAAAGCTTTCTCCTGCTTTCCGGAATGCAATATGCAATCGTCGGCTGGTTTGAAAATCTTTATAGGGACGCCGGAGTATTCTCAGTTATTTATAACGCGGCGTTGTCTTTCCTCTGCGTCTTTTTTATTTGCATTTTGAAAAAATGGTATTGGAAACTGGTTCCCTTCTTCATCTGTTTTTCTTTTGATGTCATTCTTTTGGATAAGGGAATTCTCTTCTTTAACGGCGGATGGAATATATACTACCTGATGCTAGTGCGTTCCGTATGCCTGACACTATTCATTGCACTTGAGAATAAATACCCCTACAACCTTCCAGCGCAACGCTCCTTAACAACATAAGGATACATTATAACCCTCTCGCTTGACAAATGATTATATGCGATAATGGCATATGGCTTAGAGCCATGCCATTGTCCAATGTCAAGGGCTGACCCCAGCCCCAACCCTACGGCAAATCCGAATTGTTTATGAGCTCTTTAATGCGGTTAAAGCTATGCTGGCTGATTACGTGCTCGATCCGGCAAGCGTCTTTTTCCGCAGCAACCGGATCGACCCCTAAAGCTTTTATTAGATATTTAGTAATGACCTGGTGGCGCTCGTAGATTTCCATTGCTTTTTGTTTGCCTTTTTTCGTAAAGACGATGTTTCCGTTTGGTTCCATTACTATATATCCCGCTTTTTTTAAAATACCCATTGCCCTGCTGATGCTGGGCTTTGAATAGCCTAACTCGTTAGCTATGTCAATAGAACGAACAGGTCCGTTTTTTATGTTTAAAAGCAAGATGGTTTCCAGATAATCCTCGCCGGACTGCTGAATTTTCATCAAGAAAATCCCCCTCGTGATATGCCGGAATAATGATGCGATAGCAAAACCAGACCCATGTTCCAGTGAACGCCTGATCGCTAAACAGATCCTTTGTTGGCCGCAAAGGAAGAAGCAAATCAGGCAGAAGTCAAATCACAAAAGAACCGCTAATTTTACCTGTGGGATCATTTTAACATTGTTCTGATAAAATATCAATTTACTGCGAAATTTATACCTTGACAGGCAAATTTTACTATGATAAAATTTTTGCAGAGTTAGCCTAGGCTAACTAAGTCGGGCCGTTCTGAAAACCCGCCGGGACAACTGCGGGAAGGTATTTAAAGCAGGATTGTATCAAAAACAACCTTTGCTTGATTGATAGGTTTTTAATCAGGTAAATTACTCTTATGGTATGTCGGAGCAATGATGCGATAGCGCCACCTGGTTGCCAAGCAAGCCTTTGTTGGCCGCAAAGGAGGGTGGATCAGGCAGAAGTTAAAGCGCGAGAGGGCTGATTTTACCTGCGCCGTACTGCACACGTTGCCCCGATAAACACCATATTACTGCGATATAAATACTGCGGTATTTACGCAGTATTTATACTCGCAGTATTTATACCTTGAAAGGCGATTTTGGAAGGTGCAGATGCCCTGCGGCGGCTGGCCGGAAAGTCGTCAAACTTAAGGAGGTGAAGTATTTTGGGTGCGGCATGAAGTTTTTGCTTTATATTTGCTTCCCAATTTGGTTTGGGAAACCAATGGATGGAATAGTAGAATACGAGGAGGTAATATGTGAAGCTCGCATATGTCCTATTGGGTTTCTTGTTTTTTGGCATAGGCACGGTTGGCGCGTTTCTCCCCATCTTGCCCACGGTGCCGTTTCTGCTGGTGGCGTCCTTTTGCTTTGCCAAAGGCTCCACCCGGTTCAACAGCTGGTTTAGGTCAACCAAGCTGTACAAAAATCATTTGGATGGTTTGGTCAGTTCCCGCGCCATGACCCTAAGGAGCAAAATAACCGTTCTTAGCCTGGCCTCCGTTATGCTCATTTTAGCCTTTGTTTTTTCTCCTTCCGCGCATGCCAGGATCCTCATCGTCTGCTTGCTGGCGCTGAAATACTATTATTTTGCCTTTAAGATTAAAACAGTCAAGGAAAACCCGGTCGACGGTTATCAACAAAAGGTTTCTTAAACCGAGATAGTTTAGGCTAAAATTATCTCTATTTTTTGACTAGGTAGTTAGCATAAGCTAACTAAACCGGGTTCAATAAGGACGGAAGGTCTGGAAATACAACGTTTAAGCCGGAAGGAAAGGAGGGTGTGGAAATGAAGATCAGGGCGCCCACTGAACACTTGACAGATTGCGTGTGAGATTTAATACGGTAGTTTTTCAACAAGGTTGGAAAGCTTAAAATTTAAGGAGGTTTAGAGTAATGAAAAAAAGATTGTTGACGGTGGCCGTGATGGCCTTGATGCTGGTGATGTCCTTTGCCATGACTGCCAGCGCCGGACCGGTTGCAGATACCCTTGGAGCACTAGGACCAGGCCCACACAGCGTGGGGGTTGATCTGTATCATGCCACATTAGATCAATTGTCCATGGGAGATCCCGCCATAGATTCACCCGCCTCGGTTACCGTGGCGAGCGGCGTGGCCACAATGACGCTGGGAGTTTCTCCGATGACGTTCGGCGAGTATACCGGGTATCTGGAGAAACTTGAATATTATGATGGTGGAGTCTATACCGATGAAGACGTCGTTGTTGTCGACTATGATCTAGATGAGGTTCCGGACGCCTTCATTTTCCCGATTACGGACGAAACGGCTATTACTACAGGTGGAGGAGCAGTTATCGGCGCGTGGCAAAAGGTCCAGGTAACAGTTAAGGTAGAAGGCAGCTCCATGCCCGTTTCCCAAGCCAGATTAAAGATCATGTTCTAAGAAACCGCACCAGTGGGACTGATTGATCTGCTTTGCTCAACCAGTCCCACACATTCTTTGATAACAGCATTTGTCAGTTATTTAATTAATTGTAATACTGGGGTTGTCACAAGCCAACCCAATTAAAAGGCACCTAGCGGGTACCTTTTTAAAAGACATCTGGTTAGTACAGGCTAATCTGCGTAAAAACAATTATTTATATCAAGATTCGTTCATTTAAGCGCCTGGGAGATAAACGTAAAAATGGTTTCAAGCCAGAGGAGAAAGGAGTTGTGCAGAAATTAACAGTATTCACAAAAAAATTTTGAGTTATTTACTGGTGTTTTCTATGATTATCACCCTGTTCCCGGCGGCGGCTTTTTCGGAACCTGATGAGGAGATAACCTCATTTGCTCCCATAACACTGTCCGCCGGCACAGTGTCTGCAGCGGTATACACGGACGCCGCGGCGGTGATCGCGGCCCTCAGCGCGCAATATCCCAGTGTAACCGCTGCAACATACGGCGGCGGCGGGGTCTCCGTCCTGGTGACCGCCTGGACGGAGACGGATACCTATGACCCGTCAACCGCCGGCAGCTACACCTTTACGGCAACCCTGGGCGACATACCCGCGGGCTACGCCAACCCCCACAACCTGACGGCCACGGCCGAAGTCGTGGTGGGCGGCAGCGGCGGCACCCTCGCCGACGGCAAGTATAATATCAAAGTAACGGCTTTGAACGAAGCCGACGAGGGGACTTCGCCCGTGGCGGCCCTGCTGTCCGAGGACGCCCTGCTCAAGGTGGACAGAGGCCAGGTGACGGCCACCCTCCGCTTTAACCGGGGCACGATAGACGGCGCGGATACCTATGGGAGCTATGTGACCGGCATAAGGACGGTAGCAGGCGCCACATACGACGGGACCAGACTCTCGTACAACAGCTATGACTATTCCAGCACCCACAAGGCTATGGTCAACGACATCGGCGCCCCGACCAGCGCCACCATAACAATTTCGGGAGTCTCAAAAACGTTCCGCTTGCAGTTTGACAGCCCCTCCGCTTTCTCCCTGGGCCCGGCCGATATTCCGGACGGGGCGCTGCGCCAGGCCATCTGCGCATTGCTGGGTGAAGATGCCGGACAATACGCCATCCAGAAGGAAGACATGGAGTGGCTGCGAGGATACTTAAACCTAAGAGGCAAAGGAATAACCGACCTGACGGGGCTGCGGCATGCCGTTAACGTGACACATCTGGACATGAGCTACAGCAGCCTGGGCGGCGTGGAGAACCTGAACGCCATGCTTGGAGAGATTGCGCAACTGCCGAATCTTGAGCAATTAAATCTAAGCAATAATGCCTTGACGAGCCTGCCGGCCATCGGGGACATGCCCAACCTGGCGGAAATCAATGTTGGGTACAATCAGCTGACGGACCTGCCGCAGTTCACGAACCTGCCGGCCCTGACCACCTTTTACGGCAACGACAACAATTTCCAAAAGGTGCCGGAAAGCTTGTTCAACCTGACCTCGCTGGTAAAATTGGACCTGCAGAACAATGCCATTGCGGAGATCAGCAGCAGCATTTCCGCCCTGGGCAACTTAGAAACGCTATATATGACTAATAACCTGCTCCAAACCCTGCCCGCCAGCTTCAACGGCTTATCCAAGTTAAAAACCATGGCTTTCATGCACAATCAACTGACCTCGCTGCCCGCCGACCTGAGCGGGCTCACCGGCGTAACGACTGTCAGTTTGGGCTACAATATGCTGGAAAATATTCCAGAAGGCCTGTTTACCCTGCCCAATGTGGAGGGCATATCGATGGAGAACAACAGAGTCAGGGAAGTGGGCAGCGGCATCGGCGATCTTAACAAGTTAAAAAGAATTACTCTAAACAACAACCAGATTGAGGCGTTACCGGCCAGCATGAACAACTTGACCGACCTGACCCAGATAAACATGAGCTACAACAACCTGACCACCCTGCCCGATGATTTGAGCGGCCTGACGAACCTGGAAACCGCCAATTTTGCCAACAACAAACTGACCGTCCTGCCGGACAGCGTTGGAGACTGGACGGTCCTCAAGACTTTGGATCTGGAAGCGAATTCTTTAGAGACCCTGCCCGCTTCCATGGGCGGTTTGGCAAATCTCAGCGATCTGGACCTGGCGCTCAACAGCTTCGAAGCATTGCCCGGCGCCCTGGCATCCATGCCGGCGTTAAAGGCAATTAAAATGAGTTACAACAAGGTGGCCGCCGTGCCCGCGGACCTGTCCCGGATGACCGCGGTGACAGCAATACAACTGCAAAACAACCGCCTGGGCGAGCTGCCGGAAGGGTTTAAAACTTTGCCCAACGTGATGCATATGTACCTGCAAAATAATTTTCTTGAAACCATACCCGAAAACTATTTTGACGGATTAACTGCGCTAAAAACACTTAACATAACCAAGAACTTCATCCAGTTCAGCGAGGGGTCCACCGAGCTGAGCGAAATCCAGAAGCTGCGGAACCGTAGCGTGCCGGTGACGGTGACGGGAAACGCAGCGCCGCAGGGGCCGTTCGCCGCGCTGAAAAGCCTGGAGAGCAGCGCGGGTGAGCTGGAGTTAAAAAATGATGGCGCTCTCAGTTATACTCTTTCCGCGAAAGCGCCTGCGGGAACCTCCTCCATCACCCTGACGCCGACAGGCGTTAAAAGCGACACCGCCATCACCATGGGCGATACAACGGTCAACAGCGGTGAGAGCCTGACGGCGGGGGGCCTGGCGACCGGCGTCAATTCCATCGTGCTGATGGCAGCCAGTCCCATCGACGGAAGCCAGGTGACCTATCAAATCCAACTGACCGTCGGCGCCGGCTCCAGCGACGGATTTCCGCAGGACGGCCATACGTACGGCATTACCGTCACCTTGCTGCACGCAAGCCTGGATGTTCCCTCCATGGCCGACAACTATATTATCAACGACGCTTCCATCAAGGTGGTCGGCGGGCAGATGCACCTGTATCTCACCACAGACAACGCGGATATAATGAGCGATTTCAGATATCGGAACGCGGCAGGCGAGTATGTGGCGGCGGAGCTTACATCCAGCGATCCGGCCGCGAACCTGGCCACTTATAAAATGCCCGTCAGCACCATTGACGAGCCTTTGCACCTCCAGGCATATTCGGCTCCGATGGGCTATTCCCCTTACTTCCGCCTGTCCTTTGACAGGGAGACCCTGGCGGATATAACGGGCGAGCAGGAACCGGAAGGCCTGGCCGACGGCACCTACACCATTCCGGTAAGCCTGTGGCACGCGACGAGCGATATGGCCTCCATGGGCAACGGGGCACTGGAGCAGGCCGGCACCCTTGTGGTGGAGAACGGCGAGGGAACCCTGCGCCTGACCTTCAAGGCGCTGACCGTGGCGGCCATGAACATGACGGGGTACCTTTCGCAGCTTGACTTGCTGAAAAACATCGTGTTCAACCAGTATAACTACCCCGAAAGCTACGATCTGATTCCGGCCACCGTCATATCCACCTACGACGTGGTGGACGCCTTCAACGCGCCGGACAGCACGGACCCGAATTGCGCAGGCAAGATGTACCCGAAGGAGATAACCGTGCCTGTCGTGCCGGGGCAGGAGTACACCTGGGTGCACGTCTACGTGCCGGTAATGGGCAGTATGGGCGTCGGCAATCAGGTGGCCAGGATCAAATTGGATTACGGCAACCTGGTCGCGGCGGGCGAACCCAACCCGAACGATGAACCCGTGCGGGAAATCACCGCCAGCGCGGGCGTCGTGACCATCGGACGCGGCGATATCGCCGGCATCTCCGCCACCCGGAATATCGGGCTTAATTTCAGCGACGTGAATATCGTCTTCCCGGTGCAGTATCTGAATAACTATTTTGCCGGCGACGCGTCCGGCACCGGCAGCCTGCAGCTACAAAAGAACGAGGCTTCCGCGGGCACGCGGCAAAGCATCATCAGCATCATGGCAGACACGGACACCCTGGTGGGCACCATCGAACTGAACCTGAAAATAGGGGACCAGTCGATCACTGATTTGGGCGGTTCGGTTAAAATTAGCATCAGCCTGACGGACGAACAAGTCGCGGCCCTTGCAAGCGCTGGAAGCAAAAAGCTCTGCCATTACAACCCGGATACGGGGGCGCTTGAGGACATGGGAGCCACGTTCGACCTGACGAACAAAACCGTGACTTTCTACACCGACCACTTCAGCACCTATGCGATCATCAGCGCACCGACCGGCGGCAGCGGTACCGGCGGCGTTCCTGAAGACACCGGCGAATTGAGTGATGGAATCTACAACATCGAGTTTGACGCTTTGCAACAATATTCCGACGATTATTCCATGGCGGAGCAATTCTTTACTCAGCCCGCGGTGCTTGAGGTCTCCGGCAGCATAATTAACGTGACTATCGTAATGTACGGTACCACCAGCAGTCCGGAAAAGGACGACGGCATCCACATGCGTTATATCAACAAACTGCAATACCAAAACAGCAGCGGCAACTGGGTCAATGTAACGAAGACACTGAACGACGCGGACGACACGATGACAATAGCGTTTACCGTCAGCACCATTGATGAACCCGTGTATATGAGAGTACAGACCGACTATATGGGTCCTGATTATAAAGTGTTCCGCCTGGTCTTTTACAAGAACTCTCTGGAAAGAGGAGGACTGGTGCCTTCCGGCGCTGTCAGCGCCGCGACCCCATACACCATTAAGGCTGAAGCCGGGGAGGGCGGTGCCATCAGCCCCAGCGGAGACGTCAGTGTGAAAAAGAACGAAGACCAGACCTTTACGATCTCGGCTAATGCTGGATATAAGATCAAGGATGTGCTGGTTAATGGTAAATCCGTTGGCGCGGTAAGCACTTACACTTTTAAGGCGGTTAAGAAAGACGGCACAATCAGCGCTGTTTTTGAAAAAACAGAAGAAATCCCCGTGGCAGCTGAAGCTGCCGCAGCGTTAAAATTTACGGATATCGCAGGCCACTGGGCCGAAAAGGTGATTTATTTTGTCGTGAGCAAGGGCATGTTCAATGGTACAAGTGAGACCATGTTCAGTCCCGATGCTTTCATAACCCGGGGGATGTTTGTAACCGTTCTGGGCCGGATTTGCCAGATCGATCCCGCAAAATATGCCGCGTCCCCCTTTGCCGATGTGGCCCCGGAGACGTACTATGCTCCCTATATAGCCTGGGCTGCGGCGAATGATCTGGTCAGAGGCGTTGGTAACGGCATGTTTGAACCCGACCGGGAAATTACCAGGGAAGAGATGGCCGTGATCTTTGTAAAGTTTGCTAAAATCGCCGGGATCGAGCTGCCGGACGCTTCCGCTCCTGCGACCGCCGCCGTGCCGGAGGGAGCGCTGAAAGACGGGCGGTACACCATTGACGCCTCCGCCCTGATGGAAAATAAAGATGACGCTTCCATGGCTGATCAGTTCTTCACGGAACCGGCCACCCTGACTGTGGCCGGGGGCAAAATCACCGCCACCATGGTTTGGCACGGCACCGAGTATGTCACCATGGATATGCTTGAAGAATTAAAAGTCCAGCAGAGCGGCGGAGAACTGGCAGATGTAAAAAGATTTCTAAATCAGCAGGAGAACACCCTGACAATCACCTTCGAAGTGGAGGATATTCAGGAAGCTACCGTCATGCAGGTCTATGTGCCCAGGGGAATGGGCGAGATCAGGCCCAAGTTCAGGCTGGTTTTTGACAACACATCCCTGAAAGAACAGGGGGCATTGACCTTTGCCGACGCAGGAGAGATCAGCGCCTGGGCCAGAGAGAGCGTGGCAAAGATGAACATGGCCGGAATTATTACGGGCAAAGAGCATAACATGTTCGACCCCCGGGGTCTTGCCACCCGGGCGGAGGCGGCGGTGATCCTCGCCAGAAGCGCCGGTTTTTCAGACTGACGGCACAGTAAGCGGCCGCAACCGGAGCAGGGCAATGAGCATACTCCCCGCCTGCCGGAAAGAAGCAACTTGCCTTGCCCGGTGCGTGTTCGCGTCATTGGATGAGAAAAAGTGATGGAGAGAGGAGGTATTTGATAACTAAAAAATGATTAAAAAACTGCTTTTGGGCTTGCTGGTCCTGGGGGCTGCGGTGGCAGGCGCGGCGCATGTCCCCGCGTTTGCCTTGACGGACGGGACTTATGTTGTTTCAAATAATACTCATTATGTCAATCCCGACACCGGCACAGCGGATGACGGGGGCGATACCTCCACCGGCGAGGCCATGTGTAGAAACACGGTCTACCCGGTCAGCCTGTATGAGCAGAAGAATGGGAAACACTATGTAACCCTGCGCCTCAAGATGAGATCCTTTATCAAGGATATCAAATTCAACGTGCAGTCGGCTAAGGGGGATGGCGCGTCCTACCGTGAGGTTTCCTATGAAGTGGTGGGCGGAAATAAGGAGGAAAACACCGAGGATTTCCGTTTTGCCCTACCGGCGGCGGATGTACTGATTAACCCTTCCTTTTTTGTCGGGCCTATGAACAGGGATGTGACCTTTTTTGTAGCTATCGACATGAGCAACGCCAAAAAAGATGATGGTAAATTTGCCGCCTTCAACGGAACCGCTGTGAATAGCAATTCGGGCTCCCAGCCCGCGCCGGAGCAGTCGGCTGCGCCTGCTGGTCCGTCAGCTGACCAGGCTAAACCGGATGACTCCCTGCCGCCTGAGGCGGACCCGGCTGCCGTCGGCAGTCCGGATGGTTCTAAAGCGCAGGCGGATATTTCTTCATCTGCCGCCCGCGCAGACGGCACGAAGGAAGTACAGGGCATCGTGGAATTTGGGGTGCAGGGGGAAGCCGCGCCCGCGGAAAACCGGGAGAGCGCTTCCGCATCGCCTGTGCTTCCAATCGTTTTTGCAACGGTTGTGTGCCTGGGCGCAGGGGGATATTTTATCTATCGCAGCAGAACGAAAAATAAGCTGAATCAGGTGTGATTATGCGAAAAATATTTGCTGTTTTGTTGTATATCGTGCTGATGATGGGTTTTACCGGCTGCACCGCGCGGCCATCAGGGGAAAGCGCAAGCCAGGGGCAGCCCCGGATTGTCTGCACTTCGGCGGCTTTGTGTGAGGTGCTGGCTCAATTGGACCTGGATTTGGCGGGTGTTCCCGATACTTCCATGGAATTGCCGGAGCGTTATCGGGATGTGCCCAGGGTGGGCCTGCCCATGACGCCGGACTTGGAAATTATTAAGTCCCTGAAGACCACCGACGTGCTCAGTCCCAACTCCCTGCAGTATGATTTAAAGCCCAAATATGAGAGCATCAACGTGCCCTGCACCTTTGTCAACCTGATGAGTGTGGAGGGAATGTTTAAAAGCATTGAAGATCTAGGGAAAAAATACCAAAAAACCCGGGAAGCCGACACCTTGATTGCAGATTACCAGGCTTTTATGGACAGGTACAACGCCAAAATAGAGGGCCGAGAGAGCCCCCGGGTTTTGATTTTAATGGGCATACCGGGCGCCTACATGGTGGCCACGGAAAGATCCTACGTGGGCAATCTGGTCAAGCTGGCCGGCGGGAGCAACGTGTTTGAGGACGATGGGGCGCTGCTCAACATCAACACCGAGGTCATCGCTGAAACCAATCCAGATATCATTTTGCGGGCGGCCCACGGCCTGCCGGACGAGGTGCAAAAGATGTTCGCCAAGGAATTCGAGGAAAACGACATTTGGAAGCATTTCCGGGCGGTGCAAAATAAAAGGGTCTATGATTTGGATTTTAAGACGTTCAATATGAGCGCTTCTTTAGGGTATAAAGAAGGTTTAAACAAACTGTTTGAAATGTTTTACGGTCAGGGGAGCGCTTCTGATGAAGAAAACACTGACTAGCTTTGTGGTTTTATGGTTGCTGCTGGCCGGCTTGATTTTTGCCTCGGTCAATCTGGGCAGCATCCGGGTTTCCTTGCCCGAGTTGCTGAAGGGCCTGTTTGTGGCCTACAACGAGAATGTAGCGGTGGTCTTCGATTTGCGTTTCCCCAGGATTATCATTGCCGTGCTGTCCGGAGCGGCCCTGGCTGTTTCCGGGGTGCTGTTTCAGGCCGTGATGAAAAACCCCCTGGCCGATCCGGGCATCATCGGCATTTCATCAGGAGCGAGCTTTGCCGCGGTTCTGGTCACCATGTTTTTCCCCGCGTGGTTTTTCTTTTCGCCCATATTTGCCTTTGGGGGCGGGGTGGTTGCTTGTTTCCTGGTCTACTCCCTGTCTTGGAAGTCGGGGCTGACCCCTTTGCGCATTATTTTGGTGGGTATCGCCGTCAATGCCGTCTTTTCCGGGCTGCTGGAGGCGGTCAATTATATGACGGGAGGCCGGCAAAGCGTGGTTGCGGCCATTGTCGGCGCCAATATTTCCATGAAAACCTGGGACGACGTACACATCCTGGTGTGGTACGTGCTTGTTGGCTTGCTGGGGGCGCTGGCCGTCTCCGGCAGGTGCAACCTCCTCTCCCTGGAGGACAAAACCGTGCGAAACCTGGGCGTGAATGTACATGCCGTCCGGGTGCTGGTATCGGCCGTCGCCGTGCTGCTGGCCGGCATTGCCACAGCGGTGGCGGGGGTGATCAGTTTTGTGGGATTGATTGTACCCCATATTGCCCGGCTTCTGGTGGGATCAAACCACAGGACGTTGATCCCTTTCTCCATCCTGCTGGGTAGTTTTACCGTTTTGCTGGCCGATACGGCAGGCCGTGTCATCGCCGCCCCTTACGAAATCCCCGCGTCGATTGTTATGGCGGTTATTGGCGGCCCCTTCTTTATTTTCCTGCTGAGGAGGAGTGATAAAACCTATGGAAATTAAGGATTTATCCTTTCAATATGGCAAACAGACGGTTTTGCAGTCCATATCCGCCCGGATCAGAAAAGGCAGAATTACCACAATTATGGGTTCAAACGGCTGCGGTAAATCCACTCTGTTTTATCTGATGACGAAAAACCTCAAGCCTGTAAGCGGGGGGGTCTATCTAAACGGGAAAAATATTCAGGAGATCTGCTTAAAGGAGTTTGCCAAAAAAGTGGCCATTGTCCATCAATATAATTCCGCCCCCAATGATACCACGGTCAGAACCTTGGTTGCCTACGGGCGCACACCCTACTCCTCCTTTTACCGGCGCAGCGGCAGCGAGGATGAAGAGGCCATTGACTGGGCCATGCGTGTCACCAACATTTATGAATACAAAGACAAGCCGCTCTGCACCCTTTCCGGCGGCCAGCGGCAGCGGGTGTGGATTGCCATGGCGCTGGCCCAAAAGACGGAGATCCTGCTTTTGGATGAACCCACGACCTATTTGGATATCCGTTATCAGATTCAGATCCTGAGTTTAATCAAATCACTGAACAAGGATTTGGGTATGACCATTGTCATGGTGCTCCATGACATTAATCAAGCCATCTATTACAGCGATGAGGTGATTGGCTTGAAAGAAGGAAGGGTGATCGTCCAGGGGGAATTGAATGAGGCCATCAACAGCGCCACCTTGCAAGAAATTTTCGGCGTTAATTTAAAAGTGGTGGAAACGAAAGATTGCAAATACGTTTTAGCGGTTTAACAAGTGCGGGAATTTTTAATTGCAGCCATACAAAAAATCAGGCGGCGTTCAGCGCCGCTGAGGAGGTATATGATGAAAGTATTATTGACTTACAGCAGCAGGACGGGAAACACGGAAAAAGTGGCAAAGGCCATTCAAGAAGTGGTTCCGGCGGATACGGCTTTTAGTCAAATTAGCGGCGCGCCCCCACCCGAAGAATTTGATATGGTGGTGGTAGGGTTTTGGATTGATAAAGGGAAGCCCAACCAAGAAGCCCTGGACTACCTCTCTACGCTCAAAAATAAAAAAACAGCCTTTTTCTGCACGATGGGCGCGCATCCGGATTCCCCGCACGGGCAGAAATACATCAAGGAGGCGCGGACCCTCTTTCAGGAAAACCAGTTGGTCGGAGAGTTCGCCTGCCAGGGAAAAATTGATGAAAAATTAATAGAAACATTTAAAGCTTTTCCCCCGGGGCACCCCCATGCCCTTACGGAGGAAAGCATGAAACGCTTTGAAATCGCCAGCAATCATCCGGACGAGGCGGATTTGGACAGGGCCAGAGAAACCTTCCGGGAAATATTTCAATGATTTAGGATAGGAGAAATAAATGTTTGCACAAAGATTGAAGAGCCATCACGAGCTGTATGATGTTATGAAAAACCTGGCAATAGGCAGGATGGATGTAAACGAATATCTCAAAAGCCTTCCCGGAGTTCCCCGGGAAGGCGTAATCTACATCCATATTCCTTTCTGCCGGAAAATTTGTTCCTTTTGCAATATGATCAGAGTCAATGGCGCGCCTGATGACAATTATGCCAGGCTGCTTATCAAAGAAAGCGAGCGATATCAAGATCTGGATTATATCCGGCGCTTGACTTTTCAAGCGGTGTATTTTGGCGGCGGCACCCCTACCACCTTGAGCAGCCGGTCCATTAAAGAGATCGTAAGCGTCTTGAAAAAGAATTTCTGTTTGGCGGATGACGCGGAAATCACCTTTGAGTCCACTGTTACCGAGTTGACTGAGGATAAAATCAGCAGCATGCAGGAATGCGGCGTAAACAGGATCAGTGTAGGCATCCAGACCTTCAACGACCGGGGCAGGCAGCTGCTGGGGCGTTTGGGCAGCGGCCGGGAAGCCTATCAGAAGCTTTCGCAAATAAAAGCCCGGGGATTTGAGAATGTGAATATCGACATCATTTATCACTATCCCCGGCAGACCGGGGAAGAATTAGACCAAGATTTAAACAACGTTTTTTCCCTGGAACTGGCCGGTTTCTCTTTTTACTCACTGATTACACAGCCGGGCGCCCAACTGAAAAGCTGTACGGATGATACGGACATGGCCTTGTTCGAGCGTATTTATACCAGAGCTATCGACCGGGGATTTTCCATGTTGGAACTAACCAAGCTGATCCGGCATGACCGCTACCGCTATATAACGGCAAGGTATCAAGCGGCGGATACCCTGGCGCTGGGTGCGGGAGCGGGGGGTAATCTTGCCGACATAACCTATATGAACCCAATAAGCCTCGGTAACTATCGGAATTATGTGGAAAACCAGCCCGACACAAAGCTGGTGGGCGTCGTCACAAAGCGCCAATACCAGACCGTTTCCAGGCTGACCGGCGCCATCCAGCAATGCAAAATTCCCCGTCATGAATATAAAGAAATGTTCGGCGCAGAGATCAGAAAGCTTGTGGAACAACTTTTGGCGGAAGGCTACGCGACAGAAAAAGATGATGCTTTCCATCTAACGAGAAAAGGTATTTATTGGGGCAACAATATTTGTGACGCCTTTTTGAGAAATTTGAAAATCTAATCTTTTGCCGGGGGTGTGGCATATGCACCCCCCCTCATTTTTCCATCACTGTATCTATTTTAAAAACTAGTCTGAATCTTGGATGGATAGGACCCATTTTGCCGGGGACGTAAACCTTCATATAAATGGGGCTGTTCAAATCCACAACAGGCAGGGTCATGGTCAAAGTATCATTATTTTGATTAAATATTAGATCGACATCCATAAAATCAATGTTATTATAGCTATATTGAAGAGACTCGATGGACGATATAGGCATATGCTTTGTGCCGTGCATCATGATAGTGGCGTAAAAGCCGCCATTTGATACTGCAATGGAGGCCGGCCCGGTAAAAAATTGATTTGCCATCGAATAATTGGAGTCCGATTCTCGCAGTGCCGCAACGCGTTTTGTGAATTCCCGGATCTTGGCAAAGCTCTTTTGGCTAAGGATATGCTCAATGCGACAAGCGTCTTTGCTGGCTGTGGCTTCATCAATGTCTAGTGTCATCATCAGGTATTTCGTGATCAACTGATGGCGTTCATAGATCTCATTCGCCCTTTTGTTTCCTTCTTTAGTAAATGAAATTTTTCCATCCTGTTCCGTGAGGATGTAGCCTGCTTTTTTTAGGATGCTCATGGCACGGCTTACGCTAGGTTTTGAATAGTTCAATTCATTGGCTATATCAATTGAGCGGACATAACCGTTTCTGTTTTGCAAAACAAGAATGGTTTCTAAATAATTCTCACCCGATTCCTGAAGCTTCATAGGGCTACCCCCCCCAAATCATCTGAAAAACCATGCTGTATTTACCAATATATATGCTATTTTAGCATATTTTTTTGTTTTAACTCAACTATCGCAGATGGAAAGTTGTAATCGATCTCTGCTCTAAGGAGATTACTGCAACCATACCTAGAGGGTATATAGATGTCTGCCGCCCCATGATGAGGAATAATAAAGTGGTACATTCCAAAGCCGTGAGATTGAAAGGAATACATTTACTTGCTATGCTCCTGCATTTTCATTTATAGCCAGCAAGAGGAGCTGCTTTTGATCTTTCGTGCCTGTTTTGGTCAAAAAGAGTTGCAACGGCAAAATCTTTCGAAATCGGCCTATAAAAATGGACGTGCGCTAAAAGCGGCATAAAAAACACCGGCGGAAAAGATGCCTGCCTGCTCCGGTATAAGTGGCAGCGCCAGCCATTGTCCAATGTCAAGGGCTGACCCTGCTACCCTCTTTATCATTACTGCTTATTAAATAACAGAGCGTACGTGGCGCAAGCCCTTGGTTGTGAAGTCAATTGGATGAGGCTTACCCATGGAATACACAAAAAGTCTGCTGCAGGATGTTATGTCCGGCAACAGATTTCTTTAGACAGAAAAACCGCTTTAGAAGGCAGGAATCACGCTGCCTTTGTAATTATCCTCAGAAATTTCTTAACTTCAGGTGACTGCAAAGCCTGACCAAGCTTTTTGATGTCTTCTTTGTCTCTGTCCTCGGGCCTAACTGCCAAAACATTGGCGAAAGGCGAGTCTTTTGCTTCCATCTAAAGCTATCATCTAAGTTCTAAATACCAGCCAGGCTTTCAACAGCATGTCGCGCCCATTTTGAGTCTTTAAGAACTGCTCTGCCTACGCCGACGAGGTCAGCTTTCCCTTCAGCCAGCAGCTTCTCAGCAGCCAGTGCGTCTGTAATTCCACCGGTGAGGAGCACTGGTATGGACACCACATGTTTTATAGCCTTAGCGAGCGGCGCGAAATAACCTTGCCCGTTAAGCCCCGGTACACTAAACCCCGAAAAACCTCCGGATATATCAAGAATGTCTACGCCGGCTTTTTCAAATTCCTTTGCTGCTGTCTGGCTGTCCTCAACAGTCGTTCCACCCGGGGTAAAATCTGAAACTCCCAATCTAATAAGGATGGGAAAGTCTTTACCTGCGGCAGCGCGTATTGCTTCTATAACTTCAAGGTGAATGCGGATGCGATTGTTCACCTCGCCGCCATATTCATCACTTCGCTTGTTGGTCAGGGGAGAGAAAAATTGGTTAAGAAGATAACCGTGCGCCGCATGGATTTCTACTCCATCAAATCCTGATCTTTTGACGCGACGGGCGGCATCTGCAAAAGATTTAACAATGTCGGCAATCTCCTGTCGCCTAAGCGCGCGAGGAATCCCACCTTTGCGAGGGTTACTTACTGCTGAAGGTCCGACCGTTTCTGTGCCAATAATTTCTTCAGCAGCGGCACTTCCGGCATGATTAATTTGCATGACGCCTTTGGAGCCGTTTCTGTGGATGACTTCCGCCAACTTCCTCAAACCTTCTATTGTACTGTCGTCCGCGACTGAAAGCTGATTTTCGCCGGCCTTGCCTTCAGATTTAATAAAACTGTGTTCAACAATTATTAGCGATATGTATCCACCCTGAGATTTTTCCGCATAGTGATCGAGTATTGCCTGGCTCACTTTTCCACCCGGTCCGGCTTTCGAGGTAGCCATGGGCGGCATGACCAAGCGGTTGGCCAATGTCAAAGGACCTGCCTGTAGTGGTTTAAGCAAAAGAACCAATAAAAACACCCTCTTTCTGCGGCATTGGGTTAATTAATACTCCCTGCATAATTGTATATCTTCCCTGAAGATGAAGTCTACCACAGACAATACTTTGGGGATATGCTTTTTGCTTTTGGCAGTAGAATCCAGTATGGTTTCAAAAGCTTTTTTCTCCATTTGACATTCTGTATAAAAAGGGTTGACTTATAATATAGGGGGGTATAGTATAATATTATATTAAAGGTGGTGCTTTAAAGTGAACGACGATATTGAGCAAAGACCGGGCTCCTGTTGCCAAAACACAGGAGAAAGTATGGAAGAAGGAAGACTCAGAAGCTGGCGCGATGAAAAAACCGTGCAGGAACTTGCCAACCGCCTCAATCGTATTGAAGGTCAAGTGCGGG
>JGI12104J13512_1000935_pt1 | contig 23467 bp, 21 predicted proteins | sample TerdegcTABiofilm_FD_13512 | JGI IMG/M metagenome (IMG submission 13512)
ATTCATGAATTGCCCCTACCTTGCATTGAGTCGCTATTTGATCATTCGGCGGGGAGCTGAAGCTCCCGCGCCAAAGCGGGGCTAAAGCCCCGCACTCCAAAAGGCCTTCCTCCTCACCCAATCTTTTCGTTGCCTCATCGAAAACCGTCTGTTGTTATGGCACAATAGAGGCATCATGGCGTCCCTCGCTCGACAGCGGGTCCGTGGCAGGACGACCCCGGGCGGTGCGGTGATGGCAGCAAGCGACAGACTACAATCCGTTCCTTTCGGAAACTATTTCGGCATTCGGCGATCATGACCCAGGTTCCGGACTTTCTCAAACAGCGGCAGGCAGATTGGGAGGAGCTGGAGCACATCTGCCGAATGGTCAATTTGTTGAATAACCGACCCACTGCAGAAACCGTATGCCGCCTCTCGGAGCTTTATCGCGCGGCGTGTGCTGATTTGGCCCTGGCCGAGGCCCAGCAGTTGTCGCCAGAAGTGCTGGATTATCTCCATCGCCTTGTAGGCCAGGCGCACAACGTGCTTTATCGCCATCCGCAAAGCCTGCCGCGGCAGTGGCTGCGGACGATCTTCGTCGATGTCCCCGCGTATGCCGTTCGCGATAAGATGATCTGGCTCGCCTTCGGCGTATTCTGGGGTTTGTTCTTGCTGACCGGCTTTTTGGCCCGACAGAGCGAAACCTTTGCTGAAGCAGTCGTAGGACGGGAGACCCTCGACGCCATCGAAGAGATGTATTCCCGTGCCTTCAGTGACGAATTCCCCACCATTGTGGCTGTCGGCTTCTATATTTTGAACAACGTTGGCATTGCCCTTCAGTGCTTTGCCTCAGGGGCGCTGTTTATCCTTCCTGGTTTATTCATTCTCGTATTCAATGCCATTTTCTTGGGGACGATCTTTGGGCACATGAGTCAGGCGGCCCAGGCCGACACGTTCTTTGAATTCGTGACGGGTCATGGTCCCTTTGAACTGACGGGGATTTGTCTGGCGGCGGGATGCGGGATGCGGCTTGGGTTCTCCCTTTTGGAGACGGGCGACCTAACCCGGCTTGCTTCTTTACGGAAGGCGTCGCGGCAGGTGGCCCCGGTGTTACTGGTGGCGTGTCTGTTCTTCGTCCTTGCGGCTGTGATCGAAGGGCTGATTTCACCGTCCGGCACACCGCTGGAAGTCAAACAGGGGATCGCTCTGGTCTCTGCTGCAACGCTTTTGGTGTATTTCTCGACAGGGTTTTTGGCAAAGCCAGGCCATGGTTGACCTTTCACGCACACGGGTGGTCATTCGCGCGCGGGAGACGGGCGAGCTGTATGATCTCGCCCTGGCGGTGATCCGGCGCGACGGCTGGTCGTTGCTGCGCTGGTGGTTGCTGACGGCCATTCCCTATCTCGCGCTGGTCCAGTCAGTCATTTTTCTTTTCTTCCGTTCTGTTTGGCAGGAAGAACCGGATGCCTCCGTAGTCCTGTACGCCTTTTTGGCGAGCGTCCTGGCCCTGCCGCCGTTTTCTCTTTTCACGGGTTTGATCACGACTCATTTGGGCATGAGTGTCTTTGTCAAAAAGCCGACCTTTCGCGAGGTCTGGCAGGCGTGGGCGTCCCGCCTTGGCCCTCTGCTCCTCAGTCAGGTCTTCCCCCTGGCTGGCGCCAATCTCGCGCTCCCGGAGGTCATCCTCCTCGAGCGGCTTTCGCCGACGACGCGGGAAGGCCGGGCAGCCATTCGCCGGAGACTCAAGGCCCTGGCCAGTTACGGCCTGTCCGTCAATCAAATGGGCGGGATCTTCGCCTTTCTGACTTTTCTGGTGACCGGACTTGTGATGGGTGGGATCCTTTTTTCCCTGAGTGCCTTCGAAGTCCCCTGGAGGTGGGGTTGGACCCTCCTGGCGTTTCAGTTTGGCCTTTGTCTGGCTGGCGGATTCAACAAGGTCGTGCGATTTTTCATGTATCTCAACAGCCGGATCAAATACGAGGGCTGGGATGTGGAACTCGCCACGCGGGCAGCCGCCCTGCGACTTTCCCACACAATTGGCGAGGATGTCTCCCGCAAAACACCGCGACCAGCGCCCTCCAAACCTCGTTAGAGACCTTCGCACAGGTCGTGGAGTCCCACACATTGAAACGCCCTTGGGGCGACCTATGAATGGCGTTCATTCGCTCATGCGCCGTCGGCCGTGCGAAAATTGCCAACGGTCGGGGCCATTCATGAATTGCCCCTACCCGTACGCGGGTTATTGGTCTTGGCGACCGGAGTCGGGCGAGATCGTGATTTCATCACGACGCGGTCATTTGTACTTCAGAGAAGTCGTCTCGCCTTAATTTCGAGATATTGATTGACCAGAGGCGCCGTCATTTCCTCTGGGAAGACATCCAGCACCAGTGCCCCCTTGCTCCGAATGGAGGTGATGACCTGATGACGCCAGGTGACGATGCGGGCAGCCGCCGCGGCCTTCCAAAGCCGTTCACCGTCCCCCGGGGCATCACCCAGCGGTGCAAACATCGCATGATCCCGAAGAAAAACCCCCAGTGGAAGATGGCGTCCTGCCAGATTGGTGAGATAGCGCTCGACCTGTCGGCCGTTCACGTCGTCGATCAAATGGGTGACCAAGATCACAAGTGTACGTTTGCGCACGTGGGCCGACAAATAGCGAAACGCCAGATCATAGCGAGATTCGACCATCCTGGGAAACCGATCAAACGCCGTATTGATCAGGCGGGTGACCTGGCTCTTGCCGCCGCGTGGGTTCAAGAATGCATGGATTTCATCCGAGAAGGCCAATAGCCCCACCGAGTCGCCGTGCGTCAGTGCCACATAGGCCAGGAGGAGGACCGCGTTCCAGGTGTGGTCAAGCATGCTCAAACCGGCCCACTCGTTGGTCATCATTCGGCCGCAATCCACCATAAAGACGACCCGCTGGCTTTGACTGTGCTGGAAGTCTTTGACGGTAAGTTTCCTTCGCCGTGCCGTGGCCCGCCAATCGATCCACCGATACTCATCATCAATGGTGTAATCGCGGAGGCGCTCGAATTCGTCCTCATGACCCGCACGACGCACGCGACGGACGCCGATCAGGCTGAGGCGATTCAGCCGTGCCAGCATGGCATATTCGGAAATCTGTTTGATGTCCGGATAAACATGGAGGACCGTCTCGCAGGGGTAGCTCATCTGGCGGAACCACAGCCCGTAACGGGTCCATACCCGCAGATGGATGGCGGTCAACTGAAAAGCTCCCCGTCGCTGCGGACGAAGTTCGTATTCGACAACCGTGCGGACCCCCGGATTCAGCGACGCCGGAACAAGGGCTGGTGTCGGTTGCAGGATGCGGTCGGCATCGTCGCGAACAAGAACTTTTACAGGCCAGGGAGCCAATGACGTGATGGTCAGAGAAACGGGATGCCGCTTTTTCAGCGAGGCCACCTTGGCGTGGTTCCGTTCACACTGGAACCATTTCTGCTTGGGGATTGTCAACAAATCCCTGCCCAGGATCACGACATAGGCAACGTCCGCCACAAGCACGGCGACCCAGGCGGTCTCGCTCACAGCAAGGGCCAGTGTCGCGGCCACAGGGAACATACCCAAGAGGACGGCCCGCGCCGAGGGATAAATCCTCCAGGCTGTCAGGATGACCAGCAGCACCAGGAGCGGCAAGGCAGTCCCGAGAAAAACGACCAGCGGCGTCACAGGCGCGGAACCTCCACCGAGCGGATGACTTCCCGCAGCACATCATCGACCCGATAACCTTCCACTTCGGCCTCCGGCGCCAGGATGACCCGGTGGCGAAGGGCGGGAAGTGCGAGATCGACGACATCATCGGGGACCGCGAAGTCCCGACCCCGGAAGGCAGCCAGGGTTCTTGCCCCCTGCATGAGGGCCAATCCTGCCCGCGGCGACGCCCCGATCAGGATTTGCGGCCAGTTTCGCGTCTTTCGCACCAATGAGTTGATGTAGTTGACCAGCTTCGGGTCAACCCGCACTTCCCCCGCCAGCCGGGTGACTTCTACGATTTCTTCCGGGTTCGTCACCACCTCCAATTCCTCTAGCCGCCTGTCGATATCCTCCCGCACACTGTGCATGATGAGAATCTGTGCTTCTTCGTCCTCAAGCGGGTAATCCATGATCAGCTTGAACATGAAGCGGTCCATCTGGGCCTCGGGAAGATTGTAGGTGCCTTCGGACTCGATGGGGTTCTGGGTGGCCAGTACCATGAATGGCCGATCCAGTTTGTGACGCACCCGTTCGATGGTAACACTCAATTCCTGCATCACCTCGAGCAAAGCGGCATGCGTCTTGGCAGGGGAACGGTTAATCTCATCGGCCAGAAGGATGTTCGTAAACACAGGTCCCGGTCGAAAGATGAACTCCTGCTTCTTCATGTCGAAGATCGGCGAACCCGTGATATCCGATGGCATAAGGTCGGCGGTGAACTGAATGCGATTGAACTTGCAGCCCAGCACCCGCCCCAGCGTCCGCACAAACAGGGTCTTCCCCAGCCCGGGAACACTCTCAATCAGCACATGTCCTCCGGAAAAAAGTGCCGTCAACGTCCCCAGGACAAGCTCGTCCTGACCGACGAATATCTTTCGCAACTCCCGATTGATGCGGCCGTAAAGCTCGCGAACTCGGGCCATCCTTTCTGAGACTGTGCCAGACCGTGCAAGATCGTCCGCCCCCACAACGTGCGCTGCCTGGCCAGGACCACCAGGCGAGGTGACAGTGGTTGCCTCGACCACAACCACGTCATCACGGCTCGCGGCCGGGCTTTGCCCCCCAACACCCCGCAACCAATCTGCCGCCCTGACCCACTCGCCCAGCCCCTCGCTCCACAGCCAATCCTCTGGTCCGATCTCGCCGCCCTGCAGCCGCTTTCGCAATTCAGCCTCTTCAATCGGACCAAAACGATTCGACCCCTTCGTGTAATACCAAAGCGCCATCGGGGAGACTCCTCCTCATGAATTTACCTCGCAGACAGCCTTCGCCTATTTTCCCTACAATAGAAGTGATTGTCACGCAGGCACTGGCGAATGTCCCTTGGTTGTGGACGGGAACCTGAAAGGGGACAGCCTGCCGGATGAGCAAAAAACCCTGCAAGGAGATGCGAGCACCTGTTGCCGGAAAATGGTAGGGACAATTCACGAATTGCCCCCTACCATTAGGTAAACTCCCGGAATCGCCTGTGGCACTCGCATTGCCACATCGACCTACTGGAGCCAATGTTGTCATCGACGTATGTGACTGGAGCAGTATTTTACTCATGTGGCGAACCATCTTTCGACAATGGGCACAGCAGACCGCGGCTGAGACGTTCCAAAGCCGCGTCCAGGAGTTGGCCGAGCAAGCCCAGCAACAGGAGTCGGCTCCACCCCGCTCCGTCGATGTCGGGATTGTCTTCGCCCTAGCCTCCGAGAGCGGAGGTCTGGAGGACCGCCTGGAAGACAAAGTCTGGATCCGCGGTGAAGCCGGTCAGGTCGTGATCGGGAGTACCGGCGGCAAAACGGTGGCTCTGATCACCACAGGGCCTGGGGCGAAGTCGGCTTACGTCGGTACGGAGGCCCTGATCCTCGGCCATCGCCCCCGCTGGATTGTCGCCGCCGGCTTTGCGGGCGCCCTCGTTGAGACCATCCAACGGCTCGATTTCATCCTCCCGGATCGCATCCTCGACACAACAGGTCGGTCACTCCAGGTCGGCTTGAAGTTGGAACCAGGAACCGCCGAGACAAACAGGTTGCACGTCGGGCCGCTGCTTTCTCTCCCCGAGCTTGTCCGCAACTCGCAAAAGCGCCGCGAACTGGCCAGTCAACACGGGGCTTTGGCCGCCGACCTCGAGAGCTTTTCCGTGGCTGAGGTGTGCCGCCAACACCAGGTCCCAATGTGGGTTGTCAAAATCGTCACCGACGGAGTCGATGATCAGCTTCCGCCCGAGGTGGCCTACCTCATGAAACCCCGCAAATGGACAGAAAAACTCGGGGCCGTCGCCGGTGCCATTTGGAATCGACCCAGCAGCGTCAAAGACATGTGGCGTCTGAACGAGCTTTCTCTCCGCGCAAGCGACCGCCTGGCCGTGTTCCTCATTTCGATGATCCGCTCATTACCGTAAGCGTAAGTTGCCAAAACCCTGCAGGTACCAGTTTTTCATCCCGTTAGAAATAGAAGATCGCGATGTTTCGGAGCACTGGACCCGACTCGTGCTTCCGCTCAGAAACCTGATCTCGGCCAAAGAACCGGGTACACCAGTAATGCAGGCCAGGATGCACGAATCCAGAAAACGGTGGGGGCAATTCATGAATTGCCCCTACCAGCTAAGGTCAAAGGCTTCGCATGCTATCGTGTTGCACACGCTCAGCAACGGATGTTCCCTAAGCTTTTACTCAATGACCCAGCCAGATGCCACAACTAAAACAATGTGGTTTCACTAAGTTATCAAAATCCCCTAAAACACCTACTCCATTGAGCCGATAACTCTTAAAGGTTCGGTTTGAGGTAGCACCCCACACACAGGGTGGGGTATATCTGCAATACGTAAAAGAATTCAATACTACGTGCTTATTACAATTCCAAGCCAGGAGTTGTTAATTTTGCGAGTCACTCGTCCGTAAGGCTCTTTCTGGCGATCATTTGCGCCTGTGTTACAGTTGGGGAAAAGGTGTCGCTGAGTTGTTGGCACTCTGTGTGTGGCGTGTTCGCAATGTTGGTGGTCTGTTATGGCTCTTTCGCCGAATGTTAGCCGTGTCAACAGGTCCGCACGTTGTTGACATCGCCGCCGACATCGGGATCCCGGCGATAATCACGGACTGGACATCCGGGCCTCGGCTGGGTCTGAGAACGTCGTGGTTTCGCCCGGGACGACCTGTTGTTCAATCATCATGATCGCTTTTCGGATGGCCGGATCAGACTGCGCCAGCGTCTCCATCTTGCGACAGCCGTAGCCGACGGTGGTGTGGTCTCGTCCCCCAAAGTATTGTCCGATCTGCTGGAGGCTCGCCCCCGTCAGTTGCTGGGCGAGGTACATGGCCACATTGCGGGCGAAGACTTCCGACCGACTTCGTCCCGGTCCGCGGAGGTCTTTGAGACGGATGCCGAAATAGCGCGCCGTCGCTTTTGCGACACGGTCGATCGTCGTTGTCGGACGGGGGCCATGTTCCCGAAGAAATGCCCGGGCGGCCGGATAATCCACCACGCCGCGCCCGATGGCTTGCCGAAGCTTCATCGCGAAGCCGAGGATTTGTCGGGGTGAACCGGTGATTTCCTCCACGAAGACCTGCAACGCTGCTTCGGTAACCGCAAGGGCTTTTTCCCGAAAGGCCATTCGGAGAAGGGCACGCCGGGCCTCTTCCCCAGGATAATGAAGCGGTGCGCTCAAACCACCTTGGAGGATGGCTCCGATTCTCGGATCAAGTCCGTCCACGTACGACGGGGGGAGGCGAGAGCCGACTGCCACGCACAGTTTTCCCCGTTCGGCGGCCCGCAGCACGGCCACGAACTCCTCCTGCCCCGCCGGATACTCTGCGAGGAACTGGAGGTCGTCGAGGATAAGGAACTGAGCGGTTTCCCACTGCCGACGAAACTGGCGTGGCTTTCGGGAAGCCATGGCCTCGGCGAACGCCTGACCGAATTCTGCCGCCGTCCAGAACACGACCGTGGAACCCGGCCAAATCTCCTTCCACAGTCGGCAGAGCAGCTCCAAGAGGTATGTCTTTCCGGTTCCGGTCGGACCAAACAGCGTGAAACAATGGGGTGGGTCGGCTTCGATCATCCGTTGGACGGCAGCCAGGGCAACCCAATTTTCCTCACCCGCGATGAAAGAACCCGGCTCGATACGGTCATCCGGCCGGTCGAAGGCATCTTGGCCGGGCAAAAAGATGACCCCAGGCAGGAAAATGCGGGCGGCTATTGCATCCACGGCGCGACAGCCCTTTTGGGTGAGGTCAGTTCCACCTTTCCCCTGATAGTGTTCAATTCATCATACCTTTTTCCTTTTAATTTGACGAGCGAAGATAGGCAGGATCTCCTGAAAACTTTCCCCTTGCCGATGTTTCCGTACAGCGTTAATTTGGAAAGAGGAATATGGCCCGGTACCGGACGAGAGTTGTTCAATCGCTCACTAACGGGATCGCCGGTCCCGCCGTCCCGAAAACACAGCGGCTGGTCTTTAACGACATCCAAGAACACCGTAGTTGGAATGACCTTGGCGGGCCGCTTTGGTATGCCGTACAAGGGGCTTTACAATGCGAGTCGAAATGAAATGTGGGAGACAGCACTAGGCCCATGAAAAGAAACGGCACACCCTCACCAGTCGTTAAGCGAACCAAAAAGCGGATATTAGCGTTTGGTTGGTATGGTGGAAAGTATTCCCACCTTGATTGGCTTTTGCCATTGCTACCGATGTGCCACCATTACTGTGAGCCATTCGGGGGTTCGGCCGCTGTTTTATTGAATCGGGAACCCTCACCTGTAGAGACATACAATGATGTTGACGGTGAAGTGGCCAACTTCTTCCGAATCCTAAGAGACGAGCCAGAACGTTTGATAAGGGCAATTGGCCTGACGCCTTTTTCACGCGAAGAGTTTGCAATAGCTTGCGAGATCGACCCGTCATTAGACCCTTTTGAACGTGCAAGGCGGTTTTATGTACGCGCTCGTCAAGTCCGAACAGGCCTAGCTCAGTCGGCATCGTTAGGACGATGGGCCAATTGCAAAAGTACAAGCCGAGCTGGCATGGCAGGTGTTGTATCACGTTGGCTCGGCGCAGTTGAGGATCTACCAGATATTGCGCTACGTTTGTTGCGTGTTCAAATCGAAAACCGGCCTGCTATTGAAGTGATACATTTGTATGATTCGCCGAGTACGCTTTTTTACTGCGACCCTCCCTATGTTCATGACACACGTGGTGATAGCAACGCTTATGCTTACGAAATGAGTGATGAAGAACATCGCGAGCTAGCATCAGTATTGAATTCGGTTCAAGGTCTTGTGGCCATTTCAGGTTATGATTGTGAGTTAATGAACGAGTTATATCCTTCTCCAAAGTGGTACAAGAATATCGCTCCATCTAAAACGATACACTCAACCAAAGACGAGCGAACTGAGATTCTGTGGACAAATTACGACCCGAAAGCAATTAACTATAAAACGCTATTTTAGGATGGGGCAATGAGTACACCAGATGAGATCCTTTCCGTGATCCTGAAGCGTGCTTCGGCAGATATCACGAGGTCAGTTATTTCAGATCAGGGTGTTCGCTCACGCGTCGAGGATGTATGCCGGGAGATGAGCAATCGGGCATGTACAAGGCTTCTTATGGCTTGTCTGCTAGCAAAAATAGATCGGCCAAATGTAGATCCGCGGAAGCCATATACGGAGATCGGTGATCACGATGCGTTTTCCGGTCGCTTGTATGACGAAAAGTACATTACTCATTTCGTTTACGAAAATCGCTTGCCGTTAAACCAAACAACGGCTTTTCTGACTCCTGCGTTTCGCAGTTTAGACAGGCCTCTTACGATAGATTTGAATTTGGTAGGGAGACCTCGACAAGTGTATAAGGAGACCCTACAGTTACTTGATGATGTTTATCGAGAAAAGGTAACGGCAGCTGATTTGTTGACAGAAATAGTGCGGCTTTTACTAGTTATGAGAGAAGAGAATCAGGCGAGAATAAATATGTTGCTCGCCGGGCTTTCGTCTCAAAATACGTTGCCCCTGTCATCTGAGGAGATCGTGAATCTGATTGAGCAACACCTAAAGTGCAGAAATTCTAGCAGGTTGCCTGTTTTGATTGTCGCTGCGGCTTACAATTCCGTGGGAGAAAAGCTTGGGGAGCGCATATTGCCTTTACGGAGTCATAACGCCGCTGATGAACAAACGGGTTCCTCGGGAGACCTGGAAGTATGTCTTCAGAATGATGACCACGTGGTAACGGTGTACGAGATGAAGATGAAACGAGTGACGGTTAATGACATTGACCGTGCACTCGAGAAGATAGCTTCGGTGCCCAACAGGATACACAACTACATCTTTATCACCACCGACATCATTGACGAGGAGGTTAGGTCTTATGCAGCAGAGTGTTATGAAAGAACTGGTGGGACTGAGATTGCGGTACTTGATTGCGTAGGGTTTCTACGTCACTTTCTGCATTTTTTGCATAGGTCACGAGCGAAGTATTTAGACTCTTACCAAAGCCTTGTGCTAAGTGAACCAGACAGTGCAGTGAGTCAGCCCCTCAAAGAAGTCTTTCTGGCGTTGAGGCAAGCGGCAGAAGCTGATAGAGACAGACAGTAGCGGCTGGACTTAGGGTATATTCTAATTCTGATGCGGATTGCCACAAGGATTGCTCCATTGTGTCATTGATGTTAGCTGTCGACAGTTTGTGATGGATTTGGGAAACTGTTACTAGTTTGCTAAAGGACGAACGTTACTGTTTTGGAAGCCCGTTCCTGGTGTTGAAACGGCAGGAATCAAACAAGCAAGGGAAGTTTTAAGTTCTGAACAAACGAACCCGGTGCGCCGGTAGCTCAAGGGATAGAGCAGCGGATTTCTAAAGCCATTAGTGTTTTCACGCCACCCCCGAAAAATGGCCTTTTCTCCGGGTTTTTGATCGTTTGGCCGGGTGCTAAAAAGGTCGTAAAATACCCCGAGAGTGACCGTTTCGGGTGTCACTGACAGCCGGGCATGATTCATCTTGTGAAAGAAAGTGTGTGTACAGGGGGGCGGGTTCCGGGCGGGGGAGAAGTTTTTTGGGCTGGGAAGGACCCGTAGCACAGTACGGAAATCAATTCACCCTTGGAAGTTGGGGTCAGAAAGCCCATTTGAAGCCTCTTCGGCGGGTGGGTGTCTGTCTCACAGGTCCGGTGTTATCCGTGGATGGGGCTTAGGACCGCCTGCCGATCGCCTAAGAGTGCTCGCGCCCCCCGTGAAATCGCACCACTTTAAGGATCATCCCTGCGCGTACAGGGACAACGCTTGTATCGATTCGCGACTTCCCACATGTCACGGATCATCCCTGCGCGTACAGGGACAACCCTTTCAAGATGCCGCCGGGCGGACCTGGACGCGGATCATCCCTGCGCGTACAGGGACAACGCGTCCGAAATGCTGTCCGCAACAAGCGTATGCGGATCATCCCTGCGCGTGCAGGGACAACATGGGAATTTTTGTTTCGACGTAAATACTAATAGGATCATCCCTGCGCGTGCAGGGACAACGTAGCCCGACAGACTCCGATGACCTCCAGCGCCGGATCATCCCTGCGCGTGCAGGGACAACTGGCGTCCGGATCTGCTCCAGTAGCTCGTCCACGGATCATCCCTGCGCGTGCAGGGACAACAGATTACGACGCTTGAGGAAAATCGCTTCCACCGGATCATCCCTGCGCGTGCAGGGACAACGTTTTGAAATCTCCCAAGCCATGTCAATCCTCCGGATCATCCCTGCGCGTGCAGGGACAACAGCTGATTTCCGACATTCCGCCGCTGCCAAAAAGGATCATCCCTGCGCGTGCAGGGACAACTGGGGCAAGCCGGGCCCATGGTCCCAGTATCCGGATCATCCCTGCGCGTGCAGGGACAACCGAATAAGGATGAAGCAATGCCGAACCGTGTCAGGATCATCCCTGCGCGTGCAGGGACAACCGACCCTTCGCCATTAAGTCGAGCTCTGGGCGCGGATCATCCCTGCGCGTGCAGGGACAACCGCTTCGCCCCCTGAGAAAGCCACCGCTCGAACGGATCATCCCTGCGCGTGCAGGGACAACATAATGTCACAGCACCGTTCCTGGGAGAAAAACGGATCATCCCTGCGCGTGCAGGGACAACTTGGTCAACAACATTTATCCATGGGGCCGCGTCGGATCATCCCTGCGCGTGCAGGGACAACGCGATGAGTCGCCGCTAGGCGACGTTGCTTGCGGGATCATCCCTGCGCGTGCAGGGACAACTTCTGGAGCATCTTCATCAACCTGGTCAATTCCGGATCATCCCTGCGCGTGCAGGGACAACAGTCTCCGCAGCTCCCGAGACTCAATCTCTGACGGATCATCCCTGCGCGTGCAGGGACAACGAGTTCGAGTTTCGCTAATTCAGCCTCGACGCCGGATCATCCCTGCGCGTGCAGGGACAACGCCTTCAGCGTCCAGAACGCTCACGCCGAAGACGGATCATCCCTGCGCGTGCAGGGACAACGTTGCGAGGGGGAGCAACGCCGCCGATCAACGCGGATCATCCCTGCGCGTGCAGGGACAACGCCTAGTCACGCCTGCCACGTTTGTTTGTTCACGGATCATCCCTGCGCGTGCAGGGACAACCGCAGCCCGGCCTCGTGCCGGGTTTTTCTTTTCGGATCATCCCTGCGCGTGCAGGGACAACATTTCAATGATCGAGCGAATCTCGCCCGCCTGCGGATCATCCCTGCGCGTGCAGGGACAACTCTCTCTCCGGTGCATCCGTCGGCCTCGAAACCGGATCATCCCTGCGCGTGCAGGGACAACCGATTACCACAGGGGTTATTTCGAGGCATTGACGGATCATCCCTGCGCGTGCAGGGACAACGTAGACGAGATTGAGGAGGTCTTTCAGCGCTACGGATCATCCCTGCGCGTGCAGGGACAACTGGGCCTATCGCCCTGGACATCGCCCTACGAGCGGATCATCCCTGCGCGTGCAGGGACAACCGTTCACCATGGCTGACGCGCGACGCGCCGGCCGGATCATCCCTGCGCGTGCAGGGACAACTGCCTACCAGGAAGACGCCAGCTATTTGTGGCTTGGATCATCCCTGCGCGTGCAGGGACAACCATAACTCATCGCCAACTCGTAACATAGGACAAGGATCATCCCTGCGCGTGCAGGGACAACCAACCGACGAGGTTTCCCGGCTGTTGCAGGAACGGATCATCCCTGCGCGTGCAGGGACAACTAAACGTTGATCCACGCACCGCACCGTTCGCACGGATCATCCCTGCGCGTGCAGGGACAACGACGATTCTCGCCTGATCACGAGACGTCGCGACGGATCATCCCTGCGCGTGCAGGGACAACGATCGAGCGTTGGCGATTGCCTTGGAGTGTCGCGGATCATCCCTGCGCGTGCAGGGACAACTCGTGATCTCGTCGCCGTCACATTCGGCGAGACGGATCATCCCTGCGCGTGCAGGGACAACCGCTTCCTCCAGAATCACCACCAGCCCATTCGCGGATCATCCCTGCGCGTGCAGGGACAACTATTGCCACCGTTCCGCATGAGTACGCGGCCACGGATCATCCCTGCGCGTGCAGGGACAACTCCAAGGCTTCGGCTTTCCATTCGCCGGCCTCCGGATCATCCCTGCGCGTGCAGGGACAACTCTCGCCGGCTGTGCACGCCACGCATTCGTAGCGGATCATCCCTGCGCGTGCAGGGACAACGCGGAACGATCACCCTGTGGCGATATGCAAGGCGGATCATCCCTGCGCGTGCAGGGACAACACCAGTATTCAGTGGATCAGCTCAGGTTATCCTCCAAGATTTTGTAGTCGCTTGATGGCCTCGGCACAATTCCACCATCTCTTCGATGGTCTTGTTTATGTCTGGCGTTGTTGGGACTCTGGCTGGACGAAATAATGGCCAACGTTCCAGGGACCGGTTATAGGCAACTGCCCAAAGTGATTCCAACAAGATCGCATCCAGGGCGTTGTAGGCTAGCAATTGGGTGAGCGCCCGAGCGTCACCGCGAAGGTATTCCTGCCAGAGAAGCGGTGCGTCGGCACCCTGCTGCGGCAAGTGAGGTGGTCGCGGAATGCCAAGCCGTTTAAGGCACGTCTTCAGTCCTCCGGCAAATCCACATGCACGCATGATCGGTCCCAGATCCAAATGAGGTAACTCAAAGCACCAGTGGAGATGATACTTCAAACGGGGAAGGTCAAAACGCCGGCCATTGAACGTGACCAAAACGCCCTGTGTAGGAATAGAGGAAGGTAGCTCGTGCAGGTTGACGTTGGCCACAAACAATTGAAGCTTCTTACGATAGTATATGGCGGCAGTGGTTGGGGGATCACATAATGCCAAGCCTGTCGTTTCAATATCCAAATAGACAGCCTGTTGGGCCAAAAGGGGATACAGCCGCAGGCGCCAAACTGGGTGATCAACCGCAAGCAAGCTTGCGGGCGACTCCCAAGTGATGGCCGACTCGAGTTGGTCGATAGCAGATAAGAGCCTGTCTCGTCGCGCCTTCGAGAGCACCCGCGGGCAGTGATGTCGCAAATCATCCCAGCAGAGGATGCCAGATTGCCACAGTCGACGTTCAGCCTGGGCAGACACACCTCCTGGGATTTGGAATGTCATGTGGACGGCAGTTCGCATGCTGTTTCGGACGAAGGGTCCCATTTTTCGGCAATCAGCTGAAGGCCGCAGACGTTTACCACACGGCGATCGGGTTGACCGTACATTTCGATGGAAAATCCCTGTGCGGAATTGTCGGCAGCAAGGACGAGCAAGGAGATTTCAGGCGCGATACGTAGGACGTATTGGATGACGTTGCAACGTACACGGGGATTGATGGCCCCTACAAACACGTTGGGGCGTGGCTCAATGAACCAGCGTTTAAGCATCCCACGCACTGCCGGAGGGGTATCGGAGGCTACTAGGACCGTCATGCGAGCAACTCCTTGATCTCGTCGGGCATGCGGCGGAGAACGCGCGTTTGCTCTATATAGGTTTTCAGAACGGTCAGGACGTCTTTTTCGTTGGCCTGGGGATTGGCGGCCAGAGTGTGGAAGGCAGCGGGAAGAGTGGTTTCGTGTTTATACAGGTCGGCCACATCGAACACAAAAGCCATCGGATGATCGACGTGGATGAAACCAAGCTGAGGCAAATAACCCAGGGAACAGATCACTGCGGTACAAAGGGAATACAAGGCGGCATTGGCGGCGGAAATGGCTCGGTTAATGTCGTCTGCGAGTTCCCAGTTATCCCGTGAATAGCGACGCCCCTTCCATGTAACGCCGTACCGAGTACCCAGTTCCGCGTAGAGATCGCGCACCCGCTGGCCTTCCATTCCGCGGAGTTCCTGGAGTGATTTGGAGTGTACGTCAACGTTGGGAAAGCGGACAGCGAACATTCGCCGGGCAACTTCGGTGCGTTGGTTTCGGGATGAGTAAACGGCAATGTGATGCCGAGTATTGGCATTATCGTGGGTTGCGGAAACACCGACGGCGTAGAAATGAAAACCGTCCACTCCTATCCAGCAAATCGGCGTGTTGGATTCGGCGCAAGCCTTAACGGCTGCATGAGTGACCGTTGTCCCCGGACCGAGCATCAAAGCGCTGACGGTTGCAACGGGAATACGGAGCACGGTGTAGTCGGCGCCGATCCATTTCACACTTGAATCATCGACCTCCAAACGACCGTGCTCCAAGTACAGTGGTGTCCACCGCTGCCTGACTGGAGGAAGCGAGTCAAGGTCGGGACGATCGAAAATAGGCATAGCGTTGAATGTCTCCGCGAAAATCGGCCTAAAGAGTGGCAGGACGAATCACTTCGCATCTGAGTCTGACGTGGTATTTTCTGAGGACACACCGCTGGAGCGCGGCACAGTATGTTCGCACACACGCCGCGCACCAAAACGTCGTTGAAAGAAATCGAGCGGTACGTCGCGGAGCGTGTCGGTACCCTGCTCGAAATCTGTCACTTCGACCACCCAACGCAGGGGCTGATCGAGGGAAATCGGCCGGTTTTCGGCTATTTTCATCAAATGTGTTATTGCTGCCCCGCGATTCGAGTGCACGCCGTGGCAGATAGGGAACGCCGGGATGCAGCACTTGCGTCCCAGCCAGATACCCCATCGGGGATCACAGAGCGCCTGATGGAGCCTGTCTAGAAGTTCATTCTCTGCCACAGCCTCGGGCTGTTGCGGAGCCACCGATACGAGAACGGCGTAACAAATGTCTGAGAGATATTCGCGCTCTGTAACGATTGAGCCTCGTATTGATCCATCGGCGGTATGGGGTATCATTCGCTTTTCACGCTGCGCGTCGTAACCGCCGCCGACGGTGTGGTAGTCATACCAGCGTTGATAATCGAGAGGATACGGACCTCGTCGAGAGGAGACCAATTTCTGGTAAGCGAACACTTCGAGGTGGAGTGGAGCCAGGCTCTGTAATGCCGTGGTGTTGGAGCGATCAATACCCAGGGCAGCGCAGAACATGCCGATCAGCCCGCTACGCGTAGGATAAAGCCACGTGTTTCGACGGTCGAACAAGCTCTGATAGCCCCAGGACTGCATAGGGCCGTCGAGAAAAAGGAGCAAATGAGGAAGACTATCTGTTTGGTTCATCGCGCAGGGCCTCCTTGATCTTCTGAACAAATGTGTCGAGATTGTCGACCACCGTTCCCACTGAGAGTTTGAGTGACTGTTGGCTGTCGAGGCAAAGAAGCCATAATTCACATTCACTCGGGAGCGAAAAAACGCGCTTGAGGGTGGCGTAATGTTTGGCCATGGTTTCAAGAGAAGGCTTGAGATAACCCTCGTGAGCACCGATGGGTCGCTCGAAGGCGTTGGCCAGCGAAAGCGGGTGCCCGCGCCGGACCAGCCCCAGGACTGCCCCCGGCATATTATGGCCGAACATCGACGTTTTACGGGCATTGGGTACAGCAAGGATCGAAGCCCGAAGGAAAACATCGAGTACCTGTTCGCGATCCTGCGGTGAAAGTGCTCCGATGTGATCGGGATCGGAAAGCAGATCCCAGTTGAGTCCGATGTATCGGTAATAACAGGCGGTGTTGAATTCGAGTGTCCCGATATGGCCGGCCCCTTCCACCAGCTCCGGCTGTTCTTCGTCCACGGCAGAGAAATAATCCACATCGTTGGCCACTTCGTGGGTGGAAAGGGCATGGCTGAAGAGACCGGCACCTTCGACTGTGAGGGTATGATCGTTTGCGACCATGCGACCAAAGATCGCGATGTCGGCAAGGTCATCTGGTTGTGTCTGCTGAAGCATTTTTTTCAGTTTCCCCCTTCCGAGGTCGATTTTTTTGTCCTGCTTATCCCCGACCTGTTCGAGAACGGCCTCGGCAATGGCATCGAGTTCTTTGGGGGAGAAGAATAAGGCCACGGTGGTTTTCGCGCCTTCCTGTTTAGAATCACGTTTACCCAAGAACTCGACGATTTGTTTCGCGGCATCACGGGCCTTGCTTTCTTCCATGCCTTTTTGCATCAAAGATTGATGCAGGCGATCTTCCAAATAGTGGCTGCGAATACCGCCGAACAATTGCTTCCCGTATTGTTCGCATATCTCTTTCGCCCGATGACGTATGGCTCGCTTCCAGCATTGGCTGCTGACCCTAGCCCGTTGAACGCCGCCAAACCAGGCCGACTTTGGAGCGCCGGCGTCATCGCGATTAAGACAGGTGACGGGAAACGACTGCAAGATGTGAAGTTCCACCAATTTCATACATGTGCTCCTTTTTGCTAGTGATGGTCGCCTGTAACCAAATACGCGCTGCCATTTACCTTGTAGCTTGAGATATGTCAAGAAACAGCAGATTGCGTTTGTTCCTGTTGAGAAATCGTGGGCAAAGGATCGAGCAAGAGCATGCCGAAACCGAATCCTCTCGCTCGACCGATTCCACATCGCACGGCTTCGAGAAACGCTTCGCGATCAATCACTCGAAGAATGCCGCGGAAATCGACACGGAGATGAGCCGCACGGCGTTCTTTGCGGTAAAACCATTCCTGAATAGGCGGGTCGAAAGCGACCTGCTCGACCTGGCAGCCCGCTTGTTTTAGCTTCCGCTCAATCCATTCACGTAACTGCACAGGGTCGTATATTCCGCTGCGGTAGCCATTTTTACGTCTCTGACCATTCTCGTCGCGTTTGACGCGCATCTGTGTGGGGTTGGCACGCAGAGCAAATCGATAGCGGACATGTTGAAAAAACTCTGTCGGAATACGCTTAGTCTCCCAAATTCCCCAGGGCTGTGGCTGAGGCGGCCGGGACGAAAGGATTAAGACTCGAAATGCGGCCCCGTGAGGATCTATGCGGGTGAGAAAATCCCTGGGTTGTCCATCGCTATCCGGGAAGGCATGCCACAGGGTCTGATGCCATGTGTAAAGATCAGAAAGCCGCAATTTGGCGGCTTCGAGTTTGGAAATTGTCACGCGGGTAAGATACAGGTTCATGGCTGCTCCTTCATTTCTGTTTGGTGGGTCTGTTGTTCTTTCGACGAGTCTTCCGCGATGGTTTCGAATTCCCCAGGGTGTGTTCGCCAGAACTCGGCCGCCCAGCGGAGTCTGATCCGCCGAGCCTTCCGATCCCAGTGGAGAAGATCTTTCAGTAACTGATGATAATTGATGGGAATTGCTGCAGATCTCGCCAGCTGTACGACACTGCGGAGGTGGCTGCAAAGCTCTAAGGCAGTGCTACAACCGATCAAGCGAAACAGCCGACTTTTGTAGACCTTCAGGGCATCTTCAGAGCTTCCGCGCTGGATCGCTATTCGCCGAAGTGTTGTGCCTAAGTTACCTTCGCTGGTATTTTCAGGATGGAGAGCAAAACAGCCCGCAACCGTGGCGTAGATGATTCTCTGGCGGTTGTCATCCAGATCACACCACCGCACCAGATGCGGCCAAGCATAGTATTCGGTCGCTGAGCTGAGACCGCGACGCAGGTCGGCCAAAACTCCAGGGGCTTTGTCCGGACGCATTGGTGCCCCTGTGCCTTTGCGTTCTTGAAGCCCCATCAGCCATTGAATGAACGCCTGCGTGGATTCGTTTTTCATGCTCATACAACAGCTCCTTTTCGCTTACCCTTGTGTGCACCGAGCATCCTGTAGCCCTCCATGTGGGCTTCAAGTTGCCGGGGTGTCTCCGTCGGGCAGGTAGCTCGGTAAGCCAGTAAGGCCGTCTTTCGACAGCGTTCTTGCCACGGCGAAGGGTCGCGAGCTTCGGTTGCCAAATCCATAAGCTCCCAAAACTTATTGTCGAGAGTTCCCCAAAAAGCGAGAACCGCCCTTTCGGTATGCGATTTCTTTTCTATCTCTTCCATCTTCAATTGCCCGCAGTAAGCCTTAATTGCGTCCCGCAGCTTGTTCTCCCAGATCTCAGCGTGTTCTACGCCCTGCCGATAAACTTCAAGACTCCTGCTGTCCAACAGAACGCGCGGTACGGAAAAGATCCACTCGGCACAGTCCAGCAGCTTGGCTTGCTCGGCCGCCAAACCGCCCACCCATAAGGTCACGGTGTCCGATTGATCTTCCTGGTTCTGCTTTATATGGGCAAGTGCCAAGGGGCCACCGAGTGCATCGCCGGGAGCTAGTGTGAGGACGGCGTGCAAATCACGCCACGGATGTCTGTTGAGAGAGAAGGACAAATAACGATACTCTTGTTCACCCCGGATCCTACGAGAAGGGACGACCGTGGCCATCGGGTCGCGACCCTCAGGAAGCTGTGGGTAGCGGTAACCATCTGCAATGATACACCGAATGCAATCCGTATGAATCCGTACAGCCCGGGCGAGCGGTACCAATCGGCCGAGATAAGTCCTTGTCAATTGATTGGCTTCGTCCCTGTCCGGCGAGGGAAGATCGTCCAACTCCCAGACCGGTCTTCCAAATTCGAGGGTGGCAGCCTTAAGCCTGTCCTTTGCTATCAGATTCAGATGAATATCGAAAAGAAGGTTTGGCCCGCGAAGAATGGTGAACAGAGGCGAATTTTGCAAGCACGGGGCATGAGTACTATTGCGTCGTGTTTCCAAAAATCCCCATTTGGCCTGACCGATCGTTCCGCCTGGGGAAAAACACTGAAACGTCAAAAGGGCTAAGGCGAGCGCCCCCGGCTCATGAGCGCGGCCACCGGCCAAGGCTTCGCGATCGAACAGTGTGTGGTTATTGCCGGCCGATAGGATAAAATGAAGCTTGTCGCAAGAGGCCCATGCCGATGCTGTCTCATTCCGTGGGTTCAAGCAAGGCACCTGGAGAAACGGGCGATCACCGAAAAGGTTGAAGCGGTCTTTCCACTTCTGTAAATAGTCACATGATGCCTTAACGATTCTCTCACCGCATTCGAGCCAATCAGGCTCGTCTCTTGGGCCGTCAAGGGCCGCCTGCGTGATACATAGAAGAAGTCGCATCAATGCCACGCGTTCCGATGGCGTTGCAGCAAGATCGGCTATTTGTTCAGAACCTTCGTACAACTCCCGCAGCCCCACCTGTTTTGTCTGGCCAGGTGCGCAATGGTTGTAGACCACCGGAATCCACGGATCCTCAATCAAATTGAAATTGGAAGTCATCGTCAGCAATCCCCTTTGTTAAGTTCATTACGCTGGCTTCGTGAAAAAGACCCAATTGCTCGGAATAGCGAAGCCCACTATCGGTTTTGTCAAGATTGTAAAGGATTCCGTCCTTGTCCCAAAGTAAGACCTTTGCGTTAGGCGACACCACGGCGCGTAGCCATTTCGGTTGATCGGTGGGTGTGTTATCCAGTAGTCGAAAGGGGACCTGCATCACATTGCAGTGCACCTGTGCGGCAGCCCGCCGGTCAATTCGCCGCGGAAAAAGCGTCACCCGTTTCCCATCGGCAAGCTCCAGTTCCACTAAGTCACCCGAAAGTGTATAACGGCGTACCACAAGCACCGGCGCATGTTTTTCGGAGTTGAAGCGGGTCGCGACCTCTTCCGTATCTTTCAGTTGGGGCAGGCATTGACTTTGCATAGCGATGGCCAACTGTTGCATTTTGGTTTCCCTTGCCCGTAGTTCCGTGTAAAGGTCGTTTATCCATGGCGGGTCATCACTCTGCGGCTCTATATACGTTTCTTCGAGCAGATTCCGGATATCCTCGGGTATGTTAATCGCCCTCACCATCTGCTTCCCGAGCGTACGCAATGTCCGCCAAAGAACGTACGGCGCGTAAACACGACCGCTTGCACCAGTTTTCTGCCGGAACTCTTTTGCGGAGTCGGCGACTTCAGCGTGCCAGTCAAGCAACCAGCACTCCGCCCGTTCTGCCGGACGACCAGTACGCTCATGTCGCCAGAGACGCCCGATGCGCTGAAGCAACATGTCTATCGGGGCCAGTTCCGAGATGAGCAGGTCCGCATCCAAGTCAACGCTTTGTTCTACCACTTGGGTGGCCACCAGGAGGCACGGTCCTCGTTTCAGGCTTTTCTTCCCAAGCATGCTCATCCACTTTTCTTCTTTCTCTTTGCGATGCCAGGGTAACATGTGCGAATGAAGAAGCCCAAGTTCCGCCAATTGACTTGGCAGTTCGGAGCATGCTTGCCGAAATGTACGCTGTGCCTTATCCACGGTATTGCACACCCATACGATGACTTGCCCCTGCTGGAGCCGGTGCTCAAGTTCCTGCCAAAACTGCTGGCGAGACTCGTCACGTCGGCATATCCACACAGTCTTGTGCGCTGTCTCCGTCACCGAAACAGCTAGCACTTTTCCGTCACCGCGCGACAAAAGCGGATAGGCTTCTCTGTTTTCCTCCGGTACAAGGCAACCGAGCCTTTCTCGCCTGGCAGCGGTCAACGTGGCCGACAGCACGATCACCGAAGAACCCAATTGCAATAGCAACTCAATGAGCCTGTCGATGAGCGTCCCAGTGTAAAGGTCGTAAGAATGGACTTCGTCCAATACAACAACCTTACCGGCGAGAGCAAAAAGCCGCAGGAAATAATGGCGAACGGCCAGAACTCCGAGAAGTGCCTGATCCACCGTTCCCACGCCAAAGGGCCACAACAGTGCCCGTTTGCTTGGCTCGAACCACGATCCGCCGGGCGCTAGCTCTTGTCCGCCTGCAAGCTCTGATTCCAGCGCGCGGTAAAGCCAGGCATAACCATGCAGTAATCGCGTAGCGACTTCTTCACCAAATGCTCGATGGAGAAATGCGGATACTCTATGGTGAAGTAAGTTACTTGTCAGCCGGGTTGGCAAAGCGAAGTATAGTCCATGGTTGTAGCCCTCACTCATTAGTCGATATGCTGCCCAGAGCGCCGCCTCAGTCTTGCCCAACCCCATGGGGGCTTCGATTACCAGTAAGCCTGGCTTGTTGGCTAATCGGTAGGCCGCTTGCTGAACTTCATTGGGTCCAAAGGGTTGTGTCACAGCAGAACGAAACAGATCTGAAAAACTAAGGCCCCTTGTTATTTCCGGCCAAATAAATCCTATTTGGTCGAGCTTTTCGTTGATAATATGGTGAAGCTCATCGTTTTCTGGCAAGGGGCTTGATTGCGTGAAAAGACCCTCGTCGGAAGCCAACCAGTCGGCCAAGCATACAAATCCCGTGGCTGTCTGAAACGGACCTTGTGGTTCCGTGAGCGGCAGCTGGCCAAACCATTTGACCACCTTATCAACAATCTGTTCACGAATCCTGGCCCATTGCTCTCCACCATACACGTCCGCTTGATGCTGGCGACAGGATCGATAGTCGCTGTGGTGCATTCCCACAATCATGGACCAGTTGGCTGCTTCGGGACAAAATTGCGCATAGTAAGCCCGAACTGTGCTTTCACCAATTTCGGCATGTTTCTCCTCAAACCCACCTTGTGGACTCAGCGCCGGTGAGACTTCTTCTAGCCTGTCGCCCCAAATGTGTTTCTGAAAACCCGGACTAACCTTGCCCACATCGTGGAGCGAGGTCAAACTAACAATGCCCGGTGGGAGATATCGCTTCACCGGCTCGGGAAGCCGCCGCAAAAGCTCTTCCGCTATTAAGCCTACGAGGCGAAGATGATCTTCCACCGTCATGCGGTCCGAGTCGTCATCGGATCGCTTGGCCAGGCATTTGCTTAACGGTATCACAGGCACAGGTTGGTCTGGTTTACTTGTCGAAAACTTGGGCGACATCATATAACCCCAATCTATAAGCGGCAAGCCATTACAAGTTGCTTGTATGGTTAGGTAACCTCTAGACCGTACACATTGTAATTGATTAATTGAACAAGGGTTCTGGTAAGTAGTCCTCGTTCCAGGCACAAGCAGCCGACCATTGGCAATCCCGATCTTCTGCTAGGTGTTCCGTCTCAGCAGGTGTCAAGCACGCCGTCGCAACATGCACAGATTCGCCGCCGCATGGCCTGCCGAACCAAACACCGATCCTCCCCAACCATCACATCCAACTGCCAGTGCAAACGGTTCTCAATCCCCCAGTGACCCCCGGCACCCCCCGGGCAAACCGCCGTGCCGAAGGATACCTACTCAAGGAACCTCTGCACAATTCTGCCGTAGGATAGTTATAATCGGTCGGTCATGGTGTGAAGACGAGGGACAGACAAGAAGGAAATAGAAGGAAGGATTCACGCGATGGGACGGGATGAGCAAACGACGTTGGCCTCGGTTCAGTTTGATGTCAAGCGGAAAGCCACGCGGCGGCATCGGTTTTTGCAGACCATGAAAGAGGTCATGCCGTGGCAGGAGTTGATGAAACTTGTGGAACCGTTTTATCCCAAGCCTGAGCGGCCGGGGCGTCCCGTGACGCCTCTAATCTGGATGCTGAAGCTCTATTTCCTTC
>JGI12104J13512_1000937_pt1 | contig 23453 bp, 19 predicted proteins | sample TerdegcTABiofilm_FD_13512 | JGI IMG/M metagenome (IMG submission 13512)
ACCTGGTCACGGAGCTGTGACATGTTGTCTTTGGTAATATTGAGCGTGCCTGAAAGGATGAGGGCATCTGTTCCACTTGTTGCAATTTCTGCGATTTCATCTTCGGTGAGATGTTTGTCCGGGTCAAGCTTGGTAACGTGAGCCCAGGTCTTCCATTTTGTATGCATATATGCCTGTCCTCAAAAGTGCTGTACAGCTTCATTACTTCTGACTGAAAAACATTCGGGAGATCCGGGGGATCATACCACTGCTGCAGCCTGCAGTTTTTTCAAATGATCTTTTGACAGGCCACCTGATTTTGCAACCTTAGCCGGATCTGCAGAAATAAGGGATTTTTTATCAAAGATTCCAGCTCTATACAGGTGCTCAAGGGTAGACTCCCCGACTCCGGGAAGGGAAGTAAGTTCAATTTTCCCTGATTCAAATGCTTTTTTCGATATCTTTACCGGATCCGGCTTTCCTAATGACTGAGCAATCAGGGTTACATGCTTTCCAACCGTCTCAATAGAGATGCCGGTCCTGAATGCAAGGTATGCCGGATGAGCAGAGGCAATATCTTCCGGAGTTAAAAATCCGGCTTCCTGATACCGCTTCAGGGATACGGCAGGAATGCCCATATCTTTCAGCTGGTTTTTCGCAACCAGGGAGATGGCTTCAGTCTTTAATGTCTTTGCTTCTTCTTCAGAAAGCCCGGTCTTTTTGAGGGATTCAATAGTAGCCGATGCAATGTCTCCGATGCAGTCTATTCCTGACTCGGTAAAGCCATTCATGACCTTTGTATGACTCCGGCCACGTTTTGGAGGAACAAACTGTTTCATAAACTTTTTACATTCCGATCTTCTCCGGATGAGATCAAGAACGTCATTTGCTTCATGAATTAACGTTTCAGCCTGCTTTTTAGTGATTCCAAGCTTTTTCGTCAGAACTGCAGGCTCAAATTTCGAGAGTTCATACAATGAAAAAATCTTTGCATCAAGAAGTTTCTGCTGAAGTGCCTCGGTCATCGCAGGCATCTTCGCATAGTGCTCTTTCTGCTGCTCGATAAGCTGACAGAGCGGACATCCCATATCCCACGGCCGGGCACCTTTTGCGATAAGACTGACGTGGAAGAGATTATGAACCTCACAGACCTTTTTTGTCCTGACCGCTGATCCCCACATCGTCCCTGGAAGAGAGATGTTGCAAGTACAGTCCGGATACCCATTACACCCGATAAATTGAGAACCGCCCTTCCGACGTATACGAAGATCCTTCCCGCACACCGGGCATGGTCCGATGGTCAGCTCTTCATCGGTCTGACCCATAATCTCCTGGCCGATGACTGCCTCATTTGGTTCCAGTTCATCAAATACCTGATGCAGCATCTTTCTGGAATCATCAACCACTCCGTCACGGGATGTATTTCTAACCTTGATAGCCTCCATCGCCTGTTCAAGCTTCTGGGTCATATCAGGTCTGGTGATGGTTGAAGCATGCGCTTCCAGTGATTCTGTCACTGCTTTCCCGACAAGTGTTGGCCTGAGTGGATTTCCTTCGATATATTTGCGGGAGATGAGCTTTTGGATCACTTCATGCCTGGTGGATTTTGTTCCAAGACCCAGTTCTTCCATCACCTGGATAAGTTTACTCTGTGAATACCGCGGAGGTGGCTGCGTCTGCTTCTCTTCAAGGTTCAGATCCTGTATCTTCAGTTTTTCTCCCTTTTTGACTACCGGGAGGATGGAATCTTTCGCCTCTGAATACGGGTAGACCGTCCTCCATCCGGGTTCGGTGAGACGGGAGCCGGTTGCAATGTAATTTTGTCCGGTTGCATCCATCCCGATCCGCATGGTAGCCCACTCGGCATCTGGTGACAGGGTTGCAAGGAACCTGCGCACTACCAGTTCATACAATTTCCAGTTCTCACCCAGCTGCTCTTCGGTCGCAATACCTGTCGGATGGATTGGGGGGTGATCGGTTGAGGACTTCTTCCCTTCGGTCGGTTTGGCCCGCCTGTTCTTCCTGACCCAAGCAACATCCTGGGCAAATTTTGTCTTTTCAAGCGTGGTCAGAATACTGTCAAGGTTGAGGGATGGAGGATAGATGGTATTGTCTGTACGGGGATATGAGATAAATCCGTTCATATAGAGTTCTTCTGCAACCCGCATTGCATTTGCTGCAGAATACCCGATCCGTGCAGCAGCAACGATAAACTGGGTTGTATCAAACGGAGTCGGAGCCCGGTCTACCCGTTTTCCTTCCTTGACTTCGGTAACAACAAGCGGATCCTTTGTCCCGGCATATGCGGCATCTGCTGCTTTCTTGTCAGTAAACCGGCCTTCTGCATGACGTGCAACAATAGACTGACCATCTTTCTCAGTTGTCAGGGAGATCTCCCAGTAGGGTTCGGGAATAAAAGACTCAATCTCTCTCTCCCGGTCAACAATCATTGCGAGTGTTGGTGACTGGACACGTCCCACGGAAAGGATGTTTCCTCCACCCCGTTTTGCAGCCAGGCTGATAAACCTGGTAAGTGATGCTCCCCAGATGAGATCAACCACCTGCCTGGCTTCTCCTGCCGCTGCAAGATCAAAATCCAGATCACTTGGTTTTGAAAAGGCGCGGTTGATCTCTTCTTTGGTAATCGCTGAAAACCGTGCACGATCAATGGGCACTTTCGGGTTGACTGCACGGACCAGCTCATATGCCTCCTTCCCGATAAGTTCCCCTTCGGTATCAAAATCAGTGGCTATGGTGACACGGTTTGCCTTTTTGGCAATTTTTTGGATCAATTTTACAATTGCAGGTTCAGTAGGACGTTTTATGGTCTCTGCATCGATTAATGACCGGGGAGGTCGTTCTTCTGACCGCCAGTTGGTATACCCTTCAACGAAATCGACCTCAACCACATGGCCACGAAGTCCGATTGAAATCTTGTCTCCAAATGTGTATACATTCACCCCGCCCTCCTTTTTTGCCGAAACTTTATCCTTTCCGGAAAGGATCTGTGCTATCCGGTTTGCGGCAATATTTTTTTCGGCAATAATCAGATGCATGATATCAGACCTTCTTATCCAGAATCTCTTTGAGAAGCGTATTCAGATGTCCGGGATCTGCACGGCCCCGGCATTTTTTCATGACCTGTCCGACAAGGAAATTTAGGGCCTGCATCTTTCCGGCATAGTAATCATTGACTGCTGCCTGCTGCTCGGCTATCACTTCCTGTATCAGTGCTGTAACCTGATCACCACTGGTCTTTGCAAGTCCCAGCCGGCTCACTATCTCCTGGGGACGCTCTGGTTTTTTACCATCTTTAACCGCATCAAGTATCAGCCGGAGTATCTCCACCGCAGACTTGTCAGTAATAGTGTCGGATTTTATAAGAGTGAGGAGTTCACGGAAGAGATCTGCAGGCATTGCGTCGATGGAAAAGTCACGGTAATTGAGCTCTCCAAGCAGATAGTCTGCGGTCCACGTGGCAGCAAGGGCAGGATCTTCCGATGCAACCGCTTCATAAAACTCTGCAAGTTTGAGACCGCCGGTCAGGGTTTTTGCATGCTCCGGTGAGACGCCGTACTGTGAAATAAACCGTTCCCTGCGTGCATCTGGAAGCTCAGGAAGTTCAATTGCATCAACCCATGATGCAACCCTCAGGGGGAGGAGATCTGGTTCAGGGAAGTACCGGTAATCATTCTCCTCTTCTTTTGAACGGGATGACGTGGTCACCCCCCGTGCTTCAACAAAATGCCTGGTCTCCCGTGTAACGATCTGGCCACGCCTGAGCAGATTCCGCTGCCTGGTTACTTCAAAGGTGAGTGCTTTTTCCACACCTTTATAGGACGAGATATTCTTAACCTCAACCCGTTCTGATCCCTTCAGTGATATGTTTGCATCAACACGAAGAGATCCTTCCTTTTCCGAGTCAAACACATTGAGATATTCAAGAGTAGCCCGGAGTTTGTTCAAAAATTTCCTGGCTTCCTTTGGAGACCGGAGATCAGGTTCGGTGACAATCTCAATAAGCGGGATGCCTGCACGGTTGTAATCAACAAGAGTATATTTTCCCCGATCAGTAGTTCCCATATGGACAGAACGTCCGGGATCCTCCTCAAGATGTATTCTGGTAATCCGGACCTCTTTCTCCCCATTATCACCGTCAATCAGAAGTTTTCCCCATTCTGCAAGGGGTTTGTCGTACTGGGTGATCTGGTATGCTTTGTTCAGATCAGGATAAAAATAGTTCTTTCTTGAGAATTCTGATTCATCCCTGATGGTACAGTTGAGCGCTTTTCCAACCTTCAGTGCAAATTCTATGGCCCGCTTGTTCACCATCGGCATACTACCTGGAAGACCAAGACAGACCGGGCAGGTGTGTGTGTTCGGTTCGTTGTCACGAAAATCCGTTGAACAACTACAGAACATCTTGGACTTCGTGTTCAGCTGACAATGAATCTCAAGACCGATGATAGTCTCCAGGTCCTCCATCATGCTCCCCCCTGTTCATAGGCATAGGCAGTGTCAATAATCCGCTCATCTTCAAAATATCGTCCGATAAGCTGTAGTCCGACCGGCATATTGTTTACTTTTCCACATGGCACAGACAAGGCAGGAACTCCTGCCAGGTTTGCCGGGACGGTCAGGATATCAGAGAGGTACATCTGCAAAGGGTCACTCTTCTCCCCAAGCTTAAATGCAATATCAGGCATAGTAGGGCCGGCAATTACATCTACATCCCTGAATATTCGTTCAAAGTCATCCCTGACCATCTGCCGGGCGGTCTGGGCTTTCTGGTAGTACCTGCCATAGTACCCGGCTGCAAGTGAGAATGTCCCCAGAATGATACGACGGCGGACTTCTTTTCCAAACCCGGCTTTTCTCTGATCAGAGTAGGCATCATGCCAGCTCTTCAGTGTCCCGACAGCAGGACCATACCTTACGCCATCAAACCGGGCCAGATTACTGGATGCTTCACTGGTACAGGTGACATAGTATGCTGATAAGGCATATTTCATCGAGGGTATGGTGCATGGTACTGCCGTTGCGCCCATCGACTCAAGCGTATCAATTGCCTGCCTGACTACTTCAGCAACGTTTGGATTTACACCCTCGCCAAAGAACTCATCAGGCACTCCAATCTTCAGACCCTTGATGTCTGATACCGGAGTATGTGAGTAAGGTTTATCAACCGAGGTGGCATCACGCGAATCATGGCCGGCAATGACCGAATAGAGGTTTGAAAGTGTTTTGACATCCCGTGCCATCGGTCCAATCTGCTCAAGAGAGTTCGCATACGCAATAAGACCAAAACGGGAGACTCTCCCATAGGTCGGTTTTAATCCGACAATACCACAAAAAGCTGCAGGACACCTGATTGAACCACCGGTATCTGAACCAATGGCACAGTCAACAAAACCGGCTGCAACGGCTGCAGCAGATCCTCCTGATGAACCACCAGGAACCCGCTGGTGATCGAGCGGATTTAATGTCGGGCCATAGGCACTGTTCTCAGTGGTCGTGCCCATACCAAACTCATCCATATTGGTCTTCCCGACAATTGCTGCCCCGGCATTTTTAAGCAGTGTGACCACATGGGCATCATAGGGGGGGATATACCCTTTCAATATTTTGGAAGCGCAGGTGGTTTCAATTCCTTTTGTTGATATATTGTCCTTCACCGCAACAGTGACCCCGGAGAGCGGCCCGTCACCATAGGTAACTTCAGGAATGGTGGTAATAAATGCATGAACAGAATCATCCGGATGAAATGTCAGCTTTTTCACGTCACATCACCCGTGGTGCTTTAAAGTACCCTTTTTCCGTCTGGCCTGCATTCTGTAGGGCTTCCTCCTGAGACAAGGAGGGAAGAACTTCATCGTCACGAAGAATATTATATCGTTCACGGATAAGCGGCTGATTCTGATCCAGGGTATCAAGAACGGCAAAATATTCAAGAATACCTGAACACTGGTTCGTAAATTCATTTATTTCGGAATCATCAATGCCGACATCAGCGAGTTTTGCTATTTTTCTGACGTCTTCAGCGGTAACCATTGTACGTTTACGTCCTCCTTAAATGTGTAATGAAATCTGAAACAGAACTGTGATAACCATTCTGCCGGGCAATCCGTTTTATCTCTTTCCAGATCCCGGTCCCGTACTGCATTGCCTTTTTATCATAATATGCGAATGATTCAGGCAGATACAGTCTGGCAACTTCCCGAAGTGGTTTTTTTCGGACCCCACCCGTAACCCGATCACGAGGGGGTATTGCCTGTGCAGCGCATACAACCCTGATATCAAGATATGGCATTGACAGGTAGGCACCCATGGATCCTGCAATACTCTGATCCCGGCATCCCTGACGGGGAAGAGAAGCAAAGTCACGGGCAAAGACCTCTTCCAGGAGATGTTCCGGAGTCTCCAGGTACCTGGAATATCCTCCAAAGACCTCATCTGCTCCCTGACCAGTCAGAATTCGCTCATACCCAAGAGTTTGGGCTGTTTCTGCAACAAAAAACAGAGTTGTTCCAATGGCCACATCAACCGGGTTTGGATCATCAATGAGGGAGATAACAACCGGTAGAGCTGCTGCGACATCCTCCGGTGTTATAGTCCTTACGTGTAAGGGAAGATCCAGAACTTGTGCAACTGCAGTAGCCTGCCTGATATCATGGCATCCTTCCATGCCTACCACAAGACAGGGACGTTTTGCGATGGCCGCTACCAGAGCTGAATCCACACCACCGGATAGAGCAGTAATACCGGAATCTGATCTCAGTTCAATGGCAGTCCTGATTGCATCAGCAAGGGGAAGACACGGGCAGGACGGCTTTACCGAACCAGTAACAGAACCATTGCAGATGATTGTCCCGGCCGGACATGGACCCTGAATAATGCCAAAATGATCCCGTGCAACACATGAATCATATTCTAGATAGAATTCTCCGCCAAAGTGTGTGACAATTTGAGGATCCTCGGATAATTTTTGAATAATTTCTTCATGAGATAACGGTATTCCATCCAGCTCGATCCAACCGGTCAGATGCATATATCTCAGGAGGTGAGCTATACGAATTATAAATGTGATCTGAACACCTCTTCCACCACCTGATCACGTTGAGACAGACTTTTACCATACAAATATATATACCTCCAATAGGTTTGTGGCTATGAAGGGGGGAGTAATTATGAATCGAGGACTCGGACTGATAATAATCCTTACTTTGTTCTGTTCATTTGCGTCAGCTCTGCCCCCAGGTTTTTGCCTGGGAGAGGAGGGGGGCCTTGCGCTTGGGGTATTTGCTCCAGAAAAAACTCCATCCGGAGAAGAACATATCCTTCTGGATGAGATTCAGGCGTTCAGGGAAAAAATCGGAAGACCTATAGCAATTGGAGTGTTTTCAGATGAATGGATGAATGACCGGAAATTTCCTGCAGAAAATGCAAAAACCCTGCGCAATGAAGGAATGGTTCCCTATATCAGGTTCATGATGCGAAGCTCTGATACACCATATCAGAAAGAACCGTTCTATACTCTTAGCAACATTGCATTGGGTAAATTTGATGGAGAACTCATATCCTGGGCCAGGGAAGCCAGATCTTTTGGTTCACCGATCCTCATTGAATATGGTACTGAAATAAACCAGTGGAACTATCCCTGGAACGGATACTGGAATGGTAACCAGAAGGGTCAGGATTTATTCAAAGATGCATACCGCCATATTATTCGTATTATGCGAGAAGAGGGTGCCTCAAATCTTATCTGGATTTATCATGTAAATGCAGAGAGTCAGCCAGCAGATGAATGGAATAATATGACCGGGTATTATCCGGGAGATGAATATTGTGACCTAGTGGCAGTATCGCTGTTTGGAACCAAAAAACCCTTTGAGACCGGAACAAAAAAATTCAGCGATGCCATTGATAGTACTTTGTCCACCCTGCAGGCAGGGGGAATCCAAAAACCCATCCTGCTTATCACCGGGACAGATGTGCAGAGCAGATTTGAGGATCCTGCTACGTTTGTATCGAATGTTCTCTCATCACTTTCCGGACAGACCTGGCCTGATATCAAGGGTCTTATCTGGCTCAATGCTGCCTGGAAGAATGATAATAATCCACTTCATGATACATCAATGAGACTGCAGGATAATGCAACGGTGGCAGCTGCATTCAAATCGGGTCTGCAGACCATACAGATCCAGGGGCTTCTGACCTGTTCATAATTTTTTAATAAATCCCATGCACAAATGCGGACTATCTCCTCTGCTTTCTTCTGATTGCAGAGTTCTGATCCTTGGAAGTTACCCCTCAGTCTTATCTATAAAAGCCGGGGAATATTATGCTCATCCCCGGAACATGTTCTGGAAGATCATGGAAATAATTCTCAATATCCCGCATAATCAGCCATATACTACCCGTATCTCACTTCTATTAAATCATGGAATAGGATTATGGGACGTGTATGCAGCATGTTCAAGAGAGAAAAGTGCAGATGCCCATATCAAGGACCCGGTTCCAAACGAATTGAAAACTCTCATCCTGAATCATCAGGATATCAGGATCATTTTTTTAAATGGCCGGGCAGCTGAAAAAGGCTTCAGAAAATTTTTTCCGGATATATCTTTACAAACTATCTATCTGCCATCATCCAGCCCTGCTCATGCAGTACATCTGGAGGAAAAAATCAAACGGTGGAGAGAAATAACCAAGTTTCTATAGGTGCCTGATCTCCCTTTTCTTTCCTGCGTAAGTTGCACGGGAGCCGAGTTCTTCATGAATTCTCATAAGCTGGTTATATTTTTCTACTCGTTCTCCCCTGTATGGAGCTCCGGTTTTAATCTGGCCGGTGCCAAGACTTACCGTAAGATCCGCAATGAAGGAATCCACAGTCTCTCCACTCCGGTGCGATATCATTGAACTCCACCCGGCATTTCGCGCCATAGTAACGGCAGATATTGTCTCAGTGACTGTCCCTATCTGGTTCAGTTTGATGAGGACGGCATTTGCTGCCTTTTCTGAAATACCTCGTGAAATGCGTTTCGTATTCGTCACAAAAATATCATCTCCGACCAGCTGGACCTTCTTTCCGATGGCTTTTGTCATCGCAATCCACCCATTCCAGTCATCTTCAGAAAGCCCGTCTTCAATGGAGATGATCGGATATACTGCGAGCAGATCCTCGTAATATCCTGTCATNTCTTCGGATGAGAGTNTCTTTCCTTCACTCTTCAATTCATATACACCATCTGAATAAAACTCACTCGACGCAGGATCAAGTGCAAGTGCGATATCTTTCCCTGGTTTATATCCGGCCATCTCAATTGCTTCGGTTATAAAATCAAGAGGAATCCCGGTTTGATGAGACTTTGGGAGCAAAGCCNCCCTCATCCCCGACACCAGTTGAGAGACCTCGTTTTTTCAGGATTGCTTTTAAAGTGTGATAGACCTCACATCCCCATCTGACAGCTTCAGGAAAATCAGGAGCTCCGACCGGAGCTATCATATACTCCTGGAAATCCGCTCCCTGCCAGTTTGCATGGGCACCTCCATTTAAAATATTCATATACGGAACCGGGAGAAGATATGTCCGGTCTGCAAGGTGTTCATATAATGGAACCTGTAATGCCTGGGAAGCTGCACGAGCTACTGCCATGGAAACCGGGAGGATCGCATTTGCTCCAAGACGACCTTTGTTATCCGTTCCATCCAATGAAATCAACTGGTTGTCTACAGCAGGCTGATCAGTGCTGTCCATTCCCAACAGGGATTTGCGAATATCGGTATTGATAGCCTCTACCGCTTTTTTAACACCTTTACCAAAAAACCGAAAATCACCATCACGCTTTTCTATTGCTTCATGTGTTCCGGTCGATGCTCCGGAGGGGCATGCTGCCCGTCCAAAATACCCGCCGACCAGAGTTACATCTGCTTCAACAGCGGGATTACCACGGGAATCAATGATCTCTCTTCCAAAAACCTTCTCTATCTGAACCATAGGATTTCCTTTTATGCTCCAATGCTTGCAAGGCTGCAGGATTCTGTCACATATACCCAGTATGAACGGGTGGGCTCCAACATCCTTGAATCAGCCTGCTCATTTGATCCACCATTGACGATGGTTATCTCAAACTGCTGGATAGCAGGGTCCCACCCGATAACCTCAGTCCAGGTATTCCTGATAGAAAGCAATGAATCACGGGCTGATGCCGGAGTATTTCCAGTAAATCCAAACATGTTCCATCCGGCAGTCATATCCTTTACCGGGGGGACCTGGAGGGGGTCATCTGAAAAACGAAGGGGAACGCGAAATGGAGTGGTGGAGTAAACCCAGTATCCCTCAAGCGGGAGAATTTTATCATCAGCCGTCAGATCATTCCATCCTCCATCCTTCTGATTATAGGTCCAGATACTGTGACCGGCAGAGTCAAGACCGGTAAAAATAGAGGCTGTATTTGCATCATTTGCCAGACGTCGGGGGACAGATACAAAATTCCAACCCGCAACCAGGTTTATAGACCCATTTAGATAGTCGGATACTTCCTGATCACCTGGCCCTGATAGAACAGGTGTCTGTTCACCTGTAACAGATTCTTCCCCTGATACTAAAAAACTGCATACAAATAAAAAAATGCAGAGTACACCGAATAGTGATAATCTGGTCATAACGTCCTTACCTGCTTTTCCAATTAAAAGCATTTCTGTGTAACTATATTTCACTTTGTCGTCATGAGATATTCTCTTTACATCAGGCAGACATATGCTCTTTTGTGAAATCCTTTTCACTCACAGAGTCACAACTTCCTTTCGATATCGATCTCTCACTCTCATGCGGGCAGATATTTGGATGGAAGAAAACAAGGGATACATGGAAAGGGGTACATAATGGGAGTATTGTAACAATCAGACAGAAGGGTATTCTCATCGAATATGATGGATTATCACAGCCGGATGTCATCCGGTTTTTAGGGTTATCTGATCCCATCTCTGATATTATCGAATCCATAAGAGAACATATCATCGCATACAAAGGTTCACCAGATCGATTTTTTGAAACCAGGTACAGCCAGTCACGGGGACTCCGGATACTCAGGCAACATCCCTGGGAATGCCTGGTGAGTTTCATCTGTTCGGCAAACTCGAATGTCAGCACTATCGGGAAACGAATCAACCTCATTCTTGGGCGATATGGCACCTCATGCACAATATTCGAGAACACGTTCCCGGATCCAGCAGTACTCTCTCAATGCCAGGAACCAGAACTTCGGGAATGCCTGACAGGATACCGGGCTCCCTACCTGATAAAAACCGCTCAGTATATTCATGAGCATCCTGACTTCTTTCAGCAGGTCAGAAAAATGGAATACCATCAGGCAAAAGACACGTTGATGAATTTACCCGGAGTCGGACCAAAAGTTGCAGACTGCGTTTTACTCTTTGCATTTGAACATCTCAATGCAGTCCCGGTGGACATCCGGATACGGAAGATAATTGAAGATAAATACGCCAGTCTTATCCACACCGATAAGAGTGGAAAACTCCCCTATGATACTATTGGCGGATTCTGCAGGGAGTACTTTGGTCCTTATGCCGGATATGCCCAACAATATCTCTTTGCTACCCGCGATTTGGAAAAAGGAGAGGTTACCAGATCTGCTGAATTACCATGAATACACAATAAGCACACGTTGCGGTCAGCGGAATCGTAATGATCCATGCCGTGACAATCTGCCTCACAATAGACCACTGAACTGCTGAACTTCCCTGCGTTGCACCAACCCCCATGATACATCCACTGATTGCATGAGTGCTGGATACCGGAACACCAAAAAGTGTTACAAATAAAAGAACAAAACCGCCGCCTGCTTCAGCACAAAAGCCCTGATACGGACGCAGGTGAGTAATCCGCTTCGCCATTGTCCTGACGATCTTCCATCCTCCGGTCAGGGTTCCCAGTGATATTGCCGCACTAGACATGAGGATTACCCAGAGAGGGACATGGAAGTCATTCAATACCCCTGCTGTAACTAGCATAGCAGTAATTATACCCATTGCATGCTGTGCATCATTACTCCCATGACCGATACTGTAAAACGAAGCCGATACGATCTGCAGTTTATTAAATATTTTATTCATTACCTGCTGGTCTGCATTCCGGCATAACCTGATAACCAGACATCCGAAGATGAACGCTCCTGCAAATCCCAGTGATGGTGAGATGACAATGAAGAGAATGATTCCTAATAGGCCGCTGATAGGAAGAATATGGAACATAATACAAAGGGGAATTGAGAACACAAATCCAAAAAATCCTCCTATCTTCAGATAATGATTAAGATCGGGCTCATGTTTTCGCTTGGCAATCCCTGCCAGAAAGACTGCACCGATAAGTGCCCCGATAAGCCCAAAAAGAATCACCCCTCCGATCAACGGCAATGAAGGAAGGATGACAACACTCATCCCCCCATAGGCAACCGCAGTTCCAATCAGACCCCCAACCATCGCATGGGTGGATGATATCGGAATCCCGATATATGCAGTCGTATAAATCCAGAAAGATGCGACGAGAATACCAACGATAATAACCTCAAGCGTAAGCCATTCAGGTGCCACAATCCCTTTCCCAATCGTCTTTGCAATAGCCGTGGTAAAGAACAACGGGCCAATAAGGTTAAAAAATGCTGCCAGACAAACTGCCTGCAGGGGTGTCAGGACACGGGTTGCAACAATGGTAGAAATGGAATTTGCCGCATCATGAAGACCATTTAAAAAATTAAAAAGGAGAGCGATAGCAATGCCAATGATGAGGATGCTTTCCATACTGATCACGAATGCCTGATACTGATATCCGAAAGGACGTTCGCAACATCTTCACATTTGTCAGTAGCAGTTTCCAGACACTCATAAATGTCCTTTAATTTTATCGTGGTCATGGGATCTTCCATGGCAAACAGCCGCTGTATTGCATGAGATAACAGATCATCTGCCATGTTCTCAAGCCGGTTAATTTCAATACCACAACTTTCCAGTGGATTACTGTTCCTGAAAGAACGAATTCCCTTCACCCCGCATTGCAGCTGGACTGTTGACAACCTGATAAGCTGGGCAAAGTTCTGCATCGTCCTGTCATAATCCTTGACCCCATAAATGAGAAGTTTCTCAGCCGAATCATCAATATAGTCCAGAACATCATCAAGTGCCGATGCAAGTCTTGATATCTCCAATGGATCAAGCGGAGTGATAAATGTGCGATTTAAATGTTCGTATATTTCATGGGTAATTAAATCGCCCTTATGTTCCAGTTCTTTAATCTCTTTATAGGTTGATTCAGGATCAGTCTTTGTTGTGACCATCTGCTCCAGTTTTTCGGCCGCCTGGACTACAATTCCGGCCATTTGCTCAAAAAGGTCAAAAAATACTTTATCCTGTGGAATCAACCATTCCTTAATCCCCACAGTAATCGGAACAAATACCCCTTACATACGTAAAAAGACACCGGTCTGTCACCATACCATATCAAGGATGATAAGACCTGCCTGCAGAAAAAATGAATACCCAATATAACATGCCGCAGATGTCGTAACCGCAAGCGGGAACGTAACTATCCATGTCGTTACAATATCTCTCACAACATTCCAGTCAACAGCATTTTTTCCCCTGGTAGCACCGACCCCGACGATAGAGCCACTGATGATATGAGTGGAGGAGGTAGGAATACCGGATATTGTCAGGGCAGATATGACAAGCCCTCCTGCAGTAGATGCACAAAATCCCTGGTATGGCCGAATCCGGGTTATCCCTTTTGCCATCCTGGTAATGACATTCCACCCTCCGAAGACCGTCCCGGCGCCGATGGAAAGGGCTGATGCTGCCATCACCCAGAATGGAGCCGAGAAATCTTCAGCCAGACCTCCGGCAATAAAAAGGGCGGCGATAATACCCACTGCATGCAGGCCATCGTTGGCCCCATGTCCGATCGCTTGAATTCCACCGGCGACGACCTGAAGGGGGAAGAAAATTTTATTTCTTGTACTTTGCCGGGAAAATCTGAAGATGTAAGAGACCAGGATATCGAGAAAAAACCCACCAAGAAAACCGATAGTCGGGGATATCACGATAAAAATAAAAATCGCCAGAAGACCGCTTACTTCGAGAGCACCAACGCCCATAAGAGAAACAATCATAAGGGAAAACCCCCCGACAGCTCCTGCTACAGCTCCCAGCTTTACTGGCCCTTTGAGTATCCAGAAGATGATAGAAAGACAAACTCCTCCGCAGAGTGCTCCCACAAAACCAGACATGGCAACAGACTGGAGCATCAGAAGAGACGGCCATATTACCGTGGAAAGGCCAAATGCTGCGATTGATGATCCAACCATACATCCGATAAGGGCATGACTTGCTGATATCGGAAATCCTTTCGCCGTTAAAATACTAAGGAGCAGGACCCCGCAAAAAAGTGCAATTACCAAAGTTACAGGAGTCAGGGCACCCGCTTGTACAACACCGGTTCCGATGGTCTTTGCAATAGCAGTCGTCAATAAAAATGGTCCTGCAATATTGCAGACTGCCGCCATAATAAGGGCATATAGTGGTCTCAATGCCCGTGTGGCTACTATCGTGGCAATCGAATTCCCGGCATCATTCAGACCGTTGACAAAATTAAATAAGAGTGCCAGGGAAATCCCAAAGATGATGATAAATTCCATGGCTTACGTATGACGAATGATAATCTCATTGAGGACATGTCCCACATCATTACATTCCTGCAAAACCTCTTCGAGATTTTCATAGATATCCTTGAGTTTTATAAGAAGTATCGGATCCTGCATAGAGAATAGTTCAGTTACAGCAGAAGAGAGGAGATCACTGGACCGGTTATATACATGATTGATATTCTGACAGGAGTTTTTTATCTCATGAATCTCATTCCAGGACCCGAGCAGTCCAACACCTTCCCGAATTTCTGCGACAGATATAGAAATAAATTCGGCAAAGGTATTCAGATGGGGGTAGGTCCCGGTCAACTGATAGTTGCATATCTGATGTGCAACCCAGTCGATGATATCGATCACATCATCCAGAGCTTTTGCAAGACGGTGAATTTCATCTGGTTCAAGAGGAGTGATGAGTGACTCCTCCAGTCTTGCAAAAATTTTTCTGAGCAGTTCATCAGATTCATGCTCAAGCTGATGTATCTTCTGACAGGTGATCCCCCTGTGCTGATCCATATCAGAGATCAGTTCGGTCAGATGCGATGAGGCCTGAACTATCTTCTCTGATATTTCACGAAAAATTTCCAGAAAATATTGATCTTCCGGGAGAATGATATCCCGTATCCGCATATCTTCTGGTGATACCTGATATATTATATGATTACGCGTTCCATCAGGAATTTTAATCAAAATGGCCTGAAAAATCAGGTCATATTGCTCATTATTGCAAAAAATTCGTCTGCCGGAACGGTTGCGAGTGCTGGAAATGTTCTGTTCTGCACTGAATACCGCTGCATTACCTGATATTCTAGCCATGCGCCATACAATGAAAGGCGGGCAGTAATCCCGGAGATCTGTGCAGGATACAGGGGATCTGATCTGTTCAATTTAGGAATACGGTTCAGATTGATCAGTTCCGACTGGACTGTCCGGTTATATGCCTGCCTCAAATATGACAAATCCTGTGAAATATTATATGAGTACGTCTCATTCAAATTCTTCTTCAGACGAATATTTGCATATTCTACAGACAGATTCAGTACATCAGGGATGTCATACGTGACAGAGCCATCAACCCGTCCTTTGATCTCATATAAATCAGGAATCCAGTACTGGTTCATCATAAACAGAAATTCAGTGTCATTACTGGTATGATTCCCCGAGATACCGATATCCTCCCCCATACAGGGATATATATCCAGGAAAAAAATTGACAGAAATATGATGAACATATATGTCTGGCAAAAACGCATAATTATCTCCTATGAACCTCTATTGATCATTGAGTTTATCTCTGGAGACATTTGAAGGTATCAATCCTGAAATCTTTTAATAAAATCCAGAATATGATAACCTGATACATGAAACCATTAAGAAAGGGTATGAACAACAAATAAGGGCAGGTTAGTGAGTGAATTCTGAAGTCCGTGTACTCCATGTTGATGACGAGCCCGTCATATGTGATTTAACCAAGTTGAGCCTTGAAAAAGGTGGACGACTCAAAGTGGATGTGGCCTCTTCAGCTGAAGAAGCATTGGAGCTTATCAGGTCAGGTTCATATTCTTGTATCATTTCAGACTATGAAATGCCGATAATGAACGGGCTCGATTTTTTAAAAGCGGTGCGAAATATTGATCAGGACATCCCGTTCATCCTTTTTTCAGGAAGAGGGCGTGAGACAGTCATCATTGATGCCATAAATACCGGAGCAGATTTTTACATCCAAAAAGGCGGCGAACCAAAAGCACTCTTTGCCGAACTCAACCATAAAGTGGAGTATGCCATTCAACAGCGTAATACGCGCATAGCACTGAAAAGAAGAGATGGCATTTTGGAAGCGGTCAGCCTGGTCGCGAATCTGTTTCTTGGTGGTGAAGCATTCGATAGGGCCCTGCAGGAAGCAATTACCCTATTTGGTCTTGCAACCGAAGTGGATACCGTCAGACTGTTCAGACTGAATTCAGATTCAGAAGACTCTGATACACATCACTCCATGAAAAATATTGCTTCATGGACAAGGATTACGATTCAGTCGGATGAATGGGAGCAATACCTAAGAACCAATAATATCCCGGTGGAAAAGGGACTCATCTCCCGCCTTGTCAGGGGCGAGACCCTCATCCTCAATGCATCAGAGATCCAGATGTATAATCCGCTTAAGGGTGGAGTAGGTGCAAAATCCATCGCCGTTTTTCCGGTTTTTGTTGATCAGAAAGTCTGGGGAATCTTCTGGTTTGCCGATTACATGAGTGAGCGGACATGGACCGGTGTGGAGATTGATGCTCTGCTTGCCGCATCAGCCATGATAGGTTCTGCTATCCAGCAGGATCAGATGCGACGATCGCTTATCGCGACAAAGGAGGAGTACGCATCCATGTATGCTCTGATGAGACGGCTCTGTGATACGGTCCCTGACATTTTATGGGCAAAAGATATGGATGGTTCATTCCTCTTTGTAAACCAGGCAGGTTCTGACCTGCTCTGTGCAGAAAATACCAGTGATCCGGTTGGGAAAAGAGAAGAGGATTATCCCTGTGGCCTCATTCATCATGGAATGCCAGAGTGCAGAAATGTGAGTCATCATGATATGAAAGGGAGAATATCTCTTAAATCCGGATCAGAGGTCACTGAACTGGATATCATTACCGTCCCATTTGTCAATACTGAAGGAAAACCGATAGGAACTGTTACACTGGGCAGGGATATTACCAATTATTGTAAAATTGAGCAGGGTCTTCGAAGATCAGAGAAGAGATATGAAAATATCATCAGTGCCATCCACATCGGAGTGCTTGTCGTTTCAGGAGATGGGGTTATTAAAGAGATAAATCCCCGTGCCCTGGAATTACTGGATGCACGAAAAAGTGAGATAATTGGAACATCGCTCAGTAAAAACCGGATTCTCCGTGAAATGGAATTATCAGATGCAGTTCGTGAAGTGATAGCGACTGGAAATGGCATTTCATTCCTGACATCACGCTCAGTTACCAGAACATCTGAAGATCTGTACTGTATGGTAAGACTGCTGGTCCCGGAAAACGGAGGGGAAGCTGAGGTTCTTATTACTCTTGATCCCCATTACTCAGCATAATCAGAGAAGTGAAACAAGGTCGCGAAGAACTGCAGCAGGATCTTCAGCCTTAACCACACTAGATGCCAGAAGAACTCCATCCGTTCCAAGGTCAACTGCTGTCTTTACACATTTTCCTGAGTGGATTCCGGCACCGGTAAGGACTTTTACTGGAGGACTGATTTTTCTGACAACATCTACAGAGCCCGTAATAATTTCCGGATTTGCTTCGGAGACGGATATTTTTCCACCAATAAGTTCTGGTGGTTCAATTGCCACATAATCCGGATTCAGGGCAGCAAGAGCAGCAGTGGTTGCCACATTATTCGAGCAGACACATGAGAGAAGGCCGGCACCTTTCAGGGCACTGACATTCTTTTCAATATCTGCAACATTCAGCCGGTATTCTGAGTGATTTACCAGTGATCCGATCGCTCCTGCAGATTTGATCGCAGCCAGAGGCATTCGGCCGGTATGGGCACCAGGATCAACCGGGTCTACATGCTGGGCAAAAACCGGAATATCATAATGGTGGTTTATGGGATGAATATCAGTATATAATGGTGCCAGTGCGATGGTAACACCTGATTCATCCATTACTTCCCGGGCGGCCCTTGCAATCCGATGAGCTCCGTTTCCGATTGATTCGGTATAACACTTCAGATTAACGAGGACGAGTGGTGTTTTCAATGACTGTTGTTTCATATGGCATTCATTCGTCGTTGAAATACTTATCAGTTAACAATTGTTCACGGGTGATGCACGAAATCGGGGTCTTATTGGTTATGGTTTTACACCAGAAAGACCCCTTCTGAACCCTGACCGGGTTACTCCTCCCCAGCTCATACTGATAATGGTATCTCTTATCTGCTGTACCTCTTCTTCTGTAAGATCAGCTATCATCCGTCTCCTCCATAACCGGGTCATTTCACCTGAATAGGTAGCCCCCCGGCCTCGGGCGTCAATAATAAACCACCTGATTCCCATCTGATATAGTACCGGATATTCACCAATGAGGCTGTGCTCAGATGAATTCATGATATGACTTCTCCCTGATTGTTCGCACCATACCGGGAATAAGTACTTCTTTTCATCCTGAAGAACGAGCCCGGTTCCTTTTTGATTGTGAGCATACGCACATACATGATCTTCTGTAACCGCAGCTTCAATGAGACCCTGACAACATAGAGCAATGAAAGGCCCGGTTCCGTTCCTGTATACCTGACAGATATCAGAGATCTCCTGTTCTGACAATTCAGGAGACAGGGTGCAGAATTCATACCGGTCACAGGCTTTCAGCGATGCAGTATTTGTCACCGGCAGACCATAGAAGGATGAAACCGAGCAATCAGGGTTACATTCCTGGATATATTCACCTATTCCAACTGAGTCGACGAGAAAATGATGGATACCAAAAGAGTCGAATTTTTTCAGATGAGTGGAGAAGAGAGCCAGGTCGTTCTGACGAATCACTCCGGGGACTACAATGCCAATCCTATGAGCATGGTCTGACAATCCACACATTTCATCAGAAAAATCCTGCCAATCCAGATATACCCGGTCAGCACCATGATTCAAAGCAGCATGAAGATCAGGGATGGATGAGACAAGAACAATCAGGTTCGATCTCTCTGTTCCCGGTTCCAGATTACCTGGATTATCCGAAGATACAGAGTCACCAATCACGTTCCGGATATTGTAAACAATTTCTGGTTTTGGAAGGTGGGATTGAATAATTATGTCTTCAGCAACTTCCAGGATCTCACGCCTGAGTCCATTTAGTACCCGAACAGGAGCAAACCATCCTTGTTCACCGGAGATCTCAATATCAGTGAAGGTAAAAAGCGTCCCTCCGGTCTTCATAAGCTGTTCCCGGATGTGATCCGGTGTCAGGGATCGCGTCTTTGCAGGTTCAACGATCTCAGGCCCTATGAAATCAAACTGATATGCATGTTTACGTCTGTCATATACAACTCCCTTTCCAAAAATGATCCCTTCAGGAGAGAACAGAAGTGAACATGATATCGTGAGCGACCCGGCATACCGTTCATCAGGATGGGCAAGAAGGGCTGAAATTTTTCGCTCCAGTTCCCTTCTTCCGGTAATATAACAGCAGACACCAGCCTTCGGGACAAAGGGAGCCTTAAATTCTATCACCCCATCCCGGATAACCGGATCATCCCTGAGGACAAGGCCCTCCATAAACTCTTCGCTTCTGAAGGCAAGTCCATCACCCTGCCGGAGAGTAATATCAGATGCTGGTTTTACCCTGATTTTTCCGTTATCTGAAGAGATCACAGAACCCAGATAATACCCCTGGTTACCAGGATAATCACGGCCCATGACCTGTGAATAATCTGACCCGCTGATATATCCGGAGGTAAATCCCCGGGTGAATGAGATGGAGAGATCGGCAATATCTTCAGGATCAGGATGAAATGATCCGTTGATGATTGCATCAAGGGCTTTTCGATAGATAGAGGTGACAACTGCCACATAGGAAGGAGATCTCATTCTACCTTCAATTTTGAGTGCTGCTATTGGCAATTTGACAATTTTATCAAGAACCGGATAGAGTGAGAGATCTTTTGTTGAAAGCAGGTATCCTGATTTTCCAATCTCACGGGCAGCATTAACCCTGCCATACCGATCAAGTGGTCCTTCCATCATCCGGTATTGTTTCCGACAAGGCTGAGCACACATTCCCCGGTTCCCGCTTCTCCCTCCGACAAGTGAAGATAACAGACACCGGCCTGAGTATGCATAACAGAGAGCGCCATGTGCAAACACTTCCAGATCAACGGAATATCCGCTCAAAGCCTCTGAAATTTCTTCTATCTCTTCTCCGGTCAGCTCGCGTGCCAGCACGATTCTTTTGCACCCGTTTTTTGCAGCATACCGGGCACCAGGAATATTATGGACACCCATCTGCGTAGATGCATGCAGAATGAGATCAGGAATGTACCGTCGTGCATAGGAAAGAAGTCCGATATCCTGAATAAGAACAGCATCAACCCCGATAGAAAACAGGAACAGAAGGTACGAAAGTGCCCTTTCCATCTCCTGTTCCGTAATCAGGGTATTTACTGTCACATATACCTCAATACCGCGGAGGTGAGCATATCTGACCGCATCTCTCAGTTCATCATCGGAGAAGTTCGATGCGAACTTTCGTGCCCCAAACTCACGACCGCCAAGATAGACTGCATCAGCACCGGCAGCACAGGCAGCGATGAGAGCTTTTGGTGATCCGGCCGGTGCAAGAAGAAGGGGGAGGTGAATTGTCATAGATGGGAATCATGGCTCCTGTCTGCAATCGGGGATGATCTTTCTCTGTTCCAGAAGAGCATCCATGAGAACCAGTGCCATCATCGCTTCAGCAACCGGCACAATCCTGACTGCAATACAGGGATCATGCCTCCCTTTAACAGAAATCTTCCGTTCCATGCCATTCGTATCCACCGTCTGCTGAAGAGTCCTGATAGACGGGGTCGGTTTGATGCTGAGTCGAACAAGAATATCCTGTCCAGATGAGATCCCCCCAAGGATACCTCCTGCATTATTGGAAAGATATCCCTCGGAAGTCATCTGATCATTATGCTCCGAACCGGTCATAGATGCAGCCATTACACCTGATCCTATCTCCACTGCTTTAACACCCCCAATGCCCATCATTGCATAGGCGATGAGAGCATCAAGTTTTCCAAATACGGGGTCACCAAGACCGGGCGGGCATCCTGATACCACAAGACTGACCACGCCACCAACCGACTCTCCCTGATCCCTCGCATCACGGATAACCTGTTCCATTCTTTCAGGAACTTTTTCACCATGAACAGAGGTCAGGGAACCGGAGATGATGATGCCTTCTTTCTCAAGATATCGTCTGGCTATAGCACCCGCAGCTACCCGTGCTGCAGTCTCCCTGCCTGAGCTCCGCCCACCGCCACGATGATCCCGTATTCCATACTTTTCAAAATACCCCCGATCTGCATGACCGGGACGAAAGATCTCTTGTAATTCATCATAATCTGCAGATTTCATCGAAGTGTTCTGAATAAGAAGGCAGATGGGAGTGCCAAGAGTATATCCTTGAAAGACTCCTGAGAGGATCTGCACAGCATCCGCCTCTTTTCGTGGAGTTACGAGATCACTCTGTCCGGGTTTTCTTTTATCAAGATAATACTGAATTTCTTTTTCAGAAATTGCAAAACCAGGGGGACATCCATCAATAACCACGCCAATTGCTGCTCCATGACTCTCACCAAATGTGGTAACCCGAAAATTCCGGCCAAAGGTATTCATGCCAGTATCTCCCGAAGTCGCGAGACCGGAGTATCAATCCCGGTAAGAATCCGGAACTGTTCAGCGAGCTGATGAATAAACATCTCAGTTCCGGGGATTACAGAGCAACCCGAAGCCAGGGCCGCCTGAAGAAGGGGAGTATCGCGGGGAGTATAGACCAGATCAAATACCTTCATCCCAGGTTGCAAGGCTGATGGAGGGATCGGAGTATGTGGGTCTGAACCCATCCCGACAGGCGTTGCATTGATAATAAGATCCGGATGATATTTTCCAATATCACCAAGGGATCCAATCTCTGCACCACTCTTTCTGGCAAGATGCTCGGCACGTTCAGGTGTCCGGTTGAGAATCACCGGTGTAAATCCCCGCATAGAAACGGCATATACCGCTGCAGCTGCTGCACCACCCGCACCGAGAATTACCGCCGTGTCTCCGAGAGTCCCTTCCAGAGGCCGGTAGATACCTTTCCAGTCGGTATTAAATCCATACTTTTTCTCATCCTGAATGAGAATGGTGTTTACCGCACCAATGGATTCAGCATCATGCTTGATCTCGTCCAGGTAGGGAATGACAGTCTCTTTGTGAGGGATGGTCACCGATAGTCCCCGAACACCGGTCCCTGGCAGAAGTGAGAGAAACCGACCGGGATCCTTATGTTCAAACCAGGTGTAATGAGCTGGCATCCCATAATCTGCGAACAGATGATTGTAGATCCCAGGGCTTTTACTGTGCAAACACGGATACCCCAAAATTCCATACAGGAAGATATCATAATCCCCGGATATCTTTTTCAGATGAATCTTTTCTCCGGATGGGATTGCAGTCTTCATGACAGAGGCAAAGAGTTCTTTTCGTTTATCCGGAACACAAATTCCGTTTTCAACCAGATTCAGAATCTGTCTTGCTGCCTCCTCTGGTGTGGTGGTGCTGGTATCTATCACAATATCAGCGACACTCCGGTATATCGGCATTCGTTCTTTCAGGACCTGTTCTATCTCTTCCCGGAGAGGAAGTCCGGTAAGGGAAGGACGGTCAGATGCATGAATTCTATTATAAATCACTTCAGGACTTGAATTCAGAAGGATTACAAGACTATTCATTCTCAGCATCCGGACATTGACCGGCCGTATCACGGCTCCTCCTCCGGTACTGATTATCCCTGCACCAGATGGTATCCGTGCAATGACATGCTGCTCAATCTCGCGAAATCCTGCTTCTCCTTCTGATTCGAATATCTGAGAAATCTTCTTTCCTGTCGCATCCTCAATGAGTTGATCTGTATCCAGGTATCCCTGACCGGTCATTCGGGAAAGCGCCTTTCCAATACTGCTTTTACCGGTCCCCCGATAACCGATCAGCACAATACGGCGTTTTGCCATATCCGT
>JGI12104J13512_1000938_pt1 | contig 23451 bp, 16 predicted proteins | sample TerdegcTABiofilm_FD_13512 | JGI IMG/M metagenome (IMG submission 13512)
CTGCGGCTTTCTTCACTACTTCCATAATTTCCATACTCTTTTCTCCTCTATCTATTTCCTCTTTCCCATCCTATATGTGGATTATATCATATAATCACCTAAAACAATTTTTGGTGCATTCTAAAAAGAACGCACCAAAAATTGTTTTTATGTAGGTATTATTTTGTTATGAAGTTTTTGATGTTGAAGTAGTTTCCTTATTACCTGTTTTTGTTTCTGTTGATGTTTTCCCATTCCCGTTATTGGAACTTGTGCTTGTGCTGTGAGAACCATTGCCATTACTACCTTTCTTCTTGTAATCCGTCTCATAAAAACCACTTCCTTTGAAAATTATCCCTCCACCATTACCAATTAAACGCTCACATTTTCCTTTACATTTCTCACATACAATCTTGGGTTTTGCTGTAATCGAATGAAAATAATCAAAACGATACCCGCATTTTACACATTCATAAGTATAAGTCGGCATAAAAATCTCCTCCTTAAATAATTAAGAACCTCCTACATTATTCAAAACGAGAAATCAATAGGCAGGTAATACAAAAATTAATAACAAGAATCAATTATTAAAAACAACTCTACATTATAATATCATACATAATCTATCACTTTCTTTACTTAAATTTCAAATATGCTTTTAGTTCTCTTTTCTATATTAAATATTCTCTGCAAAAAATTCTTACATTTATGTATTTTAAGAACAGTAGATAATACATTTATGTATATTGTATTAGATAAAATTTGTTTCTAACTCTATAAATATAAACGAAAAACGCATATTTGTGGGTATTTCTTTTGTAAAAGGCATATTTTATAAACCTTGGCATTTATATTGCTTAATAATATAGCAATAAACAAAAAGTTTTTATTTGTTATAATATGCTTCATATTTACCTGAACTATAAATCTAATATAAGGCATTGATAGATGAAAAAAATCGAAGCAATCATCAAACCATTTAAGTTAGAAGAAGTAAAAGAAGCACTTGCTGAGATAGGGTGCAAAGGTTTGACAGTCTCTGAAGTCAAAGGTTTTGGCAGGCAACATGGGCATAAAGAATTATACCGTGGTGCAGAATATGTTGTAGAATTTCTTCCCAAAATAAAGATTGAGGTGGTGGTTGTAGATGAAATGGTAGAAACGGTAGTAAAAGCGATATTAAAGTCGGCTTCCACAGGTCGTATCGGAGATGGTAAAATTTTTATTATACCGGTAGAGGAAGCCATCAGAATAAGAACAGGCGAAACAGGAGATATAGTCGTCTCTTAAAAATAAAAAAACTATACTAAGGAGAAATGTTATGTATAAAGATTTAACACCCAAAGATGTATTAAAAATGATTAAAGAAAAAAATATAGTCTTTGTTGACCTTCGTTTCATGGATTTTCCGGGACTACAACAACACTTTACCTTTCCTGTATCTCAGATAGATGAAGATGTTTTTGAATCAGGTATTGGATTCGATGGCTCAAGTATTCGGGGCTGGCAAAGTATCCATGAAAGTGATATGCTTGTATTGCCCGACCCACGCACAGCATTTGTAGATCCATTTTCAAATATTCCTACATTAGTGTTATATTGCAATATTTTAGACCCCATTACAAAAGAGCGTTATACCCGTGACCCACGGAATATTGCTCAAAAAGCAGAAAATTACCTGTTGTCCACAGGCCTTGCTGATACCTGCTATATAGGACCAGAGGCAGAATTCTTTATTTTCGATGATATTCGTTATGACCAGACACCGAATAGTGGATATTACTTTATTGATAGTAATGAGGGTATATGGAACAGTGGCAGGGATGAAAAACCAAATTTAGGTTACAAACTTCGTTATAAAGAAGGGTATTTCCCAATACCGCCTTCAGATGATACACACAATATCCGTAGTGAAATGGTTAAATTGATGTTAGATTGCGGGATTAATGTGGAATGTCATCATCATGAGGTTGCCACGGGTGGACAGGCAGAAATTGATATGCGTTATGCTCCCTTGACACAGATGGCAGACCAATTAACTCTTTATAAATACATTATTAAAAATGTAGCAAAGAAAAACGGCAAAACAGTAACCTTTATGCCCAAACCTTTATTTAGTGATAACGGTTCCGGGATGCATTGTCATATCTCATTATGGAAAGGCGGAAAACCTATTTTTGCAGGAAATAAGTACGCGGGATTAAGCCAGGAAGCACTCTGGTTTATTGGTGGCTTACTAAAACATGCACATGCACTTGTTGCTATTACAAATCCGACAACGAATAGTTACAAACGATTGGTCCCGGGATATGAAGCACCTGTAAATATTGCTTACTCGGCTCGTAATCGTAGTGCCTGTTGCCGTATTCCTATGTATTCGCCCAGTCCTAAAGCAAAACGGATTGAATTTCGTGTGCCCGACCCATCCTGCAACCCCTATATGGCGTTTGCCGCTCTCTTAATGGCAGGTCTGGATGGTATTCAGAACAAGATTGACCCCGGTGAGCCTATGGATAAAGACTTGTATGACCTTCCTCCCGAAGAAAAAGCACTTATCCCACAAGTTCCCGGAAGTCTTGCGGAAGCCCTCAATGCATTATCTAAAGACCACGAGTTCCTAACAAAAGGAGATGTATTTACGGAAGATGTCTTGAAAACATGGATAGAATACAAGCGTGTTCGTGAAGTTGAAGCCGTTAATTTAAGACCCCATCCCTATGAATTTATGCTGTATTTTGACATTTAAGATGCGTATCTAAGTATCCTCTGAGATATGCTCCTTATGTATTAAGTTATTGGAAAGGACACAGGGAAAGCCAAAAATCTTTCCCTGTGTTTCTTATTTCCGAATAATTTCCATATTATCTATTACATTTTTCTATTTCTCATTTCTCGGAATGTTTCGTTTCTCTATATTTACACACCCTCATCATGAAGTTTTTCTAAATAATCTATTAGAAGATTCAAATATTTTTCCGGGGTATCATCAACAGGGCATTCTAAATAAGGATATTCTTCTAATCCTGTTTCTATCTCTTTGCCAAAAATTTCAAATGCATATTTTTTTCTTGAAGGTGAAACAGGATGATAGGTATCGAACTGGATATATAAAAAGTTTTTATTTAAGACTAATTTTTTAACTCCCAAATCTACAGCCAGAATGCGTGATTTCATAATTTTTACTAAGTTTTCAACAGGCATGGGTATGAGTCCATATCTGTCTTTAAGTTCATCCATTAATTCTTCGCATTCTTCGGGTGTTTGTGCGGCAGAAATTCGTTGATACCATTGCATCTTTTCAAGGGAATTGTAGATATAGTCATCCAATATACGCGCCTGAATAGTAGTTTCAAACGGAGGTAATTTTTTGCGTATAAGAGGTTGCCCTTTCATTTCTGCAATGGCTTCCTCAATCAATTCACGATAGGTATCAAAGCCGACGGCATTTATATGTCCACTCTGTTCGGGGCCCAATAAATCGCCCGCACCCCGTATCTCTAAATCTTTCAATGCAACCTGCAAACCCGAACCTAATGTAGAAAAATCTTGGATGGCTTTTAGTCGCTCCTGAGCATCTTTGGTGAGAGCCTTATCAGAAGGAATTAACAAGTATGCAAAGGCACGATGTTTATATCTTCCAACCCTGCCTCGAATTTGATAAAGTTCACTTAATCCAAATCGGTCTGCACGGTCTACAATAATTGTGTTTACATTTGGAATATCTATACCGGATGCGATAATTGTGGTGCACACCAGCACATCAATCTCACGGTTAATGAAGGCTGTCATTACCTTTTCTAATTCATTTTTAGACATCTGTCCATGACCAATACCTATTCGTGCATTCGGCACCAATTGCTGGATTTTCATTGCGGTATATTCAATAGTTTGCACACGATTATGAAGGTAATACACCTGTCCTTCTCGTCGCAATTCCCTTTCAATGGCTTCTTTAATAATTTCGGGGGAATAATTAGCAATGCAAGTATGAATGGGTAAACGGTCATTGGGTGCTGTATTAATAACACTCATATCGCGAATGCCTGATAAACAAAACTGTAGTGTTCGCGGTATCGGTGTCGCTGTTAGAGTAAGTGTATCCACATGTTCACGAAGTTTTTTCAACTGCTCCTTATGTCTTACACCGAAACGCTGTTCCTCATCAATTATAAGTAAGCCCAAATCTTTAAATTGGACATCTTTTGAAAGTAAACGGTGCGTGCCAATGACAATATCTACTTCCCCTGTAATTAATCCTTCCAGAACCTGCTTTATTTCTTTTGTGGTGCGTAATCGGCTTAACGATTCAATACGGATAGGGAATCCAGCCATTCGTTCCTGAAAAGTGTGCCAATGCTGATGAACAAGTACTGTTGTTGGAGCCAGAACCGCAACTTGTTTACCATCCATTACCGCCTTGAAACTTGCTCTTATCGCAACCTCTGTTTTCCCGAAGCCAACATCTCCGCAAATCAAGCGGTCCATTGGTTGAGGAGCTTCCATATCCCGTTTGGTTTCTTCAATTGCATGATATTGGTCGGGTGTCTCATCATAATCAAAGGCTTCTTCCATCTGTCTTTGCCAGGGTGTATCTGGCGAAAAGGCAAAACCCTTAGAATGATGTCGTTTGGCATATAATTTGAGTAATTCCTCAGCAAATTGTTTGACCGACTCCCGTACCTTATCTTTCGTCTTGCCCCATGTTTTTCCCCCTATTTTATCGAGATTAGGGGTAACATCTTCTCCTGCGATATATTTCCGTATCTGGTCTAATTGCGTGACGGGAATATACAGCATATCTCCATCTCGATACACAACAGCAAGGTAATCACTGGATTTGTTTTCTAAACGATAAAGCCCCGTGAATTTACCTATTCCATGAACTTCGTGAACGACATAATCCCCCGGTTTTAAATCACTTAACGAATAAACACGCGTGCCTTTACAGAAAAATCGTCCTCTCCGTCGAACAAATTTCCTCCCAAACAGTTCTTTTTCACTTAACAGAACGAACTTCTCATCAGGATAAACACAACCCGAACGAATTCTACCAATTTCGATTTTTAAGTCAAAAGAATCTTTATCGAGACGATACCCCTGTTCTGTGATCAATTCATACATGCGTAATTGTTCTGAAGGTGTATTACAAAGAATTCGCACATGATATTGTTCAATGTCCCATTGCTTTAATTGTTCCCAGAATTCATTCAAATTTTTTGTCCAGATTTGGATGGAGTTCATAGGAATAACAATACGCGGTGCTGACCGTTCGGGTAAGGATAAAGCCGCTATTTCTATGTTTTTTAATTCGAGGAACTTGCTTGTAATTTCATTCCGTGTAAAGGTGTATGGATTCTCACCAAATTCAGATTCAATTTTCTGACTCTCTTCTAATATGTTCAACGGTTCTTCCCATATAATTAGAATATCCCTCGATAAATAATCCAACAGGCAATTTTTTTGGAGCAGAGAACTATTTTTAATAAGCAGGTCTTTTTCTGTTTTTAAAACAATATCTACATATTCCAGAGGGGCAATGCTTTTTTGAGTTTCAGGATCAAATTCGCGTATAGACTCAATAATATCACCGAAAAATTCCAGGCGAACAGGCAATTCACGAGCATACGGAAAAATATCCAATATTCCCCCTCTCCGACTGAATTCACCATGTTGAGACACACTCGCTTCGCGTTGATAACCCGAATTAATAAGTAAGGTAGTCAAATCTTCAAGGTTGTATTCTTGTTCTTTATTTAAATGCAACCTTTGTTTTTCCAGTGCTTCTCGCGATGGAACTACCTGTAATAACGAACGAATGGATGTGACGATAATTTTAGGAGTTTGTTTACCAGAGACAATCCGAGTTAGCAAATGAAGGCGTTCAGAAACAATATCCTCTGCCGGGTCAATAAAATCTGTGGGCAATGTTTCCCACGAAGGGAAGAAAGCACAATCTTCCTCTGAAGTAAATGTTATAAAGTCTTCATATATCTCTTCCGCACCATGATTGTCCGAAGCAATAACCAAAAGAGGTTTGTTAAGTTCTGAATGGATTAGATAAGGAATAACACTTTTCCCTACACCCCATGGTCCTGCAATTTGCACCCATGAAGATTTTTCTATCTGCTCAATAATCTGGCTTATAGCTTTAAATCTTAATAATGATACACTCATATCAAATGAATATTATTATATCCCATCTTTTAAGATAATCAGATATACGAAATATAGGAGTAGGTTTTATGTGAAAATTTTAATTATTTCCTTGGGATTTGTTTTCGATATTCAGTTCCTTAAAACTAACGCAGAATCAATGCTTCGCGTTCCGGTCCTACAGAAATATATTTAATGGGACATAAAACCCGTTTCTCTATTTCAATCACATAATTTTGGGCGTTTTGGGGAAGGTCTTCAAACCGACGCACTTTAGAAATGTCTTCATCCCAGCCCGGAAGTTCGATATATACAGGCTCTGATTTCTCGAGTATAGGATTGATTGGAAAATCGTCAAACATCTTATTTTCAAACTTGTAATGAGTGCAAATCTTTAATGTTTTCCTGCCTGTGAGACTGTCTAATTTGGTCAGGGCTATTTCTGTAGCACCCTGTACTTTTACACCGTATTTTGTTGCCACCGCATCAAAATGACCAATCGTTCGTGGTCTACCTGTTGCCGCCCCATATTCCTTGGCAATTTCTCGTAACTGGTCTGCTTCCTCTTTCTCCATTAGCGTTACGAAAGGACCTTCTCCAACGCAGGTTGAAAAAGCCTTTACAACAGCAATGACCCTATCCGGTGGATAGCCGAAAAGACCACCACCAATAGGAGCAAAAGCGGATAATGTGCAGGAAGAAGTTGTATAAGGATAAATTCCAAAATACAGGTCTCTCAATGTTCCTAATTGTGCCTCAAAAAGTATCTTTTTACCTTCTTTAACAGCTTGTTCCAATATTTCATTTGTGTTCTTTATATAAGGTAATAAGGGCTTGCTCCATTTCTGTGTCCATTCCCAGATTTCTTCAAAGGTAAAAGGATTATCTTTACCATAAACGCCTTTGGCTATTTGCAACTTCCAATCTACGATTTGTCGTAATCGTGTTTCAAGATATTCCGGGAAAAATAGGTCGCCCATTAAAATAGCCTTTTTTATTGTTCGGTCTCCATAGACCGGGGCAATTCCTCTTCGTGTAGAACCATACGCATTTTTACCCAATCGTTCCTCTTCCCAGATATCTTCATAACGATGGTAAGGGAAACAAATAACGGCGCGCTCCGAAATATATATTTTGGGGTCTATTCCATGCTCCTTAAAACTCTGAATTTCCTCTACCAAACTTTGAAGGTCAAGAACCATCCCCGGTCCTAATATATTAATTGTCTTTTTACTAAAAACGCCGGATGGAATGAGATGTAATTTAAATTCCCCAAACTCATTAATAACCGTGTGACCCGCATTATTTCCTCCTTGATAACGGATAACAAAATCTGCATCCTGGGCAAAATAATCTACCATGCGACCTTTTCCTTCGTCGCCCCAATTTGCTCCCACAATGACTTCAATACTCATTTACGATACCCTTTACATAAATGTTCAGTTCTCACAAAAAAACGGGTCGAAACCAAACTCGACCCGTTTGCCTTATTCAATTATACAGAAAAAACTATCTCGAATAGAACCCGATGACACCCGGAGTATCTTCAAGGAAGGGAAGATTTTCTTCTGCCGGGACAGAAACAACATGCCCTTCAAAAGATTTCGCTTCACGAGAAAGATGAGGGGGAATTTCCTGATAGGGATTTTCTGCTCCTTCGGCTATCATCGGAATGTTTCTACTCTTCTCTCGCACTGTAATCTTCATTCCCGGTTTTACGGTAAAAGAGGGGATATTCACTTTCTTACCATCTACCAGAAAATGACAATGAGTTACGAGTTGCCGTGCTGAAGAAATAGTCGGAGCAAAGCCTAAACGGTAAACTACCGTATCAAGCCTGCATTCCAGAAGTCTCATCAGATTTACACCTGTATCACCTGTAATACGCTTGGCTTCCTGGAATGTTTTCCACATTTGCCGTTCCATCAAACCGTAATGCATGCGAATTTTTTGTTTTGCCAGTAATTGCCGAGCATAAACAGACAACTTCCCTTTCGGGTCTCTTCCATGTTGTCCCGGTCTGAACGGACGTTTTTTAGATGGGCATTTCGGGCTTCCCCATATACAGGAACCCAAACGCCGACATAACTTGTGTTTCGGACCTAAGTATCTTGCCATAGGTTGTGTTTGTTCCTTACTTTAATTTAATTTTTTCTTTACACAAAACGAGACACACGCTCTCTTTTACAGCCGCGGAAAAGATAGAGGTGTAAAGTTAAATCTTTTTTGAGGTGTATTATTATAGAATTTTTACAAGGATAAAAACAAATCAGCCCAGACTCCTTATTTAGTATGACAATTCGTCTATTCCTACTATTTTCTATATTTGTGTTTCCCATTCTTACTTAAAATTCCAATCTTTGCAAATTTTGTAGATGAAGAATATACTTACTTTTAGGGTTCTACCTGAAAATTCATAATATCTATTATTTGTTTGTATCTTGTTTCAATAAACTCATTATTTGTTGGTTGTGGTTCTTTTGACATAGTTTTCTGAAGTTCGATTTCTATATCCCAATTGTAGGGAAAACTACCCATAGGCAAAATACAGGGAGACCCGACTAATTTATGTTTTGCAAAGTGATTAAAATAATGTGCTATCCACAACCCATCATCCATTAATTTTTTTGTTTCATTATCCAATGTATCATAGTCTTTTGCTTTTATAGCGTTCCAGATAGGATGAAGTGTATTGTAGAAGAATATACTACTCCTCTTAATTCCAAGAAATATTTTCTCTGCTTTAATAGGGTCGGTATCTAAACAAGATAGGGCATAACTAAATTCAACCCAGGGTGATATATATGAAATAGGTTCTAATAAAGTTTGAGCCCAGCAGTGTCTATTTATGGAGAGCCAATCCATTGTATATTGGACATAAGTTCCTCTTTCTGGTGTTTCCAAAGGATTATCGTATCGGGATAATATAGATAAGTCTAACGGGTTAGAATTAGTTTCCTGACATGATTTCAAGTGGGGGGCAAGTTCTTTTGAGGTTTCTAAAAACGAGGAATTTGTGTTGATATTATCCATGCTGACTGTATTTTCAAGGTTTTCCTTAATTGAAAAGCCAAAATAAGTTAATCCCTCAAAGGAAGGGAATTCTTTTGCTGTGTGATATACAAGATGATGTTTTTCCCACTCCTTTCTAATTAAAGGGGGCATTGTCCCAAATTCGTTCCTAAATAGGACCCATATATTTCTTTCCGGGGGAAGATGTTTCATAAGATAGATAAGTAAATCAGTAGTTAAATACAAAGAACCAGAAACCGCCATAATAGGTGTAGAGTGTTTTAGCCTTGAACACCAATGGTAATGGAATATCGGTGCTATATCTCCCGGTCCTAAAATAATTACATCTTTTTCGCCTATATCTTGTGCCAGAGTATTTGTACATTCGTCCCATGCAGTATAAGGTTTACTTTGCTGATACATCAGGTATTGCAGAAAAATGTAAATAATAAAAAACATAACTCCGAATGTCTTGAAAAATGACCGACGGGGTGTCCAATCAAAAATTATTTTAGATAATAATCCCCATCGAATAATTAGTGAGGGAAGTAAGAATCGAATCGTCATCAATGGAATCTTCGTAATCAGCGTGAAAACAACAAAGCAAAAGGGGACTATAAATGCGATGCACAAGAGGGCAATATTTGGAATTTCGAAACGGAAAGATTTTCTTTTTAAGACAGACAAAAAGCCTTTAACAAAAAAATAGAATAGAATAAGCATGAACACAATATGAATGGATTTAAATAAAAATGGAATACCTATTTCAAGTAGATTAGCAATGGAGGAAGAGACTTTATTAGTTCCAAAGATAGTAAATACCCAAGGTGATATGAAGAAATAATGAGGAACTTCTCTATCTTGAACCCCAAAAATATAATTTAAAAGGGAGTCAAAACTAATCTGGATTGAATAGGCGATATTGCTTGGGGTTGAGAAGAGAGTTAAGTAAAGAAGTACGACAATTACATATAAGAGGTGAAAAGGAAGTACCCAGAATATTTTTTTAGATTTTTCAACAGAGAAAATGAAAAAAAAGATAACCGTTTCAAAAAAAACTAACCATACATAAATATAATAAGTAAGTATGAGTAGTCCGTTTACAATAATTAATAACAGAAGTTGTTTGAATTGGGAAGTATCAGTTTCATTTTTTATGATAGAAAAGAAAAGATATAATGAACACATTGAAAGGCAGAAAGCCAATGCATGAGGCCTTAATAGCATGCTATACCAAAGAAAGGTGGGGATAATTGCAGGAATCAAGGACATTATGAAACTAATAAAAGGAGGAAAGAAAATTTTAAATAGTTTATAGGTAAAAAGAATGGTTGCAATACTTGCGATAAAAGAAAAATATCTAAAAATTTCTGGCGATAAATGAAAAAGTTTAATAGCCGTATACATTATACTCAAATATAAAGGTGCTACTTCAGGTCCTTGAGTTCCGACAAGTTGGAGAAATGTAGTTAAATTCGGTGCATCTTGATAGGCTATTCCCCAGAAATATTCGTCAAACCAAATCGAGGGTTTTTGCTTCAGAAGTAATATTAAAATAAGAGTGATTAAGGAAATTAAAAGATAGTGAAGAGCCGATTCCGTTCGGATATTTAGACTAAAAAATCGGTCTTTCATAGAATTAAGATTTATTGCGGATATTCCGTAATTGAATAATTTCTTCATAGCGGTTTTCAATTATTTTGTTATTTGAGGTATTAGGTTCTTTTAGAAGAATGTACCTGAGTTTATCTTCGCTATCCGTTGTAAATGGAAATATCCCCAAAGGAAGGATACATGGGATATTATCAACTTTGTGGGTCGCAAAATGGTAGAACAAATACGCCGGGAAATAGCCATCCTTGATTAATCGAAGCGAATCTTCTTTTAGGGCACGATAATCCTTTGTCTTAAATGCCCTCCATATTGGCAAAAAAATATGGAAAAAGTATGGATTTTGTTTTTTTATTTGCTGAAATATTTCCTCGGCTTTCTGTAGATCCTCCTGTTCTGAAAGAGCATAAGAAAATGCTACCCAAGCATTGAGATTCTGGAAATGCTTTGTGATTATCCTCGCCCACTCCTTTTTATCTACACTCAAAAGATTTAGAGTTAGGTGAATAGGAGTAGTTAGACCTAATTCTGCTCCAAAATTTTCATATCGAGACAATATTCTTTTTTCTTGTTCATCAAATTCCTTGTTGAGATTAGACCTGAGTAAAGAAATGAGTAAATCATCAGATGGTTGCATAGAACTTTCTTCTAATTCACCCGTATTATTATTTTCTACCTTTAGATTTTCATCAACTGAGAATATATAGCATAGTAGTCCTTCCCAGGAGGGAAATCCGCAAAAAGTATATTGAAGCCCATGCTTATTCCAAAAATGATTTATTGTAGATTCAACTTGATAATTCCACTTCGTGTTATAGATAAAGAAAATCTTCTTAGAGGGAGGAAGATTTTTGACCAAAAAAGTTATAAAATCTGTGGCTGTGTCCAAAGAATCAGAGGTAAAAATAAGAGGGAATGGCTTTTGAATTTTTGCTTTCCAGTTATATTTGAAAATAGCGGTATCTATATCGGTATTACAAATTACTACATCATTCTCGGTCAGATTGGAATTTACATACTGAACACAACCTTCCCAATCGGTGTAAATTTTGTTGACACGGAATAGAAAGTATTGATGTAAAGCCCAAAATACAATGAGACCGATAATGATTTGTTTATAAAAATTATTTTTGGGATTCCATTTATACAGAATTATAAATAGAAAACATAATTTTGCAATATAACACGGAAGAACATAACGAACTAATAGCAAATCTGTATTGGCAATGAAAGAATAACAAGCGAAAACTAAAGGGGGAATAAAAGCAAGAATGAAAATGGCAATAAGACTTTCAGAGAAAGAGCGATAATTTTTAATTATCTGGTATGAGGTATAAATAAACGAAAGAAGAAGAACAAACGCTAGAGTTAATCCACCAACTTTGGTAATTACTGTAGGAGCAACATCACAGATTTTCTGGATAAGAGGAGGAATAGGATATGGAACGAAAAATGGCTGTAAGAATACGCCCCAGGATACATACACGGGGACTTCAAAATCCTGAACCCCAAATATTTTTTCAAATATTTCCAATAAGGTTGGCTGAAACGGAAGAGAAAGATACTTATTTCCACGAAGTATGTATGCTAAATAAAATAAGGTTATACCAAATATGATTAAATTCAAAAAAGCAGGCACAAGATAAATATATTGGCGTTTTAAGACCTTAAGTGTAAGTAGAAAAATTTCAAATCCTATTAACCAAACAAAAATAGTGTGAGATAAAACGAGTAGGATATTTATGCCTATTTGAACAATTACAGCATAACCACTGACTTTTTGTGGAGTTATAAAATATTTGAAGAAAAAATAAAGTGATAACATGGCGAGCATATAAGCAATTGAGTGATATCGTAAACTGGCAGAATTCCATAATAGAATAGGAGAAAGAATAAATAGTGCAATAACGCCTATTGCATATTTTCGTGGAAGGAAATGTCTGGCAATAAGATACACAAAATTCACTGTAATAAGGTTAAAAAAGATAACTACCCAACGGAAGGTTTCTATGGACATTCCAAACTTTCCACAAAGTAGGTATTGAATAAGAAAATAAAGAGGAGGTGCATGAGGACCATAAGACAATATATACGAAAAAAAAGTTGAAAAATGAGAAACTCCTAAGTAATCTAATCCTCCTAAATATTCATCTCCCCAAACGGAGGGCTTTTGTTTTAATAATATGATGGCAAATAATACCAGAACTGAAATGAATAGGTGTTCTAACCACTTTATTTTGTATAATGGTTTTAAATTTATTAGCATTCTTTTTCAAGATATAAGTTATAATTATTTAGTTAAAAGAAATATATCCATATTCGGATTGTGTTTTAATTTAAACAATACTATAAAGATACAAAAACTACTTTTGAGGTTTTTTATACATAATTGGTTAATATAAAGTGAAAAGTCAAATTGATTTTGTTATCATTCCTACAAATTTTAGAAAGAGGTTTTTATGAATGTTTTATTAGTATCTCTTCAGAAAAATTTCAGTATTATAAGTTTAAAACTATTACATGAAATTCTTCGTAGGGAGGGGTTTAATTCTAATATTTTGTATATACAAGGATTTCCGGAGGATTCAAAAAGCCTGGATTCTTTAAAAGGATATATCAAAGACTTTTCTCCTAATTGGGTAGGAATAAGTTTAACCTCATCAGAATATAAATATGCCAAAAATTTTACTTTATTTCTGAAAAAACATTTTGATTTCCCCGTAATATGGGGAGGAGTAGAACCTACGGTAACTCCCGAACACGGGTTGCCTTATGCCGATTATGTTTGCATAGGAGAGGGAGAAAAGGCGGTAGTTGATATTTCTAATGCGATTAAGAATGGGGAAAGATTAGAAACGATAAATAACCTGGCGTATAAGGATGGAGATAACATTCATATAAATCCATTAAACCCACTTTTAGAATCTATGGACGATTTACCCTATATCCCCCGTGTGGCTAAAAATTCTTTTTTTCTTCATAAAGGGAAAGTAGTGGAACTGACCCATGAATTAGTGCGAAAAAATAGCGTTCTTCACGCAAGTATATATAGGATAATAAATTCCCGTGGATGTCCTATGCGTTGCACTTTTTGTGTAAATTCTTTCTATTACGATTTGTATCCGAAATATCATTTTCGGACTGCATCGCCCGAACACATTATAGAAGGAATAGTACGAGGAATACAGGAGCCCTTACCAGTAGCGGTAATTTCTTTTTTAGACGAAAACTTTTTTGCCCGAAAAAAAGAAGATTTAGACAAGTTTTTCAAGTTATATAAAGAGAAAGTAAACATTCCTTATATCATTTATTCTTCTCCTAATCTTATTACAGACGAAAATTTGGAAAAAGCAATGGATACGGGCTTGCGAGGGATACAAATCGGTTTGCAAAGTGGAAGTGAAAAGGTCTGTAAAGAGATATATAAAAGGCCTATTTCTGTAAAAAAATTTTTAGATAGCGTTGAACGGGTTAAAAAATATGGTTTAATACCCAATATTGATGTGATTTGTGATAATCCTTATGAAACAATAGAGGATGATTTGGCAACAATTGATGTTTTATGCAAAATTCCGAAACCTTACTTTTTCTATCTCCTTTCGTTGACCTTTTTTGAAGGAATACCGCTTCGTAAACGGGTTGAAAAAGAAAAACCCGAAATATTAAACGACCCTCATGAAAAAGATATCTTAATTACGAAACCCAGTGTAGTAAATAAGTTAAAACATTTGGCAGGAATTTTCCCTTCTCGAATTGTATTATCCTTAAGCAAGTGGTATAGGAAAAACCCAGAGTCCAAAATATTAAAACTTCTTGTTGGGACATGTTTCTGGTTTGCATTAATTTTTGTTCAACCCTTTATATTTCTCTGGATATTGTTTTTATTTAGCAAAAAGTCAATAAAGCAAATGTTAAAATATCTCTATTACTTTATTGACTTTCGTATTTTCAAAACATTCAATTTCTGGAGAACTTCAAAAGATACAGCCCAAACTTAATTACCTATCAGATTCACCATACTAATGAAATTTTGGAATAGCAAGTGTTTTTAGGATATTAAAAAGAATAGCGAATGTTTTTCTATGAATTCCCTTTCTTTTTTACTTTGGTTGTAGAATATATTGCGAGAAATCTATTATATTTTTTTATGTAGTTTTTCTGTTATTATACATTTATTAACTATTAATAAGTAAGGAAATGAGAAAGGGATAAAAATGAAAAGAAAAAAGTTTTTTGATACGAATTGGGTAAAATTTACTTGTATATTTGTCTCCTTGTTTTTCATTACCGCTTTTGCTTACTCACAGGTTCGTGTAGCTGTTATTACTGGTGGGCATGGTTATGATAAGGAGCCCTTTGAAGCCATGTGGGCAAGCATTACCGAAATGAAACCTACTTATTTTGATTATGGTGTCAAAAAGTGTGAATTTTTTGATAAAGACCATTCTGACGATTTTGATACTATTGTGTTTTACAATTTCCGTCAGAAAATTACCCCGAAACAACAGCAGAACTTTTTAAAAATGTTAGAGAAAGGCAAAAAAATTATTGTTATGCATCATGCTATTTCGGCGTTTCCAGAATGGGACGAATTTAATAAGATTATTGGAGCAAAATATTTTTTAGAAGATATGGAATGGGAAGGCAAAAAATATGAGCGGTCTAAATATAAACATGATGTAAAAATCCCGGTCCATGTTGCAGACAAAAACCATCCGATTACTCAAGGAGTAGAAGACTTTGAAGAAATAGATGAAACATACAGCGGGTATTATATTTCTCCTGAGGTTCATGTATTATTAACAACTAATTGTCCAGAAAATACACCTTTTTTAGCCTGGGTAAATAAGTATAATAATTCAGAAATATTCTTTGTGCAATTGGGACACGGTCCTCAAATATTCGCCAATGAACAGTTCCGTAAACTTATTAGCAACGCAATTAAATGGGCAACCGAAAAGAACAATTAACATAATAGAGGAAATTTGACAATGAAAAGAACCGTTGTAGAACTTACCTTAATCATTTTATTAGGTAGTTTTGTATGTTTTGCAGAAAACGCTCCATTTTTTAATGAGTTTTTTGCTATGGATACTGCAACCCGAGATGCAGAACATGCAACGCCTGATTTACAGGTATCTTTTGCTAAAGAATTAGGTTTTACAGGTATCAGTTGGACAGGTTTTGATCAGATGGCGGAACTTAAAAATGCTCTGCAATCTCACGGATTAAAATTATATGCCGTTTATTTTTGGGGAACGATAGAAAAGGAGGGTTTCCAGATTCAGCCAGGCTTGCCAGATATTTTGGAAATAATGAAAGGTAACGAATATTTCCTTTGGTTAACCATAAATAGCCAGACATGGAAATCTAACGAAACCGAATCATATCAACAAGCCCTTGCTCTTATTCGCAATGTGGCAGACCAGGCATTGCCTTATGGTGTAAAAGTAGCCTTATATCCTCATGCGGGGTGCTGGCTTGATAAAACAGAACAAGCCTATCAATTAGCACAGGATTCGGGCAAGCCCAATGTAGGTATTTCTTTCAATCTCTGTCACTGGTTGAAAGTGGACGGTCCTGAAACAAATCTTGACCTGCTAATCCGCAAAGTAAAACCCAAATTATTTGTAGTTACTCTGAACGGAGCAGAACCGCCCGGTGATTGGGACAAATTAATACAACCTCTTGATAAAGGCTCTTATGACTTAAAACCTTTATTAAAAACCTTAAAATCTGTCGGATACACAGGACCCATTGGTTTACAAGGCTACGGTATACAAGAGCCCGTAAAAGAACATTTACCCCGCTCTATGAAAGTTTGGAAAGAACTCGTTGCAGCCCTTTCAACCTATGCACCTATTCGCATTTCCACAGACGATTTAAATGCTTTCCGTGAACCTACGGGAACATGGTATAGCGGAGCAGACGCTATGACAGACCCACAAAACGAAGCACTCCTTACCTCCTTACCCGGTCTCGGCGTTCTTATCAATGGAAAAGATGGTAAGACAAATCATCTTATTACAAAAGAAGAATGGGGTGATGTTGAATTGCACATAGAATTCATGGTGCCGAAAGGATCTAATTCCGGCGTGTATTTCCAGGGCAGATATGAAATTCAAGTATTGGACAGTTGGGGTGTGGCAGAACCCAAACACAGCGATTGCGGAGGAATATATCAACGGTGGCATGAAGAACCAGGTATTCCCGATGACCAGCGAGGATATGAAGGAAGACCCCCTCGTATCAATGCAGCCCGCCCCCCAGGGACATGGCAAAGTTTTGATGTAATTTTCAAAGCACCAAAATTTGATGCAGAAGGGAAAAAGATTGCCAATGCTCAATTTGTCCGTGTTATTCACAATGGTATCGTAGTGCATGAAAACCAAGAATTATCCGGTCCGACACGGGCACCTTTATTCAATGACGAAGCCCCTAAAGGCCCCTTAATGTTACAAGGAGACCACGGTCCTGTGGCATATAGAAATATTTGGATTCGGCACTTAACAGAACAAAAATAATTTATATCACAAGGAGATTTTGTATGGGGACCAATAATAAAAAACGAACAATATCAAGACGTAGTTTCATAAAAACATCAACATTGCTTGCCTCTTTCCCTTTAATCCCGTCCTTTTCACTCTTTGGCAAAGACCCGAAACCTTCTGAAAAAGTAGGGGTTGCTTTTATCGGCACCGGAGAACGAGGACGGTATCTAATGAATGCCTTAATGACAGTTAAAGAGGCGCAAATTCTCGCTTTGTGTGATGTCCGAAAAGCAGATTTAGACGAAGCAAATAATATCGTCCAAAAAAAATTCAAAGATGTATCCCTTTATAGAGACTTCCGTGAAGTTTTATCCCGTTCAGATATTGATGCCGTCGTCATTGCCACCAATGACCACTGGCATGGTATTCTTGCCGTTTTATCGGCACAAGCAGGGAAAGATATGTATGTTGAAAAGCCTTTATGCATTTCTATTCAGGATGATTTGAAAGTCAGAGAGGCAATAAAAAAGAATAATCGTATTTTCCAGTTTGGAACTCAACAGCGTTCTGATGATGATTTCAGATTTGCCTGTGAATTAGTCCGAAATGGCTACATTGGCGAACTGAAGAAAATCCGTGTTGCCGTTCCTGGTGGTATTGTAGGTCCTACCTGTGGAGAAGAATTCGTTCCGATCCCTGAAGACTTTAATTATGAAATGTGGTTGGGACCCGCCCCTACGGTCCCCTATTGCAAAGCACGAACCGTGAGACCCAACTGGTTCCACATTGCAGATTATGCTATGGGCTTTATCGGTGGTTGGGGTATTCATCATGTTGACATTGCCCAATGGGGACATGGCAATGATGAAGCATCAGGTCCAATTGAATACGAAGGAGAAGGCGAATTTCCCAAAGAAGGTATCTGCGATTGTGCGATGGCATGGGATGTCCAGATGAAATATGCAGATGGCGTTATTGTTCATTTTACTAATGAACAAACAGAGAAAAAAGAACCCAACCTGAACCCCACAGGAATAACCTTCGAAGGCACCGAAGGAACTGTTTATGTAAATCGTGAAACACTTCAAGCGAAGCCTGAAAAATTATTAGATATTAAATTAAAACCAACAGATGTCCATCTATATCAGAGTAAACATCACTTGAAAAACTTTATTGAATGTGTCCAATCGCGCAAACAAACAATAGCCAATATTGATATTGCAGTCCGTTCCAATGCTCTATGCTTGCTGAGTGATATTGCCATTCGAACCCAGAAAATTATCCGCTGGGACCCGGAAAAAGAAATCATTACCGACCCATCACCCTTACCCGACAATGTTCAACAACTCATCCACCGTCCCAAAAAACAACCTTGGAATGTAATTTAAAAATAATAATACTATGTCCAACAATATCCTGAAAATTGAGTGGGAACGGCTTGTTTCAGAAGGAGAGACTTGTCCGAGATGTCATGCGACAGAAACAGAAATAGAAAAGGCAATTTTACATCTACACTCATTGTTCAATTCTTCAGGGATACAGATTGTTTTAGAAAAGAGAGAAATTACACCAGAACAGTTTAAGGAAAATCCATTTCTTTCCAATAGAATTATAATCAATGGACGATTATTAGAAGACTATCTCTTTGCTAAAACGGGAAAAAGTCCGTGTTGTAGTGTTTGCGGTCCCAATGATTGTAGAACCGTTATTTTGAATGATAAAGAAATCTATGAATCCATACCCGCAGAACTTATTATCAAGGCAAGTCTTATGGCTGTTTCTAATCAATAATATCATCAAAGAATTTTAGGTCTTTGGATATTGATAACAGCCTTTTAATAGGATTAAAAGAGAGATATGGTTTAAAGACAAATCTAATTTTTTGTAATGACTTTATTTTTTAATTTTTCGGAGACTGTATTCGTTATTGTTTCCGCTTCCGTATTTTTATTTTGCTTCCTTAGAAATTGAACATAATTTAGCCCAAGAAGGCGAAGTAGTTCCTCCTGTTTTGGGTCTGATAAGTCGGGAGAGGAAGATATGTTTTGCCATGCTTGCTGAAAATATTGTTCTGCAGTTGCGGTATCTCCCTGAGAGTTTTTTATCTGTGCTAAAAGCCATTGTGCCTCAGAAAGAACGCTTTTGTTTTCTATATTCTGCCCTGTGATTTCTTCCAATTTTTTTGTTACCCATTCTGTTAATCCTTTTGACATTAGAGAATCAAGATGGTCTTTTAACACCTCTAATTTCTTTTCCTGAGAAGATAAATTATCCATTAATTTATTCAAAGGTTCTTCCACACTACCTTCTGAATCTTGCTGGTTGTTAGGTATAGACTGTAATAGTTGTTCCAAGTCCTTAGAAACATCTGCTTCAACTTGTTTCTTTTCCAATTCGTTTCCCTCTGTTGTCCCCTCCATAGTATTTGTTTTACCTTCCTCATCATCTTTTCCCAATTGTGCTGAATAAATTTTGTTTATATTAGCGGTATCTTCTCCCTGTTTTCCTTCATCTGTATTCCCAAATGTATCCTCTCTCTTTTTGCTTACAAGCAGGAGCGGTTTTTCTCTTGTTTTTCCCGGGGCTGCAGAAAACCTCTTTTGTGCCGATTTTTCTTTGATGGGAGAGTAACCCGATGAAAAAAATGCTACTGTTACAAAAGTAATAATTATCAATACAGTTACAGTAACAATAATCCATATTTCTTGTTTATTCATAAAAAACCCCAATTTTATATTTCCACAATAATTATACCCCAAATAACATTAAGAAACAGCAAATCCCAATTCTTTTAACGATTGTATACCTTGTTTCACTTCCTCTACAGATTTCATTAATGCAATTTTATTTTCATCGGAAAAGGGTATCTCAACAATCTTTTCCACACCTTTTGCCCCTAAAATACAGGGCAATCCCACAAATACTCCCGATATACCATATTCCCCTTGTGTATATACTGCACAGGGAAGTAATGCCTTCTCATCTTTCAAAATAGCCTGAACCATTCTCGCGGAACTTGCTGCTGGTGCATAATAAGCACTACCTGTTTTTAAAAGAGATACAATTTCCGCTCCGCCTTTTCTTGTCCTATCAACAATCTGTTCCAATCGTTCTGCCGAAATGAATTCTTTTACAGAAATCCCGGCTACGGTTGTATATTCCGGTACAGGTACCATCAAATCCCCATGTGAACCCAATACCATCGCATTTACCTGTTTCTGACTAATACCAAGTTCTTCTGCAATGAAGGAACACATCCGTGCACTGTCCAGACAACCAGCCATTCCCATTATCTTTGCTGGAGGATGATTTAATAAATGAAATGCCAATTGCACCATTATATCTAAAGGATTGGTTATAACAATTACAATGGCTTCTGGAGCAAATCGTTTTATGTAATCACATATATTTGCGATAATCTTCCCATTCTTTTCTAACAAATCGAGACGACTCATTCCCGGTTTTCGCGGAAAACCTGCAGAAATAACTATAACATCAGCATCCTTCATATCAGCAAAATCATTACTACCTTTTATCGAAACACTGTACTCACGGACTACACCTGCCTGCATCAAATCTAACGCTTTTCCCTGTGGCAATCCTTCCACAATATCCAATAACAACACATCACCCAACTCCATCTCTGCACAATACTGGGCAAAAGTGGCTCCAACATTTCCTGCCCCAACAGATACAATTTTAGGTCGGCTAAATTTACTATTAAACATAATCCACTCCTTATTAATTTTTATGTAAAGAAATTAAAAATTGTCTATCGTTTTTCTGTAAAAAAATGCACCTCTATCATAGCACACAAAGCATGCCATATAGGCTGATGCCCTTCCTGAATTATTTTGGTGCTATTGCCGGGTGTCTTAATACAAACATGAGTATATTGAGCCATAAGTCCACCAGAAGGACCTGTTAATCCGATAACTGTCCCATTATTTGCCCTTGCCACGCTAATGGCATATAAACAATTTTTAGCATTACCCGATGTTGAAATAGCAAGTAAAACATCTCCTGGCTTCATCAACACACTTAATTCCTGTGCGAAAGCAATATCTCGCAATGGACAATCATTTTCAATGGCTGTTTTCAATGCGCTGTTCATACCTAACGGAATGGCTCGTAATCCCGCTTCAAGATATTTTCCGAGTTCTTCTCCGTCAAATTCATTGGATAATTTTTCTAAAACCAATTTATCAATAGGTCGTCTCCGTTCAAAACTTTTGACCAATTCCCCCGCAATATGCAGAGCATCAGCATAGGAACCACCATTCCCGCAGGTGAATAAAGTTCCACCATTAGTAAAACAGTTGACCAAAATTTCATGTGCCCTTAAAATATCATCAGCACATATTTTGAGGTCGGGTCGGCGAGTTAATAAATCATCAAAAATTTCCTGTTCAAGTGGAGATAAATACATATAATAAATCCTTATATTTGTTGACGAATCTTAAAAACGACATAATTATAACAATTCAGTGAACAAAAACGGGAAATTCATAAAGTTTCAACTATTTATAAGTTCTTTCAGGATTGTCATAAGTTTTGACAAAAAGAAGTGAAGTTGACAAAAAGAAAAGACATTTGATAAAATAATTCTTCCCTGAAGGACAGAAATAGTTCGCTGGCGTAGCTCAGCAGGTAGAGCAGCTGACTTGTAATCAGCAGGTCGGGGGTTCGATTCCCTTCGCCAGCTCCATGAAATTGAATATATAATTTTGTGGTGGGCTGCCCGAGTGGTTAAAGGGGACGGGCTGTAAACCCGTTGGCTAGCGCCTACGTTGGTTCGAATCCAGCGCCCACCACCAATTTGAGATAAAACGCATAATAGCGTTTATAATATACTCGTTTGCGGGAGTAGCTCAGTTGGTAGAGCGTCAGCCTTCCAAGCTGAGGGTCACGGGTTCGAATCCCGCCTCCCGCTCCATGTTTTGCCCACGTAGCTCAGTCGGTAGAGCACTTCCATGGTAAGGAAGGGGTCACCAGTTCAATTCTGGTCGTGGGCTCCATTGGTAATAAAAATTATGTAAATAAGTAAATTTAAGTTTAACTAAAAACATAACTTAAAAAGAAGGAATACAGCGATGTCGAAGCAAAAATTTGAGCGGAAGAAGCCGCATGTGAACATTGGGACGATAGGTCATGTAGACCATGGTAAGACGACATTGACGAGTGCGATAACGAAGATATTAGCGAGACAAGGATTGGCGGAGGTGATGGAATTTGACCAGATAGACAAAGCATCCGAAGAGAAAGAGCGTGGAATTACGATAAATATAGCGCATGTAGAATACGAGACACCGAACCGTCACTATGCGCATGTGGACTGTCCGGGACATGCGGACTATATCAAAAACATGATAACCGGTGCAGCGCAGATGGACGGAGCGATATTAGTAGTAGCGGCGAACGACGGACCGATGGCACAGACGCGGGAACATATTTTGTTAGCGCGTCAGGTGAATGTTCCGGCGATAGTGGTTTGGATGAACAAGATAGACATGGTAGACGATCCGGAGTTATTGGATTTGGTGGAGATGGAGATACGGGATTTATTAACGAAGTATGAATTTCCTGGGGACGAGATACCGATAGTTCGGGGAAGTGCATTGGCGGCGATGGAAGGACGGGATCCGGAGATAGGGGAGCAGCGGGTATTGGAATTGATGAAGGCGGTAGATGAATATATACCGCTGCCTGTGCGTCCGTTAGACAAGCCATTTTTGATGCCGATAGAAGATGTATTTACAATAACGGGACGCGGCACGGTAGTAACGGGACGCGTGGAGAGCGGAATAATCCATGTAGGAGATAAGGTAGAGTTAGTAGGTATGAGTTCGGAGACGAAGAGCACGGTGGTGACGGGAGTAGAGATGTTCCGCAAGATATTGGATGAAGGGCAAGCGGGAGACAATGTAGGATTGTTATTGCGAGGAATAGACAAGGACGAGGTGGAGCGAGGCATGGTGGTAGCGGCGCCGGGTTCGATAACGCCGCATACGGAATTTGAGGCGGAAGTGTATGTATTGACGAAGGAAGAAGGGGGTAGACATACGCCGTTTTTCACTGGCTACCGTCCGCAATTTTATTTCCGCACGACGGATGTGACGGGCGAGTTACATTTGCCGGAAGGAGTAGAGATGGTGATGCCGGGCGATAATATACGGATACGGGCGAAGTTGATAACGCCGATAGC
>JGI12104J13512_1000941_pt1 | contig 23372 bp, 26 predicted proteins | sample TerdegcTABiofilm_FD_13512 | JGI IMG/M metagenome (IMG submission 13512)
CTTTGGTTTTTACGCGTAGGCATTGCTAAGGCTCAACTGCCAGCTAATATACGGCGGTTGAGCCTTTTTCGCGCGCAAAACTTCCGATTGATCCCTTTAAGGACCGTCCTTGACGCGCAGAGAAAACTGGCCACCAAAATCTCCCGCCACATTTACTGGGCCCATAGCACAATTATAGTTTTTGGGGAAGAAGCGGCCCGTCACGGAATCCGCCGGTATACGAATTTTTTCTCTCGCGCACCGCAGCCCCGGGAAACTATGTGGGTCATTGTAGCCAAAGGGAAGGCCAGAAATATACTGGAAACTAATTCTGAACTAGAGAAAACCTCAGCGCAGGACATCGCTTACTTAGCCAGGGCCAGAACGGGCTTTTCAGTTAATTATAAGGATTTTCTCGTTATGCTGGCCACCAAAGGGAGCAACCCCGTTGCCTCCCGGGTTGACATCGTCGAGCGCGGCGTTATCCCGGGAGGGGCGGGAGTGGATAAACCTACCAAGCAGAAGGGAGTCGCCCTTACCGGAACAGCCGTGTTTCGGGAGGAAATGCTGGTGGGGTGGCTGGACGAATCGGAAACCAGGGGGCTGCTCTGGCTCAAGGGTGAAACGATGAAGGGGATTATTGTCCTCCCTTCCCTGACCGATCCGGATAAAAAAATGTCTGTGGAGATAATTCGCGGTCATACGGAAGTAGAACCGCAATATGACGGAGAATCGGTATGGTTCAACGTGAAAATAATTGTGGAAGGGGACTTGTCGGAACAGCAGGCCACAGAGGAAATACTGGAACATGAGGTGCGGCAGGCCATAGTAAAAGAAATGGCCAGGAAAGTAGAAGAGGAAGCGAGACTGGCCCTGGCGAAGGCCCAGGGGGAATACGGGGTGGACATTTTTGATTTCGGGGTGGCTTTCCACCGGAAGTACCCCAAAGTTTGGGCGGAGTTGCAAGACAGGTGGGATGAGGTGTTCGCCGGCGCCGGGGTTAATTTTATGGTAGAGGCTCATATAAGGCGCAGCGGTTTAGAGAGCAAAAGATTAACTGTGAGAGAATAACTTAAACCGGCTCCGCCCCCGGCCCGGGGGAAGCGATGAAGGCGGTGAGTGGCAATGCTTGAAGGGGGCAAAATTAACAGCAAACAGGCCATTTTCTTAATGGTGAGCATGGTTCTGCCCACGGCCTTTCTTTTTTTGTGGCCTCCGTGACCGCCCATTTGGCCAGACAGGACGGCTGGATCTCTATTCTGCTGGCTATTCTCGGCGCACTGATTGTCGCCTGGCTGGCGGTAAGCCTTGGCCTGCGTTTTCCGGGGAAAACCCTGTTTCAGTTTTCGGAGGTAATCCTGGGCAGGTGGCCGGGGAAGGTTGTCGCCCTCCTGTACATCTGGTGGTATATCCATATGAATGCCGAAATAATCCGGCAGTTCGGTTCTTTTCTGGTTTCCGCCTTTATGCCTGAAACGCCGATAATTGTTTTTGAACTGCTTCTCATGGCTATAGCCGCCTATGCTGTGCGCAGCGGCCTGGAGGTATTCACCCGGATAAATCAGATCATCCTCCCCTTTATTTTGCTGTCGGTTACTATCCTGATGATTTTGTCTGCCCCGGAAATGGACTTGAAAAAACTGCTGCCGGTTTTTATTGAAAACGGGGCCGTACGTTTGCGCCTTTTTTCAGCCTGTTACTTCAGGTAGGCATCCCGCTACTTTTGCTGGTTGTTGCCGTGCTAAGGGGACAGGGAGGATCGTGATATTAAGAAAATTGACGGCCTTGTTGAAAGAGGCGCCAGGTATTATGGAAATTTATTTTCGGATTAGAGGAACATATTGTGAAAAGGGAGGCAAATAGCGTTGATAGTATTGGTGTTGTTAGGTTTTGCGCTTATTATTTGGCTTGAGGCGCCGGGTCTGGTTAAAAAGAAGATGTGGCGGGAACTGGTAGCTTTTTCGGTCTTCCTGGCTATCGGTATGGCCCTCACTATCCCACAGGTTTACGGGATAAGACCGTTTAAGCCCAACGCCCCGATTGAGGCTCTGTTTAAACCTCTGGCGGAGTTATTGAAAAAACCATAACCGTTGGTGGTGCGAATCGAATTTGGCAATTGTTAACAGGTTTGCAGGCTATGGTTATGAAATGAAGAAAGGATGACCAGTTCTTCCCCCTGAGCAGTAAGACGGTTGTCAATTCTCTTTATATGGTCTGGTGTGTTATTTTCATGATACTGTCCCTGGGTATGCAGTGCTTTGGTGTATAAAATTAGTCGGAATTGCATTGGTACCTTCCAGGGTGAAATGTCAGCCGTACGCAGCTCAATGTATCCTTTGACCCGGGGATGAAGAATGGGTTGAAACACGTATATTGGTATGCTATTTAAAAAATAATAAATAATTAGAATTTTCTAAAAATCATATTGACAACTCTGGCTTTCCTGCATATAATGAAAATGAGCCAAGAAATAACTTTTAAGTTAAAGTACTGGTGAGCAGACCTGATTGGTTCGGTAGCTGGGAGCGACAGTGAGTAGCTGAAATGTGGAGGCTTTAGCTGGAAGTGGTTCAAAGGAAGGTACTGAAAAGCCGTGAGGATTGATTAGGACCGGCCAGGCTGACTGAAATTCCTAAGGCTGAGGTAAAGCTATAGGAAGAGTAAGGAAAAGCTGAAAGACCGGCGGCTGAAGTAAAGCTGCAGGAGTGAGTAAGCGAACCGGTGCTCTGGAAGCTTATAAGTTCAAAGGAAGATCGCTGAAGAGCCGGTTGGCGAAGTAAGCGATCGACCAGGTTTGCTAAAGTTCTGGCGACTAAAGTAAAGTTGCTGGAGTGAGTAAGTAAACCGGTACCTAAAGTTAAAGCCATGAGTAAGCACGAGCTGAAAGCTGCAGCGGAAACCCCTGCAAATAGGGTAATCGAACAAGACGGCGAGAGAGATAGTAATATCTATTGAGCCGGAAATCAGGGGAACAATAAGGGGGGATCTACTGAATTGCAGTACACCTCGGGTAAAGGGTAGGCAGATTCCTTAAAAGGAATCATAGCAGCCTACCCTTTCACCGTTAAGTCAGTAATTTATAGTAATTGGAACTAAGATATAAATAATTATGCTTATAATCCAGGGGGTAATTAATGTTATGGAATTAAAAGGTTCAAAGACAGAGTCAAATTTAATGGCGGCTTTCGCCGGGGAATCAATGGCCAGAAATAAATATACTTATTACGCATCTCAGGCCAGAAAAGAGGGGCTTAACCAGATTGCTGACTTTTTTGAGGAGACGGCAGGGAATGAAAAAGAACACGCTAAAATATGGTTTAAATTGCTGCATGAAGGAATTCCAACAACAGCGGAGAATTTGAGGGATGCTGCGGCAGGCGAAAATCAAGAGTGGACTGATATGTATGTAAATTTTGCCCGTGTCGCGAAAGAGGAGGGTTTTGAAAAAATAGCCCGTCTCTTTGAAATGGTGGGGCAGATTGAAAAAGAACACGAAAAGAGGTATTTAAAGCTGCTGCAGAACATAGAGGAGGACAAGGTTTTTGCCAGGGACACTAAGCAGGCCTGGGTCTGTACCAACTGCGGGTATACTCACTATGGGGAAAAGGCTCCTGGTGTTTGCCCGGTGTGCGAACACCCAAAAGCATATTTTTCTCTTAAAGCAGAGAATTATTAGAGAAATACCAGTTCATTTATTGCGAAAGGTGGTATTTTATTTAAATGAAAGCCAGGGTATCATTCTATTTATGTAAAAAATGTGGCAATCTTGTGGGCCTCATAAAAAGTGGAAAAGGAACTTTGGTCTGCTGCAATGAACCTATGGAAAAACTAGAAGCCAATACAGCTGATGCAGCCAGCGAGAAGCATGTCCCGGTTGCCGTCAAAAAAGAAGGTAAAATACATGTTCAAGTAGGTTCTTCAGCTCATCCAATGTCAGAAAATCATTACATAGAGTGGATTGCGGTGGTCTCCGATGATGGCACCGAAAGAATTTCTCTCACTCCTGTGGATGAGCCGAAAGCAATTTTTTGCGATAAACCAAATGCAGAGGTATATGCTTATTGCAACCTGCATGGTTTGTGGAAAAGCGGTATTTAAACTGCTTTTGCGATTGCCTGAAGCCTGCTCTGCCTGGTATGTGGGTCAGTTAAAAGTTTGTCAGCAAAAGAATAAAGGCCAGGACAGGCATGTAGCCTCCTGGCTTTTATTCTTGTTTTGTGGCTTACTTGCTGTTGTTAAATTAAACCGCCCCAAAATCCCAATCCAAAGATAAGCAGGATCAAAATCAAGAAAATGATAAACGCATTGTTACCCCATACAGGTACAAAACCGGGGTCAGGTTTTCTCTCAACATAGTCTGCCATTTGCATCACTATCTCCTTTTTTTATTTTTTAAGGGGGTTGAATAAAACCACCCCAAAGCCTTGCTCCGGAGACGCCCTGTGTAATATTACTCTTTTTAACTTTTATATAAAATATGCGGTGGATAGAAAAAGTGTTAATCGCTAGCGTCCTTTTCATACTGGAACCATTGGATTATAAATTTCATAAGATTCATAAAGCATAAGAATAAGTGGAGGCTGAAGGGATGAGTTCTGAACAAAAAGATTGGCTAAAGTATGCCCTTGATCTTTATGAAAAAGCAAAGAATATGGGACTTATTAACAACTGGGGCCGGGAGGATCTTGATTCATTGAGAGAGGTGGCTGATAAATTCAATAATCTTAACGGCATGGGCTCAGTAAAGACTGATAAAGGAAGGCAAATTCAAAAAGAAATGGTGTTAAATGAGGGAGAAACAGAATATGTAAACTTCTGGCAGCAGGAGTGCGGCCCGGCGCACGGTGGTGTTTTCAATACTGGCGCAACAAAGAATAGTTTTACTCCACCTGTTTCCATATATGAAACAGGGAAGGAAGTAAATATTCATGTCACTCTTCCTGGTATCGCCTCCAGGGAAGACTTAAGCATATTATTATCCCAGGAGGCGGTGGAACTGTCCGGTACCAGGACTTCTGCCGGGTTTTTAGGAGGCAAAAAAACAAATGAGAGTTTTTATAAAATAGTGCGCTTTCCGGTCCCGGTAGAACCCTCAGGAGCCAGCGCCAGGTACCGGAACGGTTTTCTATATATTCGTGTTCCCAAAAAGAATAACCCTTCCCCTGTAAAAATTACAGCTGAGTTTGAGTAACTTTGGAGTTTATTAAAAAAAGAGACAGGCAATATGGCCTGTCAACGTTTATGAAAATATTGTTTTTGCAGCATCACTGTCGATTATATCAGTGATGATCCCGTTTGATGAGACACTGGGCTGGTTAGTATAACCGTAGAAAAAGTTACCGTCCCCTACGCAAAAAGAATTGGCGTCTGCTTCCTGGTGAATGTTATTCTTGGCACAATTAACCGCTATTTCGCCGTGGTTAAAAATGCCACCTGATTGAAGGTCAATAGTAAGCCCGCCTATCATTATCGCCAAAAAAACCACCTCAACCTGTTTTACACAAAATTGGTATTGTTAATAATGTGAGCGCTTACCTTTCTGAACACTAGATTAAGGGCGTTAGAAAAAGAATTTTGAAAATTCTTTTCTCCCTGGTTAAAAGAATTAATGCCTCCCTCATTGTGCAGGTTATTTTTGTTGCTGGTTAAAAATACCTTGCCAAAATTGAATTTTCCACCTGTTTGGACAGCGACCTTTACTGGACCTATAACCAGTGGCATTGGCTGACTACCTCGCTTAAAGGATTTTTTCAAAAGCGTCCGGATCTACTATATCAGTGGATATTCCACTAATTAATAAAGCGGGGAAGTTTGAAAAAGAAGCCTGGTTGTTAAAATCCCCCTGGTTATATGAACTTCCTCTGCCTTCAAGGTGCATATTCATTTTATCAGACGTGAAAAAAACTATACCGAAATTAACCTTCCCTCCAGTTTGGTTTTCTATCTTCAGGGGACCTATAATACAAGGCATGACAATCACTCCGCCTCCTTGAATTTTCTTCCCTTTTCACCTAAGTTTTCTTTTTCTTTTGGCGCGATAGAAGTTGTGCCGTCCCCGGTGCAAAAAGAATTGCTTCCTGCCGTTAACTCAATTTTATTAGACGGCAGACTGAAAATAATATCTCCGATATTTAAAACTGCACCGGAATGAATACAATTTATTTTAAAACTGCCAATTAATATCTGCGCCATGGATTATCACCTTTAGTTGGAAACTGTACTTTGGATGTCGATGTTCTTGTTTCACTGCATCCCGGCTGGTATTCTTAAGATTTATGATTTATAATATATTGCTAAAATTTTAAATGGGTGCTACTGATTGAAATTTTCTCTTATTCATCTTTTGCGGCAACTGAAAGCTGGTAAGCGGCAGGTAATTTGTCATTTCCTTTATTTGTAAGTCAATTTGACCTTTGGTTTTTCAGAATTAGATGCGCATTTTGGTTCGAAATTAGAATATGTGGTACCAATATTCATTGTTCCAGAAAGATTCTCTGCTGTTATAGAATCTATTTTGTAATTGGTTTCAAATTTTTCACAAAAAATTTTATCAACGGTAATATTATCAATTTTTATAACATGCATATCTTTTATTTGTAATTCAATCTGCCGGACCTGTTTTTCTAATTCTTGTATCTTGAGTAAAATTCTATCAGAATTGGAATTTTTAAAAATAATTTTTTTTAATTTTGTATAATTTTGTATAAAAAATTGCATCATATTTCCATATCCCTATCCAGAGAATTTACCTGCCAATCCTGTTCATAGCTGATTAATGTTTATAGAAGTTTATTCACCTGAAAAGAAATCAAAGACAGCATAGTTAAAAAAACAGTAAAAAATAACCCGGGTAGAAGCGCGTTTACCCGGGCGATATATTGCCCCGTAACGGGGTATTATGGGTTTACATTCTATTTACAGTATTTCTGCATGACCTTATTAAGTAAAATAATGTGGTGATATTCATCCTGTATGATCCTTTCTAAAATTTCTTTAATGTACGGGTCTCCGATTCTCTGCTGATGATCGCGGTAAGCTGCAACGGCGGCCCATTCTGATGCGATATCAGCCGCCAGCTTGTCGCATAAGCTGTAACCGTAGTAGACATAAGTGGCATTCCAGTATATTTCCTGGTTATTTCTAATAACGCGGTAGCGCGGGTCCACCCCTAAAAGTCTGATTGTCTCTGCCAGCAGTTCCATATGGCGCATCTCTACCAAAGAAATGCACTCCTCAAGAGCGGCCGCTTCATCGTTTATACCTTCAAGTGTGAAGTAGTGATGCAGGTACTGGTTTATGGCCGTGAGTTCACTCACGGTGCCGGCATAATCTTCAAGCAAAAGTTCAGCATACTGATGGTTAGGCGCCATCACTCGCACTGAAGGGTAAGGAGCAGGATAAGCACACTTTGACGTATAAGCCGGGTGATTTTGTTTTTGCATAAATGTCCCTCCGACCTTTTTTATTATTTTATTGAAGCAGGTATATACACACTATAAACTATGCCTTGAATATGTATTGCGTCACGGTACAGGACTTTTTTTCTTTAATTAAATGTGGATCTTCAGCTATTTCTTGGATTATAATATTATTAAAAATAATTGAAAGGAGCAAAGAGCAATGGATGAGGTTTTACAGTTTTTGAATAATAATCGTGTTTTTTATCTGGCCACCACAGATGGCGATACGCCCAGGGTGCGTCCCTTCGGTTTTGTAATGAAATACGAAGGTAAGCTATGCTTTTGCACCAGCAATCAAAAAGATGTCTATAGACAGTTGAAAGCCAACCCTAAATTCGAAATAAGTGCAGCAGCGAAGACGGGCGAATGGCTGCGTTTGAAAGGCGAGGCTGTTTTTATCACAAGCCGTGAATCCAAGAAGGCGGCGCTGGATACCATGCCTTCTCTCAGGAGATTGTACAGTGAGGATGATTCTATTTGTGAAATCTTTTATGCCGGTGAAGCCGAGGCTACCTTTTACAATATGAGTGGCCCTTTCCGGACTATAAAGCTATAGGGGATTAAAAATTACTCTTTAAACGAGAACAGGGTCTCCAGGTACTCTGCCCGCCTGTTGCGGCATATCTGCCGCAGACGGTAAAATGCCGGTAAGTCCTGTTTTTAAGCAATTTTTCAACCCTTATTTGTTTTTTATATTTTCCATCAATACTACACACTCAATATGCGCAGTCCACGGAAACATATCCACAGGTTGTACTTCATTTAACATGTAGCCATTTTGGACCAGGTATCCTGCGTCTCGGGCCATGGTCCCGTGATCGCAGGAAACGTATATCAATCGCCGGACCTTCATATTTACCAGCGCTTCCAAAACTGCGCGAGCGCATCCACGGCGCGGTGGATCTAGAATTGCCACGTCTGGTGTTTCGCCACTGGCTGCCATGGCCGGCAAGAGTTTTTCCACTGCGCCGGTTTGAAACTCCGTATTATTTATCTGATTCAGGCTGGCATTATTGCGTGCATCTGCTGAAGCAGCCGGGTTGATTTCCAGGCCGTATATTTTTTTTGCGCCGGCGGCTAAAAAGAGAGCGATGGTGCCGGCCCCGCAATAGGCATCCACCACCGTCTCGACACCGGTCAGCCCTGCGTATTCCTGTACTTTCCGGTATAATGCCAGGGTTTGGTCAGGGTTTACCTGATAAAACGAGGCTGGTGATACCCGTACTGTTAAATGTCCCAGCTTATCAGTGATAAACGCCTGCCCGGCCAGGACTTTGTTTTCTCCGCCCATGATAATTCCGGGCGGTCCTTCATTGATATTACGCACCACAGATAATATCCCTGCGAATACTGTCCGGAGTTCCCCGGCAAAATTGTTCTCCTGCAGCCACTCGCCGCTTCTGGTTACTATTACCACCATTATCTCCCTGGTACCGGATGCTTTCCTTAATACCACATGACGAAAAAAACGGCCTGGGTTGTCCACTTGCAATCCATATTTGTTTAAGAGTTTGCTTGTTAATGACGCCACCTGGTTTAATTCCCGGCTGATCAGCAGGCAGCCCGGGTTAATAGTGCCTTCCTCATTAAAAAGCGGAACTATCTGGTGTGATTTTTCTTGATAAAACCCCAGTACCAGGGCGCCATTTTGCTCTGCCACCTGAAAGTGAACTTTGTTACGGTAATGCCAGGGATCATCCATACCGGTGGTAGGTAAAACGGTCACCTTATCCAGACCGGCGATCCGGGTCAGGCTGGTCTGTACCAGTTGAGATTTAAGCTGTAATTGCTCCCTGTATTGAACATGCTGCAGGCGGCACCCGCCGCAGGTATTGTACAGGGGGCAGCATGGAGGTATCCTTTGTTCGGAGGCGGCGGTGATATCTAACAGCCGGGCCAGAGCGTAATTTTTTTTGAGAGCCGTAATTTCAGCTAAAACGGTCTCCCCGGGCAACGCCCCGGGCACAAATACAGCTAAACCGCCGTACCTGCCAATACCAGTTCCGTCGTGGCTGAACCCGGTGATGGAGATAGTAATGAGTTCTTTTTTTTGAACAGGTAATTTTGATTTTGACATTGTTGTTACCGCCTGTAGGAAAATAAATATACGCTGTTATTATAGTAGTTATCAAATAAAAATAATATAATGCTTTCTTCCGGCAAAGGCTTCTGGAGGGAAAGGATGCTTGGACGGGGTGCGGGGCGGGTATAAAGGGGGTATTGAAAAAGGTTAACCAGAGCGGTGGCTAACCTTTTACACGTCTTTTTTTCAGCCCTTCGAGAATGACCAGGCTTTCTTCCATTTGGCGGGCGATAATTTTTTCCAGTGTATCTAAGATGGCATATATTTCGTCGTAGTTAACCCTGTAAATAACCTTAAGCCCGTCTTTGCGGGAAGAGATGATACCCATTCTTTTCAGCTGTGCCAAATGCTGAGATGTATTTGACTGCTCTGAATCAACCATTTCGATAATTTCACATACGCAGCGCTCACCCTCCCGCAGTGACTCCAGAATATTTATACGGGTTGGGTGGGCCATAGCTTTCAAAATATCCGCTTTATTTTGTGTGAGTTTTTCTTCCAGCATATTTTGAGTCTCCTGGTTATTAATTTAAAATACTCATAATATTTTATTTTATTATTATTAATATTAATTATATATTATCATATAATTATGAAGTTGAACAGGGGTGGTCCTTTTGTTATCTCCGGTTGTTCAGGCAGATATAGCTGTCCTTGGCGGTGGGCCTGCGGGTTATGTAGCTGCCCTCCGGGCTGCTCAACTCGGAGCCGCAGTGGTTTTGATTGAAGCAAGGGAAATCGGGGGTGTCTGCCTGAACAGGGGCTGCATTCCCACCAAGGCGCTGCTAAGGTCCTCGGAGGTTGCTTATCTTATCAAAAAAGCCGGGGAGTTTGGGGTTGACGCTGGCCTGGAAGCGGTAAACTGGGTAAAATCCAGCGGCAGGAAAGAGAAAATTGTCAAGAGTCTGCGCGTGGGCCTGGATTACCTCCTGACCCAAAACAAGGTTCAGATTTTGAAAGGCACCGGGGAGGTCCGCAGCGCGAACTGCATCCTGGTAAACACAGGTGAGGGGGAAATTATCGTCAACTGCCGTAAGCTTATCATCACGACCGGATCCGAGCCCCTCTTGCCCGCTATACCCGGGATTGGCCTGAATAACGTTATAACCAGCGATGATGCGCTTGAACTTCAGGAAGTGCCGAAAAATATCGTGATTATCGGGGCCGGGGCGATTGGCCTGGAATTTGCCACAATGTTTAACGCAGCCGGTGCGAAGGTTAATGTCGTAGAGATCCAGGACCGTATACTTCCGTGGGAAGACAGGGAAGTTAGCGCGGAACTGCTCAGGATCTTGCGCAGGAAAGGGATTGCGTTCAAACTGTCTGCCGGCGTTAAGGAGATAAAAAAGGCTGAAGAAGGCCTGGAGCTGGTTATTGAAGAGAGAGGAAAGGATAGCGCTGTCAAAACAGACACGTTGCTGGTCGCTGTAGGAAGAAAGCTGGGAACCTCTATACCGGGTATAGCCGGCCTTGGTATCAGGCTGGTAAATGGGGCAATCGCTGTGAATGAGAGAATGGAAACGAACGTTCCGGGTATCTACGCGGCGGGTGATGTTGTTGGCGGCAGGCTGCTCGCACACCTTGCCTTTGCGGAGGGCAGGGTGGCTGCGGAAAATGCGCTGGGATACAACAGCAGGTTGAACTATAACGCTGTCCCTTCATGCGTTTATACCAGCCCGGAAGTCGCCAGTGTCGGTTTAAATGAGGAAGAGTGTCTAAAAAAAGGCATTAACGTGAAAACCGGGAGGTTTGACTTCCGCATTAACGGCAGGGCCCTTTGTCTGGGAGAGAGGGATGGTTTTGTCAAAGTTGTTATTGACGCGCGGACGCACGTGATTCTGGGGGCACAGATTTTGGGCGCGCAGGCTTCTGAAATGATTTCGGAGGTTACCCTGGCGGTGAGCCTTGGTGTCACGGCGGATGTGCTGGCGGAACTGGTTCACCCTCATCCTGCCTTAAGCGAAGCCATCATGGAAGCCTGCGGAGACGCTATCGGCAAAGCGATCCATAAAGCCTGACTGCGTTAATGAAAGCCTTTGAGAATCTTGTGGGGACCTTTTGGGGTGATGATGAAATGGGCCAATAGTTTACCGATGTAAAAACGGCCAGTTCTTTGAACGGGAAAGCCGTTTTTTATTTCATTTCATATTCTCCTCATACCAGGGTTCTTGACAGTTTTTAATTTTCAAGATATAAGTAATATTAAGTTGTAATTAAGAATATATCTTATTTAGGGGGCTGCCCTGTGAAAGAGGATTATGCAATTGAGCAGTTTCGTAAAAAAGGTTATAAAATTACGCCGCAGCGGCAGGAAATTTTAAGGGTTTTCATAGGCAATATTGACAGCCATCCGCTCAGCGCCGAAGAGGTTTACCGAAAGGTCGTTGAAAGGTACCCAAATATAGGTATTGACACAATATACCGTAACCTGAGTGTTTTTCTGGAATTGGGGATCATTAATAAATTAAACTTCCGGGAAGGTAAAAGCCGGTATGAATTAAATTCGGGAAAACACCACCACCACCTTGTTTGTTTAAAGTGCGGCCTGACTGAACAGATAGACTATTGTCCCTTTAAGGAGCTGGACCTGGAAAAGATTCAAGAGGAAAAAAATTTTGAAATTAAAAAGCACAGCTTTGAACTCTTCGGCTACTGTAAGCTATGCAGAGAAAAGCAGGCGGAAAAGTCATTGAGTGAGGCTTTGAGCGGTTGAGCCGGATGATTTTTATAAAACAGGAGGGAAGGCTTATAAAGTGCGTAAGTCTGCAAACCTTTTAACAACCTTTGTTTTACTTCTTGTTTTTATCGTGCTTTTGACATCGTGTCGGGGACAAACTTTTCAAATGCCGGAAAAATCAACGGAGAGCGAGACATTGACAATTGTCACGTCGTTTTACCCTGTATACATTGCGACTATTAATGTTGCCGGGGATGTACCTGGTGTGAAGGTTATCAATATGACCCAGCCTGCGACAGGGTGCTTGCACGACTACCAGCTTAAACCTGATGACCTGAAAACTCTCAGCGAAGCTCAGATATTTGTTGTAAATGGCGCAGGTATGGAGACTTTTATGGACAAGGTCACCAGTCAACTGCCTAATTTAAAAATTATTGAGGCGAGCAAGGGTATACCGCTCATAAAAGGTGACGGGGAAGACGAAAACCCGCATGTATGGGTAAGTATATCCAATACCGTCCAGCAGGTAAAAAACATCGGGCAACAGTTGGCCGAGCTTGATCCGGAACATGCAGCGCAATACATCACCAACACCAATGTTTACGTTGACAAGCTTGAGGCGCTCCGCGCAAGGATGCATCAGGCCCTGGACGGCGCCGGAAAACGGGACATTATCACATTCCATGAAGCATTTCCTTACTTTGCCCGGGAATTCAATTTGAATGTCGTGGCTGTGATTGAAAGGGAGCCCGGCTCCGAACCAGGTCCGGCCGAGCTGGCCGGTACCATTGAAATTATCCAAAAATCTGGAATTAAGGCGATGTTCACTGAGCCCCAGTACCCGGCAAAAGCTGCTGAGGTAATTGCCCGCGAGACAGGGGCAAAGTTATTTATCCTGGATCCGGCGGTAACGGGTCCCATGGAGCCGGATGCTTATTTAAAGATAATGGAAGCTAATATGAAAACTTTAGAAGAGGCGTTAAACTGAGATGTTTTATATTGGTGTCATCCAAAAATTGCATAAAGAATCTTGCGGCTTGTGCTGCACAAAATTAAAAAACTTCGGGGTTACTATCGGTAATACAGAGATACTGTATAATGTTAACCTTCATATTCATTGCGGTGAGCTGACGGCTTTAGTCGGCCCGAACGGGGCAGGCAAGACAACGCTTTTGAGAGCGATCCTGGGAGAAATCAGCCATACTGGGGAGTTATCTTTCCTTGATGCAGAGGGCTACCCGCGGAAACCAGTTGTTGGCTATGTCCCCCAGAGGCTTGACTTTGATCCCGGCTCGCCGGTCAGCGTGTTGGATTTACTTTCTGCCTGCTTGTCGCCCTGGCCGGTTTGTTTTGGTCATTCCCGGCGTATCCGGGAACGTGTCTCAGCCAGACTGGCCGGTGTACAGGCGGAACACCTGTTGAACCGGCGCCTGGGGGATTTGTCGGGTGGAGAGCTCCAAAGGGTTCTCCTGGCTATGGCTCTTGAGCCCAACCCCGATTTGCTGTTGCTGGATGAACCGGTATCAGGCATTGACGTACAGGGCAAAGAATTATTCTATGAACTGGTTTCAAATTTGCGCAAACAATACGATCTTTCTATTATACTGGTTTCCCATGATTGGTCGCTGGTAACCTATTACGCGGACCGCATTGTCCTCCTGGACCGGACAGTCAGGTGCTGTGGTACGCCGCAAGAAGTTTTCTCCAATGAAAGTGTTATGAGTACCTATGGGCCGGTAATTAGAGAAGAGACAGGCCGTGTTCCCTGGAAACCGCAAATAATTCATAGTGGCGGGGGAGTGCGCGCGTGATGGAAATATGGTATGCTTTTGTTAAACACTTTTTGCCTTTTGCCTGGGCTCAGCACACCTTTATGAAAAACGCGCTTCTAGCTGTGATTTTAGTCAGTCCGGTATTTGCTGTTATGGGAACGATGGTCGTCAACAATAAAATGGCTTTTTTTTCTGATACAATTGGGCACTCTGCTCTGACCGGCATTGCTATTGGAGTGCTCCTTGGTTTTCAGGATTCGCTATTGATTATGGTGATTTTTTCTGTCCTTCTGGCAATTGTCATATCCGCTTTAAAAACTTTAACCAGTACCTCTACCGATACAATTATCGGGGCTGTTTCCGCAACCATGGTGGCGCTTGGCATTGTCATCCTCTCGCGTGGAGGCGGGTTCAACAAGTTTTCCCGGTTTCTAGTCGGTGATTTGTTGAGTATCACTCCAAAGGAAGTGCTGTTATTGGCTTTCACGCTTGTGGGGGTAATTTTTCTGTGGGTGGGGATGTTCAACAAGTTTTTGCTGGCAAGCGTAAATCCCTCCCTGGCGCTTAGCAGGGGCATCCCGGTCCGGCTTGTTGATACCTTGTTTTGTATAACCACAGCGGTTATTGTAACGATTTCCATTCAATGGGTCGGTATTTTAATTATTAATTCATTTTTAATTTTACCAGCCGCTGCCGCCCGCAATATATCCCGCAACATGCGCCAGTACCATGTAATTTCCATACTAATAACTCTTGCTTCCGGGATAACGGGGCTGCTCGTGTCGTATTACTGGTCGACAGCCACCGGGGCAACCATTGTTTTGTTTACAGCGCTGTTTTACCTGGGCACGCTCTTGGCGAAACCCAGGTTTGCTTGAGTTTATCATGGAGATAGCTTTTTTATATGACACGTACCGGCATATTTACAAAAAACTTCTTAATTTGTTTTTGTGGGATATTTTTGATCTACTTCTCGGTTTATTATCTGATCCCGGTTTTGCCTCTTTATCTTGAAGACATTGGTAAAAATAAATCGGAAATAGGTGTTATTATCGGAGTGTTTTCGGCTTCATCAATTGTTTTACGCCCCCTGGTGGGCGACTTGCTCAATAAGTACACGAAAAAAAGCCTGATGATTTTAGGTGCTTTAATTTTTTTAGTGGGTCCTTTACTATACCTGACTACCACTTCCAGCTTTTTTCTGGCTTTAGCCAGGCTGTTTCACGGAATAGGGGTAGCAACCTTTGCTACCGCCTCAATAATCATGGTGGCAAATGTTGTTCCCGAGGGGAGGTTGGCCCAGGCTACCGGGATATATACCACCGCGGTGAGTGCCGCTATGGGAATAGCTCCTCTGGTAGGGTCAGAAACAAGGGAGGTTTTCGGTTTTTCAGGGCAAATGATCTTCCTTGTGCTGGTGGCGGCGGGAATTATTCTGCTGGTAAGCAGGTTGGAAGAGCCGCCTCTTAATTGGGACCCTTCTTTAAAACAGCCTTTTTTCAAGGTCTTAAAGGATTATAACGTTCTGCTGCCGTCCCTGGTTTATATTACCTGCACTTTTACCCTGGGGACGATTATGGCCTTTCTACCGCTGTTTACCCTGACCTGGGGTTATGAAAAATCCAGCCTTTTTTTTATAATTTACTCTGTGACTGTTATCGCTACGCGATTGCTTGGAGGGGGACTATCCGATACTCTGGGCAGGGGTGCCGTCATTGTTCCGTCGCTGATCGTTACTTTTCTCAGTACACTTGCCTTTTCTTTTATCGACTCACCGGTGGGGCTGGCGGTAAATGCGTTTTTTTATGCTGCCGGCTTGGGTCTGGTATATCCGACTGTAACTGCTTTGGTTGCTGAGAGGGCAGCACCCGAGAACCGGAGTACTGCTCTGGGTATTTTTTCGGCTTCTGTAGATGGAGGCCATCTTCTCGGACCGGTTACCATGGGTTATGCCGTGCATTTCTTTGGCTTCAGGGAAATGTTTTTTATTACGTCCCTGGCGCCGCTAAGCGGTTTGTTGCTCTTTTTCAGGTTTTTGCATACAGCTAAGAAGCAGGCTGCTGTTACTGATAGAAATGCATAGAATTTCAATAAAATAAAGTTATTGTATAATGTTCAGACATACATGCCGCTGACGCGGCACCAGCAGAAGGATGAAAATAGCTGGGGAAGGGTGATTGTCCCGAATGAACGACTTGCGTAGCGCCGGTAACAGCACCTGGCGAAGCGAGGAAGCGAAATTTAAATTCTATTTTCAGGGTGATATTTTAACTTTTGCGTCAAATGAGGTGTGCTGAATGCCCTGTTCAAAACCAGTCGGGCTTTTTGATTCAGGAGTGGGGGGCCTGTCGGTGATGCGGGAGGTGCGCCGGCTTTTGCCGGCGGAAGACCTGCTTTATTATGCCGATTCAGCTTTTTGTCCTTACGGCGGCAAATGTCCTGAGATTATCCGCACACGGGCTTTAGCCATTAGTGGTTTCCTGATTTCTAAAGGCGTAAAATTGATTGTTATAGCCAGCAATACTACTTCCGCTGCCGGCCTCGACGCTGTGCGGGAACGTTACAGCATCCCTGTAGTAGGAGTTGAGCCGGCGGTTAAACCGGCGGTGTCGGCAACACGTAATGGTAACATTGGAGTGCTCGCTACAGGGGTCACCCTGGCATGTGAGCGGTTTAACGGCCTCCTGGAAAGGTTTGGCGAAGGTGTAAGGGTTTATACCCAGCCTTGTCCCGGTTTAGTGGAACTGGTTGAAGCAGGCAAGCATGAAAACCCTGAGGCTGAGGTTTTGTTGGGCCGCTATCTTGATCCACTGCTGGCAAGGGAAGTTGATACCATTGTCCTCGGTTGTACCCATTATCCCTTTCTCCGCCCGCTGGTTGAAAAGCTGGCCGGCAGTAAGGTCAGGGTTATTGACACCGGTGAAGCGGTTGCACAGCAGGTAGCGCGGATCCTCGAGAATAACGGCCTGGCTAATAGCAGAAAAGCGCCAGGCGGGGAGAATTTTTTTACCAGCGGGGACCCGGCGGAAGTGGAGCCGGTTATCCGTCTGCTGTGGGGAAACCCCCGGTTGAAAGTAAGACGTGTGACAACTCCCTGACCAAGAAGTTCTACATATGCTGCTGGTATTTAAGTTAAAATGAGAATATGAAAACGTCAGCAGCAAGAATATCTGTTTGATGCAGGACATTTGCAAATATCAAGGGTGAATAGTGAAAAACATGTTTAATAAGAGATTTGCAGGTTTTCTTCTGGCCCTTGTCTGTCTCTCAGCAATCCTGCCGGCCTTGACGGTTCTTCTTCACACTTCCTGGGCGGAACCGGCCAGGAATGTTCAGGTAGGCCTTTTAGCCGGCGACCGGGAGTCAGAACAAGGAAAATTAATCCTGGCGGTTTACGAGCAGTTGCTGAAAGAGGAAGGCTTTCCCTATCAGGTTGTCACGCCAGGTGACCTTGCGGGATATGGCGGCGCTGCTCTTAAAGAGCATTTTGAAGCGCTGGTGGTGCCGGAATGTCTTAATTCTGCCATGCCGCCCGGGGTTGCGGGGCTAATTAGCTCTTACGTCAGGGAATATGGTGGACAGGTCCTGATCGTCTTCGACCCCGCAACGGAAACCTTAGAGGGTATGCAACGGCAGGTTCCGCTTTTGGCTGATCTGGCCGGTGTGAGGTATTACCTGCCTGTACCCGGTGGGCAGGATCTCACTTATTCCGGCTGCTGGTATTTTACTTCTGCCGGCCAGGGGCGCGAGTGGGGGATTACACCGGGTAAACTGGATAAGGATAATGCTGTAAGCAGTTACTCTTATGGAAAACTTAAATTTGAGCATTCCTGGGCGGTTAATGTTGACGCGCAGGTAGTAGCATTCGATACCGGAGAGGATTTCAGCAACCCTGTTATCACAGTAAAATGTTATGAAAACGGGGGTGCTGCGGTTTATGTCAACATGCCCCTGGGAAAATACAAAATTCGCTCGGATGACCTGACACCCAGGTCGGTCCTGCGGACTTTCTTGATCCGCTATGCTAAAATCCCGCGCCTGGTAAACAGTCCAGGCGGTAAAGGAGGCCTGGTATTTAACCTGCACATCTGCAGCGGCGCTTACTTCCGGGCCTTGATGGTAATGATGATGCAGGGCTTGTTTCAAAAGGACCTCCCGTTTTCAATCCACATTACGGCTGGTCCTGATACCTATAAGCTGGGAGACGGCGCGGGCTTTTTTGCCGAGAGCAAGTACAGGGGGCGGCCTGTTCTGGAAGTGCTTCAAAACTACGGGGAGATCGGCTCTCATGGCGGATGGATACATAATTTTTTTGCTTATAATTTACAATATCTGCCCCTGCGGGAAGCCGACAGGCTTATTAACTGGAATTTTAACGCCCTGGAGGCGGTAACTGGCAGGAAAGTCCGGGAGTACAGTGATCCCGGCGGCAACCACCCCTTCTGGATCAATTCCTTTCTCGAAGAAAGCGGGGTAAATTCCTACTATTCTGCTGGTGATTCCGGCGCCGGTCCGACCCGCTCCTATATTGACGGTAAATATACCGGCCCAAAGATGTGGGCGTTTCCCGTTTCGCCTTACGGGAAATATGCCTCTCTTGAAGAGATGGAGAGGGGGCATGTGCCTCCCGGAGAAGTAAAGCAGTGGATGGAAGATTTAGTTGATTTTTCTGCTGAAGAAAAAACTATCAGGATGATTTATTCACACCCGTCGGATAACCATTACTGCCTGGACGCCATCCGGGCTTTTGAGGAAAAGGCCCTATCCGAACAAAAAAAAGGCAGGGTTACTGTAGCGCCAATGAGCTGGTTCGCGGATTTCTTGAGCCGCAGTGAGAAGACCCGCTGGCAAATAAAAAAGCAGGGTGGCAATTATGTTATATATCTTGAAAACCCTGAAGGTCTTGAGGATATTACCATGGCCGTCTATATGAGGGAGGGGCAGGACTATGTTGTTCGTGGCGATGATATAAAGTGTGTGATGGAGGATGGATGGCTCTATCTGACCGTTACTTCAAACTGTCAAAAGAAACACATAGAAGTGCACCAGGTTTAAACTTGATTTGTATAGTGGAAAAACACGTTTGTAAATCATTCAGCAAGGTGATAAACTACTGCTTAGGTGATGATCATGAGTTTAAACTGCGGGCTGATTGGGCTGCCCATGGTAGGTAAAACCACGATATTTAACCTGCTTACCGGCGCGGGAGTGGAAACCTCAAATTTTTTAACTGGTAAGACCGAAACCAACGTTGGCACGGCCAGAGTGCCGGATACCAGGGTGGACTACTTGAGCAATTTATACCGGCCCCGTAAGATTACCCACGCCCAGATTCAGTTTAGCGATGTTCCGGGATTGGTGCGCGGTTCCAGCCAGGGTAAGGGAGTCGGCAACCAATTTTTAAATGCAATCAGGAACGTGGACATGCTGGTTCATGTGGTACGTGCTTTTGTCAATCCCGATCTTCCTCATGTAGATGGCAGTCTCGACCCCTTGCGCGATGTAGAGACCATTAACATGGAACTCCTTTTTGCCGATATGGAGATAATTGAAAAAAGGATCGCGCGGATCAAGGGTGGAAAGAAAATAAAAAAAGAAAACCTCTCCGAACTTGATATTTTAGAAAAATGCCTTAACTCTTTGGAGGACGAGGTAACCATCGGGAGGATGGAATTAACTGAAGCGGAAAAGCTCATCTTAAAAAATTTTAATTTTTTAACTGAAAAGCCGTTACTGCTTGTAGTTAATACGGACGAGCAGCAGTTTAAGTCCAGGTCTTACCCCGGGCGGGAGGGGCTGGAGACCTATGCTGCCGGGCGTGGTTTACCGGTGATCGAAATCTGCGGCCGGATTGAAATGGAAATCAGCATGCTGCCTGACGAAGACAGGGAAATGTTTTTAGCCGACCTTGGTATCGCCCAGTCGGGGATAGACCGCCTGGCGCAGGCGGCTTACGACTACCTGGGTTTGATTTCATTTTTTACTGTGGGCGATGATGAAGTGAAGGCCTGGACTATTGAAAAAGGAACCGATGCCAAAAGTGCGGCGGGTAAAATCCATTCTGATATGGAGCGCGGCTTTATCAAGGCAGAAGTGGTTAAGTACCGTGATTTAAAAGAATTGAGAAGCATGGCCAGGGTGAAAGAGAAGGGACTGTACCGCCTGGAGGGTAAGGAATACATTGTTGAAGATGGTGACATTATTAATTTCAGATTTAATGTTTAAAAATAATTTTTTAAGGGGTAAAGTAAAATTCTGAGACAGCAACGCAAACTGGACCATATAGAATGCGCACTGAAGCTTGAGAAACCGGAAATTTCCAATGGTTTTGAAGATATCAGGTTAATTAACGATTCTCTCCCCTCCCTGAGCCTGGATGAAATCGATATCACTTGTTTTTTCATGGGTAAAAAATTAAAAGCTCCCTTGATGATAAACGCCATTACCGGGGGGCACCCGTCGGTGATGAATATAAATAAAAGCCTGGGCAGGGTGGCACGGCAGGCTGGTATAGCCATGGCGGTCGGGTCCCAGATGGCCGGGCTGGAGAACCCCGGGGTGAGGCAGACCTATGAGGTGGTTCGCTGGGAAAACCCCGATGGTGTAGTTTTGGCCAACCTGAGCGCCGCAGCGCCGCCTGAGCTGGCAGCGGCGGCGGTGGAAATGGTTTCAGCCGACGGGCTGCAGCTACACTTGAACATCCCACAGGAACTGGCAATGCAGGAAGGCGACAGGGATTTTAGGGGTATTATTGCTAACATTGTTGAAGTGGCTTCTTTTCTTGAGGTTCCTGTAATTGTCAAGGAAGTGGGGTTCGGCCTTTCCAGGGAGTCTATCGCCGCTATATACAATGCAGGCGTGCGTTATGTGGATATCGGCGGGCAAGGCGGCACAAATTTTATTGCAATCGAAAGCATGCGTTCAGGGAGAGAATTTGGCAAGGAGATGCTCAATTGGGGAATCCCTACCGCTGTTAGCCTTTTGGAGGCCCGTAGTCTTGGCCTGCCTCTTTTTGTGGTAGCTTCCGGTGGTTTGAAAACCGGTGTTGACGTGGCCAAAGCGGTAGCTCTGGGTGCCGGCCTGGCAGGAATTGCGAGGCCTTTCCTAAAGGAGTTGCTGGAAAAATCGGAAGAAGCACTGTTAAATATGGTTATCGGGATTATCCATGAACTGCGCCTGGTTATGCTCATGTCTGGGGCTGGAAATCTGGAACAAATGGCCAACAAGCCGGTGTTGATTACGGGCAGAGTGGCGGAATGGATGGACAGAAGGGGTATTGATATAAGTATGTATGCCAGGAGATGAGAGAAGCCGGGATGAAGACCCGGCTTTTAAATAATCAATCAATTATTTAAGCTTTAGTAAAACGGTCTTTGAGTCGCTTGCTGACGTCCGGCATAGTGGTATATTCCATCTCATCAAGGTGTAGCCGGTGCGGCTCAAACGGCCCCATGCTGCGCATGTAGTTTGCTATCTCATTGGCTTTTTGCCTGGCAAGATCGTAAGAGGGATCGGCAAAGAAGTCCTGTGGACCGTGCAGCTTACCGTCGCTTAATTGAAATCCCAGTGCTACCACCCTGGGCGGCCCGTCAAAGCGGGTGGGATTGGATGAATTAACAGAAACGGGCATTAGTGGGCCGCTGTGGGAGCCGCGCATCCATCCAGAAACCAGGTGCGGATTGGCGAAAGGTTCCAGCGCCTCACCCACTGCCGGAAAACCACTCTGGCAGCGCACGATCAATACCGGATCGTCCTTGCCCACATATCGTCCTGCCATCAAGTTCAGGCGCTGAGTGCTGGAAGTAGCCGCTATTTCATTTGTCCCTTTTTGGTAAACAGACTTGATACAGTAACGGCCGGGAGCGCCTATAAAAACAAGCATGTCGTAAAGCTCTTCAGGGCAGGAGAAAGTCACCTTTTTGTTATCAATCAAGTCACGCACTTCAAATAAAAATCCCTGGTGCATTTTGGGATCTATGATTAAACCAATGGTATTGAACGGGTCGGCAAACATCTTGTAGAGCGGCAGGTTCCAGGCACCCGGTTCGGTTTTATCAGCCATAAAAACGATTACCGGCTCGCTTCCGCGCTCCTCGAATTCCATTTCAGCCACACCCGGGCCCATGCCCTTGACATTTCCCGAAAACGAGTCGGCCAGCAGGTCCTGCCCGGCTCCATACAACTTCAGTTTTTTGGCAACCATAGTGCAGGACGAAAACGTATCCCACGCCAGTTTGTGTATTTCACCGTTGTTTCTACCCTGCTCGTGTGTCATAATTAAATTGACATCGTCACCCACGTGGGTAACGTGAAAGTCTATTAGAAGCGGGCTCCCCGCTAAAATCCCCCCGGCTGTTTCCAATACTTCCGGGTGCACGCTCGAATGGCCGACGAATCCGCCGATATCGGCTTTAATAACAGATAATGTAATCTTCTTACCCATAAGTTTACCCCCTTGGAATTTGTATGTTATATAATTCTATACTATGTTGGAATTCCCTTCATGATTCTTTCATTTTTTTAAATAAAAAAAGAAATGTGTTATCCTTTATCGCCTTTGAAAGGATTATATGTGTTATGCTATTAGCGGTTGAGACGACTTTAATGAAATTTAATTTATTGGTTTTACTTTTACTGGAAAATAAATTATGATTTTTTATAGGTGTTTTTTATTTTTGCTTGACCGGTATTTATCGTGTATGCTAAAATCAGTTCAGGTTACTTCATTGACAGTGGGGATATAGCTCAGCTGGGAGAGCGCTAGAATCGCACTCTAGAGGTCAGGGGTTCGAGCCCCCTTATCTCCACCAGAAAAATCAACAGTAAGTTCGAATAAAACTTCAATTTTTTCTTTCGTAAGAATAACCTTTTCTACGAATTCCTGGAGCAACCTTTTGCAGGTATCCAGGTTTTTATTTTATAGTAAGCACATGTTTGTTTGAAGACATTTTATTACAGAATTTGTGCTTATTTGTAAAAAATTATTGCAATACAGAACTCATGTTTGATAAAATTGCAGTGGTGCTTTTTAAATGATTACTATATTTTTTGATTACAGTTAGGTTGCTACTCAGATACCGAAAATGCTATGTTAATGCTGATTATGTTTTGCTATATAGAGTTTTTGATAAAAATTTGTAACCAAAACCCCTCACGGAAATGAGGTATTTGGGGTTGGCCGGGTCCTCCTCGATTTTTTTACGCAACTTGCTGATATGTACCATTAATGACCGGTAATCCACAGATTCCTTGGTTTTCCAGATCAATTCCATCAATTGGTCGGCGCTGTAAAAACGGTTCGGGTTTTCGGCCAGCAGGGCCAGGAGGTCGAACTCACGGGCGGTCAGGGCGACAGGTAAACCGTTAACCTCAACGGTGCGGTTCACCAGGTCTATCTTTAA
>JGI12104J13512_1000953_pt1 | contig 23219 bp, 20 predicted proteins | sample TerdegcTABiofilm_FD_13512 | JGI IMG/M metagenome (IMG submission 13512)
GAACTGAGCTTTCCGCAGCGCCGGCTTTCCGCGACAGGCTACGGGGAATATCGCCCGCGTGTACCGAACGACACCGCGGAGAACCGCCAGAAAAACCGGCGGGTCGATATCGTTGTGTTAAAGAGTAAATATGAGACGGCTGAACCGATGGCGCTTAAACCGCCTTTCAATGAGCAGAATGCTCAAGAGCCGTCAGGAGCCGAATGAAAGTATGGTTATCTTGAATCGAAAAAGGAGCGTGTGCCAACGGCTAAAGGTGAATTGGCAGGGGGTGGGACTGTCTCCTTTTTTCGTTTTTTAGAAGAAATTTCATCCAGTATTGGAGGAATAAACAGGGATATGTCGAAATTAAGTAATTAGCAGCTTATTTGCGGGGAGAGATGTTCTAGCGTGGATATAACTACAGTAGCCGGTATCTTGTTGGGTATATTATCATTAGTGACAGCTTTCGTAATTGATGGAGGTCATGTTCTATCTTTAATCAAGCCTACCGCGGCCATGATTGTTTTCGGAGGGACCATCGGTGCGACAATAATTTCTTTTTCACTGAAAGAAATCATGACTGTTCCGAAATTATTTAAAATTATTCTGTTTCAAAAGCTGCCTGATGAAATAGCCCTGATTGAGCAGTTGGTCTCCCTGGCTGACAAGGTGCGCCGAGAGGGGCTCTTGTATCTTGAGAATGAGCTGCCTAACGTGGATGACAGCTTCATGCGCAAAGGAATTCAGCTTGTAGTGGACGGTACGGACCCGGAGTTGGTCCGCCAGATTATGGAGACCGAGATGTACGCCGTCCAGGAGCGTCACAATGTCGGCGCCAATATTTTCGAGGCCGCCGGGGGGTATGCCCCTACCATGGGTATCATCGGGACGGTGATGGGGCTGGTGCACGTGCTCAGCAACCTGGAATCACCGGAGGAATTGGGACCTTCCATCGCCCTCGCGTTTATCGCCACATTGTACGGTGTCGGCTCGGCCAACCTTTTATGGATTCCGATAGCAGGCAAGCTGAAGAATCTCAGCAAAAAAGAGGCCATGCTGCGTGAGATGATGCTGGAGGGAATCATGTCCATCCAGGCCGGCTACAACCCTGTATTGATCCGGGAAAGACTGACTGCTTTTTTGAAGCCGAAAAGCAGCGCCGGAGCGCAAGAATCTGAGGAGGAAGAATAGTTGTCAAGGAAGAAACAGCCCGAACCTGAAGGTAAAGCCGGCATGGAAAGGTGGCTGCTGACGTACTCCGACCTCATTACTCTGCTGATGATCTTTTTTGTCGTCATGTACGCCCTCAGCAGTATAAACTCAAAAAAATTCGAGGCGATGGCTGTTTCACTGTCAAGAGCGATGGGAGGCGGCCAGTCGGTGCTGAACAATCCCGGCGTTTCGCTGGCGCCCGGCATTTCCGCCGAAGCGGAAATAGCTGAAGAAAACGAACTGGAGCGAATCAAAAACGAGTTGCAGGCGTACATCGATCAAAACGGGCTAAACGGCCGGGTAACAGTAAGCATGGAGGAGCGGGGCATAGTGCTGAGCTTCCAGGATGTAGCCCTTTTTCCCTCGGGTTCGGCTCAACTCACACCTTACGCCAAGGATTTGATTGTCAAGGTCGGTCAGATATTGATTAAGACAACACAATACATCAGGGTTGAAGGGCATACCGACGATGTGCCGATTAATACCAAAGAATTTCCTTCAAACTGGGAGTTGTCGGTGGCCAGAGCCACCAGCGTTGTGCAGGAATTGATCGGCGAACTGAGCTTTCCGCAGCGCCGGCTTTCCGCGACAGGCTACGGGGAATATCGCCCGCGTGTACCGAACGACACCGCGGAGAACCGCCAGAAAAACCGGCGTGTTGATATAGTGGTTTTGAGAAGCAAGTACGAGACGGCTGAACCGATGTCGGTGAAACCGCCTTACAATGAACAGGTTCAATGAAAAGCAGGAGTCAGAAGACAGGAGTCAGTATGGAGAACAATTTGTACTGGATTATGACACCTGACTGCTGAATACTCGAAATGAGAGAAAGGAGCATATGCGAATGGCTAAGGGCGAAAAACAGATTGACAGCAAGGAAGACCAAATGGTGGTTTTTCAACTAACGGAGCAAACCTACGGGATTGACATCGATGCTGTTTTTGAAATAATCAGAATGGAGGCAATAACCAGAGTGCCGCGCACTCCTCATTTTGTAGAAGGCGTGATCAACCTGCGCGGTAAAATTATCCCGGTGATTGATCTTTGCAAGAGGTTTAACCTGCCGCTGGCGGAGAGAACCAGTTCCAGCAGAATTATCATTGTGGACGTGGGGGGCAACACCATCGGCATGATTGTTGACGGGGTGTCTGAAGTGCTTCGCGTGCCGCTTGACAGTATTGAACCGCCCCCGCCGATGATTCACGGGATCGATGCGGCCTATTTGAGAGGAATAGCCATCCTGGACGGCAGGCTGGTGATCCTGCTCAACCTGGATAAAGTACTGTATGAGCACGAACAGAGTGAGCTTCAGAGGTTCGGAGTAGAAACAGCATAGGGGTGGAAAATATGTTTTCAGACGAAGAAATCAGCGTTTTCCTGGACGAATTGGAAGAAAAAATTCAGGTGCTTAATGAAAATATATTGGTGCTGGAACGCGAAGGGGGAAGCCAGGAGGCGCTCCAGGAGATTTTCCGGGCCGCCCATACCATCAAAGGATCGTCAGCCGTGATGGGCTATGATAAGATGGCCTCCCTCACCCACGAGATAGAAAACCTTTTCGACCAAATGCGCAAAGGGCTTCTTCCCGTGTCCGGCCCGCTGGTGGACACGCTCTTTATGGCTTTGGACACTCTGCAAATACTGCGGGACGAGATAATCGGCAAAGACGTTTCCGTAGATATCGAACAGGTGGTAACCAGCCTGAAACAGTTCCAGGGAATTGGTTCCCCCCCCTCGCCCGGCGAGGCGCCGGAAAGCGGCAGGGGTCCGTCAAAACAGCCGGCCGGCGCTATTGACGATGGCATCGGGGAAGTTGAAGAAGATGTGATCAGGGAGGCCGAGCTTAAAGGTCTTCAAGCCTACTGGGTAACTGTTCAGCTTGATGCCGGCTGTCAGATGAAATCTGTCCGCGCCTTTCTGGTTTTTGAAACCCTCCAGCAGATGGGTGAAGTGATTAAAAGCCAGCCGCCCGCCGAGGATATTCAGGAAGGCAATTTTGAAACTGGTTTCCGGGTTATTTTGCTCACCGGTGAGGACCCGGACCGGGTCAGAAACCTGTTGATGACTGTTTCGGAAGTGGCGAAGACCGAGGTAAACCGCATAAAACTGGCAGCCGGCCAGGAAGTCCGTGAGCAGGCGGCTTCAGACGCGCCGGCGGAAAAAACGGAGCAGGCGGCGCGGGCCGATCATGAAGTAAAAACCGTGCAAACTGTCCGGGTGGATGTCCAGAAGCTGGACACCCTGATGAACCTGGTGGGAGAATTGGTGATAGACCGCACCAGATTGAACCGTTTCGCGGAAATTTTCGAAGGGCGCTTCGGCTCCGGTTCCGGGGACATGGTGGAAACGATGAACGAGATCTCCAGCCATCTGGGTCAGGTTGCCGGCGACCTGCAGGAACAGATCATGAAAGCCAGGATGCTGCCGGTGGCGCAAGTGTTCAATCGTTTCCCCAGAATGGTGCGCGACCTGGCCCAAAAGCTGAACAAGGAAGTAGATTTTATTGTTGAAGGTCATGAAACCGAGCTTGACCGCAATGTCATCGAAGTTATCGGCGACCCTCTCATTCACTTGATCAGGAATGCCCTCGACCACGGCATAGAGGGACCGGAAGAGAGAGCCAGACTGGGCAAGCCAAGGAACGGAGTGCTGAAGCTTAAAGCTTCATATATGGAAAACCACATTATCATAACCATACAGGACGACGGGAAAGGGATGGACCCGGTCAAGCTCCGCGCCAAAGCTGTGGAAAAGGGTCTTATTAACGGTGAAGTGGCTCAGAGGATGTCTGATCAGGAGGCGCTGAACCTGATCTTTTTGCCTGGTTTCTCCACGGTCGCTAAAGTCAGCGACCTTTCCGGACGGGGTGTGGGTATGGATATAGTGCGCAGCCATATTGAGCAGATAAACGGGATTACCGATGTTTCCAGCGTGCCTGGAGTGGGAACCACCTTTACCATTAAGCTTCCTCTCACGCTGGCCATTATCCGGGCTTTGATGGTGGAGCTGGGCAACGAACAATTCGCTTTCCCGCTTACCAATGTTGTGGAGACAATCAGTGTCAAGGCGGAGGAAATCAAGAGAGTGAAACACAACGAGGTTATCCTGGTGCGGGGGCGCGTCCTGCCCTTGGTCAGGCTATCCGATATTTTTGAGCGGGAAACCTGCGCGGAAATGGACCGCCTGTTTGTCGTGGTCCTGGGGATCGGGGAGAAAAAAGTCGGAGTGATCGTGGACAAATTATTGGGAGAGCTTGAAATAGTGATCAAATCATTGGGCGATTACCTTGGTAAAGTGCCCTGTCTTTCCGGCGCCACCATCCTTGGTGACGGCCAGGTGGCCTTGATTGTGGATGTGCGGAGCCTGGTGAAGGAGATCGGCGTCGAGGAGGCAGTATATGCCGCCAGCTAAGGTTTTGGTTGTTGACGATTCCGCCCTGATGCGCCAGCTGATCAGTAAAATGCTGGGTAATTATAAGGACATTCGGGTGATTGGAACGGCTGTGAACGGCCAGGACGCGCTGGATAAGATTAAGGCGCTTGAACCTGATGTTGTTACTCTTGACGTAGAAATGCCGGTGCTCGACGGTCTTGCCGCGCTGCGCCGGATCATGCGTGAGTGCCCGCTGCCGGTGATTATGTGCAGCACGCTCACCTCATTGGGCACCCGGGCGACTATTGAGGCGCTCACCTTCGGGGCGCTGGATTTTGTTACCAAGCCGACCGGCCCTTCCAAACTTAATCCGATGGTCGAAGAACTGGCCGGCAAAATTAAGGTGGCTGTCGCCGTTCCGCTTTCCCGCTTTACCCGGCGGCCTTTAAATGTCGCGGGTCCATTAAAGCCAAAGCCGGCCGGTGTTGGCGGAACCGCTGCTGATTCCGGGCGCCGGGCGGACAGGCCCGCACCGGCGGCGGAGCGCGGGAAGCCGGTTCTTCCCGCGGGGCGCTTTGCCGGCCGTACGCGTATTGTGGTGATTGGCTGCTCCACCGGCGGCCCTGCCGCGCTGCAACAGGTGGTGCCTGTCCTGCCGCGCGATTTTCCCGTGCCGGTGGTTGTTGTGCAGCACATCCCGGCGGGATTTTCCAAGCCCCTGGCCGAGCACCTTGACCGGAAAAGCCACCTGGAAGTGCGCCACGCCGAAGACGGCGATTTAATTAAGGCCGGCCGCGTGCTGGTCGCTCCGGCCGGGTTCGACTTGACCTTTCGTGACAGGGGCGGCAGTGTCGCCGTGGTTCTGGACAAAGGCAGCGCGCCGTTGCCTCCGGGGGGGTTCCGCCCGTCGGTGGACGGTGTGATGACTTCGGCGGCGCGTATGTTCGGCGATTCCACTGTGGGGGTGCTGATGACCGGCATGGGCCGGGACGGCGCCAGGGGGATGAAAGAGATCAAAAACTACAAAGGCCGCACTATTGCCGAAGCGGAAAGCAGTTGTGTGGTTTACGGCATGCCCCGGGCGGCGGTGGAGGCCGGAGCCGCCGACCGCGTCACCCCTCTCCCGCAGATTGCTCAAGAAATTATCAATATAATCTAAAGTATAATCTAAAGTTTTTGGGCCGGATGCCGATATTCTTTATAGGATTAAAGAGTAGCCGGAAAGAAGGTGAAACCGGTGATCATTAAAGGGACTAACGGATTTGACGTCGCCAAAGCGTATGCCGCCCAGCAAATAAAACAAGAAAAAACTAACATTCAAAAAAACAATGACGGCGGCAAGATAACGCGCGACGACATACTGGATATCTCACCGGAGGCTCGCCAGGTCCAGATTTACCGCGCGGAGCTTAAAGAGCTTCCCGATGTGCGGGAGGATTTGGTTTCTTCGATTAAGAAACGTATTCAGGAAGGTACCTATAAGCCTGACGTTGGCAAGATTGCCGACGGTATCCTGGAAGATAAGATAAGCATAGACATCAGGCGGTGATGACATTGGATAACCGGCCGGTTGGTTCTCTGGACTCCCTGGTGGACTGCCTTACCCGCGAGGACGGCCTCATGGCCGGCCTCTATTCGGCGTGTGAGCAGCAAACGGCGGCCCTTAGAGAAAATGATGCGGAAGCTATTGAAGCAGCCGTCAAGCAGGTTAACAATCTAGTTGCCGATATGACCGCGGTGGAGGAAGAACGCCGCCGCATTCAGGCGGCGCTGGAGGCTGAATTGGGTCTTTCGCACGGCAGCAGGCTGGCTGATGTTCTCCCTCACGCGAGCGGGGGAACCAAGGATAAGCTGGAAACGCTTCTAAGGGAAATGAGCTCGAAGGCTGATCTGCTGCGTGAAGTCAATAAGATTAACGCGATTATGACCAGGCGGGCGCTTATGTTCAACAGGATAATATTAAGCGCCGTTAATCCGGAAGACGGACTTACCTACGGGGTAAACGGCGGTTACGATCAAGGAAGCAATAAAAAGCTGCTGGTAAATAAGACTATATAAATAAGTCAGGTATCAGAATGCAGGAGTCAGAATAAAAAAATGTTTATCGTCTTGAAATATTCTGACTCCTGACTGCGGAAAGGTGGTTTTTAAATGTCCGGACCAGGTACATTTTTCGGCCTTGAGATAGGCCGGCGCGGCTTGCAAGCCGAGCGCCAGGCCTTGGAAGTGGTTGGCCATAATCTGTCCAACGCCAGTACGGAAGGGTACAGCAGGCAGGAAGCCGTGCATGAGGCCACCGATCCGTACTGCAACCCGGTTTTAAACCAGAAGCTGCTTCCCGGCCAGATTGGCACCGGGGTGGAGATTACTTACATTCGCCGCTACCGGGATCTTTATATGGACAACCAGTGGCGTGATGTGGCCTGCTCGCAAGGTTACTGGGAAGGCCTGAACGAATCTTTGAAAAAGGTTGAGGCCGCTTTCCCCGAGCCGGACGAGGAATATGGCCTCCAGACTTTGATCGGCAAGTTTTTTAACGCCTGGGAAGACTTGAACAACACTCCCCAGGACATCGGACCTAAAGCCGCCGTGCGCGAAGCGGGCGCTGAGCTGGCCACTACCTTCCGGCAGACCTACATGCAGCTTTCCGATGTACGCAATAACATCGACAGTGTGATCGATGAAAAGGTCGCCCGAATCAACAGCCTTACCCAGCAGATTACGGAGGTCAGCACGGCCATAGCGCGGATAATCAAGCTGGGCGAGCAGCCCAATGATTTGCTGGATAAGAGGGATCTGCTACTGGACGAGCTAGGCAAAATCGGCCGGGTTACCGTGGAGAATTCTGCAGACGGGTATGTGTCGGTGTCCCTGTACGGCCAGGAGTTGGTTGCCTTCGACAACAGCAGGGTGGATATAACGCGCGCCGACGCCGAAGGCTGGGCGGCGACAAACCCGGAAACAGGCATGCTGGTCGGCTATTTTGACGCCCTTGATAAAGTGGACGAATACATGTCAATGATGGATGAGCTCGCCCTGGGCTTGACAAATGTTGTCAACGCGCTGCACGCGACCACGACGGCGAGCGGCACTTACCCGGATTTCTTCACCGCCACCGGCGCGGCCGACTTTGACTTGTCGGCGGATGTGCAGTCGGCGATTACCAATGTCAACGGCGATATGGCGCTTGATATCGGTGGTTTGCGCACGGATTTGACCATGCTGGGCGATACCGCTACATTTGAGGGTTACTACCGCGGTCTGACTACCATGATCGGCGCCGACACGCAAGGTTCGGCGGACCGGCTCGGGACGCAGAACGCGGTGATGACTCAGGTCGATAACCTGCGGGAGTCGTTAATTGGTGTTTCCACCGACGAGGAACTGACTAAAATGATCCAGTTCCAATATGCCTACCAGTCGTCGGCCAGGACAATCACGGTGATGGACGAACTGCTGGACACTCTGATTAACCGCACTGCGGTATAAGTTTTGGGAGAGGTGATCAAAAATGCGCGTCACCCAGCGGATGATTACAAACAGCATGCAATACGCGTTTCAGAGAAATTTGAGCGGGATATCCAAAACCCAGGAACAGATTCAACTGGGCACCAAGATAAACCGGCCGAGCGACGATCCGGCCGGTTACAGTCAGACCATGGCCCTGCAGAGCAACCTGAACTTGAACAAGCAGTACCAGCGCAACATCACCGACGGGCTGGGGTGGCTTACCCAGACCGACATGGGCTTGGGTAATGCCACAGATATCATAGAGACGGTGCGTACGAATACAGTTTATGGCGCGAATGGCGGTACCTTGACTGAGGATGACAGGATTGACCTCGCCAAGCTGGTTGACGCTATGACGGACGAGATGGTTGAGGTGGCGAATACTTCTCTGGGCGGCAAATATATTTTTGCCGGTTTGAAAAACACTGAAACGCCTTTCCACCGGTCCGGCGATGACTTCACCTTCAGTGGCGACGACAGCGCCGTGCTGCGTGAAATTGCGCCGGACGGCAGGTACGAGGTGAACATCAACGGCAAAAAGTTTTTTTTCGACAAGCTGGTTGATGTGGCCAAAGGAGCCGGCTCAACGGTTGACACTGTCGATATCACCAGTGATGAGTACATGGTCAAGTCTTTCGGCGCTGTCACAGACGCTTTTGACAACTTGGTCGGGGGGCCCCTTAACGGCAAGCTGGTGCTGAATATCGACGGCAACGATTATCAGGTCACCTTTACCGGGGAGTCCACCGGTGCCGCGATGCTAACTGCAATAAACAGCGTGCTTGGAGTTAACGGCAGCGCGGCCCTGGACGCTGACAATAATCTGGTATTGAGCTCAAGCGGCACAAATCCGGGGACTTATATCAAGGTCAAGTCGATTGATGAGGACCTGGCAGGATTAAAGCTGCTGGCGGGGTTCAACGGCCTGCAGTTCGGCGAGTACAAGGTGAGCACGGTAGACGGAGTCAGCCCCGGCGATTCCACAGCAACGGTTACCGATTATTACTCTCAGGCTGAGAATACCATTGTTAGCAATGTCGGGGTTGTGAGCGCGTCTAACACTTTTAACAGTTCTATTTTGATGGAAGTGACTAATGTCAATTACACAGATGACAACGCGGAGATTGTTTCTTCAGCCGCCCTTACCATACCGCCGGCAGTTTTGCCTGACGGCAGCAGACTGGGGCTTAAAATTGACGGTGTTGATTACTTGGTGACCTTTTCCGGCGTCACCAGCAACGCCGATGTCGTAAGCCAGATCAACAGCGTGTTGGGAACAAATGGGGAAGCTTACCTTGACGGCAGCGATAATCTGGTGCTTCGCTCAAACACCACGGGACAGGATTCAAAAATGGAAGTGACTCTGATAGATGATCCCGCTGTGCTGAACCTGGCTTTAAATCAGAGTGGCGGCGTGGGTGTTACCGATATGACTGTGAAGTTTACCTATCATACCTATGATAAGGACGGCAACCGGTACGACGGCTGTGTAAGCCAAGTTTTTACCGATACTGATCCCAAAGACGGCAATCCGGATTTCCCGACAAGTCTTACAATTGGTGACGGTTCCGGCACGCACGACATTGATTTGAACATAAACCTCACCAGGTTTGCCGAGGCGGGCGATAAAGCGGTTATTTCCGTGGCCGCGCAGGCGGTGGCCGGCGATGACTGCGTTGGGGTCAACTATGACGGCAAGGACAGAAAATGGATTTTCAATGATAGCGCGGCCGACGCAGGCGTCAGTCTGAAATTTTTCACCTTGGACGAGGGCAACGGGGAGTTTTATGACGGTAATATTGACCTTACATTTAACGGGTCCATAACCGATTCAACAGATGCCGCGACTTTTACCGCGGGGAACATCTTTGACTGCCTGGTTTATCTGAGAAAGAAGCTCGAAAACGACCAGACGGAAAAAATCAGTCAGTGCCTGGATTTTCTTGATGAAAAAAGCGGCTGGCTGGTGCAGGAGCAGGTAAGAATCGGCGCCAGAACCAACCACCTGGAATCGGTTGACGAACAATACAGCAACCTTGAGGTGAATATTAACGATATGATGGACGGCTACTACAGCACCGATGTGGCCAAGGCGACAGTGGAATTATACGAGAAGCAACTGACATACCAGGCTTCGCTGGCGGCCGGCGCCACGATCATGCAGACCAGTTTGCTTGATTACTTGAGTTGAATGATGTAGTATGCTTCTAAATGGGAAGTGGTAGCAATGAAGATTGGCGCGGGCGGCCTTCAATCGCTGATAGTCTATGACGCAATGCCGCAGCGCAACCCCGCCGAGTCACAGGCCAAAGTCAATCAGGCTATGAACATGGAAATGGGGCTGGCCGGGGCGGCCGTTAACCGCAAGGAATTAATCAGGGCGCTGGAAAAGCTGAAAGACTCCTCCAAAATGTATAATCTGACTTATGAATTCTTGTTAGTGGAAGACGGCGAAGAGATTTACGTCGCGGTGGTTGACAAGAAAAGCGGCGAGATAAAGCGCAAGCTGTCTCCGGATAAATTCTTGGCGGATTATGAACGAACGGGTGGTTTTTCCGGTGTGATGCTGGATAGTCAAAGGTAAGGCAATTATTGCCTTACCTTGATTTGTCCACAATCATGCTCTTGCGGGCCATTATATTGGTGTTGTATGTAAACAAGCCTTTTTTGCGGCGTACCAGGTCGGCTATCTGGTTTTTTAAAACATTTGCTTCTTTGGAAATTGCTTCATATGTTTCCCGGTCAAGATCCTGGATATGCTCCAGGATTGTTTTCATTTTGGAAACTAATTCATTGTCATAACCTTGCGTAGATATATTTTTATCTATAACATCAACCTGATTCATACAACGCTGGCGTTTGTCCAGCAACCGGTCAAAGTCGGCTGCTTTTTCCGGTTCGCCAAGACTGCCCGCCAACGCTGCTTGTTCCTCCGCTATTGAGGCGATCTGCCCCAGCAAGGCCAGCTTTTCATCAATCGCTTTTCTTATGTCGGCAGGCAATTGTCCGCTCACACCTTTCCTCAAATTTCCTTAAACAAGCTTATCCGCGTTATCCGCGTGTTGGGCCTCTCCGGCCACTATTTGCCTGGCTTCATGCCAGGTGTCGCGCAGGTTCTCAGCCAGCCCGAGCACCTCTTTCAATATTTCGACGTCTTTAGCCACATTGGCGTCCACAAGACGGCGGTAGGAGTAGTCGTAAAGGTGGGCCAGGTTAAACGCGACGTCCGCTTTTTCGTTCAGGGTTTCGGCCAGGTATTCAAATATTTCCTGCGCGCGTATAATAGCGTTGTGCGCTTCCTGCTTGTTGTCATCCTCAACGTGGCTGATCGCCTGCCGGATGAACTTCACAGCCCCGTTGTAAAGCATCTCCGCCAGCTGCGGCTGGTTGGCCGTGATAACGGCGTTCTTGCGGTACTTGTTGTAAGGATTGTCTGAATTCATTGTATGTCCCTCCGTCTGTTCTGTCCAGGTGGTCCTTTTGCCATTTTTGAATCAATACCGTTTCGGTTCTTAGCTGGAGCTGGAGCTGCCGGAGCTGCTGGTACCGCCTGTGAGCGCACTGAGGTAAGCGCTGATAGTCTGGCTCTGATACTGCAGTTCTTGAAGTTTGGTCTCCATATCGGAAAACTGCTTCCATAGCCGCTCTTCTTTTGCCACAATGCGGTCGGTCAGGGCATTCATCTGATCTGCTATGTCATCAATCTGGCTGCTTATCAGCTGGTCTTTTTTGGAAAGAATGCCACCGGATGAAACATAAGATGCGTAAAAGTTATCCAGAGTAATCGCCAGACCGGTAATGCCGTTGGCCCCTGCCCCGTATTGTCCCACCGCCAGGTTCAGTCCGGCCAGCCCGGCGTCAACCCTGGTTATCTGGACGCTCGAACTCGTGCCTGTTTTTAGGGAGCGTATCACAAGACAGTTATTGGAGTCGAGATAAGCCTGCGCAACCTCGCCAATAGTGTTGTTGATCTTGCTGACCACGTCGCTGCGGTTATACGCGCCGGTGAAAGCAATCGAGTAGTCGGCGCCGTCTATTTTCAAGCTCAGTGTACCGCTGGTGGTTACCGGCGTATCCGCCAGAGCGGCAAATGAGGTTATTGAACCCTGCGTCTCTGGGACCTGAGCGGTGAAAAACGCTGCGACATCCTTGCCGCGGCCTGAATCGCCCTGCACGAAGCCCAGCTTGGCCAGGTCGCCGGAGTGGTCCTCCAGGATCTGTTTAATTCTGATTACTGAATTCACGCCGGTGGAGCGGTCTGTAATCACCAGACGGTTGCTGGAATTGAGCGACGCCTTGGCCACGGAACCGATCACGGCGTTGATGCCGTCAACCACCTCCTGGCTGGTTTTCGGCCCGCTGAACTGTATACTGTAGTCTTTGCCGTCGATTTCAATAATCAGCCTGCCTGACTGGCCGGACTGGATGGCATTGTCCGCGCTGGATACTGTTGTCTGCTCCGTCAGCCCCAGGTCTGCAAAAGCCGTGCCGCCGCCAGTGTCGGTCAAAACCACTTGACCCGGCGTACCCATTGAGTTGCTTGTTATCAGCAGCTTGTTGTCCACAATTGACGCGGTTACTCCCGCGCCTGCCGCGTTGATATTGTTCATGATGTCGGTCAGGCTGTCGGTGGCCGACACTGTTATCGAAGCGGTAGCCACGCTGTCCGCCGATTTGACTGTGAAACTGCCGGTCAGGTTCAAATCGGTGGAGGCGGTAGCCGAAGTGTTCCCGGTAATGGCGGCGGCTGTCTTTGAGATGAAGCTGTTGTATTTCACCGGTATCCCGTCGCGGGCGGTTACTGAGGCGGAACCCGGGCCTTCAGCCAGGGCCTGCTGCAGTTTTGACTCGTCTATGACCAGGGTGGCCTGCTGTCTTTCCCCCTCTCCCGAATAGTAGCTGGTCGTGACACCGATGGCGCTTAACGCGTTCAAGGTGGTACTCAAGCCCGCCACGCTCTTGCTGACCATCATGCGAATTTGCGACTCCAGGTTGATGATCGTCGAGTCTCCCTGCAGCACGCCTCGTTCACGAGTGGAATCGTACGGTGAAAGATCGTCTTCATCCCTTTCGCTCAAAGCGCTCTGCGATGCGACAGAGGTTTTTTCGTCAATAAATTCCATCAACGAATTGTATTGCTCGACGAAAGCTTTTATTGCGTCATATCCTTTTGTTGTGTCGGTGGCTATGGTCAGCGAAACGTTTGTGGTGCTTTCGCCCACAAGGTTCAAGGTAACGCCGCTGATCACGTCGCTGATGCTGTTGGTGCTCCTTGTTATGGTCATTCCTTCATACACGATTTCAGCGTCCTGCGCCGCTGTCGTCTCCGTTAAGCCAAGGTCGGTGAAAGCCGTGCCGCCGCCGGTGTCGGTTAAGGTAATTTGACCTTTTGAACCCATGGTGTCGCTTTTTATCACAAGCTTACCGTCAATTAAGGAAGCCGTGACACCGGCGTTTGCCTTGTTTATCTTTTCAAGAATGGAGTTAAGCGTGTCGGTCGCCGTTATTGTAATTGAACCGGTATTGGTGCTGTCCGCCGACTTGAACGTAAAGCTGCCGGTCAAGCCGAGCGCGGTGGATGCCGTCGCGCTGGAATCGCCGGTTATTGTCGCCGCGCTGCTGAAGACGTAACGGTGATAGCTGGCCAGCTTGTTTACCTTAATCTGGTATGAGCCGGCGGCCGCCGAAGTGCTTGCAGACGCGGTCAAAACTTTATCGTCGCTTGAAGTGGCCGTCTTGCTGTTGAACGTCGAGCTCATTTTAAGCTGGGTAACCGTGCTGCGCAGGTTGGTCAGCCGCATGTTGACATCCTGCCAGGCTAACTGGACTTCCTCCAGGCGGTCCATTTTATCCTGCATTAAATCCAGCGGTTTTTTGTCGTTCTCAGTCAACGCTGTTATCAGCGATTCCGTGTCAAAGCCGGATACTATACCTCCAATTTGAATGCCCATACTTTCCTTCACCTCACTATTTTTTAAACGTACTTGTCGATAATCAAGCCGGCCATTTCTTCCATCTTGCCGAGCATGTCCAGTATTTTTTCAGTAGGTATCTCTTTCACTACCTCACCCGTATCCGGGTTGACTACCTTGCAAAATATACGTCCGGTTTCTTTATGAACACGGAACTGCAGTTTAAAGTTGAAAAGCTCCGTCATCATGTTCAGCTTTTCTATGGCTTTTTCCAGGTTTTTTTCATTTATTTCCTTGATTTCATTGAGCTGACTTTCACCTGTAACTTGTTTGCTTTTATCTTCAGCCTCTTCCGGCGGGACCACTTCCAAAATATCCTGAGTTTTGTTGCTGCCGGCGGCATTGGCCGAATCGTCTTTTTTGACAATGGGTATTGTCGGTACAATAGTGCTAGGCCTGATTTCCATTTTTAAAACCTCCAGTTTGATAAGCCAAACTTGTTTAAACAACTGGTAATATGTATAGTATATATCTTTTATGTACTTTTTTAATTATTTGACCAAAAATATGTTAAGGACGACCGGCCAAAGCCGGCCGTCCTTTTGAAAGGAAGCTGGATAACATAGAGCATGGTTTCAGCTAATTGATTAATTATTAGCCAAGCAGTGTCAAGACGTTTTGCGGCAGCGCGTTCGCCTGGGCCAGCATCGCCGTGCCGGCCTGGGTGAGGATCTGCAGCTTGGTCAGGTTCATCATTTCCTGAGCCATGTCTACGTCGCGGATGCGGGACTCTGCTGACTGCAGGTTTTCAGCCGCTACACCCAGGTTGTTGATGGTGTGCTCGAGGCGGTTCTGCAGGGCGCCCATCTTGGCCCGCTCGCTGGAAACTCTGTTGATGGCCGAGTCAAGCTTGGCGACGGAGTTGGTGGCCGAGTTGCGGTCGGTTACCAGGACATTGTCCACTCCCAGGGCGCTGGCGCTCATGTTGCCGATAGAGGCGCTGACATCCTGGTTCGGGTTGGCGCCGATCTGGAAGACCATGGTGTTGTCCGCCAAGTGAACTGTTGTTTTGTGATACTTGGTAGTGTCACTTTCAGCGACCATTTGGAAGAAGCCGGTGGCTGAATTGGTGGCTGTTATTGTCCTGATGCTGGCGTTGGAGTCAAACATCACGTCCACGTTCTCGTGGATCACTCCCACCAGCAGGTTGCCCGCGATGGTGGCGTTCGGGTTGATATCATACGGGTCGGTGCTATGCGCGTCCTTGTACCAGACGTTGAACGTGTTTTCCTTGGAAGACTGGATGCTGGCCAGGCTGAGGGCGTTAATCAGGTTGTCATTGCCTGCCGAGAAGCGGATCTCGCCGCTCTTGCCGGCGATGGCGCTCTGGATTACGAAGGTGCCGTCCACAGAGTAACCTGTCTTATTGGCAAACTCAGCTGCGTCTTCTTTATTGTATACAAACTGGACGAAATTCCGCTGCAGGCTTTCATCTACATATTGTCCTTGCTCCAGGCCGTCCCGTATGGCGTTATTCAGTTTCTGCTGGACGGTGAAGATGGTGTCGTTGCTGTCCAGGGTGATGCTGGCTTTTTTGCCGTCGCCCTGGATCATGGTGAGTGTTTGCGGGTCGGTCAACATGAAGTTGCCGCTGGCGTCCCAGAACTTGTCTATGTCGTACAGTTTGGTGTCCAGTGAGGCCGCGCGCCCGAAGGCAGGTGTAACATCAAATGTGGTTGTGTTTTGTGTTTCAGCGTAATCGTAGTCAAAACCGACAGTGAACGTGCCGTTGAAGGCGGTGCCGTCGGCCGTATTCAGGGAGTACAGGTTGAAAGTGCGCTGGGTCTTATCTAAATAACCGTTAATGTAGCTTTGACTGACCAATTGTGTAGTAGCTGAACTGAATGTATAGTTGTGGGTTGAATCTGCTGTGTTTTGTGCCAGCACGTTGATTACAGCCTTGTCGCCGACCCGAAGCGTACTAGTTGTTCCAGCTGTAAAATTAAAAGTAAGTGTTGTACCAATACTTGTTCCTGTATTAAGAGCTACAGTTTCAGTAGATGATGTAATGTTCACTGTTTGAGTTGTCTGGTTAAAAGTATAAGTTCCATCCAGGTCGTACTTGTGGGTGGAAATACGGTAGGTAACGGCGCCGGAAGCTGTTACATTAGTAATTTCAATTAGTACGCTTTCGTTTGCCGAAACAGTACCAGTTGCATTTACAGAAGCTGCAGTTGTACCGGAACCGAATATGGTACCTGCGCCGCCTGACCTGAATGACTGGGTTAGAGTGGCTTCCGCAGTCGTGGCACCTGTTCCTCCGACAGTCGTTGTTAAGGTGTAGCTGCCTGAAACGTAATTGTAAGCGCCTACCATTGTTAAATTAGCCGATGACGCCAGATTCAGGTTTTCAATGCCATTGTATGTGTGCTTGACTTTAAAGATATCGGTTTTTTGAACCTCGGTCTGCCCCAGTTCTTTAACACCGATTTTTAATTCATAGTTGCCGCTGTTGGTCTTCTTCTGGCCGAACTGGTCGATGGTGCGCAGTCCGTCGCGTACAAAAATCTTGGTGGACAGCTTGTCGCTGGAAGTGAGGGCCGCGGCTGTCCCGTCCAGCAGTTTCTTGGTGTTGAACTCGGTGGTGTTGGCGATCCGGTCCAATTCCGAGGTCAGTTGGTCGATCTCTTTTTGGATCTCGCCCCGGTCGGTGGAGGTGAGGGTGTCGTTTGCGGCCTGGACGGACAGCTCGCGCATCCTCTGCAGGATCGAGTGCGTCTCGTTCAGGGCGCCCTCAGCGGTCTGGATTAACGAGATGCCGTCCTGGGCGTTGCGCGTCGCCTGGTTGAGGCCCTTGATCTGGGCGCGCATTTTTTCCGAAATGGCCAAACCGGCGGCATCGTCGGCTGCCCGGTTAATACGCAGTCCGGAAGAGAGCTTTTCCAGCGATTTGGACATGGACGAATTACTCATGCTTAAGTTGCGCCACGCGTTCAATGCTGGAATGTTGTGATAAATAATCACCTTGTTATCACTCCTTTACAAATATTTTTTATTATATTGCGGCAATAAAATGCTGCCTGTATATTTAATCGGCAGCATCGGCGAATACTTTATAGATATTGTAAGGTATGATAAATTTTTTAATCAAGTTCGCCGGGAAAATCGAAGTAAAGCAGTTCCCTGTATTTGTAAAGGGTCTTACGGCAGGTGTCGGCTAGGCGGCCGACAGTGGTGAACCACTCAATATGCCGCAAAGCGGTTTCCGCCAGTGCCGAGGATTCATTATCATGTGATTCGGGAACGGCTTGTATTTCCATCTCAAATTTAATATTAAAGGATTGAATTACATGCATGAAAAACAACTGGAAGGTGTTGTGATCCAACTCGCAATTACGCCTTTGTTCATAAATTTTAACCATACACTCTTTGACCTGACCGGCAGAATTCCGGTTGACGCCTGCTTGATTCAGAAGGGGTTCCATTTCTTTGATCATTTTCAAAGATTTCTTGCAGATACTATCTATTTTCTCCAGTTCCGCCATGGTATGATCTATTTTTGCAAACACTTTTCTTAATGTTTCTTTATTCTCCGATTCATCCGGTATGGTCAGGTGACGGTGGATTATCTCAAGAGGATCGAACTCAGCACTAAGGTGACGTTCAATTGCCTCCGCCAAGGTCATCACCTGTGTTCCTTGAATAAACGCGCCGCCTTCGGTTGAGTTGATACATGTGCCTGCGTATTCCGCCACGTCCACTTCGTAGCCTTTTAAAAAACTGTAAAGAACGGTACTTGTTTGGATTGGGTAACCATCGTTGCCGGGAACCTCCATTACGCTTTGGTAAAAAAAGTCCTGTTTTTCACCCAACATATGGCCATTGGCGTGCGTTGCCCCGGCTCTATCGAAGGCCAGGTCCTGACCCACCAGGATGATTGGATTACAGCCCAGCGCGGCAGCAATTTTAAAAGCCATGTTGCCGGCCGATCCCTTAATATTCAGCATGCCACGGTCGACGTCCAGCCACTTGAAGTGGTCAAAGGCCCGGTAGGCAATTACTTTCGGGCCGCAATACAGGTCGTATACTTCCCGCCGGACGACCGGGCAGGCAGCCAGGTAGATGTCATCCAGTTCGCCCGGCCTAAAATCTTTGAAAAAGCCCGCTACCGCGATTCCCCGTTCCAGCGCCGTGACCAGGTGCGGCCTGACGCCCATTTCCAGAAGGAGCTTCAGGGAGGCGTCGACAGATACTATTAAGGCTCGTTTCTCAAGGCCTTTTAAAAGGTGCTTGTTCTTATTTAAAGACGGACCGGTGGCCACCACGACGGCAGGTTTATCTCTGAATGCTTCAAAGAGTTGGTTTATGCCAGGGTTGCGGATGATTACCGACAGGTTGGCCAGCATATTTTCGACGCCGATCAGGGAGTCTTCCGGGCAGTTGCCGAAATCCGTCACAGTGAGCAAAGAAGCGTCGCGGATTACTCTCAGCGCGTTAAGGTAGTAGCCTTTTCCCAGGCGCATTGAGGAGGGATGGTATAGCGGCTTGAGGGCGCGCAGGTAAATGAACCAGCCACTTCCTTTCAATTTGTTTCTCAACGGCACGTAAAGTTCATTCTCACTGGCTCCGATCAAGAAAAAAATCATGGGATGCGCGATAAGCCTGGCTAAATCCGTGTAGCAACAAGCCAGCTTAAATAATTCAAGATCTTTTTCGATTACTATTATTGCTTTTGTGCTTACTGTTTCAGCAATGTCCATGGCAAAATGTACGAGTTCGTAACCCAACCCGACACCGAGAAAAACGGACAGTCTGGCGTTTTTTAAATGCAGGGCTTCTATTTGCTGCTCGGAGTCTCGAAGGGGGTCGGTGTTGTCATAGTAAAGCAAGTCCTTTTCCACACAGTAAAGGTTCGGAGTGCCGTCCGGCCTGAGGGACTGCATTACCCGGTAGCGGGAAGTGAATTGGCATTGTTCCACCCGGCGGGCCAGTTCGGGATAATGTGTTTTTAGCGCCGCCAGGTTGTCACGGTAGAACTTGGTTGTGGTATGAAACCTGTCACTGAAAAGGGGCGGCGCTTGTTTTGGGGGCAGGGCGGCGGCTTGCCGCGGAAAGCCTGCAGCGCTTCTTTTTTTTGCCTTTTTGTTGGCCATTTTAACACCGTCTTTTCTTTTGTTTCTTGGATTGTGCGTAACTACTTGGAAAGCAGCAAGAGCGAATCCGTGTACCTTTTTTCCTGCTCTATAAGAAGATCTTCGATAATACCGATTCTCTTGGGGTAAATAGGTTCCTCGTTAATTGAAAATAAGGTAAAGTTGCAAGGAATGAAATCCAGCAAGTTAACCAATTTAAAACTATTAAAGAACTTTATAACTTCTTCCGGCCTGAATACGCGCATCACGCCTGACATTTGGATGTCGTCGTGTGATGCGATCTCGTTGGTGAAAGAGACCAGGGCAAGCCCGCCCTGTTTTAAAACCCTGTAAAACTCACCGGCCATTTTGTTAATAACATCATCTGAAGGAATATTGGACAGGTAGTTTAAGCAGACAGCAATATCAAATGTATTATCATTGAAATTAAGCGTGTCTAGGTCTATTTTGACAAAGCTAAGCGTTTTGCTTAAAATGGCCTTGGCCCGGTCAATGGCTTGCGGACAAATATCAGCCACGGTGATATTTTGGGGTTCAGCCCCCAGCTTTAAAAAGAATGAAACCAGTTCATGACTGAATCCGGTAATAAGAATAGACTTTTCCGCCAGGCTTTTCATCTCGAATTCGCGCAGTACGGTAAATAATACTCTTTCAATAAATCTCTCCCTGAGGAATTTATTAAGATAATTGTCTGATAGATTCTCTTCGTTATCCAAAAAACCAATTTTCTTGTAATAATTATAAAAAACATTCTCTAATTTTTTGTTTATTAAACCTGCTTCTTTTTTTGTCATAATAAAATTTTCCTTTCTATAGTGGTTACATAAAGAAGGATACTTGTTACCATGCACTAAGACCTCCGTCCACGATAATATTCTGGCCGGTTACGTAGCTGGAGGCTTCTGAAGCGAGGTATATCAACGCTCCGACCATTTCCTGAGGTTGGGCCATCCGCCCCAGGGGAACGCGGGCGGAGTAGTTTTTTTTGAATATTTCGTTTTGCCCGCTTTCAACGCCACCCGGGGTGATCGTATTTACCCTGATTCCCGTGTCCGCCCAGATGGTGGCGAGGTATTTCGTCAATCCGACAACCGCTGCCTTGGAGGCGGCGTAAACCGCCGGAGTGTTGATTTCCCGGCCCAGGTAATATGATCCTTGATAAATCCGGTTATCGGGTCCCATGATGCCATAAATGGAAGCCGTTTGGATAATTGAGCCGCCCTTGCCTTGAATTATCATCTGCCTGCCCGTGGCCTGAGCTGCCAGGAACATGCCGTCTATGTTGACTGACATGATCTTGCGCCACTCGTCCAGCGAGTATTCGGTGGCGGGCGCGAAAAAAGCGTTAAGGTCAGTTGATTTGCTGGCCGCGTTATTATGCAAAATATTAATTTCTCCAAATGTTTCAACAACTTTTGATACCATTATGTTCACAGACTCCGGCACGGAAACGTCGCAACCCAGGCCGGTTGCTTTAATACCATATTTTTTTGCTAACTCCGCGGCGAATTCACCGGCTGCTTTTTTATCCAGGTCGACCACCGCGACATTTGCGCCGAACTCAGCCAGTCCGGAACAAAAATGTTTTCCCAAAATGCCAATTCCACCTGTGACTACGGCGGTTTTACCTTTAAGGCTGAAAAGTTCTGAATAGGTTTTATTTATCATAATGCGGTCCTCTCTTTTCCATTAGCAATCTTACAAACTCAAAATCAAGTTCGGAATCAATATCGACGGAACGCTCTGGCGGCATCACATAAAGTTGTGTATCTTTGAGAAACACCGTATCGTTGGCAATTAATGTGTCCCTTTTCCATACATAAATGGAAGCGTTCATATCATAGCATTTTAGCGCGTCCTGCCTGCGGAAAACCGGATTTGGCGGTGGTTTTGACAGGACAACCGTCCCGTTTTCATTTATTTCAACCATGTTGAAATAAGGAGACCGGCGGGCGGGTGTGCCGGTGACTACATTGGAAACTTTATTTTCTTCAAGCAGCCTTACAGCCTCCCTAATATCATCCGGTGTCCTCAAAGGGGAGGTTGCGTCCAAATCAACAATAATATCATAGGTTCGGCCTGACAGCTTTTCCGCTTCTAGTAAGCAGTGCTTTATGGCCGGCAACTTTGGAGCCTGGTCCGTGGCCAACTCGGGAGGCCTTTTTATTAAATAATCAACTCCCCAATCCCCGGCGATTTGGAGGATGTCATCCGAGTCGCTGCTGACAGCTATCGCGCTGAAAAGACCGCAAGAACGCGCTTGGGTGATGCTATGCGCAATTAGCGGTTTGCCCGATAATTCGCGGATATTTTTATTGGTAACACCCTTCGACCCGGCCCTGGCGCATATGGTGCAGAGCCTTATCATTTATAATCCACTCCTTTTTTTCGACAGATTGTTCTATTGCCTCAATCATCTCTGTTACGGTCAACCCTTCTTCGATGCCGCACAGGCAGCTATAATCCCCGTTTAAAATCGCTTGGTGCACTAAGCGGTGGGTGTAATCATTGCCTAATTGAAAATATTCCGGCACACCATCAATTTCCAAAGTGCAGTTTATCAGGTCCCCCTTAATCGTGTGTCTATCAGTATTTACTAGAATTTCTCGCCGGGTGGCGTGGTTCAGGTAATTCAAATGAACAGTGACCGCCGGGCACCTGTTTGTCTCCATCAGAATAGAAAAAATATCGTCACTGTCAATCTGCAGGTGGCTGAAGTGACCGCCAAGTGCGGTTAACCTTCGCCAGCCGTTCAAGATCCAATTAAGATAATCCAGTTCGTGGCTTAAATCTCTTAGAACTCCGCCCCCCGCGGCTTTACTGGCGGAATAGCACAGCCTGTAGTCCGACCCGGGACGCCACAACGGCAGGTATTGTCCGCAGTGAACTTGTATAGATAATATCTTTTCATTTCTTAATAGGCGTTTCAGCTTTTGAATTACCGGGTGAAATCTTAAATTGTATGCCACAAATATAGCTCGGAAATTATTTAACGGGGGGGTAAGAAATAAGTGAAACAGTGGTTTTTCTACCAGGACTATGCCTCGGTAGTCGAGTTCAGCTATGTGGGCAAGTGTCTGATAGTGATCACATGTTTTATTCGCGATTACTATGTAGTCGGGTTTTTCAGTATCAACCGCCGGATATAGATCGTTATATTTAACATGGTAGTCAATATCATGCTTGCTGACCACGGCTACATTGATTCCGAGTTTTTTTAACAATTTAACGTGCCTTGAACCAATCGAGCCATAGCCGATTACTAGAACTTTCATCAATTAGTTTATCTCCCGTTTTTCTCTATTAATTATATCGTATCGATAATAATGTTGATTAAGATCTAAGTATTGTATTCGGGTAAATATTTTATTTTATACTTCGGCGGGTCTGTTTTAAAATCCTTTTTCGACAACAATTTTCTAATTGATACAACAATAGACATCATGTTACAATGCTGTTACCAGTATTTATATATTTATTTGGAGTATGTGAATTGGAGTATGTGAAAATGAACCAGAAGGTTTTGGTGACCGGCGCGGGCGGCTTTATCGGCTCACACCTCGTCGAAGAATTGGTGAGACTGGGTCATGAAGTCAGAGCATTTGTAAGATACAACGCCCGGAATGACTGGGGCTGGCTGCAGACGTTGCCATGTATAAAAGATATCGAAGTGTATTCAGGTGACATACGGGATTACGACAGTGTAAAACATGCAGTGAAAGGGACGGCCGCAATATTTCACCTGGCGGCGCTTATTGGTATCCCTTATTCTTACTCATCACCACTTGCTTATATCAAAACGAATGTCGAAGGAACTTATAATATTCTTCAAAGCGCGCGGGAAGAAGGAGTCGGTTGTGTTGTCCATACTTCCACATCCGAGGTCTACGGTACGGCGCGGTATGTGCCTATTGATGAGGCGCATCCCCTGCAAGCGCAGTCTCCTTACGCGGCCACGAAGATAGCCGCTGACCAGTTGGCACTGAGCTATTACCGCTCTTTCGGCTTGCCGGTGGCTGTTATCCGGCCGTTTAATACTTACGGTCCCCGCCAGTCGGCCCGCGCGGGGATACCGGCG
>JGI12104J13512_1000955_pt1 | contig 23164 bp, 18 predicted proteins | sample TerdegcTABiofilm_FD_13512 | JGI IMG/M metagenome (IMG submission 13512)
TGTGATATTACCGATCCGTGGGACCGTTACATAATGACCGAACTGGCAACTGCCTCTAATTTTTTTTTCCACACCTCACCAATTGAAGTGAGCCGCCCAGGCCCTTCATATACCATTGATACAGTGCAGGCCGTCATGGATCAATATCCGGGGGCGCAAATTTATTTTATAACCGGGGCAGATGCGGTGCTGGATATCTTGACTTGGAAAAATTTTGAAAAGTTGTTGTCCCTTTGTTATTTTGTAGCAGCTACCAGGCCGGGTTACCAGTTGGACGAGCTGTGGAAAAAGCTGGAGGTTTATCTTGAATTTCCCCGGGAAACGGTTCTTTGTATGGAAGTACCTGCTCTTGCCATATCCTCGACGGACATCAGACGGCGTGTGCGTGAAGGAAAGACAATAAAATATTTGCTTCCTGAACCAGTCGAAAACTATATAGTGAAAAAAAATTTATATAAACATACGGGGAATCTGGAAAAATCTTAGCCTGGATAAGATTGCATTAGGGTACCTCCTTTTGCAGATAATAGCTCCAACTAAAAAAGTTTTGGAAGGGAAAGAGGTGATTATTTAATGTCGCGCACGCTGTATGTGGGAAATCTGCCGTGGGCTACTAAAGCTGAAGATCTTGCCAATGCCTTTTCAGTGTATGGTGAAGTTGTCAGTAGCCGCGTTATTACTGATCGTGAGACTGGTCGCTCCCGCGGGTTTGGTTTTGTTGAGGTCCGGGATGAGGATGCGGATGCAATGATTGCTGCAATGAACGGAACGGAACTTAACGGTAGGGTTATTACCGTAAATGAAGCAAAGCCGAGAGAAGGCCGATGAAAGAAAACCTCCGCCAGGGAGGTTTTCTCGTGGGGATTTGCGTTTGCAGGAACCTTGATGGTTAAATAGAATAAAATAACTTTAACGAAGTGGAAATTAAAATTTTTAAATGGCAATAAAGGAGGAGTGGCGTTGCCTTTTAGTCCACAGGCAGTGGTAAACATTGCAGTGCAGGCGGCGGAAGATAAGAAAGCATATGATGTTACCGTTCTTGATATCAGTGAGATATCTGTTATTGCAGATTATTTTGTTATTTGCAGTGGCCGTTCCAGCACCCAGGTGCAGGCCATTGTTGAGAGCATCCAGGAAAAACTTGAAAAAGAAGGTATTACCGCCTTGCGCCGGGAAGGCTTCCGGGAAGGCAAATGGGTGCTGCTGGATTACGGTGATGTCATTATTCATGTCTTTCAGGAAGCTGAGCGGCAGTTTTATAAACTTGAGCGCCTGTGGGGCGATGCCAGGGTAGTGAAGATCCCTGTCAACATTTAGGTTATTATTAAAAAGCTATATATAGAAACCTCCCGTTTCAAGCAGAAAAAGGAGGTTTTTAGTTTTTTGTAGAGCTTTAAACACGACAGTGCGAGTTCTTGAGTAAACATGATTTTTGTGATAAAATTTGCAGATGGATAAAAACGCCTTTTAGCATGAGGGCGCGGGGCTGCTGTCGACGCGTCACGGCTTTTGTAGATGAGGAGGATGGAGAGTGAAAGAGAAGTACAACTTTCAAGAAGTGGAAAGAAAGTGGCGGGCTCGCTGGGCCTCAGAGGATCTCTATGCTGTACCTGATTTTTCCGACCGTCCCAAGTATTACTGCCTGGAAATGTTTCCCTATCCGTCAGGTAAGCTGCACATGGGCCATGTGCGCAATTATTCCATAGGTGACGTGGTTGCCCGTTTTAAAACAATGGAAGGTTATAATGTGCTCCATCCGATGGGTTGGGACGCCTTCGGACTGCCGGCCGAGAATGCAGCAATCAAGCATGGTGGTATTCACCCGGCTGACTGGACTATGGATAATATAAAAAATATGCGCGAACAGCTTAAACAGCTGGGCATCAGTTATGATTGGAACAGAGAAATTGCTACCTGCCATCCAGAGTATTATCGCTGGACACAATGGCTATTCCTCCAGTTGTTTCATAAGGGGTTGGCTTACAAGAAACGGGCGGCGGTAAACTGGTGTCCTGACTGTGCTACGGTGCTTGCCAATGAGCAGGTAAAGGATGGCTGCTGTGAGCGGTGTAAAGCCCCGGTGGAAAAGCGCGAGCTGAACCAATGGTTCTTTAAGATTACAGATTATGCGGAGCGCTTGCTGAAAGACCTGGACCTGCTGGGGGGTTGGCCTGATAAGGTTAAAACTATGCAAGAAAACTGGATCGGCCGGAGTGAGGGTACAGAAATAGACTTCAAGGTTGATGGCCGTGACGAAGTTATTACAGTATTCACCACCCGCCCGGATACTATCTTTGGGGTTACTTACATGGTGCTGGCTCCGGAACACCCACTGGTAGAGAAACTGGTTGCGGGTACCGGGCGGGAAGCTGAAATAAAAGAGTTCGTGCGCAAGGTGCAGAACTTGAGCGAGATAGACCGCACTTCTACTGAAATAGAGAAGGTCGGGCTGCCTACCGGGGCTTACTGCATCAACCCGATGACCGGGGAAAAGGTACCCGTGCTCATAGGTAACTACGTTTTACTGGAGTACGGCACGGGTTGTGTTATGGGTGTGGCGGCACATGATCAGAGGGATTTCGAGTTTGCCAAAAAGTACAATTTTCCAGTACGGGTGGTAATTCAGCCGCCTGGTGTGGAGCTGGATCCCGCTACTATGGAGGCTGCCTATGAAGAAGAAGGCGTGCTGGTTAACTCCGGGCAGTTCAACGGGTTGCCCAATACAGAGGCGATTAAAGCCATTACCGCCTACCTGGAGCAGAAAGGATGCGGCAGGTTCCGGGTAAACTACCGGCTCCGGGACTGGCTGATTTCCCGCCAGCGTTACTGGGGGGCGCCGATTCCCATTGTTTACTGCGAAAAGTGCGAGACTGTGCCGGTGCCTGAAGCTGACCTGCCGGTACTGCTGCCCAGAGAAGTGGAATTCAGACCGACCGGCCAGTCACCACTGGCCGATTGCCCGGATTTCGTAAATACAGTTTGCCCGTCATGCGGTGGTCCGGCCCGGCGGGAAACAGACACGATGGATACCTTTATGTGTTCTTCCTGGTATTTTTACCGCTACACCAGCCCACGGGAAAAAGGTGGCCCGTGGGATAAAGCCAAGGTGGACAAGTGGTTGCCGGTTGACCAGTATATCGGGGGTGTGGAGCACGCCATCCTGCATTTGTTGTATTCCCGGTTTTTTACTAAAGTGCTGTATGACATGGGTCTGGTTAGTGTTGAGGAGCCTTTTACCAATTTACTGACTCAGGGCATGGTGTTGAAAGACGGGGCCAAGATGTCCAAATCAAAGGGCAATGTGGTAAGTCCTGAGGATATCGTGGCACGTTACGGGGCTGATACCGCCAGGCTGTTTATCCTTTTCGCGGCTCCCCCGGAACGTGACCTGGAGTGGAGCGACCAGGGGGTTGAGGGCTGTTTCCGGTTTTTGAACAGGGTTTGGCGCCTGGTGGCGCCCCTGGCCGATACGCTGAAAAGTACACCAGCGGTTGTACCTGGAGTTAAGCTGGTCGGCGCGAACCGCGAAATGCACCGCATAACTCACAGTACGATAAAAAAAGTTACAGAGGATATCGGCGCCAGGTTTAATTTCAATACCGCCGTCAGTGCCATTATGGAGCTGGTAAATGCACTGTACCAGTATAAAGAGCTCCCTGAGACCGACCGCGACCCAGGTGTATTGCGGGAGGCGGTTGATGCTATGTTGCTGCTGCTGGCACCTTTTGCCCCGCATATTACCGAGGAGATCTGGGAGGCTACCGGTCATGAAGGCAGCATTCACAGGCAGCCCTGGCCGGCATACGACCCGCTTGCTGTTAAGGAAGACGAAATTACTGTAGTGGTGCAGCTGAACGGCAAAGTGCGCGAGCGCCTGCTGGTTCCTGCCGGGCTTCCTGCTGGTGAATTGCAGGATATGGTGCTGAAGGAACCCAGGGTGCAGCGGCTGATCGAAGGTAAAAAAGTAGTTAAAGTGATCCCTGTCCTGGATAAATTGGTTAATATTGTAATAAAGCCTTAGTGGATTAATAAAGCTGGCTCCCCTTCTTTTTGAAGCGGAGCCAGCTTTATTTTAATAAATTATCCTATCTTGGATGTATGTTTTTCTCTTAAACTTCTGCTTAAATTGACAAGGTTTTTTAAAGCAGGCAATACTTCTTTCCATTGCCTCGTTTTTAACCCGCAATCCGGGTTAATCCAAATATTTTCCCCGGGTACCGCCCGCAGCACTCTCTGGGCGATTTCTTCCATGTCTTTTATTGACGGGATAACCGGCGAGTGGATATCCCAGACCCCAATACCTATCTGTCTATCGAAATCAACCGTTGCGAAATCTTCAATAATCTCTCCTTTGCTCCGTGCCGCTTCTACCGATATTACGTCAAAGTCCATCTGGACAATCTGGTTTATGATCTCGCTGAAATCCGAATAACATATATGAGTGTGGATCTGGGTTTCCGGGCTTGTATTGATCGTCAAGTTAAAAGACTTGATCGCCCAGTCAAAATATTTATCCCAGTTTCTTTTTTTTATAGGTGCTTTTTCCCTGACGGCCGGCTCATCGACCTGAACTATTTTAATGCCTGCGTTTTCGTAATCTTTGATTTCATCGCGCAAACATAAGCTGATTTGGTATGCCACTTCTGATAGGGGCACGTCTTCACGCACAAAACTCCAGGCAATTATGGTGATACAGCCGGTTAACATTCCCTTAACCGGTTTATTGGTTAAACTTTGCGCGAAAGTAATCTCTTCCAGCGTCATGGGTGCCGGCCTGCTCACATCGCCGTAAATAACAGGCGGTCTGTATCCCCTGGTCCCGTAGGAAATGATCCAGCCGTTTTTCGTTGTTGCGATGCCGTCCAGTTTTTCGGCAAAAAACTCAACCATGTCGGTTCTTTCAAATTCTCCGTGAACCAGCACGTCAAGGCCCAATTCCTCCTGGAGCTTGACCGAGTCTGAGATGTTTTGCTTAATGAACTTTTTATAGTCGTCCTCTGAGATCCTGCCGGTTCTGAAATCCGCTCTTTTCTTGCGAAGCTCGGAAGTCTGGGGGAAACTACCGATAGTGGTTGCGGGGAATGCCGGCAACTTTAATATCTCCTTCTGCAGCTCGCGCCGTTTTTGGTAGGGCCCGGCTTTCTTGAAATCACTTTCGCTAAGCTGGCTTACCCTCGCCCTGACCGCTTCATTTACCCCGAAACTTGAAGCAACCCGCCATTCAGGAATTTCTTTTCCCGCGTATGACTGCGTAATCAACCTGAGTTCGTGCAAGCGCTCTTCTGCAAAAGCCAGTTGAGCGAGCAAACCCCCTTCGAGGTTTTCACCTTTGACTGTCAGAGGCAAATGGTAAAGAGGTCCTGCGTTGGAAACTGCAATTGTTTTTGCTTTTTTCGACAGCTCTTGCAACAAGACCACTGTTTTATTGATATTTGTCCGCCAGACATTTCTCCCGTCGACTACACCGGCAATCAATATTTTTTCTTCCGGGAAACCGTATGTTTTTATATAAGCGAGATTTTCGTTCCCGTGAACAAGATCGAGGCCGATTGATTTTACGGGAAAATCGTATAGCTCTTTCAAGAAATCGACATCATCATAATAAGTAAAAAGGTCGATTTGACATCCGCTTGTTGCAAGAATATCGTATGTTTTTCTTACAGCTTTGATTTCTTCCCTGGTGACATCCATCACGAGCGCCGGTTCATCTATGTGAACTTCTCCCAGACTTTCCAGCGCTTTTTTATAAACCTGACCCAGGGACATGAGGTATTCCTCCAGATTGTCCCGGTCATATCCCTCTGACAGTTTTAAGAAAGTAAAGGGGCCCAGGAGATAAGGGATCCCCTTGCCGAACTTCTCTTTGTACTCCCCGGCCTTATTCCAGGCCAGATGTAAATCCTGGTGCTGCACTCCGGAAAAATCCGGCACAAGATAGTGGTAGTTGGTATTGAACCATTTGGTCATTTTAAGAGTATTTTTACCTCTGCAGTACTCATAGTACCGGCCGGCATTTCCGGCTTTATATAACCCGACCATGCAGGCTGTGTCTAAAACGTTGTCATAAAGAGTCATCTCTCCCACCGGGAAAAAATCAACGTATTTTTCGTAAGTGAGGAGCATGCTTTTCTGAAGTTCATCCAGTGCGCCCTTCATTTCTTCTTCGGAAGTTTTACCCTGCCAGTAGCTTTCTATCGCTTGTTTGTACTCCCTGTTAAAACCGATCCTTGGAAAACCATAAGCATAGCTTTTCATCCTGCAATCTCCTTCGTAGTTTTTACAAATAAAAAATCTTCCCTGATTAGCTTAAGGAAGATGGCATGTATAAAATACCCGGATACATGGACTTAATATCCAGACCATAACAACCACCCCTTCCCTCCGAAGGAATTAGTCAGTTTTCCCTTACCAGGCAGGTCTCCTGGCTTGTGAATCACCTGCGCCCGATAGCCTTCCCGGTTTACCCAGTGGCTTTTTCATCAGGGCATCATCACTTACAGTAGCGGGGGCTGCAGCGGATTTTCACCACTTTCCCTTTTCAGTCAGGGCTATCCTGAACACCTGGCAGGATTATTCAATTTGAGCTGCGGTTATGAGTTCTTATTTTGTCTTATTATATATGTGCCTGTCCTGTTAATGTCAAGGATTTTTTATTACCGGTCCGGTAAAACATAACATTACAATGTATAAAATACAGGGTGGTGTCGTATTTGCTCTTTGAACAAATTTACCGTACTGTTTTTGTTTATTTTCTCGTTCTGGTAATAATAAGAATGATGGGGAAGCGGGAAATCGGACAGCTTTCCCCCTTTGACTTTGTGGTTGCAATTATCATCGCCGAACTGGCGGCCATACCGATGGAGGTCACTGATATACCTGTCTGGCACAGCATCCTGCCCCTGGTAACTCTCGGCCTGCTCGAAGTGATAATGTCATACGCCACTCTTTTCAGCCGCACGCTGCGCGGTATTGTCTGCGGCCACCCGCAGGTGATTATTAAAAACAGCCGGCTGCTGCGCGACGAGATGAGAAAGGCGCGTTACAACCTTGACGATCTGTTGGGTCAGCTAAGGGAAAAAGGTATTATGGACATAGACGACGTGGAGTTTGCCGTTCTTGAGACATCAGGGAAGCTCAGTGTTATTTTGAAATCCCAGCACCGTCCGGTTACACCGGCTGATTTGGGGATTTCCACCCCTTACGAAGGGCTCCCTGTAGTGCTGGTTATGGACGGTGTGGTCATGATCGATAATTTAAAAGAAAATAACCTTGATGAAAAGTGGCTTTACGAAAAACTAAAAGAACAAGGTCTCAGCCCCAGGGAGGTGCTGCTTGCCACCTTAAGGACCGACGGCAGGTTGTTTGTAAATAAAAAATAAAAAAAGGAAAAAGTTGCTGGGAGTAGAATTACTCTATCCGAAAATAAATTTTCATCCTCTGCTGGTGCCGCACAAGCGGCATAGGGGTCTAAATATTTCTTTCCGCGGGATGGTGGGGTCTTATCATTCAACTGGATCGTAAACAGCAGTTAATTATACTTTTGCTGGCGGCAGTGATCCTTTTTGGCGGGGGCTACCGGTATGCCCAAATCAGGGAGCGGATGGCCGGTGAGAGCAGGCCTGCCCTGGAGCCGGCAAATGAAAACAAGACCAGGGAATTACAAGTTCATGTGGCCGGCGCGGTAAACAGACCGGGCGTGTACAGACTGCCGCAGGGAGCGAGGGTCATTGACGCCGTAAACATGGCCGGGCCATCTGAAAATGCCGAAACAGATTCCTTAAAGCTGGCCTCGCCGGTCACCGACGGTCAAACGGTGCTGGTGCCGTTTAAAACATCAAACCTGGGGAGTTCCATTGCATCTTCCGGAAATCCTTCGGGGGTTTCCGGTTCATCGACCGGCGTAGCCGGGCGCAACGCCTTTACCTCTCAGCAGGTTGCCCGGCCGGCGGGTTCTGCCTCCGCTGGCGGTCTGGTGAACATTAACACGGCGGACGTTAATGAATTGGACACGCTGCCCGGGATCGGGCCGGCGCTGGCGCAGCGGATTATTCAGTACCGAGAGACAAACGGGCCGTTCAACGACATCGAGGACTTGAAAAAAGTGTCAGGTATTGGAGATAAAAGGTTTGAGGACCTGAAGGACAGGATTACGGTGCACTAGGCGGAGGCCCGGCCGCAGCCGGTTCACCTGGCAGGCATGAAAATCAGGTAAAAAAGTCACTCGCACTGGAAGTGGCTTTTATATTTTATACCGGCGACTTAATTACAAGATCCTGTGTTAATTTGCCGGTTGTCAAAATATGTCGGAATATCAGCTAATGCTTATAAAAATTCTGCAGGATCGCAGCAATATTTGTAGAATAAAGCAGAGTAATGACTTTACTAAAAATTGGAGTGGCTAATTGATGGAAAAGGTTTTATTGTTTTTTCTGCAAGGTATACCTGAGGTGACAGGTACAATAGCTTTGAGTTTGGCTTTTGCCGGAGTGCCGTTGCGCTGGGGAATCATCACGGCGGTAGGCACAGTGCTGACTATCATTACTTATATAATAAGGTTACTGCCTTTAACTTTTGGTTTACATACTGTTGCAACTGCATTGCTCCTGGCCTTTTTCATTGCCAAAACCACCCGAATTTCATCAGTTAAAAGTATTATTGCCGCTTTTATGAGTTTTGCCACCTTGTTAATGTTGGAACTGGCAATTAATAAGCTGTTTTTTGCCGTCACAAAGCTCGATCCTCAGGTTGTCATATCAAATAACTTTTTGTGGAAATTAATCGGCTTGCCTCAGGCTATACTTATGATTCTTTTTGCGGTGCTTGTTTCAAAGTTTAAAAAACCCGATGGAGAAGCGTGGAAGGTTGAGTTTCCTTTCTTTTAGGAACTAAAACAAAACCGCCTTGAGACTGGGGCAGTTTTTATTTCCTAATGTATTTTGATGCGGAGTAAGGCCTAATTAATTCTAATAATGCTATGTTTGTCATTAATTGTAGAAATATGTTGGAATATTGTGGATTATTTATTTAAAATTTAGCAGGATTATAAAAATAGTTGCAGAAAAAACACGTAATTTTTAAATTTATAAAATTAGTAGTTGAGTTGAAACCATTTGATAGAAAAGAGTTTGTTGTTTTTTCTGCAAGGTATTCCTGAAGTGACAGGTGTGGTAGCGTTAAGTCTGGCTATAGCCGGAGTTCCGCTTCGCTGGAGGCTCATCGCGGCAGCGGGCACGGTGTTGACAATAATTATTTTTATTATAAGATCACTGCCTTTGACTTTTGGTCTTCATACAATTGCAGTGATATTGATGGTGACTCTTTTTATAACAAAAACCACCCGGGTTACATCAGCAAATAGTTTTGTTGCTGCCATGTCGAGTATTACTGTTTTGATGATACTGGAATTGGCAATTAATAAATTGTTTTTTACCATCACAAGACTCGATCCGCAGGCTGTTATATCAAATAACTTTTTGTGGAAATTGCTCGGCTTGCCTCAGGCTGTTCTTATGATCCTTTTGGCTGTAATTGTTGCAAAATATAAAAAACATGATAAAGGTGCGTGGAAGATTGAGCTACCTTTCTTTTAGCAAGCGCTGCGCGAGTTATTTAACCGCTCAGGCCGGGCTTTCACCGGAGAAAGAGCTTGTTTTGGCTTACGTAATTGAAGTATTGGCACTTAATTTCTTTAATATTATGATCGCGCTCGTGCTCGGCCTGCTGCTCGGCGTGTTGCCGGGTACGGCAACCTGCATCGTTACGGCGCTCCTGTTCAGGTATACAGCAGGAGGGGCTCATTCTAATTCCCCCTGGCGATGCGGGGTAATGACCATTACAGTGTTCCCTCTGATTGCCCTGCTGGCGGTGCCCCTGTCGATGCTGAAACAGCCATATCTTGACCTGCTGGTGGCTGCGGCCGTCCTGTACGGGTTGCTCGCAGTTATCCTCCTGGCGCCTGTGGACTCGCCGTCTGCGCCGGTGGTATCGCCTCTCAGGCGAAAAAAGTTAAAAGCATTGTCAGTGATTGTTGTGCTGGTGCTGGCGGCGCTGTTGGTTATGCTGCGGCAAAGCCAGTGGGTTTACGCCCGGCAAGTAATGCTCTGCGTTGCCGTTAGTATGGCGTGGTTTAGTTTCATGCTCGGCAGGCAGGGGCACTGGTTGGTTTCGTTTGTGGATAGCATAAGAGTGTCAAGGTAACCCTCAGAGCAGTTTTTAGCGCGAGACGTTTCGAATGTAAGTGTGTAAACTGGTTGTTCCGGAGGATCTTTGAAAGAGAGGAGGTGAACTTGATTATGAAATACAGGTTGTTGGGGTTCGTGGTTACTCTGCTGTTGTTGCTCGCCAATATAGCATCTGCATCTGCCTGTTTAGGAGGTCAATACCAGCCGGAAGTACCCGAATCGCTGAGGAGGTGAACGGCCGGATAAGGAGGTGGTTTTTCCGCCTCCTTATGTGTTTTTACAAGAGGTGACGTGTTTTGGATATAGTTAATATAACGAACGAAAAGAAAAAGTCATTGATTGAACATTTATCAATTATGCACATACTTTGTGTCGCCATTACGATGCTGGGTGTGATATTGTATAATAAATCCATCAACAGTTATGCGACAAGTGACATTTGTTTATATTTCTTATTAAACTTAATATGCTTTGAAATTGTCATGTTGTACAGCATGAAAAAGCAGTTGCTGCAAAATGACTTAAAGGCGTTATCAGCGCATAATGTGATTTATGTGAGTTTCCCATTATTTATAGCTATATTAAATTTATTCTTAGCCAGGGATAATATTCTTTATCTAAAGACAATTCTAATACTCCCGGTTTTATTCGCCGCTTCCGTCATGGGAAAGACGGCAGGTATGCTCATGGCCACTGCCTGTACTTTTTTCTTAATTGTTTTTGAACTGGCTTTTGGGAATATCATTTTCTGGCAGGCGCTTGAATCAAATCTGATTATTATCAGTATGATGTACATAATCGGCTGGTTTATCGGCGTTTTAATAGACAACAACATACAATATCAAGAGCAATTAAAAGAGAACATATTGTCTCTAAATCAAGAAATTAATTTTAGAAAGGAGATGGAGCTGCAAAACCAGAAATTATCCCGTGTTGTTGAACAGTGCCCGAGCATCATTATGATTTCCGACGTTAATGGCAATATCGAATATGTTAATCCCAGGTTTGTTGAAATAACAGGTTACATATATGAAGAAGTCGTCGGGAAAAAAGTACGCAAACCTGCCGGTTTGTCTAATGAAGAGTACGGGGAGTTGTGGGAGGTGATTAATTCAGGCGGGGAATGGCAGGGTGAGTTTAGCAGCAGGAAGAAAAACGGCGAAATATATTGGGAATTTGCAAATGTTTCGCCTTTCAGAAATGCTGATGGTGTTATCACCCATTATATTAAGGTTGCGGAAGACATCACTGAACGTAAAAAGGTGGCAAATGAAATGGCGCGCCTGGACCGGTTGCACCTGGTAGGGGAAATGGCTGCCGGCATCGGCCACGAAATCAGAAACCCGATGACCACCGTGCGCGGTTTTCTGCAACTGCTTGAAAAAAAAGAAGAGTGCGCACGGCACAAGGGTTACTTTAACCTTATGATTGACGAGCTGGACCGGGCTAATTCAATAATTAACGAGTTTCTTTCCCTGGCTAGAAACAAAGCGGTAGATTTAAAGGTGCAGAACCTTAAACAGATAGTGAAAACCATAGCGCCGTTAATCATGGCTAACGCCATTAACTCTGACAAGCGTATTAAATTGGAGCTGGAAGACATTCCTGATATTCTTCTGAACGAGAAAGAAATGCGCCAGTTAATTCTAAACCTTGTCCGCAACGGCCTGGAAGCAATGTCGCCCGGTGGAACTCTGGTTATAAGGACTTTTCCGGACGGCAAAGATGTGGTGCTGGCCGTGCAGGATCAGGGCAGGGGGATTGAACCCTGGTTGCTCGAGAAATTGGGCACTCCTTTTTTCACCACCAAGGAGAACGGAACGGGCCTGGGGCTGGCGGTATGTTACAGTATTGCCGCCAGGCATAAGGCTGAAATAAAAGTGGAAACCGGACCTGCGGGTTCGACCTTTTCAGTCATATTCAGGTCTGCTGCAAATAAAACATAATAAAAAATTGTAGTTGGCGGTGGAAGGGATTATCTATTACAGCGAAGAAATAAAAAAAGGATAGTTTATCAATCAATTATTGTACATATTAAAAATAAGGGGTCCTGATTTTGGAAACCAGTTTGCTGCTTAGAATGCTTTTGATGAGCTGTCTTTCAACCGCTTTGACCAGTGAAGAAAAGGCCGGCGGCAAAACCGGTGGGGTTGAAAGTGATTTTGGGACGTTTCTTACCCTGGCCCTGGCTGCCGGCGGTCTAAAAAAGCTGCCAATCAGCGCTGGCGCTGCTGACGGCGTCTCCTCCCGGGGGGCAAAATCTACTTCCGCCGGGTGTGTCAATCCGGCCGGAAGCGCTTCTGACGCCGGTCGTGCGCATGAGAGCGGCAGCCGTACTCCCGGCACGGGCCTGTGTGAATTGATCGATAGGGTTGCTGGTAAATACGGGGTTGACCCGGCGCTGGTCAAATCGGTGATCCAGACGGAATCCGGCTTCAATCCCGGCGCTACCTCGCCTGCCGGAGCCATGGGGCTGATGCAGCTTATGCCCGGCACGGCTGCTTCCCTGGGTGTGCAGGACCCCTATGATCCGGCTCAAAATATAGAAGGCGGTGTTCGTTACTTAAAGCAGCTTTTAAACCGGTATAACGGGGACAGCAGACTGGCTCTGGCCGCTTATAACGCCGGTCCTGGGGCGGTTGACCAGGCGGGGGGGTGCCGGATTACCGGGAGACCAGAAAATTCGTCCAAAAAGTGCTGGAAAACAGGGTCGACTTTATGATATAAACCTGCTCCGGGGCGGGCTGCAGGTTTTGAAATTTTTGGGGAAGTACCATGAACAGGCCTCTGGTTGTTCTTACAGCTTTCTATGTTGCGGGTATTTTATCCGGGGAATATATGAATTTTAAACCGTCTGCGGCACTGGCCCTGGCCGGTTTTTGCTTTTTAGCGGCGGCGGCCGGTTATCTATTGGCCTGGCGTGAAAACCGCCGGGTCATTTTGATTCTTTTTCTCCTGCTGGGGCTGGCCGCGTCCCGCCTGGCGGCCGTCGCTGGCGAAACCCCACTTATCAAATACTCCGGACGGCAGGTCAATCTGGTCGGGTGGGTGGCGGCCGAGCCGGATGTGCGGGAGGATAAAGTTTTCTACCTGCTGCAGGCGCAAGAGCTTGTCCTGGGCGGGGAGCGCCGGGCGGTGGCCGGGGCGGTGCGGCTCCAGGTAAAAGATTCTGACATGGTTTTTGGTTACGGGGATGTGCTGAGAGTGTCCGGGCTGCTTGCCCGGCCTGAGCTGCCGGGCAACCCTGGTGCATTCAATTACAGGACCTACCTGGAGCGGCAGGGAATCGGGGTGACGCTGACGGTCCGGGGTGAAAAGGGTGTGGAAAAAATTGGCTCTAGCAGTGCCAACCCGGTGTTGAACGCCGCTCTGCGGTTAAAACAAAAACTCTCGTCCGCTGCCGTCACGTCGCTCACACCTTCTCAAGCTGCTGTTTTAAACGGAATTGTTTTCGGGACACAGGGGCTGATTGACCGTGAAACCAGACAGTCATTTATTGAGACCGGAATCGTTCACATCTTGAGTGTTTCCGGCCTGCACATCGGTCTGGTGCTGGGCGGAACAGTGGGGTTGCTGCGGTTGTTGAGGCTTCAGCCCGGGCTGACGGCCCCACTGGTCACACCAGTAATAATCTTTTATGTTTTAATGACCGGTTTAAATCCCGCCGTGCTGCGTGCAGCCATTATGGCTTTATTGTTGCTCTGGGCGCACCATTTGGGCCGGGAACGAGACTGGCCCACTACCATGGCGCTGGCGGCCCTGATCATTCTGCTTTGGAACCCGATGCAAATTTATCACCCGGGATTTCAGCTTTCTTTTGCTGCAACCTGGGGAATCTTGTACCTGGGTCCTCTTTTTACCGGCGCATGTGCCAGGCTGTTAAATGTAAATGGTATACCTGATACATTCTCCCGTCCTATTTCTCAATCTCTGGCAGTGCCCCTGGCCGCCCAGCTTGCGACAGTACCGCTGGTGGCATGGTATTATAATTTGATTTCGCCGGTATCGATTCTTGCCAACCTGGTGGCAGTGCCACTGGTTGGTATCATTATGCTTCTTGGTGTTACTGCCGCGGCTTTAGGCATGGTCTGGCTACCACTGGCCGAACTAGTAAATGTAAGCAACGGAGCCGTTCTAAGCCTGTTTATGGGAGTTGTATCTTTTTTTCAGAAGTTACCCGGTGCAGTGTTTTACCTGCCCACGCCTCCTTTGTTCCTGGCAGTTGCCTGGTACGGCGGCTTGATTGCAGCCGGCTGGTTCTTTTCGGGCGGCTGTAACGAGGCTGTTAAAGATCGCTTAAAAGGGTGGGCTGCCGTGGGGGCGGCGCTTGGCCTCGCGCTCCTCTTAATCTGGGTACCGTGGGGCGGCGGGCACGGGGTGGCGGTCCATTTCCTGGACGTTGGGCAGGGCGACAGCATCCTGGTGCAAACACCGGGCAGGAAAAATATGCTGATCGATGCCGGCGGCAGGCGGGACGAGTTTCAAACCGGCAGCGGGACCGGGGATCAGGTGGTAACGCCTTACCTGCGCAAAATTGGCGTCCAGCGATTGGATGTTCTTGTCCTGACTCACCCCCATGAGGACCATGCCGGCGGCGCAGCCGCAGTAGTTAAAAACTTTCCAGTGGAGCTTGCATTAGTGCCACAGGTAGATAAAAAAGTCTTTAAAAGTAAGGAAGAAGTTACAGTTGAAGAAATAACCGCCGGACAAAAGACAAAAAGCAGTTCCGACGAAGAAATACCGGCGGCTTATGTGGCGCTGCTTGAAAAAATGGCCGCCAGTGGTATAATGGTACGGACTGCCGGGGCCGGCGACACTCTGAGACTGGACCATAATTTGGAAATTGAGGTCCTTTCACCAGCGGAAATGAAAGGGGAATCAAAATCTTTTTTAAATAACCAGTCGCTGGTGCTCAAGTTGACCTACATGGACAGGTCGTTTATTTTTGCCGGGGATATTGAGGAAGATGCCCAGAGCGGGTTGATACGAGGAGGGGCTGACCTGAGGGCGGACGTTTTGAAGCTGCCCCACCACGGCAGCCGGTCCTTGCTGCCTGAGCTGGTGGAGCAGGTAAAGCCGGGAATAGTAGTAATTTCCGTGGGCGCACATAATAACTTCGGCCACCCTGCCCCTTCTACTTTAGACATGCTTTATCGCGCCGGAGCGCTGGTTTACCGCACTGACCAGGACGGGGCGGTGATTATAAAAACAGACGGTTACAATCTGGAGGTAAAGACGGGTAAGGTTAATAATTAGACCCTCAGGTTGCCAAAACGGTACCAGCAGGAGGATGAAAATTTAATATTAGGATAGTGTTAAAAAATGGGTGGAAATTTTTATTGCAAGTAAAAGGATGTGGTTTTAAAGTGGCATTATGGCGCCTGCCCAAAATAGATCCCAGATTGTCTTTATTAGAACAAATCAGGGCTTCACGAAGCTTCGCGGCTGAAGATGCTATTCAGCCCGACCCTTTTTCAGTTCCCGGTATGAAGGATGCGGTACCCTGCGTCCTTCGTGCTGCATTGAAAAAATCAAGCATAGCAATTTTCGGTGACTACGACTGCGACGGTATATGCGGCACCGCAATCCTGGTTGAAACGCTGCGTGAACTCGGTGTGGACCCGCTAGTACGCCTGCCTCGCCGCGATGAAGGATACGGAATTCAGCCGGAACAGATAAAAGAGCTGGCCGAGCGCGGTGCCGAAATGATCATTACTGTCGATAATGGCATAACTGCACATAAAGCCGTTGCAGCGGCGAGAGATCTGGGCGTTATGATGGTGGTTACCGACCACCACGAACCAAAAAACTTGCTGCCGGGCTGCCCGGTTGTTAACCCGAAGCTGCCAGGAAGTGATTATAGAGACTATTCCGGCGCCGGCGTGGCTTACCTTTTAGCCTGCGCCCTCAACCAGGCCAGCGGCAGGCCGGAGCCGGAAAACCTGCTGGAGCTTGTGTCGCTGGCAACTGTGGCCGACATATGCCCCGTCACCGGGCCTAACTACTGCCTGGCGCGCAAAGGACTGCTGCAGATGCGGGACAACCCCAGGCCGGGAATAAGGTCACTCGCTGAAGCGGCTGGAACGAACAAGCTCGACGGAAACTCACTGGGATGGCAGATAGGACCGCGGGTTAACGCTGCGGGCAGGATAGGCGATCCCAGGGCGGCATACGAATTGATCACCGCGAAGGACGCCGCCGCTGCGGCGGTGATCGCTGGGAAGCTTGACAAGATGAACAGGGAGCGGCAGAAGCTGGTTAAAACAGCCGTCGACGAATGTTTGAAAAAGTACGATGGTTCCTGTTTTCCGGTGTTCATCATTGGACATCCCCATGGGATAGCAGGGGTAGTGGCCGGGCGCGTGGCGCAGGCAGTGAGGCGTCCCGTGATAGTCGGCGCCAGCAGCGGCGGCATTATTACGGCGTCCGGGCGCTCAATCGGGGAATTCGACCTGCTGGGCGCGCTGGACGAGTGCCGCCGGTTGACCGGGCTGCCGGAAAAATACGGTGGCCACAGGCAGGCGGCGGGCCTGAGCTTCGATTCCAGGGACCTGCCGAAGATACAGAGGGCGTTGAACGAAATAGCCGTGTCGAGGTTGAAGCCGGAGGACATGGTTGAGTGGGTTGAGCTGGACGGCGTTATAAATAGGGCGCTTTCGCTCGACGAGGTTAAAGAGTTGGATATCCTGGAGCCCTGCGGCCTGGAAAACCCGGTCCCGGTGTTCGCGTTAACTGGTCCGGCAAGTATCGTGCGGGAAGGCGACGGGTGGAAGTTGATCTCGGTAAATAACGTAAACTTTTTCGTCTCGTCTGAGTTTCCGGTTGCTGCCGGCCAGACGGTTTACGCAGCAGTAACGCCGTATATCGACGTTTACCAGAATATCGAGCGGGTAGCTGTTAAGGTGGTGGACGTCAGGACAGTTTCGGTTACCCGCGACTTGCTGGTTAAGGCGTACATGGCGTGGCGGCAGGGCAAGGCGGTGGAAATATATGAGGAAAAGATATTCAGCGAGTTGGGCCTGAGTAAGACAAAGCAAAATAGTTTCGTTAACTTATTAGAAAGTGAGACTTTCAGGAAGTTTGGGGCTTTTTATAACGATGGAATTGTAAAAAAGGAATAAATGCAAGCCTGTTGCCAGTAGTTGCAGCAGGCTTTTTTATGTCCAAAACTTCTAATTATACACTTATATACAAATTGGAAATATCTTACCGAACAATTGTTTCGGTAAGGCAACAAAGTCAAGCGTTTTTTAGACATGGACAATTAGTGTCTAAAATTATCATAAGAAAATGGAAGTGTTTTCTACAGGTCATATTTGCTTTTATTTTTTTCTTTGTCTTGATTTCCGTTACGTTCCTGGCCGGATTGGACAGGCTGGCTGTTTTGTTGGCCCGGCTGAGGTTTTGTTTTCCCTGGAATAGCTGGGTTTTGTTTTTCTCCGTTACCGGTTGTGCCTGCTGGCGTCCCCGGTCCGTGTATGGTGCAGGATTCGGTGGGTGCGCGCTGGTTGAAATCTTCTACTGAAGAAGGAACTGAGTACGGTAGTTTAATCAACGATTTGATCACCCGGTCCGGGCAGTATTCGTTCGGAAGCTGGCCGCTGGCTGCACATACCTCAACAAAGACATGGACATTGTCGGTTTCAGCCGGGACGGTTCCTTCAACAAAGAGGTCTGTGACGAGGCTATCGCTGGGAGTATTCGGGCCGGGCAGCAGCCCGGACTTGCCGTCCACCGTGGCGGTTACCAGCCCGGCAGGACGTGAAAAATCTTTTGCCGGGACATCGCTGAGCGCTTTGCTCATAATCTCCTGCCAGATCCGGGCCGGGTAAGTGCCGCCAAAGGCCTGCGTCATGGCGGCCGGTTTATCGTAACCGATCCATACTGCCGCAACGAGCTCCGGGGTATAGCCGACAAACCAGATGTCCTTCCCGTCGTCAGTGGTTCCGGTTTTTCCTGCAGCCGGCCGCCCGATTTGGGCGCCGGTCCCGGTGCCGCTTTGCATCACGGATTTGAGCATGTCCGTAACCAGAAATGCTGTGGTTGGCTTCATGGCCTGGCGTTGTCTTGGAACGGAATGTTCGAGGATGATCCCGTCTGACTTTTCAACTTTTATAATAGCAGTAGGTTCGACGTAGACTCCCTGGTTTGCAAAGGCGCCATAGGCGCTTGCCATTTGCAGGGGGGTTACCCCCTCATGCAGGCCGCCCAGCGCCATGCTGGCTCCATGAACCTGGGGATCCAGTTTAATTCCCAGCCCGGAGGCAAACCTTATTGCTTCGTTTATACCAACTGTATCCATTAACAGTCTGACCGCTACAACATTAACCGAGTAGGTGAGAGCTGTGCGTAAGGTAATCAGGCCGCGGTACCTGCCGTCAAAATTCCGCGGCTCATAAGAGCCGTACTTTACGGGGATGTCGTCTACTACCGACGCCGGCCCCAGTCCTTTGTATTCTATTGCCGGCCCATAAGCAGCGATGGGTTTAAAGGCGGAACCGGGCTGCCGGGTGGTCTGAGTGGCCCTGTTCCACTGCCTCTGCTGGGTATGCTCGCGCCCGCCCACCAGCGCTTTGATATAGCCGGTACGGGGGTCCAGCAGCACGACCGCGCCCTGAGGCTGCAGCACATTATTGGCATCGGTCCTGGAAGAGGGGAAATTAGTTTTTCTGGCCATAGCCGCTTCAGCAATTTGCTGAATTTTAGGGTCCAGAGAAGTGTAGACTTTAAGCCCTCCCTTGAAAACTTCCGTTTCCCCGTATTTTTCAATCAGCTTGTCCGTCACATAATCAATAAAATAAGGGTAGGGATATTGCCTTCCGGCCGGTTCCCTGGTTTCAACCTTCAACTCCTTGGCTTTTGCTTTTTCCGCCTGGCTCTCGCTGATAAAGTTATATTTGGCCATACTGTCCAGCACGGTATTTCGCCTGTATAACGCGGCCTGAGGGTCCCGGTAGGGGGAGTAGGCGCTGGGGGCTTGGGGCAGGCCGCCGAGCAGGGCCGCCTCCTCCAGGTTCTTAACTTGTTCAATATCCTTGCCGAAATAAGTTTTGGCCGCCGCCTGGATCCCGTAGGCGCCCTCGCCAAGGTAAATGTTGTTCAAGTACATCTCCAGGATCTCGTCTTTTGTATAATGCCTTTCAACCTGGAAAGCCAGGATTATTTCCTGGATCTTTCTTTTAATTGTCCTTTCCGGGGTAAGAAATGATATCTTTACCAGTTGCTGGGTGATAGTGCTGCCGCCTTCCTTAATTGACCCTGAACTAAGGTCAGACCAGGCTGCCCGTGCAATTCCACGCAGGCTGATCCCGTGGTGCTGATAAAACCGCGGGTCTTCAATTGCCAGAAAAGCATTGCGGACATTTTCCGGAACATTCTTCAAATCTACGGGAACGCTGTTTTTTGTTCCTATTTGGGTGACGAGGTTCCCGTCCTTGTCGTATATCATAGTGGAAGCGCCTGATTCCAGGGTTTCCGGGCTCAGCTTGGGCATATCCCTGATGCTGGTATATACCAGCCCGCAACCGGCGCTGCCCGTAATCAATAATGCCAGACAAAAAAGGAGAAAAAGCAGACGGCGGATGTTTAGTTTTCTCCTGGTCCTTTTTCGCGCCAACAGTTGTTCGCGACCTCCTTTGCTTTGAAGCAGTTTTTTTATTGCTCCTGGCACATTTCAGAATAACCTCTGAACCATGAATTATGACATGGTTTCTTTTTTTTGTCAACCATTTTATTGCTCTTACCTGGTCAGAGCCCCCAAAAATCCTGAGACAAAGATAAACACCTTTAACTGATTTCTCCGGGTGTTTGCGTGAGGTATATAATCCCAAACAGGGGGGAAAATACATTTACCATTATCAGGACAAATTTTGCATAAGAGGTAATTTATTTGGCAAGGTTTATTATACCCTTCAGGATCAGGTTGCCGGGTCGTGGAAAACCAAAACCGGGACAGGACAGTATTCCCGGGGATCACCCGGAAGAAAGCGTTATCTCAAGCCAGGAACTGCAAAATCTGGATTTGAGCGCGGACCTGCAAACCAACCTGCGGCGGATCAGGGCAATTTTCAGTGAATGCAGCGATGTTATCTACCGGGAGTTTGACTTTGCCCAGGACGAGCGGATCAAGCTGGCCCTTGTCTACGTGGATGGTATGAGTGACAAAATCCAAATCAGCGCCCAGATTATGCGCAGCCTGATGCTAGACGCCCCGCTGGTGGAGAGCGAGGAATTCACCAGGGCCCGGGCGTTGACCCTAATCAAAAAGAAGCTTCTGCCCATTCAACAGCTCAAGGAAACAAACAATCTGGGCAAGATCATCGACGCCGTGTTGGAGGGGGATGCCGTTTTACTTGTAGACGGACACGCCACAGCCCTGATCAACAGTACCAGGGGTTGGGAAGCGCGAAGTGTAGAGGAATCCCAGACGGAAATGTTGGTCCGGGGCCCCCGGGAGGCCTTTGTCGAAACTATACGGGTCAATATGTCCCTGCTCCGCCGCAAAATAAAAAATCCCAACCTGAAGATTGAAAGCATGAAGTTGGGGCAGGTAACCAAAACCGACGTGGCGGTAGTTTATATTAAAGGCTTAGCTAACAATAAACTGGTTGCCGAGGTCAGGGAGCGGTTAAAAAGAATTAAAATTGATGCCATTCTGGAAACCGGGTACATCGAGGAACTGATCGAGGATAACCCCTGGAGCCCCTTTTGCACCGTTTTCCACACCGAGCGGCCGGATAAAGTGGCGGCGCAGCTGCTGGAAGGACGGGTGGCCATCTTGGTGGACGGCACTCCCTACGCGTTGACTGTACCGCTTTTTTTTGTAGAATCCATACAAAATCCGGAGGACTACTACGAACGGTCGCTGTTCAGCTCGGCCATAAGGTTGTTCCGTTTGCTTTCTCTAGTCATTTCCCTGTTAGGGCCTTCCCTGTATGTGGCCATTGTTACCTTCCATCACGAGATGCTGCCCACATCTTTACTTTTAAGCCTGGCGGCCCAGCGGGAAGCGGTGCCCTTCCCGGCCCTTGTCGAGACATTTATTATGGAACTTGCTTTTGAAATCCTGAGGGAGGCCGGCCTCCGCCTGCCGCGCCAGGTGGGCCAGGCGGTCAGCATCGTGGGCGCGCTGATCATCGGGGAGGCCGCCGTGCGGGCCGGGCTTATCGCCGCCTCAACGGTCATTGTGGTGGCCCTGACGGGTATCGCCTCCTTTACTTTTTGTTATTCCGCCAGCATTTCCATGCGCCTCTTGAGGTTTCCCATAATGGTGCTGGCAGGCGCTCTGGGGCTGTACGGGGTGATCTGCGGAGTGCTGGCCATTCTGGTGCACCTGGCCACCCTGCGCTCATTCGGTTTCCCTTTCCTGTTCCCGGTGGCACCGCTCTCCGCCGGCGACCTGAAAGACGCAGCCGTGCGGGCGCCCTGGTGGGCCATGCTGCGCCGCCCCCGGTTGGTTGGCATGGCCCACCCGCGGCGGGAGGCAACAGGCCTTAAACCGTCTCCACCCCCGGCCAGAGGAAAGTAATGAAAGCGGTGAACAACAGTGCTTGAAGGAGGCAAAATCAGCAGCAGGCAGGCCGTTTTCTTAATGGTGGGCATGGTCCTGCCCACAGCCTTCCTTTTTGTGACCGCCGGAACCAGCCGTTTGGCCAGACAGGACGGCTGGATCTCAGTCCTGCTGGCCACTTTCGTCGCCCTGCTGATCGCCCGGCTGGTGGTAAGCCTTAGCCTGCGTTTTCCGGGAAAAACCCTGTTTCAGTTTCCAGAGGTAATCCTGGGCAAATGGCCGGGGAAGGTTGTCGCCCTCCTGTACATCTGGTGGTATATCCATGCCAACGCCGAAATCATCCGGGAGTTCGGCTCCTTTTTGGCTGCCGCCTTTATGCCCGAAACACCGCTCATTGTGTTTGAACTGCTGATCATGGTGATAGCAGCCTATGCCGTGCGCAACGGCCTGGAGGTATTCACCCGGGTAAATGAGATTATCCTCCCCCTCATTCTAGGAGTGGTTATTATTCTGAATATTCTGGCTACCCAGGAAATGAATTTAAAAAAACTACTGCCGGTTTTTGAATACGGAGCTGTGCCTGTCATCAAAGGCGCCGTCATGCCTGCTGTCTGGATGGGGCAGATCGTCACCATGGCCGTGCTTATTCCCTCCCTGAACAAAGCAAGGGAGGCTCACCGGATTGCTGCAACAGCCACTTCAATTACCGGATTTTTCATCCTCTTGGTAATTATTAGCGATCTGGCAACATTTGGACCCCAGGTCAATGCCGGGTGGTTTTTCCCAGGTCTAAACAAGATTAGGATGATCCACCTGGCCAATTTTCTGGAACGCCTGGACCCTGTCGTTATGGCTATCTGGGTGGCTGGGGGGCTGGTGAAAATCAGCGTTTTTTACTGGGCGGCGGTACTGGGCAGTGCCCAGTGGCTGGAACTGGAGGATTACAGACCTCTGGTTTTGCCGGTGGGGGCAATCCTTTTGGCCCTGTCCATCATGGCGCATGATAGCATTATGGATTTATTTGTCTTCCTAGGTACGTATATGGGTCCTTATTCGCTGACCATATTTGAGGCGGGCCTCCCCTTCCTCTTGCTGGTTGTCGCTGTGCTCAGGGGACAGGGAGGAGCGCGACCTTGAGGAAACTGCTGGCCTGTTTATTCCTGTTAATCACTATGATAAGTATCTCAAGCGGCTGCTGGAGCCGCAAAGAATTGAGCGAACTGGCCATTGTCCTGGGAGCGGGGGTTGACCGCACCCCCGATGATCAAGTTGAGTTAACTTTACAACTGGCCAGGCCCAGTGCTTCTGTCGCCGGGACTACAGGGGGGGCTGTTGGTACGGAACCGCCTACCTGGGTAGTTTCCGAGACGGGCAGAAGAACGAAATCGCTTCGCGATGGCTAAAATAGATTTTACCAAAATCATAAAATAATGAAAAAGTATGCCCTTTTTGTGGTATTGTTTAGTTGCCAAAC
>JGI12104J13512_1000961_pt1 | contig 23060 bp, 19 predicted proteins | sample TerdegcTABiofilm_FD_13512 | JGI IMG/M metagenome (IMG submission 13512)
CCCATATCCAGAAAGGCGAGGACGCGCCCCGCCTCGCTCAACGGTGCAGGTCCCACGTGATCGCGATCTCCCGATTGAAACATTCCCGAAAGAGGTCTCCTTTCCGAAGCGCCTTTTCGTCCTCCCCTTGCGGAAACTGGGGGGCGACGACGCGAAGGTCCACCCGATCATCCCGGATCGTGCAGGAAAGCCCCTCGACAAGGCTGAGATGACAGTTGTCGAGCCCGTCGGCAACGCGGAGCAGTCCCGCCAGAACTCTCACGAGAGCTTGCTCCTCCTCGGAAAGCGTCCCGAAGAGGCGGTGCGACGCCCGGGGAAGCCCGCGCCGGTGATAGCGGGCGATGCAGGCGACAAGACGACGCTCCCGCCGTGAGAGGGAAAGATCCTCGTCCTCGAGGATGAGCCGTGCGGACCACTTGTGATGCTTCATGCGCCCCTCGCACCAACCGATGTCGTGCAGCAGGGCCGCCAGTTCCAAAAGACGCCGTTCCTCCGGACCGTAGCCGTGCAGGGGGACCAGTTCGTCGAAGAGCAGCACCGCGAGGGCCGCCACCTGGGTCATGTGCTCCCCCATGTCCACGTATTTCTGTCCCACCCGACGCGCCTCCGCACGAAACCGTTCCGTCTCCATCTCTTCCGAACGGAGCGTCCCCTCTCCCAAATCGGTTCCGGAAAGGAACATGTTTCCGAATTCCTCGGGAAGCCCCGCCGTGCGAAGCGCCGCAACACACTGGTCCACATCGTAGGGAACGCGGAACAACTCCGCCTCGATCCCTTTTTTCGTCACCGAGAGCAGCGCGTAGGAGGCGCGGGGATCGCCGTCCACGGGGCGTCCCACACTTCCGGGATTGAGCAGAAGCACCCCGTCGATCCGTTCACAGAAGGGGTGATGCGTGTGGGCGAACAAGAGAGCGTTCGCCCCGGTGTCGGCGATGATCTCGGCGAAGCGCTCCCGAGGCGTTTCCTCCCCGAGGAACTCCTTGGGGGAATCGGGACTTCCGTGGGCAAGCAGGATACGATGTCCCTCAAGGGAGAGGCGCAGCGTCTCGGGAAGCCCCGCGAGCCATTCCCGGCTTTCCGGGGAAAGGTTGTCCCAGGCCCACTGGAAAGCGAGCACTTTCGCCTCCCCTTTCGAGAGGAGCCACCGCTCGCGCTTTTCCTCCACGCAAAGGACCTTGTTGTCGTAGTTTCCCCGAAGACAGAGCGCGTAGTCTCTCCGGAGGAGCCGGATAACCTCGTCGGGACAGGGACCGTAGCCGACGGAGTCACCGAGACACCAGACGGCGCCGACACCCCGTTTCCGGGCGTGTTCGAGCACCGCATCGAGGGCGGACAGATTGGCGTGAATGTCTCCGAGCAATGCGATCTTCACTCTGTCACCCCCTCCATCGAGGAAGAAGAATCCGTCGCCGGAAGCTTTCCGGCGTCGTCGAGAAGAGACGCGATTCCCTCGCGGCAGCGCTGCCAGAAGTTCTTTTTCTCCGCTCCCCTCCACCAGGCAAGGAACGACGCGAAGAGCTTCTCCCGCTCTTCGTCCCGCCGGTGCAGCAGAAAAAGGAGTCCCTTCTCCAGACGCGGGAAAGCCTTTCCGTGTCCATAGTAACGAAGCGTGCGACGGCGCTCGGCATCGATGAAGGCAGGGAGAAAGCTCCGCCAGACGTCGCAGTCGTGAAGCGCCCCAAGCCTGTCCTGAAGAACCTTGATCTCCTTCACGAGGAAATCCCCGGCCTCTCCGAGGAGAGGTGCGAAGAGTTCCAGGGAATAGCGAAGGCGCTTGGCCGCCACCCGGAGGGCATGGTGCCCCTCCTCGTCGGCGGGGTTGTCCACCACGTAGGCGAAGGCAAGCGTTTCTTCGAGACGCAGGGAGAGAAGTCGGAAGGCCGGTTCCCGAAGCGAGGGTCCGCGATCTACCTCGCCGAGTTCCATGCGCACGAGCATCTCCCGGAGGACGGTCCCCATGCGCTGCACAATCCCCTCCCGCTCCAGGCGGTCCAGGGCGCAAAGGACGCTTCGCTGCCGCCTTTCACGCCGCGTGCGGAGGCGGAGGCGGAGACGTTCCACCCCTGGAAGCGCCTCGGGGGGAAGTGTCTCCGCCACGTCCTTCCGCGATTTCGTCGCGCCGTCCAGCGCCGCTCCGTTCTCTTCGGAAGGGGAGGCAGTCGCCGTTCCGCTCTTTCCGAGCAGCTCCTCCAGGAAGAGGATCTGCACATCCAGGTCGCGGGCCTCTCCGAGAATCCGCGTGAGGCGCCGCACGGCGCGGCGCCACGACCGCAGCGTCTCCGGAGGGACACATCCCTCCAGCAGGAGCAGGGCACTGCGCAGCCGGCGGGAGGCCACACGCATGCGGTGCAGACACTCCGGGTCCTCGTTGCGACGCACTCCCTCCACTTCGCGCAGAAGCGGAGCGAGCCGTTCGAGAACCACCTGCGCACCGTACCCGCAGGCTCCGGAAAAACGGGAGGCAGTCGTCACGCTCCGTCACCTCCCGCAGGCACAACCCTCGCCGTTCCGGAGCCGGCTTCCAAAGGAGGCGACGCAAGCCGCGCCGACACCGCTGGAGAGGCGAGTTCCCCGTACAGGAGTCCCCGCCCCGCAAGCATTGCCGCCTGGGCGTTCACGGGTACTTCCCCCTCGGCGGGAATCCGCGCCCGGTAGATCCCGTCCGGCCCGAGGAGCCGGGCATGTACGGTGTCCCTCAGGTGCACCTCCAGAACCCGGTCCACGAGCGTGCGGAGCAGTTCCCTGTCCAGCACGGGGAAAAGCACCTCCACCCGGCGATCCAGGTTTCGGGGCATGAGGTCCGCGCTGCCGAGGAACAGTTCCTCCGCGCCGCCGTTGCGGAAATAGTAGAGCCGGGAATGTTCGAGGAAGCGTCCCACGATGGAGGTGACCGTGAGCGTCTTCTCCGTTCCGGGAACACCTGGGCAGAGGCAGCAGATCCCCCGCACCTGCAGATCCACCCGGACCCCCGCCGCGGCGGCCCGGTAGAGCGCGGCGATGCAGGCCTCGTCCACGAGGGCGTTCATCTTGAAGATGATGCGCCCTCCCCCCTCCTCCCGGTGTTTCCGAATTTCCCGGTCGATACGGGAGACAAGCCCGTCCCGCATCGTCGTGGGTGCGACGAGAAGCCGCCGGTAGGCCTCGCGTCTGGCGTAGCCGGTGATGACGTTGAAGAGATCCGCCACGTCCTCTCCCATGTCGGNATCGGCGGTGAAATACCCGAGATCCGTGTAGATCCCCGCCGTGGAGGGATTGTAGTTCCCTGTGCCGAGATGCACGTAGCGGCGNATNCCCTTGTTCTCGCGNCGCACCACGAGACACATCTTCGCGTGGGTCTTGAGCCCCGAAAGGCCGTAGACCACATGCACCCCCGCACGNTCCAGAGCCCGGGCCCAGACGATNTTGTTCTCNTCGTCGAAACGCGCCTTGAGNTCCACCAGGGCCGCCACCTGCTTGCCGTTCTGCCGCGCCTCCATGAGGCTCTCCACCACGGGGGANTTCTGCCCCACCCGGTAGAGGGTCATCTTGATGGCGAGCACCTGGGNATCCCGNGANGCCCACCGGAGAAAATCCACCACGGGNGAGAAGGCATCGTANGGNTGAAAGAGCAGNAGNTCCCGCTTNCGAAGAAGCTCCGGNAAAGCCTCCGNNCCNCCNTCGAGCTTCGGCGCNGCGGGAAGGAAGGGCGNATCCTTGAGGTCGCTCCGGTCGAGACGATAGAGTTCCATCAGAGAGGAGAAGTCGAGACGNCCCTCCACCTCGAAGACCTGNTAGGGGGCCACTTCAAGATGCTCCACAAGAAAGCTCCTCGCCTCGGAGGGCATCTCGCCGCCCACNACCAGCGCNGCGGGGACCCCGAAGAAGCGCTGCTCCACCCCTTCCTCCACGGTGGAGAGGAGATCCGGTGCTTCGTCCTCCTGGATCTCCAGATCCGCGTCCCGCAAAACCCGGAACGGCCAGGCACCCTTCACGAGAAATCCCGGAAAGAGTGCGTCCAGATTTTCCGTCACCACGTCCTCGATCCACACGAAGGTGGAGGGATTCCGCTCCGCGAGGCGCCGCGCCGTTCCGGACAGGGCCTCCTGTTCCTCCTCTTCCACGGGAACGAAGCGGGGGAATGTGCGGGGGATTTTGAGGCGGGCGAAACGATGTCGTTCCTGTTCGTCCTGAAGCAGCACCAGGAGGTTCAGGCTCCCGCTGGACACGTGCGGAAAGGGACGCCCTCCGTCCACCGCCTGGGGAGTGAGAATCGGCAGAACTTCCCGTTCGAAATAGGAATCCAGCTTCCTGCGTGCGCCGGGACGGACCCGGGGATATTCCTCCACGCGGATTCCCTCCCGGGCGAGCAGGGGGAGGAGACGCTCCTTCCAGCAGCGACGCTGCTCTTCCAACTGGGGGAGAATCGCCTCCCGCAGGGCCGTGATCTGCCGGAGGGGCGTCATACCGTCGGGCGAGGGAATCTCCACCCCCTGGGCGACCTGCCGCAGAAGCCCGGCAAAACGAATGAGGAAAAACTCGTCCAGGTTGCTCGTGAAAATGGCGAGAAACTTGAGGCGCTCCAGGAGAGGATGCGTCTCCCGAAAAGCCTCCTCAAGCACGCGCCCGTTGAAGGCCACCCAGCTCAGCTCACGATTGAAGAGCGTCTCGGGACCGTAGATTCCCCTCTCGACAGGGCTCTTTCCGCGCCCGTTCTCCGGAGAGGACGCAGAAGGAACGCCTTCTTTGCCGCCGCGACGCTTTTCCGTCTTTGCGAAACGTGCATCTCCCTTGATCTGCCTGCGTTTGTCCTTGGCCGTCATGATCGCTCCGACTCCTTCGCTCCGATACGAGAAGCGGCGCCAGGGGACTTCTCCAGGGAATCGAGCAGTTTTCCCGCGAGGCGCACCGCCCTCGGCGCAGAGGCTCCCTCCACGATCACCACGAACGCCACGTCCCGGGGCGCGCCCTCGGTGAATCCCGCGAAGACGCCGAGAGGCGTGGTGGTCCCGGGAAGGAACACCGACCCCGTCTTTCCGTACACACTGTAGCCGTCACGGTTCGCGTCCCTTCCGGTCCCCTCGGTGACCACCCGGCGAAGGGCCTTGCGAACCTGGGCGAACTCTTCCTCGGCGGCGATCCGGGACACGACCTTCGGCGCCTTGGGCCCCAGAAAGGGGCGCAACTGGTAGCCNCCGTTGCCGAAGGCAGCCATGGCGACGAGGAGCTGCGCCGCCGTGACGCGCATGCTCTTGCTTCCCCAGCCGAGAAAATGGAGCCTCTCGGCTCCNGTGAGCCCCTTGGGAATGCGCCCCGGCTTCTCCTTCGCCGGGTCAAGCCCCGTGGCCTTGCCGAAGCTGAAGGATTCGTAGAGAGTCCGAACCCGCGCCTCTCCCAGGCGTTCCCCCACGACATAGAAGAAAAGGTTGTCGCTTGCGGCCATGGCACTCCCCAGATCCAGCGCACCCAGATCCCGGTTGAGATAGGAGCGCATCGCATCGCCGTACTGCTTGAGAAGTTTTTTGCGATCCCCCTCCACCTTCTCCTCCGGCGAGAGCACGCCGTAGCGGAGTGCCCCCAGGGCCACAACGGGCTTGAGAACGCTCGTAGAGGGATATTCGTACCCCACGGCCCGGGAAAGGTTGTAAGCGTCCAGGATCTCTCCCGTGTGGAGATCCATGACGAGGGCGCACCCCTTGACGTCTTTCATGAGCGCCCGCGCACCGGAAGGCGGAGACGACACGGTCACATCTGCCGCCACAGCAGGCAGAACAGCGGCGAACCCCCAAAAAAGCACCGTCAGAAAAAAGCACGAAAACGACACCGCCGAAACGCGGCGTCCCGCTCTCGATGCATCAGGCAGATGTGTCATGAGGCAACGCTCCCTCCAGAACATGCAGGGCCCGGGCAACCCGATCCAGTTCCTCCCGGAGAAGCGGCACTATCCGCCTCGTCTCTTCAAGATCCGCGTTCCTTCCGGCCCGCTCAAGCGCGAGGGCGAGGTCCCGCCCCGGAATCGCCGCCAGTGCGGCCAAAACGCCCTTCAGAGCATGGGCGTTTTTCGCCAGACTTTCGAAATCCTCCGCATGGAACGCCCTCTCCAGAGCGCCGTAAAGGCGAGGTTCATCCTCGGCAAAAGCCCGCAGCAACTCGTCCAACATTTCTCCGTCGTCATCGCAGAGAGAGAGCAGTTCCTCCACATCCACCGCCGCGGCCGGCCCGTTCTCCCCGTGTCCGTCGTCCATGATGCCACCTCTCCTCGACCTGTGTGCCCTCTTGAAAGCACGATGGGTTCCGCCCCATTATACCCAACGGGAACCGGACTTCGTTACAGGAATGCGACAAAAAGGGCGGAAAGGGAGAGTCACTCGCCTTTCCGCCCTTCGGTCGCCTTGCCGGCATCGCTCCGGAGGCACCCACATCCGCACCTGCACGCCTCCTCTCCGAAAACGGAGACGAGACGAATGCTCCGCCGGACAGGACGTTCCGCCTCCGGCCGAGGCCTCTTCCTCTACCTGGGCTGATCCGTCCAGCGGTGCTTCATGGCATCGTAGACGAAGATCCGGTCCGAGGTGTAGATGCTCACCTTGTAGTCCTCGACGATGCAGGCCTGGGGACGGATGTCCCGTTTCTCCACCCACTGGTGCACCGTCGTGTCGTACACGAAGGCGTCCGCCTCGTTCCAGCAGACTCCAAGGTTATCACCGATGATGGCCTGTTTCGGATAGACATCGTTCAGGATCTTCCACTCCCGGAGAACGGGATCGAAGACCACGAACTCCTTGAGCGTCACCGCCGCTCCCATGCCCCGGGCAATGAGCGGCGTCGTGATCTGGTCCATCAGGAAATCGCTGACGATCCAGCGACGGTCCTTCGCGTCGAAGATGGCCACCCGCTTGGGTTCCCAGACCATGGCGTAGTTGTCCGAGAGCACCCCCGCCACGGCGCCGAATCCGGTCAGGGAGAGCCACTGGTGGGTGCGAATGTCGTAGATCCATGACGCGGTATCGTTCCAGGCGAGAGCCAGATAGTTGTGCGTCCGCCATCCCTTGGGCTGAAAATCGTTGAGGATGGACTGGGTGTTCAGCGCCGGATCGTGAACCCGGACGGTCTGCTTGTCCACGAAGAGCTGCACCTCCGCCGCGGCACAGAAGGCCACGCCCAACACCACCGCCAGGGCAAGAACAAAAAGAGCCGCCCTCTTGCGCATCGAGCCTCACTCCCTCGTCGTCGTCATCTGCCCGCCCGAAGGCGGAACCGGAAAACAAAACACGCTCCGGATGCCCCGGGGGCACCTCGGGTATACGAACGGTCACTGCGCCTGAAGCTGCACCGTGTTGCCCGAAATGCCCACCACCGTCGCGGGAATGCCCTTTCGAGAAAGGGCGTCGCCAAGATCCTTGGCGCTGCTCATGTACAGCACTTCTATCGTGGCGTTGCCGCCGCCGAAGCCGGTGATCTTGGCATCCTTGCAGCGGGGAAGCTGCTGACAGGCGCTGAGTACCTGATTCGCCACGTTGAAATTCCTCGCGTTCGCAATGGTCACGAAAAGCTTTTGCGCCGTGGAGGACACGGGTTCCTGGGGTGCTCCCGGTCCCGCTCCGGCAGCGCCTTCACCGGCCATGACGTTCTTCGCCATGAGCCTCGCCGCGGCCATAAGGGCCTTCTGGGACGCCTCGTCCGGAGTCGCTCCCATGTCCTTCCCCGTCACCGTGTCGGCGAAGAGGTACTTGCCGTTCGTCGCGGAGTAGGCCTGCACGGCGATGGCCGCCGTTCCCGTGTAGAAGCCGAAGTCGTTCAGCACGGGAGTGTGCATGGAGGCCTTTCCGGAGAGAAAGATCCGTACGCCGTACTGCTTGCCGAGGCTCAGGATGGCGTCCACGTTGCCGTCCAGGGCAAGCGCGGCGGCCTTGCTCCGGCGGATCTTGGCCAGCTGGTCCTCGTTCACCACGGGATAGCCCGCCGCGACAAGTTCCTGTTTGACGATGGCCTCGGCGGTCCCCACGGCCNCCCCGGGATTGAGGATATTCCCGGAGGTCTCNCTGATGAGAATCGCGATGGGCTTTCCTTTGGGAAGGGGTTCCGCCCAAGCCGCGCAGGACATCCCCGAGAGNAGCACCACACCGAGAAGGCAGGCGATGTGCCACATACCGAATCGATGACCGTTCATGCGACGTCCTCCTTCATTNATTTCCGGAACCGACGCACCCGTCGCCCCGTCTACTTGCCGAACTTCGCCTTGTAGTCGATGGCGGGCTTGTAGTTCGGATTGACCGCGAGAGCCTTGTCGAGCCATTCGTTCATGAGCTTTTTGTTGCCCATCTTGTGCGCCGCCCGGGCCGCCCAGTAGGCGTCCAGATAGTTTCCGGGATAGAGGTTCACTGCGTGCTCGAACATCTTGAACGCCTGAGAGAAATTGCCCTTGGCATAGTTCGTATATCCTCCACGGTGGGCGATCTTCAGGGAGTTCTTCTGGTTCGCGTCGATGGGGTAGAGATCAATCACGTTCGATTCCTCGGACGTGTCCGCGATGCCTCCCGCCGAGGCGACCTGGGGAACCTGCGGCGCCGGAGTCGTCGGTGCGGACGGCACCGTAGTCTGCGCGGGCTGTGCGGGCTGTGCGGGCTGCGTCGTCTGAAGGGGCGCAGGCGAGGGAGCGCCGCCGGGGAGCGTGGCGGGGTCCGAAATGATTCCCTTTCCGGAATCGCTCTTCAGGTCCGCCATCATCCGGCTGGAGATGCGCACGCTCTCCGGAGAATCGTAGAGGAGCGCCACCTGGTCGCCCCGCTGCAACTCCGCCGCGCTTCCCTTGACCACCTCGCAGACGGCGTACCGCGCCTGCACCTCCTTGACCTTGAGCACCGCGAGATTCATGCGCTCCACGCCGAGGATCTCGTTGTTCACCCCCAGAATGGGAGCCCCGTCGGCGAAGACCACGAAAAACTGTCCCAGCACGGTGTTGGCATTCACGTTTCCCGCATCGATGAGCACGTTGTTCGCCCCCCGCACATCGATGACGTTGTAGGAACTCACCGTCTGGGTCATCTGAAGGCGGCTCTGGAGAGCCAGGACGACCTTCTGGATGCAGTTGTAGGTGGCGGCGGAGAGAATGCCTCCGTTTTCGGACTGGCCGAAGGCCACGCCCGCGAGCATGACCCCACCCATGGAGCGGTCCGCCTCGCCGGAGGCACGGGTGGTCCACTCGATGCCCCCGGTCTCCACGTTGATGAGGCGCACGTCCAGCGTGACATGGGCGGTGCTGCTTCCCACGGCGACGCCGCCGAAGCCGCCGATGGGGAGCGGAATGACACCGCCGCTCTGTTTGAAGGAGAACTGGGTGATGGCGCCGGTGATGAGCTTCTCCACGCCGAGGAGACGGCCCACCTGCACCGCCGTGGATCCCTCCACGAGGCCGGACATGGCAAGGCGCTGTTCCTTGGCGATGGCCTCGATGCGAGACCGCTCGATCACCTGGATTCCCGGCGTTTTTGCGAGTTCCGTGATGAGCATGTCCGTGATGGCCCGCCGCACGGCGTCATTGACCTCGGACCCCGCTCCCGCGTTGTTCTCGAAATCGGAGACAGCCATCCGCATGGCCGCCTCGGCGTACGCCCCGAGCACGCCCAGGCACAAAAACAGAACCGCCAGGACGAGAACACCTTTCCCCTTCTTCCTCATCAGTCCCCTTCACCTCCGCACAGCTCGCGGCCCCGGCAAGAAATCACTTGGCGCGGGCCTTCCAGATCACACATTCCTCGAGAAAACGCTGCAGGGGCAGTTCCACGTCCACCCAGTAGCCCTGTTCGTCCTGCCCCTCCTGGGAGATATGTCCCATGACCACATGTCCCTCCACCGCGATGGAGTCGATGCCCCGGGGAAGGCCGTAACGGAGTTCGTAGAGCAGGTAGAGAAGCCTCCGCTGCGCGTCCGCCACGGCGTGTCGCCGGGCGAGGAGACGAACATTGGGCTCCGTGCTCCATGGAACCGGTCCGCGCCCTTCCACGGCGACAATGCGGTTGGGCCAGTCCACGACGCCGAAGTGAAACTCCTGGACTCCCTGCACGGCTCCGTTGTTGCGCCAGATGCGCACGATATCCCCCTCGGAGAGAGGAGCAGCCAGTGCCGTTCCACCCAGGGCGAAAAGGAGAACCATCACCACGAGGACCCTTTCCGGTACCCTCGCGAGGATCGCCCCCTCCTTCCGTTCTTTCTTTTCCGAAGTTTTCACGGCGCTCACTCCTTGGCTGTGGCCTCGATGGTATTCGCCGTCAACGCTGCGATTTCGAGACCGAGGGATTCCAGTGCCACGGCAAGGTCTTCCGCGCTCCCCTCGGTGTTCACATCAAGCTCCAGTTTTCTGTTCGCGAAAGCCCGCTGGTACACGGCGGTGATCCCCTTCGTCTCCTCAAGCCCCGCCTTCAGCGTGCGCGCTCCGGAGAAGNCGATGCCCGTNACGAGCACCTTGACGGTTCGCCCCGGCACGCCGCCCGCGCTACCGCTCACAAGACTGTAGGCCACCTTGTGCACGAGGGATTTCGCCCCTGCCGCCGCAGCCTTCCGAAGCCCCTTGACCGCACCGTCCTGGGCGGAGGTTCCCCGTTCCTTGAACTCCGGGGTCTCCGTGCCCAGCATGTAGGCCGTCTGGGTGATGATGGCCTTGAGCTGAAGCTGGCTCCGAACGCCGAAGACGGAAACACCCTCCACCTTCTGCTTCGCGTACGTGACTCCCTGGGCACGCCCGTAGATGATCACGTCCGCCTGAAAGGACCTTGCCAGTTCCTGGAGCTTCGCCGTATCTCCCGTCTCCTTGGCGAGATCGTACTCCCGGGCGTGCAACCCCTTGGCCGTCTGGGGATCCACGAGGAGGTATCCCGCCTTCTCGAACACCGCGAGGACCTCCCCCTCCACGGTGGAGAGAAAAGGGTTCTCTCCGTCGATGCTCTCGTCCACCACGACCATCACCCGAGGATTGCCGAGAGCGTCGATCACCACGGGACCGAGGACCCCGTCGAGTTTCACCGTCGAGACGGTACAGTTCGCCCTGATGTGATAGACCTGCTCCTCGTCCACCCATTCCCGGACGATCTTGAAGTCCGTCACGAGTCCCTGGGCCTTGGAGAAGACCTTGTCCTTCACCACCTCGAAATCCTTCATCTCCGTGATGCCTTCCACATAGGCGCCGATGCCCTTTTCGAGGGCGTCCCGGTAGGCCTGCCGTTTGGCCTGTTCCTTCGCGTGCGCCTTGTCGCCGTTCACGACGAGGNCGGAACCCTCCGCGTCCACCACGATGTCCTTCTGGGGCTCCGCCGCCGTCGCGACGAGGACCGGGGCCAGGAGCAGAAACAACACCACCGGAAGGGACGCCAAAAGTCCCAGACCTCTCGGGGTCCGTCGCGCCGCAGTGTCGGTGGGCGATCCTTCCGTCGGCGAACACATCACCGCTTCACCACCACCACACGACAGGGAATGCGGTAATCGTAGCCGCCGGGGATCTTCGCGGCATCACCGTTGGAGATGACGATATCCACGTTGTTCGGGCCCACAAGGCTTTTCGCTTTGATCACCGTGGGCTTGTCCGTGACCCGGGGCACTCCCGTGGCGTAGTTCATGTTGGTCTGGTACTCGCAGAGCCCCGAAGAGAGAAAACGCTCCCTGTCCACGAAGTCGAGACTGTAGAGCACCTTTCCCTTTTCGTCCACAACCCGGAAGGTCATCGCCGGAATGAGGGGAAGATGCCGCACATCAAGGACGAGCCCCGTGCTCTTGCCCTTCACCGGGGCGGGGTCTTTCTTGGGCGTAGGCTGTGTGGGAAGCGCAGGCGTCACGGCCTTGCGGAGATCACCCAGGCGAATGCGCCCCACCACGGTGTAGATCTCTCCGTCCCAACTGGAATCGACCACCTCCACGTTCTTGATCGTGCCGTGGACCTCGGTCTTCACGTAGTCGTTGGCCATGAAGTCCTGCATCGTCGTCTCGGCGTTGACCTTCACGCCCTGAACGAACTCCAGGAGGTTCCGCTGGAGATCCACGATGGCACCCCTTCTGGCAAGCAGCTTTCCCTGCCCCGTTCCCGACTTGTCCGAGGGCGCCACCGCCTGCCCCGTGGCCTCCACGAAGCCGTCGGTCCAGTTGATCTTGGCCTTGTCCGTCTGCTCGAGAACGGGAGCAAACTCCTCCGCCAGGGCCGCCGCCGCACACAAAACAACCGCAAAAAGCACCACCACCACCGCGATTCGTCTCATGCCCGCCACCTCTTCTCTGTCAAGTGTGCGCTCTGATAGCGCTTTAATTGTACCACATTCCGCCGACACTCCCTTTTGACGAGAGGGACCCTCCACATCTCGCTCCGATGGAACGGCGATGCGGTTCCGCATTGTTTTCAGTGTATCGCGGTAAGCACGAAAAACGCAAGAGAGCCCCGGGACCCAGGAAAAACCCTCACGGATGGGGGCATGTCGAAAAAACATAGACACCCCCTTTCCGAAGGGATCGAGGGAGGGGGCCTGCGAGGCCGTCAGGAAAGGAGAGAGTAGGCTTCGTAGATCTTGTCGAACTGGGCGTGATGTGCACGGAACACCGCCATGATGCGGGGATCGAAATCCGTGGGACGGACTCTATCGTCTCCCTCGGTGATGATACGGCAGGCCGTCTCGTGAGAGAAGGGTTCCTTGTAACAGCGACGCGACCGAAGGGCGTCGTAGACGTCCACGAATCCCACGATGCGGGCCACGACGGGAATCTCCTCTCCGCTGAGCCCTTCGGGATATCCCGATCCATCCCATTTCTCGTGGTGATAGAGACAGATGTCCCGCGCCATGTCCAGCCATCTCGATTCACCGAGAAGTTCCACTCCGTAGAGTGTATGACGTCGGATCTCGGAAAACTCCTCCTCGTTGAGACGAGCCGGTTTGGAGAGGATCTCGTGAGGAACTTTCATTTTACCGATGTCATGCAGCATGCTGTACATGGCGAGATCCTCCAGAAGCTCCTCGTCCAGGCCCATGCGCTCTCCCAGAAAGAGCGAGAGGGCGCGGATGCGCTGGAGATGCTCTCCCGTCTCGTCGTGATAGGTGGCGGTGAGCCCCTGAAGCCGCAGCGCGAGGTAATGATAGGAGCGGCGGACCTCGTCCACCAGAAGATGAGCGCGAAGAATGCCCCCCACGTGGGGAACGAAGAGAGCGATGACATTCTGCACCTTTCCCAGGACGGCTCCCCGCGGTCCTTCTTCGGCGAGGAAAAGCCCTCCGATATCCGCGCCGAGATAGGAAATGGGAAAAACGTACCAGTGTCTTCCCTCTCCATCGAAGCCGTTCGCCCGGGCACTCCTGGAAGCGTCCCCCCCGCTCGGCCGGACAAGGGTCTTGACATCGGCACTCTTCAGGTAACGCAACAGTTCCTTCTCGGCCTCCGGATCGCCTTCATAGGAGACGAGCGTCGGTTTTTCATCCCGAAGGAGAACCATGCCCCCGCACCGGGCTCCCCCGAAGGCCGTGAAGGAGGACAGAAGCTGCGTCGCCGCCTCCTTCGTGGAGCGGGCCTCCACCGCGGTCTGAGAGAAGAGGGCCAGTTCCTCCAGTTGCTCCAGGGCCGCCTTCAGGTCCCGGTTCACATCCTCCAGTTCGGACTGCATGGCTGTGGTCTCCTGGTAGAGCGCGGCCAGTTCCTCCGCCTGACTTCCGATTTCCTCGATGAGGCCGCGGAAAGCCTCAAGAAGCCTCCGTGTTTCGTCAAAGGCCATTCCGGCCCCGGGCAACTGCCATTCCCGCTGCACCACATCCAGCGCCCGCAGGGGATCCGGCGCGAGACGCACGCTTTCCTGGAGGGTTGCGAGGGAGACCGCCATTCTCTCGAACTCCACGGAAACCTTCCGGAAGGCTCTCGTGACGGGAAGCACCAACACCAGGGCGACGAGCAGAAAGGCTCCACCGACGAGCACTCCCTGTTTCAGCGCCAACGCATAGACCCGATCCATCCAGAGTCCCGTCACGAGGCGCAGGCCGTGCGGAAGGGGCCAAGCCGTCGCCTTCACGGAAAGCGTTCCCACCGACTCCCGCACGGCACCGTTTCTGGAACCGAAACTTTTGGAGACAAGCCCCCCGGAGGGAAACAGCTCTCTGCCGTTCCAGGCCACGAAGGTCTCGCCGCCGCCGCCGGCAAGGACTCCGAAGCAGTGCTCCGAGAACCCCGGATCCAGTGTCGCCAGCAATTGCTCGGGAAGGAAACCCGCAAGGAGCCGCTCCTCGCCCCGGGCAATCGCGAAGGTCAGCATGGAGCGATCGCTCTCCCAGAGAAGGGACGTGAGATTCCATTGGGGAAAGAGGAGTTTCCACGGCAACTTCGCGCCTTCGATGCCGGGACCGCGGAGAACGGAGAGGATTTCTCCGGCGGGAGTGCATCGGGCGAGAAACGCGACATAGGGAGGCAAAAGCCTTTGCAGCGCCTGAAGTTCTCCGTCGTTCCCGTTCCGGAGCCCGACCAGAAGTCCCTCCTGGGCCTCGAAAAGGATGGTCAGCTCCCTCCGAAGCCGCTGTGCGTCCCGGGCGAGTTCCTCTTCGCCCCTTTTCACCGTGGCGGCAAAGGCAATCCACAGCGCGAGCAGGGAAAACACGGCAACGACGAAGAGGGAAAAACCCGCCACCTGCCTTCGGTACCACACAAGGGAGAAGCTCATGGCACCGGAACCTCCTGGAGTCTCTCACCGTCCCACCGGAAAAAACGAGGCTGCGCGTGGGCATCTCCATAGCGGTCCATGATCACGTCGCCCCCGGGACCGTCGATGTGGCGTGACATGGCAAGGGACTCCCGGAAGGACGCGGCGTTTCCCCGTTCCACATCTTCGGCGGCGAGCCGGAAGAGTTCCAGGGCCAGAAAGGTACGGTGCACCGTAAAGGTCACATCCGCGGCATATTCCTCCCGCCAGGCGACAATGAAGGGATGCTCCTCGGAGATTGCCAGCGGAGAGAAGGCGGTGCTGAAAAAAAACGGCCTGCCAAGAAGGGAATATTCCCGGAAACCAAGCCCTGTGACGGACCAGAGGGAGAGAAAAAGCTCCGCCCGGGGCCAGAGCTTCGTCGCACGCTGGGAGGCCCAGATGGAGAAAGGCGTCGGCCCCACCACCAGAATTCCGTCGGGATTCAGTGCGGCCAGAGCGCCGTCGGCTTGCTGGATTTCGGAGAGCAGAAATGGACCGAGGATGCGAGGAGAGCCCTTCACGTAGAGATCCCGGACGAAGGCGAGCACATAGGGCGCGTTTTCCCAGGTGGCCACCACCGCAAGCGTTCCGATGCCCCGAAAACGGAAGAGCCTGCTGTAGGCGCTGGAATCGGCCCGTGTGCTCGGCTGGACGCGGAAGAACCAGTCGTCCTTTCCCGCGAGCATGGAGGTTGAGGCCGAAACGGCGATGAGGGGCATCTCCAAGCGTTCCGCCACGGAGGCGGCATCCAGCCCCGTGTCGGAAGTCGTGAAACCAAGCACCGCCGTGGCACCACGGCGTTGCAGTTCCAGCAGGGCCGCCACGGGGCTTTGGAGATAGGAAGCCACTTCGAGGCGGATCTTGGGCTCCCGGAACCGATTGTGCCACTCCACGTAGGTTTTCGCCGCAGCAAACATAAGCCCCTCCGTGACGTGTTTTCCCGGAGCGGTACAATACGCCACGCCCAAGACGATGGGGCGTGGCCGGAAAGAATACCAGAGAATCGTTCCTCCGAAAAGGACGAGGGAAAACACTATGACAACGAGAAGTCCCTTTCGGATCCGAATGACGCGTCAGCTCCTTTTTTTGATCTACGCGACGAGATCGAGAGAAGAAGCGCCGTTTTCCCCGACAGAGGGATTTTCCCGGGGAGTTTCAGACGCGGTGACGGTCGTGGTGGTCCCTCCCGAAACATAGACACGGCCGCATTCGGGGCAGATGGACGTGTGAATGCGCACGGACTGGGAGATCACCCTTCTCCCTTCCCGGTCCGCCCGAGCCTGTTCGTTGTGCACGTGTTCCCCTTCGTGAGCCGGCACGGCAACCGCCGCCTGCTGAGGGGTCAGTTTGGTGGGAGTTTGAAAAGAAACTGAAGAATCGTCCGAATCATCCTGGTAACTCCGATTCTCGCAGGTTTCGCAGGGTTCGAGACCGAGGCGCTTCTTGGTGCGTTCCTCCGCGAGCGCCTTCAGGCCGTCCAGCCCTCCCTGCACGGACGCTGGAGAACCATCGCCACTCTTTTCCTGTCCCGGAAGAGGAAGGACCTTCTCCGCTCCCCGCGTCGGCGATTCTCCGCCGGAGGAGGGGGTTCCCGATGACGCGGGAGTCTCCGCTGCAACGGTTCGAGCGGCTTTCTCCTGCTCCTCCGGAGCAGGACCCCGCCCGACTCCGACATTTCCGGGGAACGCGCTTTCGTTCGTCATCCACAGAGATGATGCAGCTTCGATTCTCACGACACACCTCCTTCTCGTTCTCGGGAAAGGGTGCTCAAGGAAACCACTCCAGCAGACAAGAGAACATCTGGCACGAATCAATCCTTACCATACATAGAGCAACCAACTTTTGTCAATCCGAAAAAGCCACTCCCGCAGCAAAACCGATCGGACGGAGTTTTTTCGCGAAACAGCCTCCGAACAGGCGGGAGAAACCACACTCCGGAAGACCCTAAAAACAGAGGAAATGGTCAAAACAGCATGGCACCGATGCGGCGAAGTTCATCCACACCCTGCACATCCCGGTCCAGAAGCGGCAGTTCCCGAAGCTCCCTGCCGGAAAAACGGGCACGGATGTCCTCCAGGTACCGCTCCTGATCCTGCCGTCGCCGTTCGAGAAACACCCCCGCTCCGGGAGGAATGATCCGGTTCACCACGAGACCTGGAACGGGAATGCCGTAGCGGTCGAGCAGCGCAAGGGCTCGTTCCGTCTCCAGGATGGGCAGTTTCTCCGGATTGAGAACGAAGAGAAAGGCCGTGACGGTCCCGTCGGTGAGAATCCGTTTCGCCGCGGCAAACCGACTCCTCCGTCGCTCCAGGGCCATCACCACAGGGTCGTCGAGGATTTTGCGCCGCAGATCCTCGTCCACCACCGCAGCCATTCGCATCAGTCCCATGGCATGGCGCCGTTTGGCCACCAACCCCTCGATCCAACCGCCAAGGAGATCGGGCAGGCCGAGGAGGCGAAGGGTATGTCCCGTGGGCGCCGTGTCGAAGATCACCGTTCTCTCTTCAGAGACAGGATCTTCCATGAGTTCCACAAACCTGTCGAAGATCGCGGACTCCTCGGAGCCCGGCGACAGATAGGCCGCGTCGATCTGGCGCTGGAGTTCCTCCACGATGACACCGCTCACCACTTCCCGCATGGACTCCTTGATCCGTTCCGTGTACCGTTTCGCCTCCCGCTCCGGGTCGATCTCAAGGGCATGGAGGCGGGGAGCCACGGCGGCAGGTTCGTCCCCGAGCGGACGCTGCAGGACGTCGGCCAGATTGTGGGCGGGATCGGTGGAGACGACGAGAGTCTCCACGCCGCGTTCGGCGAGGGCTACAGCACAGGCCGCCGCACAGGTGGTCTTTCCCGTGCCTCCCTTGCCGCCGAAAAAGAGGAACTTTTTCCCCTCAAAACAGCGCATGTCTTTCCTTCCTCCACTCTCAACAGCAGAAGTCGAACTGCCCCATCTTCTCCGCCATGATGCTGCGGCGGTTCTGCATGCGCCGCTCCCAACCCTCGAGTTCCCCCGCGACCAGCGGAAGAAGCTCCAGCATATAATAGGAGACGGGGTTCGGAATGCCAAGCAGATCCCCGAAAAGCAGCAGAAGCACCATGTCGTTCGCGTCGTGGGCTTCCTTCACCAGCGCGCCTCCCGCGGTGTTATGGAAGGTCCCTTTGACGAACAGGCGGATCCATTCGAGCACCTCTGCGCCGCGACGTCGCTCCTCGGAAGTCATGCCGCTCCCCCCTTCTGCAACTAGCCGCTCCGGGAGACCAGAGCAATACCGAAGGCGATGGTTCCCATGCCCAGAACACGGAACAGCGTCACCGGTTCTCCCAAAAAACAGACCCCCACGACGAGGACGATGAAGGAAACGCCGCCGAACATGACGGGATAGGCGAGGGAAAGATCCATCCGGGAGAGGACGGCGCTGTAGAGCACGAAAGCCCCCCCGAAGAACATGAAACCCAGCAGGACCGCGGGAGAGAGAAGAATCGCCGTCAGGGTGGAAACGACGCCTCCTTCCACCGACGCGGATTTGTCGGCCATGCCGAGCTTCATGCTCACGTTCGCCACGGCATTCGCCAGAACCGTGAGCAGAAGCAGCATCACGCCGGATCCCTTTCGGGACCGTCCTTCCCGTTCCGTCACCGCATCTCCTCCCTTCGCCCTCCGCGTTCTTCCGTATCACGGAGAGGCGCGCAACCCGACAAACCCTCGCAGAAAACTCTTCGCGCATTATACCTCAGGAACGTTCCGGACACCGCACTCGGTTACCGTCTCCGGACATGTCCGCTCTCCGCACTCGGGGAAAACCGTGCGCGACAAGGCCGTCCACCGAAAATCCACGGCCCGGGGCGGCGTCCGACAAAATGGATGTCTGCCCGGAGGCGGGCCGCACAGCACGATCTTTCTCTTTCAAGGCCTTTCGAGATGCTCTCTCTGGCGGGAAAAGGCAAGTTAGGGTATCATAACTTCAGGACGATCTCGAAAGGGTGCGGGGAAATAGGTCCGTTCGGCCTCCTTTCCGCCTCCTCCCTGCCGAAACTCCGGAAAAGAACGACGACTCACGACTGAGAGGTGCTCTTGATGACACGACATGCCTACTGCCCCTTCTGTGCTCTCGAACGCATGACCTTCGGCTTTCGGGAGCGAAACACGCACGACCACGCGTCTCACGGCCACAGCCACGGCCACGCATCCCACGACCACGACGAAGGGCACGGTTCTTTCCACGCCTCCGAACAAGCCGAAAGCGACGGGTGCACTTCCTGCGCCTGTTCGGGTTCCGGCAGCGAGGGCACATCCCGGGGAGAACTCCTCGTCCTCTCCGGAGCGGCACTCCTTTTCGCGGGGGGGCTCCTTTGCGACGCCTTTCTTCCGGCCTGGGCATCCCTCGCTGCGGGACTGCTTTTCGCGGCCTATCTCCTCTGCGGCTGGAACGTGCTTCACGCCGCGGTGGACAGCATTGCCAGAGGAAATCTCTTCAGTGAATTCACCCTCATGTCCCTGGCCACGGTAGCGGCCATCGCCCTCTCCGAACTTCCCGAGGCGGCGGGGGTCATGCTGTTCTACCGCGTGGGCGAGTTCCTTCAGGAGCGGGCAGTGTCGCGGTCACGCCGTTCCATCTCGGCCCTGCTCGCCACCAAGCCCGACACGGCATCTCTCGTCTCGGAAAAGGGAGTGCGCGTGGTCGCCCCCGAAGAGGTGCTTCCCGGAGACGTGCTCCTGGTAAAGCCCGGCGAGAAGATCCCCCTCGACGGCATCGTCCTCTCGGGGCATTCCCGGGTGGATCAGTCCCCCCTCACGGGTGAGCCCGTTCCCGTGGGCGTCGGCGAGGGAAGCACCGTCTTCGGCGGAACGGTCAATCTTGCGGAGAGCATCACGCTGCGGGTGACGGCCCCCTTCCGGGAGACCACCATCGCCCGCATCCTCGCCATGGTGGAGACCGCCCAGGAACGCAAATCCCCCACGGAGCGCTTCTTCACCCGATTCGCCCGATGGTACACTCCCGCCGTGGGCATCGCCGCTGCAGCCGTCGCCATCGCTCCACCCCTCCTCGGCCTGGGAAGTTTCGCCTTCTGGGCCTACCGGGCTCTCGTCCTCCTGGTCATCTCCTGCCCCTGCGCCCTGCTCATCAGCATTCCTCTCGGCTATTTCGGCGGCATCGGCGCCGCCTCCCGAAGCGGCATCCTCGTCAAGGGCGGCCAGGTCCTGGACACCCTTGCGGCGGTGACCACCGTGGCCTTCGACAAGACAGGAACCCTCACGAAGGGCATCTTCACACCGACCCGCCTCGTCCCCTCTCCGGGAACGACCGACTCGGAACTGGCACAGGGCGCCGCCCTGGCCGAAGGGGAATCCAACCATCCCATCGCCCGCTCCATCCTCGAGGCCTATCCTCTCGGAGACAACGTTCCTCTCTCCGACCGTTTCGAGGAGATTCCCGGGCGGGGCGTGCGTGCTCTCCGCGGAACGGAGGTGTTCCTCGCGGGCAACACCACCCTTCTGGAAGAGGCGGGATACGTTCCCGCCCCAGTGTCCGAGGGCGGAACGGCAGTGCACGTGGCCCGAAACGGCCGCTACCTCGGCTATCTGATCCTCTCGGACGTGACGAGGGAGGACGCCCCGGAAGCAGTAGCGCGCCTGAAGAACATGGGCATCCGGACACTGCTTCTCTCCGGAGACGGAGAGGAGACGACCCGACGCACCGCGGAGGGACTCGGGCTCGCGGAACACCGTTCCCGTCTGCTGCCCCAGGAGAAGGTGACCGCCCTGGCATCCGCGAAAGAGCGCGACGGCGGCAAGGCGGTGGTCGCCTTTGTGGGTGATGGTCTCAACGACGCGCCCGCTCTCGCCGGAGCGGACGTGGGAATGGCCATGGGAGGACTGGGCGCCGCCGCGTCCGTGGAGGCGGCGGATGTGATTCTTCTGGAGGATCGCCCCTCCCGGGTCGCCGAGGCGGTGCACATCGCCCGCCGCACCCGGAGAATCGTCCGGGAAAACATTCTCCTCGCCCTCGGTGCCAAAGGATTGTTTCTGGCCCTGGGCGTTTCGGGCATGGCGGGGTTGTGGGAAGCGGTCTTCGCCGATGTCGGGGTGGCTCTTCTGGCCGTGCTCAACTCCCTTCGGGTGATGCGCCGGAGGGGATGAGGATTTTCGGAAGGGATCCCGGATCTTCTCCGGACACAACGATGACGGACAAAAACGGCAGGGGGAACCCCCTGCCGTTTTTGTCCGTCGCGGAACTCTTTTCCGTTACACGTACAAGAAAACACCCGACGCGCAGAATCGAACGTTCCGTCAGTTCTTCACATCTCCCGAGACCGTGCGAAACTTCACCATCTGGTCGAATTGCCACCGGGCAAGCTCGCCGTGGAGCGTGAGCATCTTCTCGTGCAGCTCCCGAGCCTTGTCGAAATCCGGTTTCTCCTCCAGAAGAACGAGCCGCATCTGCATGTGCAGCTTCTGCACCTCCGTCATCTTGGCACGGACATCCTCGGGAAGCTGCGCCATCCGAGGCGCCCTGCCCCGGGGGAGTTTCTGCCCCAAAGCACCCTCCGCATCACCCGCACCCATCATCATGGGGCCGAATCCGCCGCTCATACCGAGCATGGGGCATCCGTCCATGCCGCCCATCCGTCCGCTCCGCATGCCCATGCCGCCCCAGGCGAAGGCTGCTCCACCCACCGCAAGCACCGCTACAACCGCTACGACAACGCTCATTTTTCTCATTTCGCAACACCTCCGTGAAAGTTCGCTGCTTTCTACGGAGTGAAGTCTACCGGATTCGAAAAAACTCTTCCTCGTCCGAACACCCACACCGAAACCCCGCCGAACGGCGGAGTTTTTCCGGAAATCAGCTCGTGACGAGAGGCAGTGCTCCGTTTCGGGAAGTCTCCAAACCCGATTGGAGGAACGCACATGCCGTACGCATCTTCTTTTGAGGAAGCTTTGAATAAAGACCTTTCGCGCTTTCCCTTGATTCGGGTCGCATCAGGATCTGTAAGGCGCCCTGCGGGGCTGACGCAGCCTTATTCAGAGGGTCCTTAAAATAGTTCCGACAACGGAAGAAAAGGCTCGCGCCGGGGCGTCTCCTGCAGAAGACGCCCCGGCGCGAAGAAAGAACCCGATTTCCGTGTCCGGTGGTTCTAGCGCACGTCCTTCACGATCTTCACGGATTCGGTGTAGACGATGCCGCGCTTGCGCTGCTCCGTCATGACAAAGGAATAGAGCGCGTCATCCCCGGCGAGCTTCTCCGCGGGAAGAACACCCTTCTCTTTGATGAGGCCTGCGGCGATGGCCCGAGCGAAAATGGCGCAACTGCACCCCGTGCAGCGGCTCATGGAGGTGTTCCAACTCTTCGTGTCGAACTCGTCGAGGAGATCCCAGGTATGGGTCACGTGGTCCTTTCCTTTGAATCCTTCCACTTCCACCCGCATCACTGTGAGATCCCGGTCACCCTTCTCCGGGTCCATCTTCCACATGGGAAACAGAAGATCCGCCGTCACGTCCAGAGGAACGACCTCCTTGCCTCCGAGCATCCGGGGCGTCTCGTCGAACATGCCCATGGAGCGGAGGAGGCGCATCTGTTCCACGTGGCCGGGCCATCGCATGGTCATCTCTCCCATGTCCCGGGCTTTGATGTTCTTCGCGAGGCTTCGCAGTCCATCCGTGTAGAAGACTTCAAGGGTTCCCAACCCCGGAAAATCCTTGAGAAAGAGTCCTGACGTGGCCTCCACCGTAACGAGTTCATTGTTTTCCACATAACGGGCAGGACGCGTGAATTCTTCGATAACGTCTCTTGCGGACCAGGTGACCTGATAGTTGAACGGAGGCTGCGGATTCTTGGGAATGCCCCCCACGTAGATGTAGGCCCGCTCTACTTCGTCCAGAAGTGCCGCACCGCGCCCCATGAGGAAATTGGACATGCCCGGCGCAACGCCCATGTCGGGGACCACGGTAACACCTTTGCGCCTCGCGTCCTCGGAAAGTTCCTCGAAATCCTCGGGCATGAAGGAAATGTCGCTCAGGCTGTATCCGAGATCGATGACGGCGCGCATCATGGCGTGCCCGAATCGCCCGGGAACACCCGCAGTGACGACGTCGGCACCTTCGAGGATCGGCGCGAGCGCTCCGGCGTCCGTGGCGGAGGCAGTTACGGTCTTCACGGCTGGAAATTTCTTCTTCAGCGCCTCCAGGGCCGTGGCGTTCAGATCCACCACGGTGACATCGAAATCCTCCATCATATCCGCGGCGATCACGTTCCCCACGAGACCGCATCCGAGTTGCACGGCTTTTTTCACGACAAACCCCTCCTCGTGCGAAATGCATTTCTTGAGTACTATATAGCATACAATAAAACCACATGTCAATTGTCCATGCAAATCTGATCCTTTCGACGAC